>JACXTT010010778.1_pt1 | contig 12296 bp, 9 predicted proteins | sample 9270951 | NCBI WGS metagenome assembly JACXTT01 (sample SAMN15532306, study PRJNA645909) | rock metagenome | isolation source: weathered quartz diorite | place: Puerto Rico | collected 2017-06-21 | reverse complement strand
GGCTTGATCGGGGAGAGGCTGACCTGAAAGCCATCACGTTCCACCGTGAGCGTGGCACCGGGCAGCGAGCCGACTCGACGGCGCATCTCCTCCATGCGGCCGCGCAGCCAGCCGAGCGGACCGCGCACGACCGCGTTGGCGAGCTCCTGGGCCACGTCCTGGCGGGTGCGGCACCAGAACAGGTTGGCGATACCGGTGCGGCCGCCCTTGCGCCGCACCCGGGCCTGGGCGTTGAGGATCAGCGAGGTCTTGCCGTAGCGACGCGGCGAGATGACGACGACGTTCTGGCCCGCCAGCATCCTGGCCGCCAGGGTCTGGAGCTCGGCTCTGCGGTCGGCGAAGCTGTCGCCCAGCACGGGGTCTGAATACTCGAACGGGTTGGCCATGCCGCAACAAGCGTACCGCACAATGCGGTACCTCCTATCCCCCCCTGTTGAGGTGGCCAGAGCGCGAACCGCCTGCCCGAGCGGGCTCTGCCTGCAACCAAACAGCACCGACGTGCATCTCATGGGCATGAGAAACACGCGCACGCTCCAACTCTTCGTCGTTGCCTCCGCCCTCGTTGTGGCCACCTCAGCCGGTATGGCGTTCGCCCTGAGCCGGCCGCATGAGACGGTCAGCACGGTGGCGGCCGTCCGGAACCTCCCCAGCGCTTCGCCTTCGGTTGCGGCAGCCGCGAGTCCCGCCACCGTCGCAACGGCGCTGCCGGTGGTCAACCTCCCAGTTTTTGTCTGCGGCTCGTCGAGCCTGTCGGCGCAGTCCTCACCACCGGTCGCCTTCATCAACGCGGTGCGCACCGGCTCGCACACCGGTTATGACCGGTTGGTCCTTCAGTTCGGCAACGGGCAGCCGTCCAGCATCCTCGTGCGACCGCAATCGAACTCGTCATTCATCAACTCGCCTCGTGGTGACACCGTCACCCTGGCCGGCGCTGTTGGCATCGACGTGCTCATCCGCGGCGCCGATGCCCACACCTCATACGCAGGTCCGTACTCCTTCAAGCCCAACGGCCCCGCGCTCGTCGAGCTGCGCCGGCTCGAGGACTTCGAAGGCCAGGTCCAATGGGGCATGGGACTGGCAAAGTCGTCGTGCTACCGGTCGTTCGTCCTGGCGAACCCCACCCGGCTGGTGATCGACGTCCAGGCCTGAGGTCCAGTAACCCCAAGGTGAAGCAACATGTTGTCCGTCTTGATGGAGCAGCGGTCGCCGGTCATGGCGCGCGCGGCGTCGGGCGATCCCGACGCCTTCGCGTCTTTGATCCAGCCGCTGCTCGATCCGGCCTACCGACTGGCCGCGGTGATGTTGGCGGACCGTTCGGCGGCCGACGACGCGGTGCAGGAGGCGTCCATCAAAGCCTGGCGCAAGTTCAGCCAGTTCCGAGGCGATGCGGGGGCGTTGCGCTCGTGGTTTCTCTCGATCGTCGCCAACGAGTGTCGCATGGCCCGTCGCCAGCGCTGGTGGTCTGTGGTGCGGTTGGCGGAGCCACGCCAGGCGTCAGCGCTGGACGAGGCCGCAAGCGACAGGTCGTCAGATCTCAAGTCGGCACTCCTTCGTCTGGGCGCGGACGAGAGGCTGCCGCTGGTGCTGCACTTCTATCTCGACCTGCCGATCGAAGAGGTCGCGCGCACGCTAGGGGTTTCGCCGTCCGCGGCCAAGTCGCGCATCTACCGTGCAGCGCAGCGGCTGCGCAAAGACCTGACGCTCGAGGAGGTGTTCTGACGTGCCGAGCGAGGACTTCCGGCGCGAGCTGAACGAAGCGTTCGAGCGGATCAGCGGTGCCCCCAGCTCGGACCTGCAGGCGCGCGTGCGGGCTGCGATCGTCGATGCTCCGGAGCCCCGGCGTCCGCTGTGGATCGCCGGCCTGGCGGCGGCGGTGATCGCGGCGCTGGTGATTGGCACTCTCATCGTCATCGGCCCCCTGCGGAGCTTTCAGCCGCCACCCGTGCAGGGTGGCCACGGCTCGCCGACTCCGACTGCCTCGCCGTCGCCGAGCGCGACCGACAACGTGCCGCCGTTCATCTGCTCGTCGCGCTTCACGGTTAGCGGCACGCGATCACCGCAGACGGCGTTTGTGGATGCGATCAGCCTCGGCCAGCCGACCGGCTATGACCAGCTCGTATTCGAGTTCAGCAATGGCGAGCCCGCCAGCGTGGAGATCGCGACGCAGAACAGTACGGACTTCATCAAGAGCCCGAGTGGGATGCCGACCCATCTTCAGGGCACGTACGGCATGACGATTCGGATCCACGTCGCGGATGCCCACACCCAGTACAGCGGCGTACGCGATCTGAAGCCAGGCTTGCCGCGAATCCAGGAGGCGCAGCAGCTGGAAGACTTCGAGGGCTACGTGACGTGGGCGCTTGGCCTGTCGTCCCAGAGCTGCTACCGCGCTTACTTCCTCACCAACCCGACGCGGCTGGTGATCGACATCCAGGCGAGTTAGGCGGGCTGGACGAAATACCACTCGGCGTGGACGAGCCGGATCGTCGCCGGTGCGATCGCCCGCGCAACCTCATCGTGGCTCAGCGGGTTCATCTCGATGAGGGGTGCGCCTTTGAAGCGCCGCTTGAAGCGTTGCTCCTTGAGCCACCTAGGCGCGAGCTGAGCGCGGATTTGCTTGAGGCCGCCGCTCGGAGCGGGGATCTGGATGGCGAGCAGGCCATCGGGCTTGAGCAAACCGACCAGTGACCTGAGCACGTCTCGCTGCATGCTCTGCGGGATGTGCTGGATCACGTAGATGGAGAAGATGAAGTCAAACTTCGGTCCGCTCAGGACAGTGAGGTCGCCGGTCACGTAGCGCACGCGGTCGCGATGCTGATTCAGCGGCTCGGCCTTGGCGACCATCGACTCCGAAATGTCGATGCCGACAACAGTTTCGAAGCGCCTGGCCAGCGCCTGCGTCATACGGCCGACGCCGCAGCCGAAATCGAGCGCACGGGCGTGCCCCACCAGCAGGTCGTGGTTGTCCACCAGCCCAAGAATCTCGTCGAGCTCGGGTGTGTGCGCCATGAACTCGTCGATGTTCCACTTGCCGCCGAGCTTCGTCGGGTCGCTGAGGATGGCGAAGAGCGGATCATCGGCAGCCCACGTCTCCCACGTGTTGTGGAGGCGTTCGGCATCTCTCGTCACAGCGGTCGTCTCAGCTTAAGGGCCCGGTTCTGTCAGTAGCCGGCGATGCTGCGCGCGACGTCCCGCCCGGGGAAGTACTGATAACGCGGCGTGACTGTGATGTTGCCGAACGGGTGGTAACCGCCGTATCCGTCGAGCACGTAGCCCCCCGGGGCGGAGAGCGTGGACCCGTGAAGGATCACGATTCCGCGGGCGATGTCCCACTTCGGCCAGTACGCGCTGCCGCTGAGCGAGGGGGGCATCGGTTGCCCCACCGGCGCGAACGGGTGGATGCCGCCGAACGCGTCCATCTGGTAACCGGCGTGCGTGCCCGGGATCAACGCGAAGTCGTGAATGATGTCCCAGTGGGGCCAGTAGCCGGCTGACACCGCGACCGGTCGCGGATTGGTGCCGATGCCGAAAGGATGGATGCCGCCCCAGCCGTCGAGCACGTAGCCCCCTGTGCCATCGCTGAAGATCACGACCTTGCGAGCGATGTCCCAGTTGTGCCAGTAAACGCCTGTGCTCGCCGCAGGAGGCATCGGGTGCCCGTTGACCGAGAAGGGATGCAGCCCGCCGTAGCCGTCCAGGACGTAGCCGCCCGAGCCGTCAGGCAGGAAGGCAAAGTCGCGCGCGATGGCCCAGCCCTTCCAGTAGGCGGTGGCACTGATCGTGATGGGCGCGCCATAGGGATGCATCCCGCCGAAGACGTCCATCACAACACCAGACGCGGGCGAGGTAGGCAGCGCGTGCCCGTCTCGCGCGATCGGCGAGTTAGGGCCCCAGTAGGCACTCACTGTCAGCAGCGGGCTGGCGGCGGGGTAGACCCCTCCGTAAGCGTCGACGGTGTACAGCGCCTGAAATGGATGCGCGTACGTCGCTGCCGAGTCAACAGTGGTAGAGGCTGTGCTCCAGGCGCTGACCACACCTGCGGTCGAATGCGAGCGCACGCGGAACTGATACGCGTACCCGGGAAACCCCTCGGCAGTGACGCTGGTCGCAACGCCTGTCACCGGGCCCACGTTGTACCAGCCGGCGTTGTTCGTGGAGTCGTACTCCTGCACGTCGTAGTAAGCGACCTTGCAACTGCCTGCCGAAAGCCCCACCGCGAACTCGGTCGAGGCCTGCGTCGCGTCGACAGTCGCCGTGGCGGGGCATGAGAAGTAAGTGTTCAGGGTCGACCACATCTCGGGAAGGCCGCCGTCGTAGCCCAGTGCCCAGACGCCGGCCCCCCGGATGCCTTTGGCGTTGACGAGCCCGTACTTGATCCCGAGTGACTGCACGTTGTCGTACCAGAGCTCGACCCACGAGCCGAGGTTGTCGCCGCACGGATCACCGCTGCGCGGGCTGTACCACGCAGCCCACGGTGTCTGGCTCGGCGCATCCCAACCGAAGTTGACCTTGTTGCCGCACGTCAGCTCGACGTTGCCGTTGTGATACGAGACGGCTTGCGCCCGCGACGTCTGCGCGTAGGTGACGTTGGAGTTGGTGGTGAAGAGGTACCCGTACCACGGAACCCCGAGAATGATCTTCGACGCCGGCGCCTTGGTCAGGTACTGAGTGATCGCCAGGGTGTCGTTGTACGTCCAGCCATTGATCGGTGCGGTCGGTCCCGCCTGTCCCGGCATGTTGCTGAAGGACATGTCGTAGGCCATGATGAACATGGCATCGACGTTGGGCGCCAGCGTGTCGATGCGGAACAGGCCGCTGTCCCAGCTGGCCGAACCGCTATACGTGTCGATCGAGACCTGGCTGCCCGCCTTCTGAGCGTGCATGGCGGATGTGAGCTGGCCCATGAAGCTGACAAGCCCGGTCTGGATGTTGGGGTAAGTCGGGCTCGGGCCGTCGCCCTCGAAATCGATGTTGACCCCGTCGAAACCGCGGTTCGCTACCGCGCCGAGGATATTGGTGATGGCGAGCTGGGTGATCGACGGCACGGTCACGATGTCGTTGATCGATGCTGTGCCGCCGGTCGTGATCGTGAGCACGACCCGGTCGCCCGCGGCGTGCGCGCGGTTGATGAGGTCGGCCAGGTCCTGGCTGAAATATCCCTGCCAGCCACCACCCTGCTGATACCAGGTCCCGTCCCAGTTCAACGTGATGGCGAAGTAGGGGATGGTGCTCATGAGGCGGTAGTCCCACGTGGACTCGTCGGCAAGGGCCCAGTAAGGAGCGAACGCGAAGACCTCCTTTTGCAGGCCGTAGGAGTTGTAGGAGGTCAAGGGGGTCGGGATGTCAGTACCGGCGAGCGTGGTCGCGCGCGGGATGATCGTGCCGGTGGCCGGCGCGAAGTTATAGATGTCCGTCGCATGGCGCGCCGCCTCCGCGGCCATGTAGCTCCCGCCTGATGCCGGTGCCTGCCTGGCCGGCCCCGGGCGTGCCGGCTGGGCCGCGGCGGCGGGTGGTGCGACGGTGGTGAAGAGGAGCGCGGCGAGCCCGGCGCCGAGGAGCGAGCGCCCCGCTGCTGCTCTGGGTTCCAAGGGCTTGGGGAGCTTACCCCGCGTGGCGGCTGCAGATCAAGACATATCAACGAACGCCTGTTCAGTCCTTTGCACAAAGAAAAGGGCCGGCGCTCGCAGCACCGGCCCGGAGCTGACTTCGGGTCGAACTAGCCGCCCCAGAGAGCGGTGCGAACCTGCTTGAAGTTGCGAAGCCGGGCCAACTCGGCGGCCGACACCGGCGACTGCGCCGGTCCGGACATGCCGGCCGGAATGCGGATGGGCAAGCGTGAGTTGCCACCAGCCGCTAGCTTGTGCTCGCGGTTGATGAGAGCGGCGATCCCCTGGCCGCAGGACGCAGCGGTCGTGAGCGCAGGGCGCGGGTTGGTCCGGCAGGTACGGTGCGTGGTGTTGGCGGCGTTGAGGAAGTCGCCCGGAAGGCTGCCGGAGGCCAGAGCTACGGTGGCCAGCGCGGCCGCGGCCGTAACGCCTGCCACGGGGGCGACAATCCAGCGCGACCGGGACTTGAGGAACGTAAGCATGTTGTCTCCTGAACTTGTTGATCGATCTTAGGCGGCCGGTAGCCGTTGTGAACCGTCGCCTGTTAATAACGGCAAGCCCCCGAAAACGGTTTCGATGGCCGGTTTGACCATGCCCGTACCCGGCGTGTAGAGTTCCAGAGCCCCTCTCTACCCGCCACACGTCAATGCAACGATTGATGTACCTCGCGTTAGCACTATTGGCCACTTTGGCGATGTCTGCCTTGCCGGTTCAAGCCGAGCGCAGCCCAGAGCCAAAAGCTGTTGTGGACGCCACGCACCCGTGGGTCATGCAGGCCGCGGGCGACCAGGTGGCGAGGGCGCCGGTGACCGTGCAGAAGCCATTCACGCCGGTGGCGCGTACAGCGGTTGGCGGCGCGGGCGGACCGTCTCGTGAGGTGTTCGGTTTCGCGCTCGCCAGCAGCCTGGCCGACAGCTCGCTCGGCTATCCGAGCTGGCAGTTCCCGCTGCTTTCGACCGTCGCCTTTTTCGGACTCCACATCAGTGACAACGGCAGCATCGCCGCCGACTCAGGCTTGACGGTCTGGAACTCGAGCCAGCTCACAGGGCTGCTGAGCACGGCGCACCAGTACGGCACCAAAGTCGTCGTCGCGATCATCCTGCAGGACTTCAGCCCGGGCACCCCACACATGTGCAGCGGCCTGGCCAACCGGGCCATCACCGTGAGTCAGGTCGTCGCGCAGGTGAAAGCGAAAGGCGTGGATGGTGTGAACATCGACTACGAGGGCCTGGGTGGCACTTGCCAGAACGGATACCAGGCGCGGGCGATGATGGCCGACTTCGCGCGCCAGATGCGCGCTGCGCTCCCCGGCGGGTCATATCTGTCAATCGACACGTACGCCAGCTCGGCCATCGATCCGATCGGCTTCTTCGACATCCCCAGCATCAAAACCTACGTCGACTCGTTCTTTGTGATGGCCTACGACCTCGAGTACTCGAACTACCACTACTCACCGGTCGGATGTTCGACTTTCTGCCTCGGGCCGACGGCGCCGCTGACCGGCTACTACTACAACGACACCAACACGGCGGCGCAATACGCGAGCGCGGTCTCGCCCGGCAAGGTCATCCTCGGCGTGCCCTACTACGGGCGCAAAGCGTGCGTGACCTCGGCCGCGCCCAACGCCATCCCGACGAGTGGCGTGATCGCTGACACCTACCTGGATGCGGGAGGGGAGTCCACCGCCCAGGGGGTGAAGGCCGGCTCGTTCGCATGGCATCGCGATCCTCACGACCCGGCCGGCCAGGAGCGCTGGGACACCTGGTTCAACACCTCGCTGAACTGCACTCGTGAGCTGTACTGGGACGACCAGGTGTCGCTGGGCGACAAGTACGCGCTGGTCAACAAGGACAACCTGCGCGGCGTCGGCATCTGGACACTCAACTATGGCGGGGGGGAGGCCGAGCTCTGGAGCACCCTCGACACGTATTTCATGTGCTCCACGCATATCACTGCCAGTTCGCCGGCGGCCTATTCCGAATTTCAGATCTCGCTCTCGTCCGGTAACTGCAGCGCGAGCTCTTTTGAGGTCCAGGACTATGACCTGACCCTCAACCAGGGCAACTTCGCCGCGAGTAATGCCACTGCAGTCGGCAGCGCCGCGATTGCCACGCTGGAAGGTTTTCCCGGCCACACCTACAACATCTTCGCGCGCGCGCATGCCGCCAACGGTATTACCGGCCCATGGGCTACAACGCAGGTCGCGGTCGCGGCCAGTGCACCTTTTGCCCATCACTGGAAGGTCCTGTACACGGTCGACGCTTACGGCGGCGCTTATCCCAGCGGCAGCCCGCCGCTCAGCGTCAGCGCCTACTACACCGGCTGGCCGATCATCCGCGCGGGGCACACCCAACCCTCATCGCCTGCCTCGGGCGCCTGCCTCGACGGTTTCGGTGGGCTCCACCCATACGGCACGGCGATGACGGTCAAGATCTCTGCCTACTGGGCCGGCTGGAACATCGCGCGCGACTTCGCCTTCCTACCCGATGGCTCTGGCGGATATGTCCTGGACGGATACGGCGGCCTGCACCCCTTCTCGATCGATGGCAAGGCGATGCCACGGGCCGCCACCACCGGTGTCTACTGGCGCAATTGGGACATCGCGCGCCGGGTGGTCGTGTTCAGCGACGGCACCGGGGGCTATGTGCTCGACGGCTGGGGCGGCATCCATCCCTTCTCGATCGGCAGCAACCCCAAACCTGCCGGCGTGACCGGCGGCTACTGGCCGTACTGGGACATCATTCACGACTTCGCGCTGATCCCGGGCACTCACGCCGGCTATCAGATGGACGGTTACGGCGGCATCCACCCGTTTGCGCCCAAGGGCCAGCCGATGCCGCCGGCACTGAAGTCGAGCGCCTACTGGCCGAGCTGGGACATCGCGCGAGCGCTCGTCATCCTCGCGGAATCGACCCTGGGCACGCCCAGCGGCTACGTCCTCGACGGCTACGGTGGCCTGCACCCGTTCGGCGCTGCGCCGAACCCGCTCGCGTACGCCTACTTCCCGGGGCGCGATGTGGCGCGCGACATCGCCGGCTACTGAACCGCGACCGGCTCGGGCTCGAACGCCTCTTCGGAACCGTAAAGCAGGCCCATCCCGGTGCGACACGCCCTGTCCAGGCGTTCACGCACGTCTGGCGGCAGCTGCGGCCACTCGCGTTCTCGCTTACGGACCATCGCCGCGGCCTTGTCCAGGTAGTCTGCCGGGTGTGATGCGCCGATGAAACGCATGACCCGTATGAGCTCGTCCCGCGGGTTGGCCACCAGGTTCTCGTAACGCAGCAACAGCACCCGGTCGGTGGGGAGCTGCGCCAGCATCTCGATGCCACGCCGCTCCTGGGTGTTCCAGCTCCCGCCCAGCCTCTCCACCGCCAGCGGGTGCTTCCAGAAGGCCAGCGTGTCGAACGACTCGGGCATGAACTGCCTCAGCTCCGGAGGCACCTCGCCCCGCAAAGGCTCGTCGGTGTTGAACGGATCGACACCGACATGCCGCATCAGCTCACCGGTGATCATCGCCAGCCGGAAGGCGCTGTGCTTGGACATGGAGATCGCGCATTCGCGGCCGTCTCGGAACATATGGATGAACCGAGCATCGGGAAAATGCGTGAGCATCTCGCTGAGGTGGGCCATCGAGCTGCCTGACCGCTCGACCCACACTTTGCGGTGGAATCGCTCGCGAAGCCAGTTGAAAAGCAGCCGGTAGTGGTGGGTGATCGGATAGGAGCCCTGCTGCATCACAAAATCGTGGATCTCGTCGTAGAGGGACTCCGGGTCGTCGGTGAGATGCGGCAGTGACGTGAGCATGATGGGGGGGACGCCGGTGTCCAGCGTGAATCTTTTGCTCGGGCCGGGCTTGTAGAGCATTTCCGGGAAAGCGATCCCGTGCCTGTACATCAGCGTGGTCCGCTTCCGCGGCGTGCTCAGTACGGCCCAGAACTGCGCGCCTCTGATCGGGGCCGGGCCACCTGCGAAAGCTCCGGGCATCAGCATGATCAGGAACTCGGACAGGCTGAGGATGTCCGGGTGCATATTCAGCATGTTCGAGAGCAACGTCGACCCGCAGCGACCGCTCGACACGACGAAGATCGGCGGGAGCTCGGCTGCTGGATCCGGGGTGCGCGTTGCCCGCTCCTGCCCTGGTTCGCTCGAGGTCGAGAAGTGATCTCGCGACGCGGCGGCTGCGGCGTCCCAGACCTCCCGGGCCTCTTTGTCGGCCGGACGCATCTCCAGGGCATGGTCGGCCAGCGTCAGAGCTTCGCTGTAGTGGCCTATCTTCAGCTGAGCGGTGGCGCCGAGCAAAGCCGCTCGGAAGCCGGTCAGCAGTGGATTGCGCTCGTGGATCCCGTAGCTCTCGTTCACGCACGACTCGGCCACCTCGAGCAGCTTCAGGACATCACCGTACCGCCCGCCCAGGCGCGATTTGATCTCCGCCAAGAGCACGTAGCCCTCGCCGAACCGAGGGCAGAGGCCGATGGCCTGCACCGCCGCGTGGTGAGCGCCCTCGTAATCCGCGTCGTTGAACAGGGCCTTGGCCACGTCCATCCAGCCTTCCCATTTGTCTTCGTTTGGCAGATCAGGATGCTTGCCCAAGAACTCGCGCAACATGAAGCGAGCCGATTCCTGGAGCTTGCCCTGACCCCAAAGAGACCTGGCGATCAGGAAGCGTGCGCGCGCCACGTTGGCGCTCGGTGCCCCGGTCTGCTCGAGCTGGCGCAGCCAGGCGCGCAGCATCGGAGCGTTGCGCCGCACCGACTCCTCGGTCGGGTGAGGGCGGTGCACCACGAACACGTCGCGCACATGCAGCCGCTTAACATCCTTGATGTCCTTCCGGGTCGGGAGGACCATCTCGTGGATCGGGAACCGCCATCGCCAGCCGGCGTCCAGCTTGAGGAATCGCTCCTTGGCCAGGACAGAGATCGGGTTGCCGAACTCATCGGTCAGATACAGGTAGTCGAGCAGGAACTGCTCGTTCTCTGGCGCGTCGGTGGCGAGCTTCCGGAAGATGGCGGCGGCCGCGTCCGGAGTCAAGGCTTCCCGGCGTCCATCGACCACGTTGGCCAGCAGGTCGTCGCTGTCCAGCCATAGCCCGTACGTCGTTCGCAGATGACGGAACGACTCGTTGCGCGCAGCCGCGAATCCCCAGTCGTCAGGCCCCTTGCCGTCGGGCCGTCCGAGCCACTGGAATGTGTGCAGCTCGAAGGGCGGTCCGAGCTTTTTGATGTGCTCGCGCGTGCCGTCCCGCGAGCCCGTGTCGACTACCACCACCTGATCGAAACGACCCAGCTGCTCGAGGACGTCCTTCAGCTTGTCGAGATCGTTGCGAGTGATGATCGCGACGCCGACGGTGACCGGTTCACTCATGAAGGGGGCAGTAGGATACCAAGCACCCTAGTTGAACATCCTGCTCATCACGTCGGACCAACAGCGTGCTGACACCCTCGGCGTGTACGGCAACTCCGTTTGCCAGACGCCAAACCTGGATCGACTGGCCACGCAGGGCACGCGGTTCACACAATGCCACTGCCAGAACCCGTACTGCCAGCCGTCGCGCGCCACACTGCTGACGGGGACATATCCATCGACCCACGGCGTCACCACTGTGGGGATCGACCTGCCGGCCGACGCGATGAACAAGACCGTGTCGGCTCTGCTCGGCGCGCACGGATACCGGACCGCGCTGTTCGGCGCGGCTCATCTGGCGTCGGCCTATCCGCGGCTGCCCACGCGAAAGATCGAGTCGATCGAGGGTTCGGCGATGGTCGCGGACGACTGGTTCGGACCGTACGCCGGCTTTCAACACGCCGAGATGGTGTTGTTCGGCCACAACATCAGGCTCGCCGAGCCGATGGGCCGGTGGAACTGGTGCTTCGGACCGCCGCCTATCGGCCTGCACTACGCGCGGTGGTTGTACCGCGACGGCGACCGAGCTGGGCACGAGCGACTGCGCCTCATGCAGCCTGAGGCGGCCAAGCGACGCTGGATGCCTGCCCAAACGTGGCACAGCGCGCTCGCCGAAGAGGATCACAGCACCACCTGGATCACGGATCGGGCGATCGATTGGTTGAAGGGTGTTGACGGTCCTTTCTTCACGTGGGTCAGCTACTGCGATCCGCACCATCCCATGGATCCGCCCGCGCCGTGGTCAACCCGCTACGCACCGGCCGACTTGCTGCCGTTGATTCCGCGCACCCAGATCGGTGACCTCGAGAGCAAGCCACCGGTGCACAGGCTCTGGGCCAAAGGATTTCGCGGCACGCAGTATGAGTGGGCGAATCCCGGCGGGGGGCAACTCAACGCAGAGCAGCTCGCCATCATGACGGCCGGCTACTACGCGATGGTCACCATGATCGACCACAACGTGGGGCGCATCCTCGACGTGCTCGGGGAGCGCGGACTGGCGCAGGACACGATGGTGGTGTTCTGCAGCGACCACGGCGATCTGCTCGGCGACCACGGGCAGCTGTTCAAGGGGCCGATCCATTACGAGGGTCTGCTGCGCGTGCCCCTCATCATCAAGGGCGGTCCGTTCGCGGCATCGACGGTGGACGATGCGCCGGCCGGGCTGATCGATTTCGCGCCGACGCTCCTGCCAGCGGAGGGTTCAGAAATTACGTACCGGTAGGAGGGCCCACCCCTACGTCCCCCCACACCTGCCCACTTGGACCCGGTAGCCCCCCCCCAGGGCCCCCT
>JACXTT010010777.1_pt1 | contig 12297 bp, 10 predicted proteins | sample 9270951 | NCBI WGS metagenome assembly JACXTT01 (sample SAMN15532306, study PRJNA645909) | rock metagenome | isolation source: weathered quartz diorite | place: Puerto Rico | collected 2017-06-21 | reverse complement strand
AAGCGTCGTCGTCAAGGGTGGCGAAGAGGGGTGCGCGGCGCAATACCTCGATATCCATGAAATCTCCTGAGTAAAAGTTCGGCTGGGGCGCTTCAGCCATTGTTTCAGAATTTTGTCGCCTCTGTGACGTACTTGGCAGCCGAAACGCCCTAAATCACGCGGAAGAGCCCCAAATCCGCACCCCAATCGGCCGGGAATGCCCTGCTGGACGGCGGCTGGGCGATCTGGACGGCAGCTTGCTGCCGACGGGAAGCTGTCAGTCTGTGCAACTACAATTGGGGCTTACTCGGCTGTGAGGAGCTTTGGTGTTCGGCTTGACCATATTGGACCTGGCGTTGATTTTGACGCTTCTCTCCTACCTGATCTACGGACTGCGCAACGGCTTCTTCGTGACGCTCGGAGGAATCGCAGGCTTCGCAGTCGGGGCAGCGGCTGCCTTTATTGCGGTTCCGCTCGTCGGAGACTGGGTGAAGGACAGTGGCTGGAGGCTGACCGCCATTATCGGCTCGGCGGTGGTGCTCATTGTCCTGGGGCACGGTCTAGGTACCTGGATCGGCCAGAGGGTCCGCAAAGCGGTGCGCATCCAGCCATTGCACGCACTTGACCGCGTGTTGGGTGGTTTCGTCAGCTTGATTGTTGCCGCACTGGTCATGTCCATGTTGGCGTTCAGTATCGGCTCCTTGGGTGTGCCCTTCGTTTCGCAGCAGCTCGCCGACTCCAAGGTCATCCGCTTCATCGACACCATGACGCCCACACCCGTCAAGGCGAGCGTGGCGCAATTGCGTTCCACGGTCATGGGCAACGGCATTCCGCAGCTCATCGAGGGCATTGGTCCCGTGGCTCCTGTGCCCGTTCCGAACACCAGCACGGACACTCCCGCACTCAACAATGCGGCCCATTCCGTGTTGAAGATTGCCGGCACGGCCTACCAATGCGGGCAAAACCAGACGGGCTCCGGCTTCGTGGTTTCCCCCGGCCGCGTGGTGACCAACGCGCACGTCGTGGCCGGCGTGTCGCAGCCTGTAGTGGAAATCCCCGACGGCGGTGCGCTGCCTGGTCGAGTGGTCTACTTCGACAGCCAACGCGACTTGGCCGTGGTCGCCGTCGACGGCCTCCCGACGGCGCCGCTGCAGTTGGGTGCCGACCTTCCGGCCGGTTCGCCCGCGGCCTTCGCCGGCTACCCCCACGGTGGGCCTTTCCAGTCCAAACCGGCCGCGGTGGAGGGCATCTCGACCCTGCTGGTCCCGGACATTTATGGAGACAACCCGTCCCCGGAGCAGGTCTACAAGCTGGCCGGAGACGTGCAGCCGGGCAATTCGGGCGGTCCGCTGCTGACGAACCAAGGGCAGGTTGCCGGTGTGGTCTTCGCCAAGACCACTTCGGATGTGGCAGTTGGCTATGCCCTCACTATGGACGAGCTCTCGCCAGTGGCCAAGCAAGCACCTTCCCTGAGCGATGCGGTGTCGTCGGGCCAGTGCACCAAGAAATAGCCCCGCCCACAAAGGGACATGCTCAGCGCTTGATCTGAGCACTGGACATATTGCGAATATGTCCAGTGCTGGCTGTGAACATTGAGCATGTCCCAAGGGGATGGGCGGACATGTCCAGCCCTGGTCACGAAGACTGAGCATGTTCCATTTGCCAGGATTTGAAAAGTAGCCCTGCCCACCACGGGACATGCTCAGCGCTTGATCTGAGCACTGGACATATTGCGATTATGTCCAGCCCCACCCGCTAAGAATGAGCATGTCCCGAGGGGTGGGGCGCACATGTCCAGCGCTGGCCGCCAAGAATGAGCATGTCCCCCAGGGAACCCTGCCCAGTCCGAGGATCTAGACAGCGGTGGCGAGGTAGTCGATGGCCAGCTTGTAGCCCTGGACTCCTGCGCCGACGATCACGGCGGAGCACACCGGGGACAGGTAGGAGTGGTGCCGGAATTCCTCGCGCTGGTGCACATTGGTGATGTGGACCTCGACGGCGGGAATCTGGACTGCTGCAAGCGCGTCCCGCAGTGCCACGGAAGTATGTGTGTAGGCACCAGCGTTGATGACGATCCCGACGCAGGTTCCGCGGGCTCCGTGTATGGCGTCCAGAAGGTCGCCCTCATGGTTGGACTGGACGCAGTCCACTGTGAAGCCGTTGGCCTCGGCGGCTGCCATGGCGAGCTGTTCGACGTCGGCCAACGTGGAAGTGCCGTACTTTTCAGGCTCGCGCGTGCCCAGCAGGTTCAGGTTGGGGCCATTGAGGACGAGGATGGTGCCGCGACCGGCTTCGGTGGCGGTGGGAGCTTCAGTCATGACTCCCAATCTATCGGTGCGCCGAGCCGGTCCGGCGTTTCTTACGCCGTCCGGCTGCGCCGCGGCGCCGACAGCGTAAGAAACGCCGAACAGCGTAAGAAACACGCGCAGCGTAAGAAACACCGAACAGCAGCTACTCCGCGGTGCAGCTGAGCAGCAGAGCGTGCTCCGGGTTCAGGACGGGCATCGGAAGCCCTACCTCGGCAAGGAATCGGCCGCTCGCCTGGGCCCCGGATGGCAACCATGCCGGCGGCTGCACCTGGGTGAACGTGCGGGCATAGTCGGCATCGCCGGGGGCCGGGAAAATGGCTTGAACCCTATAGGAACGCTCGGGGTCGAGGCCCGGAATAGCCAGCCGCCCGGGTTGTTCCGCGAACGACGTCCGGGTGCTGACGACGGCGAACAAACCAGCGTCGCCGTCGTCGGACACGACGCCGTGCAGCATCAGCGAGTCGTCCGGAACGTCCGCACGGACGATCCGCCCGCTGTGGATGAGCCCGCGGTGCTCCTTGTACAGGCCGATGAAGCGCTTGAGTTCCTCGCGTTCGGCGCCCTGCACCTGGCGGACATCCCATTCCATGCCGAAATGCCCGAACAACGCGGTGATGGCGCGGAAAGAGAGATCGTGCGTGCGGGCCGTGGTGTGCGAGGTGGTCGGACCGATGTGCCCGCCCACCAGTTCCGGTGGAACCACGACGCCGGTCCAGCGCTGGATGGTCTGCCTCTCGAGGGCGTCGTTGCAGTCCGATCCCCAGATACGATCGGTCCGCTCAAGGATGCCGAGGTCCACCCGGGCGCCGCCGGAAGAGCAGCTTTCGATCTCGACACCGGGGTGGGCCTTGCGGAGCTCGTCGAAGAGCCGGTAGGCCGCAAGGGTCTGCGCATGCACGGATGCCCGGCCTGCATGGCCATGCTCGCTGAGGTCCCGGTTCTGGTCCCATTTGAGATACTTGATGTTGTTTTCCCCCAGCAGGGCATCGATCCGTTCGAACACGTATTGCCAGGCCGCGGGGTTCACGAGGTCGATGATGTGCTGGTGGCGCCATTCCAGGGGGGGGCGCCCGCCGTTCTTGTGGGAGAGCACCGCGGGGCCCACGATCCAGTCGGGGTGCGCCCGGGCAACGTCGGAATCCAGGTTGACCATTTCCGGTTCCACCCAGAGCCCGAATTCCATGCCGTGGGAGTTCACGGCCTCGATGAGCGGTGTCAGGCCGTCAGGCCAAAGGGTTTCGTCGACGTACCAGTCGCCCAGGCCGGCGTGGTCGTCACGGCGCCCGCGGAACCAGCCGTCGTCAAGCACGAAGCGCTCAACGCCCAGTTCCGCAGCGGACTCCGCGAGCTCGATCAGGGTGTCCAGCTTGTGGTCGAAGTACACGGCCTCCCAGGTGTTCAGGACCACCGGCCGGGGCTTGCCGGCGGGGAGCCCTGTGGAAGCGGCGGGAAGGACATGATGGGGGCGGGACCGGAACCAGCTGTAGAAAGCTTCGCTGATGCCGTCCAGGCCGCGGTCCGAGTAGGCGGCAAACAGCGCGGGCGTGGTGTAGCCCTCGCCGGACTGGAGCACCACTTCGGCCGGGCCCAGGAGCTCGGAGCCGCCGATCATGGTGCGGCCATCGGCCACGGTGTCGGCGAATTGTTCGTGGTTGCCGCTCCACGCCAGGTGGGTGGCCCAGACCTTCCCGTGGCGATTGCCGAATCCGGCGGTACCCGCCGCGAAAAGCAGCGAGGAATCGTGCCCCGTGCGCCCGTGGCGTCCCGTCCGCACCCAGGTCCCTTGCTGGACGGCCCGGGCCTTTTGGTGCCGTTCGCGGCCCCAGCGCCCGGTGAGGTCGGGGAGTTCGACGGCGTACGGCCCCACTGGGAGGACGGTGGCCAGTTCGTCGAGCTGGAACGGGGACGTGCCGTCGTTGACGGCGGTGTGGCGCAGCTCGAGAAGGCCGCCGGGGTGAAGGGTGAGGGTGGACGTCACGGTGATCCCGGCGTCGGGATCCTTCTGGACAATCACTGCAGAGGCGACCGCTGCAGAGCCGACGGCGGAACTGGCGTCAGCCTGCACGTCCACCACGCGAAGCCGAAGCGAAAAGTCCAGCCCCGGGACGCCGTCGGCGATTCGCTGGCCACGCAGGCCCGGACGGCCCCGCCACGCGGAGGAGCCCTGCGGGAGGAGCGCCGCGGGTACGGTGGCGTCGACGGCGGAGTGCGGGATGGGTTCGCCCAGGATGGCGAGGTCCGGGAGGGTGCTGCCGAGATCGGCGCCCCAGTGGATCACTTCGGCCTCTCCGCTATCGAAACTGACCACCAGGCTTGTGCCGGCGGAACGGAGGTGGAGCGGGTCCATGGGCTGGTTCACTTTCAGAGAGTCGTGTGTCGCGTTACGAGGGAGTGGAGAGTCCGGGCGCCGCCGTCAAAGGAGTGAAGCGGCGGCGCCCGGACTGGTTTTCAGGAGCTGGTGTTACTTGAAGAGGTTGTTGACCTGGTTATTGGCATCGGAGAGGGAGCTGGCCGGCTTCTTGCCGCTGAGTACTGCGTCCATTGCGGGCTTCATGATGCCGTCAACTTTTGCAGCCTTGTCCGCGATGGGGAAGAGGAACGTGGTGCCGTCTTTGACCTGCTGGGTGAAAGCGGAGACGTCAACACCCTTGGCCGCGAAAGCCTTGGCGGCCAAATCCGAGGACGCGCTGATCGCCGGGAACACGACGGCCTTGTTGGCGACGACGTCCTGGCAAGCTGAGGAACCAAGGTATTCGACCCACTTGGTGGCTGCTGCGGGGTTCTTGGTGCCGGCCCAGATGGAGTCGGCCAGGCCGTTGAACATGGATGCACGCTTGCCGCTTGGACCGACCGGGGTGGGAGCGAAGGCAGTCTGGATGCCCTTATAGCCGGTGTACTGGCCGATCATCCAGTCGCCGGAGGTGTTGATGGCGGCCTTGCCGGCGCCGAAGTTGTCCGCCACACTGGCGCCGACGGTGGTCTCAAGCTTGGGCATGTAACCCTTGTCCGCGAGCCCGGCCCACCAGGCGATGGTCTCCTGGAACTTGGGGTCGTCGTAGTTGAACTTGGTGCCCCACGGGTTCTTGTCGGTGGCGGTCCAGCCGGTGGTGGCTGCCAGGAAGCTCCACTCGGTCTGGCCCTGGCCGGAACCGCTGCCCGCCAAGCCCAGTCCGTACACGGCCACGTTGTTCTTGTCGAAGCCTGCTTCGTCTCCGCGCTTGCCGTTCTTGTCTACGGTCAGGTGGGCGATGGTCTTTTCGTAGCTGCCGCCGTCCTTGGGATTCCAGTCCAGCTTGGCCATCTGCTCGGCCGTGATGCCGGCGGAATCGGTCATGGCCTTGTTGTAGAAGAGGCCCACGGTGTCCCAGTCCTTCGGGAGGCCGTAGCGCTTGCCGTCCTGGCCCACCCAGAGATCGGCCAGGCCCTTGTTGTAGCTGTCCAGTTTGACCCCGTCCTTGGCTACGGCGTCGTCGAGGGCCAGCAGCTGCTTCTTGGAAGCGAACTCCGGGTATTTGGACAGGTGGTCAGTGAAGACGTCGGGGGCGGTACCGGACACGAAACCGTTGGTCAGGGTGGTCCAGTAGTCGTCCCAGCCGCGCTGGGTGATTTTGACCGTGATATTCGGGTTGGCCTTGGTGAAGTCGTTCGCGCACTGCTGGTAGGCCGGGAGCTGGTTGGCATCCCACAGCCAGTAGTTGATCTCGCCCTTGGCTTCGCTCGAGACCGGGGTAGAGCCGCCACAAGCGGAGAGTGATAGCGCGGCCGCGACAGCGACGGTGACGGCAGCTGCGACGGTGCCAATGGATTTCTTCATGGTGGACCTTTCAGGGGGTTGCGATAGAACGGGGCAGTGCTGGGGGAGGACTTACTTGATGCCGGAGAAGCCGATGGAGTTGACCACCTTCTTGCCGAAGGCGATGAAGAGGATCAGGACGGGAAGCGCTGCCACGAGGGTGGCGGCCATGAGCCCGCTCCAGTCCGGCGCCCCCTGCGGGGACTGGGATTTGAAGACGCCCAGGCCCACGGTGAGGACGCGGACACTTTCGTCCTGGCCCACCAGGAGCGGCCAGAAGTACTCATTCCACTGACCGATGAAGGTCAGCAGGGCCAGGGTGGGCAAGGGTGCTGCGGCGTTGGGGATCACGATCTGGAAGAAGATCCGGAGGTGCTTGGCGCCGTCGAGCATGGCGGCCTCTTCCACTTCGCGGGACATGCTGAGGAAGAACTGGCGCAGGAAGAAGATGGCGAACGGCGTCATGAACATAAAGGGCAGTGCCAGTCCGGCGAAGGTGTTGAGCAGGCCCAGGTTCTTGATCATCAGGAAGTTCGGCAGGGCAGTGAAGATCGGCGGGACCATCATGGTGGCCAGGAAGATCGCGAAGACCTTGTTCCGTCCGGGCCAGCGCAGCCTGGAAAAGGCGTAGGCGGCCATTGCGCTGAAGAACACCTGGCCTGCGGTGGTCATGGTGGCGAAGACGATCGAGTTTCGCAGGTAGAGCCAGAAATTGATGTCGGCGCCGGAACCGCCTTCGGCGATTGCTTGCTCGGGGCTTTGCAACCCGAAGACCCGCTGGAACGCGCCCCAGCTGAAGTCCGCCGGAAGGAGGTTGCCGGCGTTCGAGGCCAGCGAATGGTTGCTGGACAGTGCTGTCCGGAGCATCCAGAGGAACGGAGCGACGGTGACCACGACGGCGATCGCTACGAGGACCCAAGCGCCGGCGCGGCGCCAGTTGAAAGGTTTCGTGGGGGTACGGTGTGATTGCGGGGAGCCGACGACGGCGGTGGCGGACTCCCGCAAACGGCGGGAATTGGTGGAGGTACTCATGGCGGGGTTTCCTTAGTCCAGGTCCGTCTCGTTGCCTTTGAGGAACTTCATCTGGATGAAGGCCACCAGGGCGAGAATGATGAAGAGAATGACGGACAGCGCTGAGGCGTAGCCGAAGTCGGACTCGCCGAAGGCCTTCTGGTAGATGTACATCTGGATGACCCGGGAGGCATTGACAGGTCCGCCTTGGGTAGTGACAGCCACGGTGTCGAAGACTTGGAATGAACCGATCACGGTGACCACCAGGACTAGGGCCAACACCGGGCGCAAGAGCGGCATGGTGATGCTCCAGAAGGTGCGGGTGGGGGAGGCCCCGTCAAGGTTGGCTACTTCGTAGACGTGGTTGGGGATGGACTGGAGTCCTGCGAAGATCAGCAGGGCGGTGTAGCCCATGTGCCGCCAGACGTTGACGAAGGCGATGGTGGGAATGGCCCACTGTTCGCTGCCGAAGAAGGCGATACGGGGCAGGCCCATCCAGCTGATGACTTCGTTGACGATGCCCAGCTGGTAGTCCAGCATCCAGAACCAGAGCAGTGCGACGATCACGTTCGCCACCAGGAACGGCAGCAGCAGGACGCCGCGGATGAAGGTCGATTTGGCCACACGGTGCATGAGGAGCGCCAGTCCGATGGCGATGACGGTCTGGAAGCCGATGTTCAGTGCGACGTACTGCACGGTGACGGCCATGGCATTCCAGAACAGATCGTCGCTGAAGATCGTCGTGTAGTTCTTCAAGCCGATCCAGGTGGGATCACCCAGGATGCTGTACTCGGTGAAGCTGAGGTAGATGCCCCGGATGGTGGGGACGAGGAAGAAAAGAACGAAGCCGATCATCGCCGGGAAGATGAAGAGCAACGCGATCTTCAAGTCACCGATCCGGCGAATGCCGAACTTGGCTGGTTTGCCCGGTTGGGGAAGCGCGGCGGGCTCCGCTTGTTTGGCAAGGGTGGTCATCTTCGACCCTTTCCTGACTGTGATGTGGGTTACAACTGATGGAAATCTACACGAGTAGATATGAAGGGGTCAAGTACGTTTGTGAAGTTTTGTTCGATTATTTTAGATTTCTTTCTTTTTGTTGACTCGAGTAGATCCCGGTGATTCACTGGCCTGAGTCACTCGTTGAGCCCCTCCCGGCCTGGCGAGGGCATTCTGAAGCCACCCACATGAATCGAAGGGCTAACAATGACGTTTTCAATGGGAGTAGTAGGCCTTGGCCAGTTCGGCGGCCAATTTGCCCACCTCTTCAAGCTCCACCCAGGGGTTTCCGCGGTCTACGCAGTGGACGAGCTCCCTGAACGCGCGTCCAAAGCTGTTGAACAGCTCGGGCTTGACGGCACCATGGGCAGTTTCGACGAGTTGCTGGCCTCCGACGTCGACGCCGTCGCCATCTTCACGCAGCGCTGGACGCACGGGCCGCTGGTGATCAAGGCGCTTCGCGCCGGGAAGCACGTCTATTCGGCCGTTCCCATGGCAATCTCCGAGGACCAGATCGCCGGAATCATCGACGCCGTGCGTGAAACCAAGCTCGTCTATGCCATGGGAGAGACCAGCTTCTACAACCCCGCCACCGTCTATGCCCGCAAGCAGCACGCCGCCGGCAAGTTCGGGCGCATCTTCTACACCGAAGGCGACTATGTCCACGACATGGACCTGGGCTTCTACGAGGCCTACCAGTACAGCGGCGGCGAACACTGGAAAGCAACTGCAAGCTACCCGCCCATGCTGTACCCGACCCACGCCATCGGAGGCGTGCTGGGCGCCATACCGGGGCACGCCGTGAGCGTCAGCTGCATCGGCGTCAAGGACGATCGAGGCGACGGGGTCTTCGACAAGGAAGTCAGCATGTTCGACAATGACTTCTCCAACGCCACTGCGCTGTTCGAAATGAACGACGGCGGCGCGATGCGCACCAATGAGATGCGCCGCGTCGGCTACCCCTCGCACATCCGCGAATCGCGCTTCCGCTTCTTCGGCACCGAGGCAAGCTTCGAGCAGTTGGCCACCACCACGCTGTGGCAGGACAAAAAGGGAGTGCTCGACGTCTCGGACCAAGTGGAGACCAAGCCCAGCATGTCGGCCGATGACCCCTCGCTGGCGGACGTGGCCCCCGAACTTCGCGGTGCGTTCATCTCCGGCCTCGCCCCGGTGCATGACGCCGGCCGGCTCCCGGTTGAATTCCAGGGACCCCCCACCGGGCAGGAAGGCAGCCACCAGTTCCTGGTGGACGACTTCGTCACGGCCGTGAACAAAGGAAGCCTTCCCCCGGTCAACGCCTGGGTGGCGGCGCGCTTCACGCTTCCCGGCGTCGTGGCGCACGAATCCGCCCTCCGCGGCGGCGAGCGGCTTCCCATCCGCGATTTCGGCGATGCTCCGGAGGCTTTGTAGCTAGCATGATCCAATGACTACTTCCGCCGTTCCCCCCCCGCGCGGACCGGTGACGCGCAAAGACGTGGCCCGGTACGCCGGGGTGAGCACCGCCGTCGTGAGCTATGTGGTGAACGGCGGCCCCAAGAAGGTGGCGCCGGCAACGGAAGCGAAGGTCCAGGAAGCCATCCGGATTCTGGGGTACCGGCCGAATGCCGCCGCGCGTGCGCTCAAAATGGGGTCCAACCAAACCCTCGGCCTCGTGATTCCCGACTCCAGCAACCCGTTCTGGGCCCTGCTGGGACACGCGGTTGAAGTGGCTGCCGCCGAGCGCGGATATGCCCTGCTGTTGACGAATTCCGACAACAACCTGGACTCCGAACGCCGCCACATACGCAACCTCGCTGACCGGCAGGTTGATGGAGTGGTCCTGGCCAGCGTCATGTTCGAACCCGATCTACTGGAGCTTTTCGGCACGGAAATCCGCTCGGTCCTGCTGAACCATGCCTCGGTCGCTCCCGGTTTCAACAGCGTGGGCGTGGACCTTGAAGCCGGCGCCCGCCTGGCCGTGGAACATTTGATCGGCCACGGACACACCAACATCGGACTCGCCATGGGCATCACGGCGGACAACGAGGCTGACGGGCGCGAGGAGGGTTGGCGGCGGGCGCTGGAAGCTGCCGGACTCCCGGTTGGGCCGCTCGCCCGCGGCGGGTTCGACCGTCCCGGGGGCTATGCTGCCGGACAACGCCTCCTGGCCATGGACAACCGCCCGACGGCGATATTCGCCAGCTCCGATATGCAGGCCATCGGACTCCTCCGGGCGATCCGCGAGGCTGGCCTGTCCGTTCCGGACGATATCGCCGTGGCGTCCTTCGACGGTTCGATCGAGGCCGAATACAGCTGGCCGGCCCTGACCACGGTGGAGCAGCCCGTGTGGGAGATGGCGGAGGCCGCAGTATCCGCGCTGGTGGGCGAGAATCGCAACGAACCCCCGCAGCACAGGGTCTTCCCCACCCAGCTCCGTATCCGGCAATCGTGCGGGTGCCCCTAACGCCCTCCCCAGCCCAACTAGCTCGCATTTGTTGTCGTTTTGAGGGCTCATAACGACAACAAATGCGAGCTAGTTGGGGCCGGCCCCGCTAAGGTGCGGCGATCCTGAGCTTTCCGACGCCGTCGGCGAGGATGCGCCGGGCGTCGTCGCCGAGATGCGAGTCCGTCACGAGCACGTCGGCTTCCTCCAGCTGGGCAATCGAGGCGATGCCCACTGTTCCCCACTTGCTGTGGTCCGCCAAGACCACCACGTTGCGGGACGCACTGATGAAGGCCCTGTTGGTTTCGGCTTCCTGCAGGTTGGGCGTGGTGAATCCCGCGTCGGCATCCATGCCGTGGACGCCCAGGAACAGGGTGTCCAGATGCAGTTGCTTCAGCGCGGCAGTGGCGATGGGACCCACCAAAGCGTCCGACGGCGTCCGCTCGCCGCCGGTCACGATCACCGGGAAACCCTCCCGGGAACCCGAGGCATTGTGGAAGAGATCCGCAATCCTGATGGAGTTCGTCACCACCGTGATCCGTGGCCCCTCCAGGAGTACCTTGGCGAGCTCGTAGGTGGTGGTTCCGGCACTCAGGCCCACGGCCATGCCCTCATGTACCAGGGTGGCGGCCTCGACGGCGATCGCGTGCTTTTCCTCGATCAGCTGGGTTGACTTCAGTTCGAAGCCGGGCTCGTGCGTCCGGGCATCGCCGGGTATCTTGGCCCCGCCGTGGATGCGTTCGACGAGTCCGGACTCCTCGAGCGACTCAATGTCGCGCCGAACTGTCATGGCTGAGACGCCCAGCAGTTGAGCGAGGTCCGAGACACGGACAACCCGTTCACGCTGGACGGCGTCGACAATGGCGGTGTGGCGGGCTGCCTGAAGCATCGGAGCCTTTCTGGACGACGGCGGGTGGCTAGGCGGAAGTGGCGACGACGGCGACGCCTCCGGCAGTAAGGTTTAGCGTACCTCCGGTGGGTGTCCCGCTCAGGAGCTCGACGCCGTCGAGCGCCACCTCCGCGTCCTGCGCGCTGTGGTTGATGACGAAGGTCCAGTCCTTGGTGCCGTTGCTCCTGCGCACGATCTCCACGTCTTCCGGAGGCCGGACACCCAGAACCGGCTCCACGCCGGCGTCCGAGGAGATGAGCTGCACCAGTTCGGCGAGCCCCTCGCGGCCCAGGCTTGTGGCCACGTAATAGGCGGCGCCGCGTCCGGCGGATCCGGCCCGGCGGGTCACTGCCGGCGAGCCGCCGACGCCGGACCCGACGGTGGCTGCACCGCCGTCGAAAGTGGCAAGAACCTCCGCCGCGGTTGCCTTACCCAGCTCGCTCCAGACCGTCCCGGAGCCGAAGCGGCTCAAACCGACGGCATCGCCGGATCGCAGGGGGAAGAATTCTTCCATGCTCACGCCGAGCAGTTCGGAGAACGCCCCTGGATAGCCGCCGCCGTTGACAGGATCCATGCGGATGTGGTCGTTCTGGTCGACGATTCCGGAGAAATAGGTGATCACGAGGGTTCCACCGGCTTCGACATACTCGTGGAGTCTTGCCGCGCCTTCATCCGTGACCAGGTACAGCATGGGCGCGATCACCAGTTTGTACCCGGAAAGGTCATCGGTGCTTTGCCTGAAGTCCGTCGTGATGCCGGCCCGGTAGAGGGCATCGTGCCAACGCCGTGTCTCCGGGAGGTTCCGGGCGTCCTTGCCGGGGTGGGAGTCCAGTTCGGTGCCCCAGCGGGCGTCGGGGTCGTGGATGATGCAGGCTTCGGCCGGGGCCGTTTAGCCGGG
>JACXTT010010776.1_pt1 | contig 12298 bp, 11 predicted proteins | sample 9270951 | NCBI WGS metagenome assembly JACXTT01 (sample SAMN15532306, study PRJNA645909) | rock metagenome | isolation source: weathered quartz diorite | place: Puerto Rico | collected 2017-06-21 | reverse complement strand
GGGGGGCGGGGGGCCCGCGGCGCCCCAGGGAAGTGGGCGTGGCCGCGGGGGTTGGGCCAGACCGGGCGGGCGAGTCCCGTAGCGCCGGCGGGAACCCGCCACTTGCTCGTCAGCCAGTACTCGGCCGTCACTTCCGCGCCGTAGGACTCGCCATCCTGCCCGTTGCCGATGACGAGCGGGACCGGATTGGGCGGGTTGACCTGCTCGATGCTGCGAAGCCCATGGTAGCGACTGTAAAAGGTCGCCACAGAGAGGGCAACCGACCCCCGCTGGTAGCGGTATCCCAGCTCGTAGGCCAGCTCTTCTTCTGAATGGAAATCCGGACCCCCGGCGAGGAAGTACGGCGGCTTGGCGGGAGCAAACAGCTCCCGGTCGATGCGTGACGGCGTACGGAGCGCGCGCGAGACGGCCGTCCACACCGTCCCGGACGAGGCCAGGCGCCAGCTTACGCGGCCGCTCGGCTGGATCTCGAAGCCGGTATAATCGTTGTGCTCGATCTTGGTGCCGAGGGTCACGTGTACCCGGTTGGGAACGAGCGCGATCTCGTCCTGCACGAACCCCGTTAACCACTCCCGCGCGACCTGCGTCGGCAGAAATGCCAGCGTGGAGTCCGCGCCGACCACGGTGCGATCGTTGATGTTCCGGTACCCGAGCCCCCAGACCACGTCATGGCGCGCGCCCAATCGCGTGCTGTGTTGCAGCTCGACGTCGTATGTGTCGAGATGCTCCCCAAACAGGCGCGGGATGTCGCGGTGGGTCCGGTCGTAGTACAACTGAGCCGTGAGACTCGATCGCTCGGACAGCGTACGTGACCACTTGGCGATCACATTGTGTCCGGTGACGGCGATGTCGCCGCCCGAGTCCTGCGCGATGCGGCCATCGTACAGATCGCTCTCCAATGTGGCGTGGCTCGCGCTCGACGCCTCCCAGTCCACGCGGAACCCACCCTGCTCCAGGTGCCAGTCGTCGGCGGCGTCTTGTCCGCTCGGGAACGCCGTCGCATCGCGATCGAATCCCCTGCCGTAGATGCGCGCCCGGACACTGGAGCCCAGGGCCGCTCCGTAGCGAACGGTTCCGAAGCCGTGCTGCTCGGTGCCGCCACCACCCGTCAGCAGGAAGCCTTGGGTGTCCTTGGCGTCCTTGGTGATGACATTGATCACGCCGTTGACGGCGTTTGCCCCCCACAGGGTGGCCCCGGGGCCGCTGATCACCTCGATCCGGTCGATGTCCTCGAGCGGCACCTCCTGCACATCCCAGAACACGCCGGAGAAGAGTGGGGTGTAAATGGTGCGTCCATCGACGAGCACCAGGAGCTTGTTGGCGGTGGTGCCATTGAAGCCGCGCGCGCTGATGGCCCACTGGCGGGAATCCACCTGCGCGACCTGCAGGTTGGAGGCGAGGCGGAGGGCCTCGGCGAGGCTCGACGCGCCGGAGCGCCGAATGTCCTGGTGCGTGATCACCTGGATCGCGGAGGCGGTTTGCGACAATCGCTCGGGACGCTTCGAGACCGAGGTGACCTGCAGGTCCATCAACTGCTCGATACTCAGCTTCTTCAACGCCACGGCCGACACGCTGGAATCCGGCCGCTGGCGGGCGGAATCGGCCTGCTGGGCGACCCCGGGCCGAACGACGCAGACAAGACCCAACGTGAAGACCAGCGATGTCGCGGCCGCAGCGGTCTTCATGTCGGCCATCGGTCGGTACCCCCCGGTCTATCGCGGTCGTGGCAGGCGTGAATGATTCCCGAACAACTTGCCCTTCGGACATGGAGCCATTGTGACCCATGTCACGTGCCCGGCATCGGATCACACAACATGCCGGGCCGCGCGGGACGAGCTAGGGCGTTTTTGCGGCACCGAGGGGCGGTTTCGCGACACTCGGCACCCGTTCAGAGATCGGCGGGGTGCTCGCGCTGCAGCCGCACGGGTCCGGGGCCAGGGCCCTTGACGGCCGCCCGCTTCTCATGTATATAACCGTTCGGTTATGCAAGGAACACACCGGCTCGACACCATCTTCGCGGCCCTCGCCGATCCCACCCGGCGGGCAATCCTCGCCCGCCTGGCGTCGGGGGAAGCATCCGTTACGGAGTTGGCCGAGCCGTTCGCGATGAGCCAACCCGCGATCTCGAAGCACCTGAAGGTGCTGGAGCGCGCCGGCCTGGTTTCGCGCGGCCGCGACGCGCAGCGGCGGCCCCGCCGCCTCGAGGCAAAGCGCCTGGGGGAAGCCACGAAGTGGCTGGAGCGCTACCGCCGGCTGTGGGAGGGGAACTACCAGCGCCTCGACGCGCTGCTCCATGAGCTCAAGACCAAACCGCCAACACCGGGAGATGACCGATGAAAAGCGCCGCAACGCTGAAACTCACGACGCCGGGGGAGCGGGACCTCGTGATGACCCGCAGCTTCGACGCTCCCCGCAAGCTGGTGTTCGACGCTCACACCAAGCCGGAGCTGGTGCGGCGCTGGCTGTTGGGTCCGCCCGGCTGGTCCATGCCGGTGTGCGAGATCGACCTGCGCGTGGGCGGCAAGTACCGCTACGTGTGGCAACACGATCGTGACGGGACCAAGATGGGGATGGGTGGCGTGTACCGCGAGATCGTGGCGCCCGAGCGGATCGTCAACACCGAGAAGTTCGATGAAGCGTGGTACCCCGGCGAAGCCCTGGGGACGCTCGTCCTTGTGGAGCAGGGCGCAAAGACGACGCTCACGTATACCATGCGTTACGAGTCGCGGGCAGCCCGCGACGCGGTGATCAAATCCAACATGGAGAGTGGCGTGGCGGCGAGCTACGACCGGCTGGCTGAGCTGTTGGCGTCGACACCGGTGAGGGGGCGCGCATGAACGGCGCGAGCATGTCTCCCCCTGCCCCTCCCCGCCGCGTGTGGCGCAGCGTGGGCGCGGTGGTCGCGGGGTTCGTTGCGGTGTTCGTCCTGTCGGTCGGCACCGACCAGGTGTTGCATGTCCTCAAGATCTACCCGCCGTGGGGTGAGCCGATGGCCGGCGCCCTGTTCGTGCTCGCTACAGCCTACCGCATCGTCTACACGATCCTGGGCGGCTACATCACGGCGCGGCTCTCCCCACGTGCACCGGTGCGTCATGCTCTGATTCTCGGACTCGTCGGGCTCCTGGCGGGCATCCTTGGCGTGATCGTCAACATCGCCAAGCCCGAGCTCGGTCCGCTGTGGTACTCGATCGTCGTAGCGGTCACCGGGCCGCCGTGTGCCTGGCTGGGCGGCGTCCTGTACGGCAACAGACAATCTTGAGGAGACTCACATGCAGAAGATCATCCCGTTCTTGTGGTTCGACGGCCAAGCCGAAGAAGCGATGAATTTCTACGTCTCGATCTTCAAGAACTCCAAGGTGCTGAGCGTCACACGGTATGGTTCAGCCGGGCCGGGACCCAAGGGAACAGTCATGTCCGCGACCTTTCAACTCGAGGGACAACAGTTCTACGCGCTGAACGGCGGCCCGCAGTTCAAGTTCACTCCGGCCATCTCGCTGTTCGTGAATTGCGAGACGCAGCGGGAGGTGGACGACCTGTGGACCAAGCTGCTGGAAGGCGGGCGGGAAGACCAATGCGGCTGGCTGCAGGACAAGTTCGGCCTCTCGTGGCAAATCATTCCGACCGCGCTCGGGAGGATGCTGGGAGACAAGAATCCCGAAAAGGCGAACCGGGTCATGCAGGCCATGCTCAAGATGAAGAAGATCGATATCAAGGGCCTGCAGCAGGCGTACGACGGGAGGTAAGTCAGCGGACGCAGCGCGTCGATGGGTCGGGAACGACGCGCTGCGCGGGCTGGTGAGTCCGAAAATGCGCGCACAACTGACCCGCCTCACATCGATCTCTGACGTGAGGCTTCCTCGGGCGGTTGAGCGGCCGCGAATCCCCTGTAGAGCAGCAGATCGTAGATAATCTTCAGCGCCCCGGCGATAAAGAACGGCACGCTCATCAGTGAGGGGCGAGCGTACAGGAATCCCGCGAACACGGGGGCGAGGGCGGCGCCGATCGTACGGGCGACACCCGTGACGCCGCCGGCCGCGGAGCGTTCTTCCGGACCAACCACCGCCATGATGTAGGACTGCCGGGTCGGTACGTCCATTTGACTGATACTGAAGCGCGCCAGCAGGACGAGGGTGGCGAGCGGAAGGCTCGGCATCAGCGGCACGAGGATGAGCAGGATATTCGACGGCAAGTGTGTGAACACCATGGTGCGGACGAGGCCAAAGCGCGCTGCAAGTCGCGTTGCCAGCAGCGCCGAGATCCCGGCCAGGACATTCGCCCAGAAAAAGATCGCACCGAGTGTCGCGGGGTTCACGCCGAACCGAAGGTAGAACCAATAAGCGGCGAAGCTCTGCACCACGAAGCCGCCGGCGAACGAGTCGAGCGCGAACAGGCCCGACAGCCTGAGCACTACAGCACGCGAGCGGCCGATGCCGGAGGACCCGACTCCCGACTCGCTGACCTCGGCGGCGGGCGAAACACGGGTGAAGAGGAGGGCCAATGCTACCCCAAGAACCGCGTACAGCAGGACAACCACACGGTAGCTTTCGACGGCCGGCAGGGCCTTCTGCTGCAGGACGTGCGACAGCGCCCCGCCACTGAGCGCACCGGCGGCAGTCGCGAACGAGCCAGCCAGCGTGTACCAGGCGAATACCGTCGTCCGGGCCTGACCGGGGACGACGTGTGACAACGCGGCCTGCTCGATCGGAAGAAACGGCCCTACCTCGTTGCCACTGGGGCTGATGACGCCGAGGGTCCCGGCGACGACCAGGAACACGAAGTTGCGCGTGTAGGCGAAGGCCAGGCCGGCAGCCGCCATGAGCAAGGCACCGACGATCAGCATGCGCCGCCGCCCGATCCGGTCGGCTTGCGTCGTGAGGTAGAGGGAGACCACCGTGTCCCCGACCAGCGTCAGAGTCAGCAGGATGCCGGTTTGTGACGCAGTCAGGCCGAGGCTGGTCAAATAGAAAACCAGCACCACGGACAACGCGCCGTAGGCGAACAGGCGGGTGCACCGCGTCAGGAACAGCAACCACCCATCGCGCGTCAGCACTCGAAGGGCTAGACGACCCGTCACCGCCCAATGATAGCCGGCAACACGTACTCCGGGACGAACTGCCGCTGCGTCCGAAACATGACCGGATCGCTGTAGTTCCCGCCGTAGAACGCCACGACCAGATCGAGCGCCGGGATGCCCATGACCACCTGCCCTCCATTCCCGCCCGCGTAGAACGCCTGCAGGGTCCTTCCCTGATATGGATATTCCATCACCCACCACAGATAGCCGTACTTCTGACTCCCCAGGGATACGAGCGGTGACGTCGCGCGCTTCGCCCACTCGGTGCTGACGACCCGACGCCCGCCCCACGTGCCGCCGTTCATCATCAGCTGGCCCAGCTTCATGAAGTCCCGCGGCAGGAAGCGCACGCCGCCGCCCATGAAGGCGTCCCCGGTCGGGGTGAGATTCATCCAGTAACGGCGGATGACGAGCGGCTCGGCGATGAGCGTGTGGAACAGCTCCGGCAGCGGCCGCCCCGCAGCCCGTTGCAGCACGCCGCCGACCAGGTGTGGGTTCACGCTGCAATAGACCGCGCGCTCGCCGGGCTCACGGATCATTCTCAGACCGAGCGTGAGCTTCCACCAATCCGGCTCTTCGGTCTGTTCCTCGACAGCGTCTTCGCCTCCGGGCGACTTGGGGTCGCCGTCGTCGCAATCCAGCCCCGAGCTCATGGTCAGCAGGTGCTCCAGCGTCAGTGCGCGTTTCCGCGGCTCGAGGTCGGCCGGAAAGCGGCCCCCGTTCATCGCCTGATAGACGGGCGACCGCGCGCTCAACGGCACCCCCGCCTGGATCGCAGCCCCGAGCAGCGTGGCCGTCACACTCTTCGCGGCCGAGCGGGTATCGTGCGGCTTGTCACGGTGCTCGCCGTGAAAGTACTCCTCGAGCACGAGCTTCCCGTGGCGCGCGATCAGCACGCCGTGGATCTCGAGCGAGCTCAGGCTGTCGATGGACATATCGATGATGGCGCGCACGAACGTCTCGAGCGCGGCGCGCGACAGGCCTACTGCTTCCGGAGTCGCCACGGGCCAGCCGTCGTCCAGCGGCGGCGGCACACGATAGGCGTACGCGGCCCCCGCCCCCGGATGCGAGCGCGGGTAAAAGTCGCTCGCCGCGTTTGCTTCCACGTGCCGGAAGTCGTACGTCCCCCCGCGCAGCGGGATCGACAGCACGCCGTCGCGCAGCACCCCCTCGGCAAGCACTTCCCCTTTCGCGCCGCTCGTGGGCGCGGCGAGCAGGCGCACGACATCGCCTTGGCGCTCGAGGGCGGCGACCCACGTGAACCGGCCGATGTTTCGCTCGGGATTCTTGAGGAACGCGCGCATCGACCCGTCCCCGCTCCGCTCCACCTTCAGATACATGGTGAACTCATCCGCGAGGGGATCGATGTCTCCGCGCCAGCGCTCCGCGTTGCCGGCGCGCGTCAGGATTACCGGCGACGCGTACTGCGATCCGTTCGCCACGGTCGTGGCCTGGATCCAGTGGCCCACGATGCGCCCCCGCCCCCGCCCCCGCCCGGGCGCAAGCACGCCGCGGAATGCGCCGCGGCCGTCAGGAAGAGTGAATCTGATGGTGTCGCCCAGGATACGCGCTGCGGTACTCACGCCCGCTATCTCCGCGCGCCACGTACTTGCCGCGCGCTCGATCGTCAGGGGTCCGCGAACGTCAGGGCCGAATCGGAGTTTCGCCTCCCACAGACCCACCAGTTCGGAGGCGCTCCCCTGCCCATGCAGCGCACCAGGCGCGAGCGATAGGAGCGTGGCGGTGGAAACGAAGCGAGCGATGCGAAGGGCATTTGGTTGCCACGTGGTGTGAGGCATAACGTGTGGGACAACGTCCGCTGCGAAACCGTTGCGGGAGGGGGGAGGCAATCGCTGAGAGGAAGGTGTTACGTTGGTGGCACCTCTTTGGGTCGCACCGGGAGCCCGATTTCTCCGGCCCAACCGTCCGTCAGCTCGAACGTGTCACCCATGTCGAACTGCAGCACCCGCAGGCGCCGGGCGAGGTCCTTCAAGGCCCAGATGACGGTGTGCTGCACCTCCGCCGAGGACCACTGACCGAATTCGTTATGACTCAGGTCGGCCTGCAAAGCTGCGGCGATGAGGCTAGCGAATTGGCCGTGGGGCGCCTGGGACTGCTTCGCTGGTCGACCTTGAGCCTCATTTAGTCCTTTTTGGGGCCCTCTCCCCTCACCCCAGAGCACCCACTCGAGCGTGACGCCCCCGAGGCCCCGGGCCCGCGCCCTGGTGACGATCAACCGCGCCACATCTGCAGGAAACTTCTTGCGTTGCGGCCACTTCTTGATCGCCGCCTCGGTGACTGGGGAACCGAGCTCCGCCGCGAACTGGCGGTAGCTCAGCGAGATTCCCGGCCAGGGGCTGAAGGCATCCAGTAGCCGAGCCAGCCGCTCCGAAACTGGGCCTGTTTTGGACCCTTTTCTAGCCTTGACAGATGACAAATAGATCCTAGGTTAGTGACCTAATGGGTACCAAGAGAGCGTCGGTAGCGAGCCCCAGTGAGGACAAGCTGTCACGCCTGTAGGCTGTCGTCAAGAGGCACATCCACCCACGCACGTGAGCCCATTAAGGAGCAATGACCGGTGCTCGGATTAGGGATGATCGTCGGAGTACGCAGCGCCCTGTTTCAGGAGGACCACATGGTTCGGAAAGTAGAGATGCTGGCAGCGAAGGCCGGTGCGGTTGAGGGTGGGAGCGCGATCGAGCGCGAGGGTTTGAAGCTGGCGCAGGACATGCCGCTGAAGGAGCAGGTCATCTTCACCGGCTCCACCGATTGGACCCCGGATCAGGCCGAGCACTATATCGACTGGCGCATCCAGTGCATCGATTCGGACATCGCCAGGCTGCGTCAGCAGCTCGACGACCTGATCGCCTCGCGCAAGCGGTGGCTGGCGGTCACGGGCGGTCGTTCCAAGGTGTTCGCGAACGGCAACGGCCACGCCGCGGCGAGCATAGCGTAACGGATTGGCTGGACCAGCCGCCCCGCAACGGATTCCGTTGCGGGGCGCTGTGTTCCTACGCCTGGCGTCGGTCGCGCGGGGTACGCTGCACGGGAATCGGGAGCGCGACTTCGACCGTAGTGCCGCGACCCACCTCAGAATTCACCTTGATGGCGCCACCAAACATCTCCTGGGTGATCTGACGCACGACGGTCAGCCCGGTCCCCGAGCCTGAGCCGAACTCCTGGGTGGTGAAGCCCGGCTCGAAAATCCGCTCGAGATGCTCCCGGGCAATGCCCACCCCGTGGTCCTGGACGGCCATGTGTAGCGACTCGCCGACCTGCCCCAGGGTGACCACCACCGGCGAGTTCCGGCCGCGCGACGCCGAGACCGCATTGCGGATGAGGTTCGTGAGCACCTGATACAGGGCGTTTGGATCGCCCTGGAGAAAGACGCCGCTCAGGTTGATGACGCCCTGGAGCGCGATGCCGCGCTTACTGGCGAGCGGCCGCTCCAACGCTACGCACGACCGGACGACCTGGGCCGCGTCGAACCGCTCCGAGCGGGCCAGCCCGCCCCGGGCGCGATCCTGAATCGAGCGCAGGAACTGGATCGCTTGGTCCATGCCTTCGCCCACGCCCGCCAGCTCCTGAAGCAGCTCCGCCCGGAAGTGGGGCGCCAGCGATTCCGTCGTCCGGATCAGGTCGAGCGAGAGATCGAGGCTCGCGAGCGCGGCCGTAAGGGGATTGGCTACCTCGTGGGCGATCACGCTGGGCTGGCGCACCAGCTCCGCCAGGGCGTCGGGCTCCGCCAAACGGGGCCGGCCGGCCACGGGCGGCTGGTCCACGAGACCAAGACACAGACCCGCCAGCTCAAGGGTGATGCGCTCCCGGCTGCGGCGCTCGACGCCGTCGGGGGGCGGCGCGGCAGGCTGCTTCCTCACGGGAGCGATACACCACATCCCGGCGTCGTTCAGCAGGCAACCGACCCAGCGGCTGCCCTGGATAATTGGGGCACCCCAGCGGTGCAGCGTGCTATCGAGGTCCAGGCGTGTGTCCGCGCCTTGGGCACTCCCGGCGCTGGTCAAGACGGGGACTACTTCCGCACGCGACGAGACCTCCCAGAGGGTGACTGGCCGCCCCTGTAGGGCCACGCTCGCTTCGCGCAAAACCTCGCGACGGTGCTCTTGCATCTAGGTGGTCAAATGTGGGAAGCCGAACACCCCGGTCCTAGGGCGTTTTTGCGACACGAAGGGGTGCGAATGCGGCAGGTGCTGTCTCGACGGTCAGCCCTCTCCCTTGCGGCGCCGCTTCCCCTCTTTCTCCCGCTCGGCTCTCCGGCCGGCGACGATGACGCGATCGCGACCCTCGTTCTTTGCCTGGTACATCGCCGCGTCGGCGCTCGCGATCAGCTCTTCCGGCGTCTCCCCGTGCGTTGGATACTCGGCGGCGCCGACGCTCACCGTCAACCGCCCGGCGCCGAAGTCTTCAGCCGCCACCCGCGCTCGGAGGCGTTCGCCCACGGCGGCGGCCGTCGCGATGGGCGCCTCGATCAGCATCACCACGAACTCCTCCCCACCGTACCGCGCCACGCTATCCACCCCGCGTGTGGTCTGCCGCAGGATCTCCGCGATTTTGACGAGCGCCGCGTCGCCCCCAAGGTGCCCGTGGGTGTCGTTGTACTGTTTGAAATGGTCGACGTCCGCCAGCAAGACCGAGAAGGTGCGCCGCAGCCGCCGCGACCGCTGCACCTCGTTGGCAAGCGTCCCCATCAGGTGCCGCCGGTTGTACAGTCCGGTGAGCGCATCCGTGACGGAAAGCCGCTCGAGCTCGCCCTGGCCCTCCCGCTCCCGCACACGGGTCACCAGGTTCTTGAACACCTGCGTCAGCTGGCCGACCTCGCCCCCGGCTCCGGTGGGGAGCTCGACCGACGTGTCCCCGGCGGCCACTTTCGTCGCGACGCCCGACAAGCGCTGCAGTGGGCGCACGATGAGCGATCCGACGTAGGCGGCGAGTGCGGCGGCCAGGAGCAGCGCGATGAGGAGGACGCCCGTCCCGCCCCCGCCGGCCTGGCGGAACGCCTCCGCCCGCGGCATCTCGACCACCGCGGCCCAGCGCAGGGCGGGCAGCCGCCGCAGGGTGCCGATGACATCCCGTCCGTCCGAGCGTCTGTACTCCACGCTGCTGCCTTCCCGATCGGTCAGCGCTTGCACGACGTCCGTCGGGAGTCTGGTGCGCATCAGCTCCGCGGAGCTCACGCGGGATCGGAGGATCAGCCTGCCCTGCTCCGTCATCGCGTAGATGTCGGCCCCGCCGCCCCCGCCGCCCCCGCCCTCCCCATTCGGATCGCGGGGAGCGAGCCGCTGCAGCCCGTCGGCCACGCCACGCAGATTGATCTTGGCCATGAGCGTGCCGAAGTACTTCCCATCCGCCTGGCGGATCGGGACGGCAAGCCCGATCGCGGCCTTGCCGAGCCCCGTGTCCCAGTAGGCGTCCCCCACCAGGGCGTCACTCGTCCTGAGCGCGTTCAACCGGTCCTGGGTGAACTGCACGCCGCTCATCCGCCCGCCGCTACTGGTCACGAACCGCCCCCGCCCGTCCACCACCAGCAGCGCGTCGCAGTCCGGGCAGCGATCGCGCACCGAGTTGAGGTACTCGCGCAGCCGGCTGAGGGCCTCACCGCCCCCGCTTCCCTGAATCCTGGCCAGATTCTCCGGTACGGCGTACGCCGTGGCCGCCACGCGCAGGTCGCGCAGCCGATCGCTGAGCCACTGATCGATCTCCCAGGCCGCCTGGGTGCTGGTGGCGCGCAGCTCTTGGGCGATCTGGTCGCCGATCGACCGCCGGCTCCGCCGGGACGACACCACGGTCACGACGAGAGTCGGCACGAGCGTCGCCACCACCGCGAACACCAGCATCTGATTCCTGATGCTGTCGAGGTGGAACTCGCGCAGCCGGCGCGCGACGGTCTCTTGCCAGACGGTAACCTTCAATCGCCCTCCAGGAGTACCGCAAGATTCACCTTCCGCTACCCCCCCGCAACAGTGAGCCCGCTCACGGTTTGAAGCAGGACCGGCGCGGGCTCGCCCATTGCAGCGTCACGAATACTAGCGTATAAGCCACCGATGAACATCCTCTTTCCTCAGCTGTTGCGATTCAGCGACGCGGGGCTCTTGCTGCTGCGACTCATGGTCGCGATCGTGTTCTTCGCGAGTGGATTGAATCATCTCAAAGACCGAACCGAACGGGCCAAGGGCATCGGCGCGAGTCGCGGGTTCACCATCGTCCTCGGCTGGGGGGAGGTGCTCGGAAGCCTCGGTGTGGCGCTCGGCATCCTGATTCAGCTCGCCGCCATCGGGGTGATCTTGATCATGCTCGGTGCGATCCAAAAAAAGATCTTCGTGTGGAAGACCGGCTTCTGGGGCAAGGGAGGCAACGGCTGGCACTACGATCTGCTGCTCCTGGTGATGAATCTCGTGATCGTCGTGACCGGCGGAGGTAAGCTCGTCGTGACCGCGTGACCAGCATCACCCCGGGACTGGTCACATGTCATCCCCGGATTCTGCAACGCATCACGCGGTAGACGAGACGTACGACCCACCCGGCTCCGCTCCTCGGAACCCGTAACCCGGCACCCCACTTGAGGTAGCGACGAACGCCACAACCGGGCATACGCCTTGCTTCACGTCCGATGCCCCTCCACCGCCGCCGCTCTCTTTCGCCACAGAGGACCGCAATGGCCTGGAAGCTCTTCGGACATGAGACGACCCCGGCGCAGCTCCCCGCCGAGCTCCGTTCGATCCTCGCCCAGATGCAGCGCGAGCGTGTCGCGTACGAGGCGCTCACCACCGGCGCGCGTGACTCGACCCAGCAGCTCGCGCAGCTCACCCAGCCGATCGCCGAAGCGCAGAAGGTCGTCGCGGAGCTGCAGGGGCGCGTCAAGGCGCTCGAGCGGCTCGTCCCCGTCCTGGCCACGCTCGACGAGCAGACGGAAGGGGTGTCGCGCACCCAGCGTCGCACCGAAACGCAGGTCGAGCACACCGCGGCAGAGGTCAAGAACCTCCGCACCGAGATCGAGCAGCTGCGAGCCACGTTCGACGCGGCCCTCGCGCAGAAGGGCGATCTCAAGAGTCTGCTCGAGTCGGCCGGAGGCCTCAAATCCCGGCGCGCCGACGCGGACACGCGCACCGGCCAGGGGCGGGACCCGCCCACGACGGTGGACGGGCGCCGGCAGCGCCGAGAAGAGGGGAAGGGGGCCGGGGAGGGAGGGGGGGCCCGGACGCGGGGGGG
>JACXTT010010775.1_pt1 | contig 12298 bp, 10 predicted proteins | sample 9270951 | NCBI WGS metagenome assembly JACXTT01 (sample SAMN15532306, study PRJNA645909) | rock metagenome | isolation source: weathered quartz diorite | place: Puerto Rico | collected 2017-06-21 | reverse complement strand
GCGACGTAGTGCTGGTTGACATCATCGAGGGAATGCCTCAAGGCAAAGCGCTCGATCTGGCGGAGACTGCGCCGATCGAAGGCTACGACTCGCGGCTGGTTGGCACAAACGGTTACAAGGAAACCGCCGATTCGGACGTGGTAATCATCACATCGGGTCTTGCTCGAAAGCCTGGTATGAGCCGTGACGATCTGCTCAGGACCAACGCCGGAATCGTTGGATCGGTTACCGACGAGATAATGAAGTATTCACGCAACCCCATCCTGATCATAGTCTCGAACCCGCTCGATGCAATGTGTCACGTCGCGATGAAACATTCTGGACTCCCGAAACAACGAGTGATCGGGATGGCCGGGGTGCTGGATTCGGCGCGAATGCGTTGCTTCATAGCCGAAGCGCTCAATGTTTCGGTCGAAAACGTCACCGCGTTTGTGCTCGGCGGGCACGGCGACACGATGGTCCCACTGCCGCGCTATTCGACGGTCGCCGGTATTCCGCTTCCTGATCTGCTGCCGATGGAGAAGATCGATCAAATAGTGGCACGCACCGCGAACGGCGGCGCTGAGGTCGTGAGCTTGCTGAAGACCGGCTCGGCATATTACGCGCCGTCGGCTGCTGCGGTCGAAATGGTGGAAGCGATCTTGAAAGACAAGAAGAAGATCCTTCCGTGCGCGGTCTATCTTGAGGGAGAATACGGCATCAACGGCCTGTTCGTAGGAGTGCCCGCAAAGTTGGGCGAGCGCGGTATCGAGGAGATCATTCAGATCAACTTGACGACCGACGAACGGTCCGCGCTCCACCGTTCAGCCGCGGCGGTTCAAGAGCTGGTCAACGTGATGGGCCGGTGACCGGAATGGACGAGGTTCTGGAGCAGGCAAAGCCTGAACTCCATCTCAAACTGACCCACTACCCTCCGTCGTTTTTCCTTGACTCTGAATGGTCGTTGCGCTAGTATGCGGCCCGCTTCGCGCAGATGCTTGAAAGATTACCGAGAGCGACGGAAGTCTTGGGCAGTACGCAGTAAAGCTTGTATGAGAAGCCGCAAAGGGATACTCGCAGGTTCGCGAGCGTCGCTTTGCGGCTTTTTGTTTTGAAGCTTTACGCCCGGCAAGTGACGTTAATGGACGCTGCAGGGCGTGCGACCTGCGATGACACTCCCGGTGTCGTTCGACACCCAAGCCGGACGATTCGCTCCCGGAACGCGCGAAACTTTGAGAGAGTCGGAGGAGGACGTATGTCGATGTCACAAGGCAGGGTCAAGTGGTTCAGCAATGCCAAGGGTTACGGGTTCATCGAGCAACCGGACGGAGCCGATGTGTTCGTCCACTATTCGGCTATACAGGAAGAAGGCTACAAATCGCTCAAGCAGGGCGAGACCGTCGAGTTCGAAGTGGTTGACGGACCAAAGGGACCCCAGGCGGAAGGCGTGAAAAGGCTCTAGAGCCAATCAATCAAGGCGCAGAGTGGGGCTCTGTTCTCCGGAGCAGGGCCTTTTTTGCAGGCTATTCTCTTGTTCCCCGATTTCTTCCCGCCGTTCTAACCGCGTGGTCTAACACGTGGAATCTGCAAGTGGATCTGCAACTGTCGGGCGCGATTCTGAGATTGTTGCGAAGTCGATTGGTTCAGCTTAGTTCACTAAAAACCTCAGGGCTTCAAGTTTTTTTCAAGCTTCCATCAACCATAGGTACCAATACTCGGCTATCCGGCGAGAGGGTGGGAGTGACTATGCATGCCAAACGACAGATAAGACCAGGTGGCCGATCGCCTATGGTCTCTAAGGAAGTCTCGCAATCCAGGCGAAGGACACCTCTGAACGAGGAAGCCTATCGTGCTCTCGTTGAGACGGCGCCGGACATTATCTACGCGCTCTCGGTCAAGAACGCAGCGATTGTATTTCTAAACCCGGCGTTTGAGAGGATCACAGGTTTCTCGTGTTCGGACTGGATAGGCCGGCCGTTTACGTCGTTAATACATCCGGACGATTTGCATCTGGCCACCGAAACGTTTCGGCAACTTCTACTTGGGGAGTCTGTGCCGCGCATCGAACTGCGTATCGTTTCGAAGCGGGATACCTACGTGGTTGTGGAGATCTGGGCGGTCCCGGAGGTCGAGGACGGAAAGGTGACGCGCTTATTTGGATTTGCCCGCGACGTAACCGAGCCGAAGCGGATGGAGAGTGCGCTTAGAGAATCAGAACTTGAATATCGGAATCTGGTCGAAAATGCAGGAGACGGCATTCTCATCTACGAGCCCGAGACTTGTCTCATCATAGAGGCGAACTACAAGGCGTGTGAGATATATGGATTCGCTAAAGAGGAGCTTGTCGGGATGAGCGTCAAGGATCTCACCAAGGATGTGCCTCGCCTCGAATCCGGAATCCGTGAAACACTCGAAACGGGCACTCGTGCGAACTTTGAGGCCGTGCACATCCGCAAGGACCGAACAGAGATCACGTTGTTGGTAAGCCAGTCACTAATCGAGTACGGCGGAAGAAAAGCCATCCTGAGCCTCCGTCGCGATATCACCGAACGTAAGCTGGCTGAAGAGGGTTTGCGTGAAAGTGAAGAACGATACAAGGGCCTGGTTGATACGGCATTTGATGGCGTTGTGATTCAGGACGGAGTAATAAGGTTCGCCAATCGGAGCTATGCTGAGATGTACGGATACGAAATCGAAGAGCTGATAGGCCGCAATGTCTTGGACCTAACTCCGATAGGGCAAAGAGCACTCGTGTCATCAAGGATAGAAGATCGAATCGAAGCTGCTTATGAAACACTCGGGCTGAGGAAGGATGGAACTATTATCAATATCGAGGTATCAGCCAAGAACTGTTGGTATAGAAGCAGACCCGCCCGGCTTGCGGCTGTTCGCGACACCACTGAGGCTAGGCGCGCGGAGGAAGCGCTGCGCGCCTCGGAAGAACGTTATCGTCTGCTATTCGAGAGGAACCTTGCCGGCGTGTGCCGAGCGACGTTGAGCGGACGCATCCTGGATTGCAACGAAGCCTTTGCCCAAATTTTCGGCTTTCAGAGTCGAGAGGAAGTCCTGTCCGAGGGAGTCCTTGGCCTGTATCCCAGATCAGGTGATCGTAAGGCACTTTTTTCAAGATTGCGCGCGCAGCGCAATCTGAATACGGTCGAGCTGCGGCTGCGGCGCAAAGACGGCAGCCCGGTCTGGGTTCTGGGTAAGGCAAGGCTTGTAGAAGGCGACGACGGTGAACCGACAGTGCTTGAAGGAATCTGGATGGACATTACCGAGCGCAAGCTGTCCGAAGAGGAGCTGAGAAGCTCGCGCGAACGGCTGAGGGACCTCTCCGCACACCTGCAAGTCGTCCGGGAAGAGGAACGCACTCACATTGCTCGAGAGATTCACGACCAGCTCGGCCAGACGCTGACCAGGTTGAAAATCGATCTGGCACTGCTGGCCGATGAGCTGCCTGACAACCATAGCCACTTGCTGCGAAAGACGGTGTCAATGTCCATGCTCCTCGATTCTACCCTCCAGACCGTTCGCAAGATCTCCGCTCAGTTGAGGCCTCCGGCGCTTGATCATCTAGGCGTTAGCGTAGCCGTTGAGCAGGAATTGCTTGAGTTCCAGCAACGCCTTGGAATTCAATGTGACCTTATCGCAACTCCCGAGGATCTGACGCTGGACCCTGAACGTTCAACTGCGATCTTCCGAATTCTTCAAGAAGCCCTTACGAATGTGGCTCGCCACGCTAACGCAACCAGAGTTGACGTCCGTCTGAAGAAGGAAAACGATTGCGTAAGTTTAGTGATCAGCGACAATGGTAGAGGAATTCAAAGGGATCATGTGTATAATCCGAACTCGCTGGGGCTCATTGGAATGCGCGAGCGGGCTCTGCAGTGGGGGGGCGAGATCGAGATCAAACGCGGAAACGGTAGGGGCACCCTCGTCGAACTGCGAATCCCTCTCCGAAGAGCAGTAGACCAACTGGACGGATAGCCATCAGTTAAAGAACAGTCCAGCAAGTCCCCCAGGCGAAGAGAACAGACTCTCCAGAAAACTACCTAGGTCGTTCTGACCTTCTTGCGAACTCAGTAAAGCAGGTTTTTGCTTAACCTGGTGGGAAAGATGATAAGAGTTCTCATTGTCGACGACAATGGCGATGTGCGCAGCGCACTGAAACAAATCATCCACAAGACGCCCGACATTGTGGTTGGCGCGGAGGCCGGGACTGGCCACGACGCGCTGCGCAGAATCGACGAACAAGAGTTTGATATCGTCACGCTCGACATTACATTACCCGACGGCAGCGGGCTTGAACTCTTGAAACGAATCAAACGGCGGAAGCCCGATCTGCGAGTGCTCATGGTCAGCATACATCCCGAGGAACTCTATGCTGCGCCGGCTTTGCGTGCGGGCGCATCCGGTTACATCACAAAAGGCAGTGCGGCCGACCAATTGGTTAAAGCCATCAGACAGGTATCATCAGGCAGTTTTTACCTCGGTCCCTCCATCGCTCAGCAAATTGGCGTTCAGAACGCGGATGATAGCGAAGGCCCTGTAGATGGGGTGCACCTTCGCAACGCCACCTCAGAATAGTTTCATCGAAGCCGCCAGGCGCGGTATTATGAACCCTTGGAGGCTCGATGACCCGAATCCTTATTGCAGACGATCATGCCGTGGTTCGCGAAGGGCTGAGGCAGATCATAGCGAAACAGCCCGACATGCTGGTTACCGGTGAAGCGACCGGCGGGCAGGATGCGCTAAACAAGATCCGCGAGGCAAGCTACGATGTTATGCTGTTGGACATTAGCATGCCCGGCAGAGGAGGGCTTGAAATCCTGGGTGACATCAAGAGAGAGCACCCAGAGTTACGCGTGCTGGTCCTGAGCATTCACCCTGAAAACCTCTACGCGGTGCGCGCTCTCAAGGCGGGCGCATCGGGATATCTAACAAAGGATAGCGCACCCGAGCAGCTGGTCGACGCCATAAGAAAGGTGTCGCAGGGAGGGAAGTACATCAGCCCGACCCTGGCCGAGAAACTTGCCTTTGAGCTTGAGAGTGACTCCGACAGACCACCCCACGAAAAACTGTCGGACCGTGAGTACCAGGTGCTTTGCATTCTTGCCTCGGGCAAAACGGTGAAGGAAATAGCCGAAGAGCTGTCGCTGAGCGTGCCGAGCATAAGCACGTATCGCGCCCGCATTCTGGAAAAGATGAACCTGAAGAACAATGCCGAACTGACCCACTACGCCATACGAAACGGGCTGGTGGATTGAACGAAACGTTATAGTTCCTAACCTGCCCAAAAACTTGTAGCTCAATCTGCTACAAACAACTCATCCATACAACTACGAAAGATTTAGAGCTGCAAGGACAGACTCTCCCGACTTCACACTCTATATTAGTAGCGAAAAAAATCACAAAGATTGCGCGTTTGCATTGTGCTCCAATGGAGCTCTTGAGGGGATGCAGAGAATGTCCATGACCAGAATCCTTATTGCAGACGATCACGCCGTGGTGCGCGAGGGGATAAAGCAGATTATTGCGAAGGCTCCGGACATGATTGTTTCGGGAGAGGCAGCCGACGGAGAGGAGGCGTTAGGTAAAGCTACGACGCAAGATTGTGATGTAGTTCTACTGGATATCAACATGCCAGACATGAGCGGAATCGAAGTCCTAAAACAGATAAGGAATGAGAATCCCAGACTCCCGATCCTGATCTTGAGCTTGTACCCGGAAGAAGCATACGCGATGCGTGCATTAAGGGCCGGAGCGTCCGGATACCTCACCAAGGAAAGCCCGCCTGAACAACTGATAGCAGCTATACGCAAGGTGTCTCTTGGAGGCAAGTACGTCAGCCCCTCTCTTGCTGAACGATTGGCGTGCGAGATGGAGGCAGACTCGGAACGAGTAACGCACCAGAAACTCTCGGACCGCGAGTTTCAGGTTCTACGACTCCTGGCAACCGGGAAAACGGTGAGAGAGATCGCCGAAGAACTATCGCTTGGAAGCCCGAGTATTAGCACCTATCGCGCCCGCATTCTCGCAAAAATGAAGATGAAGAGTGTAGCCGAGCTAACTCACTATGCCATAAGACACAGGCTAGCCGACTGAAGATTTGTAGAACAAATATCTACACGCAAACTCAAAAAACTATGACGCAAGAAACACAGTTTCAACGATATCCGCGACGAACCCAATCTTCTATATTGTGTAATGAAAAGAACGCAACTGTCGAAGAGCAGTCTGACATTTACTCAAAGCTGCGTCTGAACTGAACGAATCGAAATCGTAGTCCTCACTCTCTACCTCGCCGGTGCCCGAAACCTTCCTCCCCAAGGAGCATCTCAGTATGAAGCCCTCTACCTATAGCAGTCCGCGCTGGTTGTCCGGTACTCCAGTGGTCGCGACCCCGACGCCCGGCAGTACCAGTTTGAACTCACTGATTGACTTCCCGCCCACCAAAGGCAGTTGGAGATCATATTGCATTCGGGCGGTGCGAGTCGAAGGAGCGCATCGAGGGTTCGGGTCGCCGTGAACATTTACGGCTTCCCTTCTTCATTTTTGGGAATAGCCCCCGCCGATTTTACAGACACGGCGCCTACTCCCACCAAGATAGTTCGAAAGCCCAAGAGACCAGAACCGGGTTTGGCGGGCGAGGAGAAATAATATGGGAACCGCGGTGAAAAGAATTCTCGTTTGCGTGTTCGCGACGATGCTTTTTGCAAGCGTCGGAATAATATCTCGAGCTCAATCTCAGAACTCAGTTGGTGGGGGAGCGAACGGAGCCAATGTAAACGTCATTGCAACTGTGCTCGGAGTACAGGCCAACGTCTCGGTGCCAGCGCTGGCCGCGGTGAGCCTTCCGCCTCAGGGAGGCACCTTTACCGATCAGTTGGCGAGCGCGAGCATCGAAATAAGTCCGGGCATAATGCCAGTCTTATCGACCGGCCTGATCATCAACAACACAACGGGTACCATCGGACAAAGTGCGGCTCACGCAGAAAGTACCTCGACGATCAACAATCTGAACGTGCTCAACGGGCTGATCACTGCAACAACCATCAGGTCGAAGTCGACCAGCGACGGAAACGGAACATTAGCTGCCAGCTCAGGAGCGGGCTCGTTTGCGAACCAGCTCAGGATCGCGGGCATCCTGTATCAGCAGTCTGAGTTCGCGCCCAACACGACTGTCTCGGTAACCGCGAGTGTGATCGCAATCGTCAACGGCCTGCCGCTGGCGGTTCCCTTAAACGGAACGGTAATAATCAATGAGCAGATAGCTGGTGGCAAATGGCGCGACTAGCTCTTCTCTGGTTGTGAACTTCCTGCACGTCAATGTAAGCGGAAGCGTTCTTGGATTGATTACGCTCGACGCGAACATCGTAGTCGCCTCCGCTTCGAGCAGCGTGAATTTCACTGCGGCAGCGGCCAACAACCCGCCGACTCTGAATGTTCCGGGATCTCAGACGGTGCAGGCCGGCACCCAACTGGCATTCAATGTTTCCGGGACGGATCCTGATGCCAGGGATACCGTGGCGTTGTCGGCGACTAACGTCCCGGCCAATGCCACATTCAACCAGACAACCGGCAACCCGGCGAGTGGCCAGTTCGGCTTCACTCCATCTCAATCGCAAGCCGGACAGACGTTCACCGTCAATTTCACCGCGACCGATAACCATGGTGCGAATGCTACCGGCTCGGTCGCCATCACCGTGACTCAGGGGGGCGGCCAAAATCATCCACCAACCCTCAACCTGCCGGGACCTCGAACCATTCAGGTCGGCGCGACGCTGACATTCGGAGTATCCGCAACCGACCCCGACGCGGGGGACAACGTGACGCTCGTCGCATCGAACCTCCCCTCCGGCGCAAGCGTTTTCCCCAACCCGGCGAACGGCAATCCGGCCAACTCGCAACTCAGTTTTACCCCGACTCAGAATCAGGCCGGGCAGACTTTTACCGTCAATTACAGTGCGACGGATAACCATGGCGCGAATGCTGCCGGCTCGGTCGCCATCACCGTGATTCAGGCGGAAAATCATCCGCCGATCATAAGCGTACCAGGTCCTCAAGTGATCGGGGTGGGACAAACACTTGGCTTCAACATCACGGCAAGCGACCCGGATGGCGACGCTGTTGCGCTCTCCGCCAATAGCATTCCCCTTCACGCTTCGTTCAACCCGGGCGCCGGCGGCTTCACCTTCACTCCATCCGACACCCAAGTTGGGCAGGTGTACATCGTGACGTTCACTGCGACCGACTCGCACGGAGCTTCGTCGAGTGGGACCGTGCAGATTACCGTGATAGCCGGATCGGGAATTGGGGAGATAGGTCCTCCTATCATCAGCGTGCCGACCAGTCCGATAATCGTCCCCGCAGGACAGACGCTGATCTTCGTGATCATTGGAACGTCACCGTCGCCTTCGTGCCAGGTTAGACTGTCGTCATCGGGAGGGCCCGATCATTCTTCGTTTGACGCTGCCAGCGGGCGATTTGACTTCACGCCGGCGCAGGATCAACAGGACAAATCATTTGTGGTGACCTTCACCTTGACTGATTGCGTTGGCCAGACTGCCTCCGGAACTGTGACCATTTTGGTTGAGCCCTCGGTGGGAGGGGTGTCGGGTCCTGGCCGGATTTGTGTTCCGATAACGAAGATATTCTTCGGTGGCACGCCGGTGAATTCAAGCTGCGGGTACCTCATAGTCTCACTCACAAACGAGGGAGCGGGGAACTATCAACTCGATGAAGTTTGACGACGGTTCGAACTTTAGAGTTGAAAGCATGTCAGCGATGCCGCTGGTCTTACAGTCAGGAGCAGTGCTGCAGCTTAAGATATCGTTCCTTCCGAAGACCAACGGCGCAATATTCGATACGCTGACGCTTACAACCTCTGATCCTGACCAACCGACCGTGACAATCGTGGTCAAGGGCAAAGGCACCAAGTGACGGCCCTCGCATAACGAACCGATCCGGCCCGCTTCAACAGGGCCCGGCTGAGTTGGAATCAGCCGGGCCCACCCTCGTATCCGCTCCGCGTTTATGCGGCCACGCTCAATCTCGGACGTACAGTCAACAACAATGTTGTGGTCACTGCGACCGGCCGACAACCTCCCGTTTGAATTTCGCGAGACCCGATCATCTTTGTCAGCGAGTCGGCCACTGCATCAATCGCTTTTCTGTCCTTCTGAGCTGTGCCTATGCATTTATGTGCAACCCCGCAGAACCCCGCAAACTTATGTCGTTCTAGCGTTCTTACGAACAGCAAACCAAATAAAGCAGTGTAGGGAACATCTCGGAGGCATCGGCGTCTAGCGCATCTTCGAGAACACCTGAGAAAGCGCACTTTTTGGGGGGTTGATGACAGCGGCCTCCGTGGACTACTACTCCGAGCAAGAAATTCAAGGAGTCGATATGGCCTCAAAGCTCGCAAGAGTCTTCTTGATCTTCTCACTGGTGATCCCAATCGCCCTCGCCCAATCCGCGTCTCCAAACTCGTCTGCCGCCGAACTAAAAAAAGCGCGCGACGAGCGCGATAAGAAAACGTTTGCGCTGGTGGACGAACTTATCTCCGAGGCGCAATCGCTCAAACTTGCCGAGAATCATATTCGCGTCGACGTTGCGCTGGCGGGATCTCTTTGGGCTAAGGATGAAAAGCGGGCTGGGTCCTTGTTCAAAGAGGCGGTGGCGAGTCTCAACGCCATAACCTTAGCAGTCGACGGCGGAGACCCAGACTACCTGAATCTGTCTCAGTTGCCCCAACAATTGCGCCAGGAAATCCTGCAGGTTGCCGCCAGCCGCGACGCCAGATTGGCCCTCGACTTCCTGAGATCCACACGCCCGACTTCCACCTCGCACCAACCTTTTTCCGAAGCGCAGCTTGAGATGAGACTCGCGTTGCAGATTGCGGAGAAGGATCCCAGAGAAGCTTTGGCCGCCGCCGAGGACTCACTGAGGTTTGGGGTGGATTATGAGACGATGAATTTCCTTTACCGGATCGAGTCCAAGGATAAGGCGGCGGGTGAAATATTTTTAGCAGATCTCTTGAACCGGATTCGAGCCAGCGACTTCAACAAGAGCCAGGTGTCCTCATACATCGCGTTGACTCTAGTGCGCACATGGATCGAAAATAAACGATCGACGGCCATCCCGCGAACCACAACCATCATTTCGCTTCCGAACTTCGATGAACAGACGGCACGGGAACTCAGCAGCATGGTTCTTAACGCGGCGTTGAGCAACGGCCCCTCCGATTCTTCAGCCTATCAATTGTATTCCGGAATGACTGGAACCCTGCAACAGCTAAAAGCCATGCAGCCTGAGATCGAAAGGCTGGCGCCGAATCGAGCCGGTGAGCTGCGGAGCAGGATTGACGAGTTCGATAAGTTTAGTGCCGCGCAACAAGGTCCGTGGGCGCAGTACAACGACCTCATTCAGAACGGCTCGGTTGAGACAATGATCGAAGCGTCGAAGACTGCGCCTCCGGGTATCGCCGACCGGCTTGTTCAGCAAGCTGCGTCGAAGGCGTCCAGTCAGGGCGATTTTGATACCGCGTACCAGATGCTCGAGATAATCACAGATCCGAGACAGCGGGCCGATATGAAGGCGAACGTGGATCGGCAGGCGTTCTATCGCGCTAGAGAACAAAAGAAGCTCGGCGAGGCCCATACGCTGATTTCGCGGCTTGCGTCGATTGAAGATCAGGTGAGCTTTCTGACCCAGTTGGCTGCATCTTCAGAACTTGAGGGTGATAAGCCGGCAGCGCTTCAGCTTCTGGCCGAAGCTGAAGCGCTGCTCGGCGATCGCGCGCAGGGCTACGGACAATTGGAAGCCAAAATGCAGATCGCGAAGGGTTATCAACAACTCGATACCGGTAAGAGCATAGCGATCGTCGAGAGGGTGATCGATCAGATCAACGAGCTTTCGGCCGCAGCGCTTGTGTTGAATGGGTTCGATGTTCAGGGGTACTTCCGCAACGGCGAGTTCATCATTACCAATGGGGGGAATCCATTAAACATGATGGCTCAGCAGTGCGGTCGCGAGCTCGGTTCTAGCGCCCGCGACGATCTCGATGGAGCCCGCGCGGCGGCCGAGCGATTCCAGCGCCGGGAGATGAGGGTTATCGCGCTGTTGCAGATTGCACAGGCGCTGCTCGCAAGCGACGCTTCGCTTTAGATTATTTTAGCCGTGTCTCAGCGTGCGGGGCGGGCGGCGAACTTGACTCGGCCGTTGTCGACTCCAACGACAAAGTCCACCTCGTCGGTTGCGAGGTTGTCTTTGATTTGCTCAGCGCGCGACGTTAGGAACTGGGTAAATACTTCCAGACTCAGCGCTCCGAGTTTCTCGCCGCACTTTCGTTTTGCGGCCACCAGCTGGTCATAGAGCTCGCTGACCTTTTCGGGTTCGAGTTTAGGGTCGTGACAGCGAATTACCGCCACCTGCTCGCGCAATGCGACTTGAGCCTCAGCCGTCGGAGGACGCCCACTCTCTTCGCGACCTTGCGTCTGCCGCCGCCACAACTCGCGCATTACGTTGTAGCGCGCAACCAGACTGTTATAACGAAACCGCTGTCCGAATGACATCCCACGCGAGTCGTAGATGCGCTTGATGGCGGTCTCGACTCGGCCTTTGGTGTCGATTGGCGGTCGAACTGTTCCGCCATTGAAGTAGATGTCATACTCAACCTTCAATCGGCGAATTTCGTATTCGAGCCGGTCGAGTTCTTGATCAATAGGATTTTCTATTTTAGGTTCCATTCGGCTACTTCGGGAGGGCTTTGGATGTTACCTGTGGGGGTTGTGTTAGAATGTACGTCAGGCATCGGGCGGTGTCAACGGAAATCATGTCTAACCGACTGCTTAGATCGCTGCCCTCGATCGAGCGGCTCCTGGAGAGGCCGTTGGCGTCTCGTCTGTCGGCTGAAATAAGCCGCGAGCGCGTGCGCGATCTGCTGCGCGAGATCACTGACGAGCTTCGCGTAAAACTGGCAAGCGAAGCCGCATCCTCGGCCCCGAGTTCTCATTCCCTAATTGAATCGGTTGAACGCGCGCTTGAGCGGCGGGCTGCTGAATGCGCGCAGCCATCCCTTCGCCGAGTCATCAATGCAACCGGAGTCATTATTCATACGAACCTTGGTCGCGCGCCTCTCGCGCGACAGGCAATCGAAGCTGTCTCGGAAGCCGCTGCTCACTACTCGAACCTCGAGTACGATCTGGGGTTGGGCGAGCGCGGACGTCGAGAGACTCACTGCCAGGAGTTGCTCGCGCGACTCGCTGCAAGTGAAGCCGCGGTGGTCGCGAATAACAACGCCGCCGCCGTCCTCCTG
>JACXTT010010774.1_pt1 | contig 12299 bp, 8 predicted proteins | sample 9270951 | NCBI WGS metagenome assembly JACXTT01 (sample SAMN15532306, study PRJNA645909) | rock metagenome | isolation source: weathered quartz diorite | place: Puerto Rico | collected 2017-06-21 | reverse complement strand
TCCCGCCTTCTGGCCTTCGAGGGCGCATGGTCGTGAGGACGACGCGCCTGCCTCCAGCACTTCTCTGATCACGTGTTCAGATTCAGGCACGGTGAGCATTACGACTTCCGTTCCGGCAACACGGCGAGCGACGGCGATTCTCGTTCGGAAGCGCTCGCACGCCTTTATGCAACGCTGGTGAACGACGCTGTCAAGACAACCAGATCCTTTCTCTTCTTCATTTACTACGGATTATGCAAAAATTCCCCATTATGGCGCTTTAACTTTTTCTGCTTGGTTCCGATGCATAACGTTGTCAGGGTGATACTCATTCCAGTATGTTTAACCGCGCTGAAGATACCCGCTCTGTCCGATTGTCAGGCTACTTCATCAAGGAGGTATCCCTTGAGACCTGTCTATCTCAGTAAGGAAGTTGGAAAGAAGGCTCCACATGAAAAAGCGTATCCTCTTTGTCGATGATGAAGCCAAGGTATTGCAGGCGCTCGAACGTACGCTCTACCCGCTGCGCACGGAATGGGAGCTGTTGTTTGCTGATAGTGCATCCGAAGCGTTGACTCTCCTTGGGCAGAGACCTTGCGATGTCATTGTCTCTGACATGCGTATGCCTGATATAGATGGAGCGGCGTTGTTAGCCCGAGTACAGCACAATCACCCGAGCATGGTACGGATTGCTCTTACCGGCTATGCCTGCCTAGAAACCGCAGTACGAGCTATTAATGAGGGACACATTTTTCGATTCCTGATCAAACCTTGTAGCATAGGCACTCTAATTCTTACGATTCAGGGCGCCTTACAACAACAAGAACAAGAGAAACAAAAGATCTTGTCGCACCTCATCGGTGTCGGCAAGAAGATGCTCTCTTCCCTTAATCCCCAGGTGCTTCTTAACCGTCTGTGCCAACTGACCACCAAAGTCCTGGAATGTGACTACAGTTATACCTTTCTCTGGCAGCCGGAGCAGGACGCCTACGTTTTTGTAGCAGGCCACGGTGACACGCCAGAGCAGAAGGAAATGCGGCGCTTTCTGCAGATCCCACGCGCCGAAGCGCGAGAACTCCTCGCTCGACTCGAGCGTGAGGATGTTGTGCAGGCGGCGTCTCCACTCGGCCAGCTCGCGCCACTCGCACCGCCGTCATCACAGCCCGACGCGAACGCATGCCTTTATGTAGCACTGCGGCAACATAGAAAAATAATCGGACTCCACATGGCCGGTTATCAACAGCGTGGACAATCGTTTACTTTCCAGCACCAATGTCTCGCCCTGTGGATGTCACAAATTGCCTCTTTGGCGTTGGAAAATGCACACCTCTCCTCACAACTGGGGGGTGACAGCCGCTTGAAGGAAGAATTTTTATCTACCCTCTCGCATGAGCTACGGACTCCTTTGCACATCCTCATGGGCTACAATGATTTGCTGCTCGATCAAGACTTTGGCCCGCTCATGGATGAGCAACTACAGGTTTTGCAGCGGATGGCGAAAAGCTCGGAGGCCCTGATCGACCTGATCAGCGCCATGCTCGATATGGGTCGTCTGCAGAGCGGACAGTTGCCAATTGAATTGACGCAAGTGTGTTTGCCGAAGTTTCTGCACGAGATCCAGTCTGAAACACAAAAATCATGGGAAAAGCCAAACCTGAACTTTCGCTGGAGCGTAGCCCCCAATCTGCCGCTCGTCCGCACTGATCCGGGCAAGCTCAAAGTGATTATCAAAAATCTCATCAGCAATGCCGTGAAGTTTACGGACTCTGGCAGCGTCGACGTAAACGCCTATCTCAGTAAGGGCGGAGTAGAAATCACTGTTGCCGATACCGGGATCGGCATTGCGCCGGAGGCGTTTCCTTCCCTCTTCGAGCCTTTCCGTCAAGGGGACGGATCGATGACCCGCCGTTATGAGGGCGTGGGATTAGGACTCTACGTTGTAAAGCAACTTCTGGACCTGTTAGGAGGGACGATCGCTATTGAAAGTCAACTGGGACATGGCACGCTCGTCCGTGTGTGGATTCCCACCGTATATGAAGCGGAAACGCGCTCCTCTTCACTTCCGCTGAACGGCCATTGAAGCGTCGTGTTTTGTGATGTGGAGATCAAGGTCTGTTTGTAAAAAAAGCAAGAAAGGATACATGTGGCGACGATTTTAGTAGTAGATGATCATCCGACGAATCGCGAGTTCCTCGTCACCCTATTGGGATACGCTGGCCACCGCTTACTCGAAGCTGCTGATGGGGCGGAGGCGCTAGAGGTGGTGCGGGCCGAGCGTCCTGATCTGGTCGTCGTTGACTTGGTCATGTCGACCATGGACGGTTATGAATTCGTGCGTCAACTGCGCACCGACCCCACTATTGCCCACACGCGAGTTATGTTCTGGACGGCTGCCTACCAGCAGTCGGAGGCGTGGAATTTGGCGCAGTCTTGTGGAGTACAGCATATTCTCACCAAACCGACTGAGCCCGAGGCGGTGCTCAAGACTGTAGCCGAAGCCCTTACTTCCGGCGTTCCTTTCGACCAGCCATTCTCCTCCGAAAAGTTTCATGAAGATCACCTGCAGATGCTCACCGACAAACTCTTCACGCAAGTGCAAGCCCTGGAGTGCGAAGTAGAGAAGCGCAAACAAGCGGAGGAAATGCTCCAGCAAACCAACAAAGCTCTGGAGGTCCGTGTACAGGAACGGACCGCGGAGTTGGAGCAAGTTAACCGGGAACTGCAAGCTGATATTGTCGCACGCATCCAGGCGGATGAAGCGCGTCGAGAAAGCGAAGAACGATATCGGATCATTACTCAGGCCCTCTCTGATTACGCCTTTTGTTTCCGCGTCGACATGGCTGGGGCAGTCGAGATCGAATGGTTAACAGACAGTTTTACCAAGACAACTGGTTATACATTTGAGGAGTTGAAACCAAAGCCTTTCAGTTTGTATGTTCACCCCGACGATATCGCGCGGGTTTCTCAAATTCAGTGGATGATGAAATCTGAGGGGCCTATTGTCACCGAATTTCGTATCATTACCAAAGGAGGCGACCTTCGTTGGGTTCGTTCTTATATCCAAAAGGTACCGGATAAGGAAGGACGCTTTGTACGAGTCTATGGTGCAGCCCAGGATATTACCGCCAGGAAGCGAGCTGAAGAGAAATTTCGTGGGCTTTTAGAGTCCGCTCCAGACGCCATGGTGATTGTCAACAAACAGGGTGAAATTGTCCTGATCAACTCGCAGACGCAACAACTCTTTGGTTACATCCATGACGAGTTGTTAGGCAAGCCGGTCGAGGTCCTCGTGCCTAAGCGCTTCCAAATCAATCATGCTGAGCATCGCGTCAACTATTTTATGGAACCTCACGTACGGCTGATGGGCGCAGGTATGGAATTATATGGGTTGCGCAAAGACGGTTCGGAATTTCCTGTCGAGATTAGTCTCAGTCCGTTAGAAACAGAAGAAGGCCGTCTCGTATCGAGTACTATTCGCGACGTGACCTCGCGCAAACGGGCGGAAGAGGCCTTGCGAGCGAGTGAGAGCAAGTACCGGCTCTTGGTCGAACAAGCCTCCGATGGGATCTGCATCGTAGACCGACATGGACACTTTGTAGAAGTCAATCCAAGCCTCTGTGACATGTTAGGCTATAATAGAATAGATCTCATGCGTCTTACCATTGAAGCGATTATTCCGCCAGAAGATGTTCACTTAAGTCCGCTACGGTATAATAAACAGCAACCTGCAAAAAAAACCATACTGCGAGAACACCGACTCCGTCGCAAGGATGGATCTCTCTTCTCTGTGGAAATCAGCGCGCGGAGATTGACGGAGGCGTGTACCCAAGCAACCATCCGAGACATTACGGAACGCAAACAGTTAGAGGCGCAACTCGCCTTGGCCCGCAAGCTAGAGTCTATCGGGCAGCTCGCCGCCGGCATTGCCCATGAGCTCAACACGCCCTTGCAGTATGTGGGCGACAATGTCCAGTTTTTGCAGGACGCCTACAAAGGATTGGGGCTACTGCTGCAGAAGCATGAGCGGTTGCTAGAGGCGGCCACGAGTGGGGCGGTTCCTGCTGCGTTGCTAGAGGAGGTCCAGGCTACGGCCAGCACTCCCTACAATCAGTATTTAGTGAGAGAAATTCCCAAAGCGACCGAGCAATCGATGCAAGGGGTCGAGCATGTCAGCAAAATCGTGTGTGCTTTAAGAGAATTCTCGCATCCGGGCAGCGAGGAGAAGAGCGTGATCGACCTCAACAGAGCGATCACGACGACGATCACCATCAGTCGCAATGTGTGGAAGTATGTGGCTGACGTCGTCACCGAGTTCGATCCCCATTTACCTCCAGTCCCTGGATTTCCTGGAGAATTGAATCAAGCGATTCTCAACCTTATCGTGAACGCCGCCCATGCGATTGAAGAGGTTGTGAACGACGACAGCACAAAGAAAGGAACCATCACCATCAGCACCAAGCACGCAGACGACTGGGCCACTGTTCGCATCCATGACACCGGCCCGGGCATTCCCGAGGCGATCCGCTCGCGCATTTTTGATCCGTTCTTCACCACGAAAAAAGTGGGCAAAGGCACGGGGCAAGGCCTGGCTATCGTCTACTCGGTCATTGTGGAGAAACACGGTGGAACTATCACCCTGGAGACGGAAGTTGGCCAAGGCGCGACGTTCATCCTTCGTCTACCGCTCTGTTCTTCGGCTTCCCCCTCTCAGGAGATTTCCCATGAAAAAATCTATTCTCTTTGTGGATGATGACGCCAAGGTGTTGCAGGCGCTCGAACGCATGCTCTATCCGCTGCGCAGGGAATGGGAGATGCAGTTTGTGGGTGGGGCGTCCCAAGCCTTAACGCTGCTTGCGCAACACCCTTGTGACGTCATCGTCTCTGACATGCGTATGCCCGAGATGGATGGAGCGCAACTCCTCACCGAAGTCAGGCGCCAGCATCCTCAGATGATTCGCATTGGGCTTTCCGGGCAGTCCCCACATGAGATGGACTTACGCGCCGTCAGATCAGTCCATCAATACCTGGCGAAGCCCTGTACCCCTGAACTGTTAAAAGCGACCGTAACTCGTCTACGTAGTCTAGTGGATTTATTAACCAGCTTGCCCTTGCGGGAACTGGTGTCGAAGATGAAATCGCTCCCCAGTTTGCCTTCGCTCTTCCTAGAGATGGTAGAGGCGGTGAAATCACCGACGGTGTCGGTTCAAGACCTCAGCCATATCATTGAAAAGGATCTGGGGATGAGCGCCAAGATCATGCAGCTGGCGAATTCTGCTCTGTTTGGGGCGCAGCGTCGCGTGGACGATATCCCCCGCGCTATTGCCATTCTTGGCCTGGAGACGATCAAGGCGCTCGTCTTCTCGCTGGAGATCTTCTCTCAATGTGATCCGACAACCCCCGTTCAGGGCGATCTTCCTTCCTTATGGGATCACAGTTTTACTATCGCCATGTATGCCAAGCTCATCGCTCGTCTAGAAGACCAGCCCTCGCACATGGTCGACGCGGCGTTCACGGCGGGCTTGTTGCATGATTGTGGAAAGCTTGTCCTGGCGACGAATCTCCCCGATGTCTATCGCTCCGTGGTGGCGCGCGCACACACTGAACATGTCTCCGTGCGCGAGGTTGAGCGAGAAACTTTTGGCGTCTCGCATGCCGAAATAGGCGCATATCTTCTGGGAATCTGGGGTCTACCCGATGCCATTGTCGAGACGATTGCCTTCCATCACGACCCCGCACATCAGGAAAAGCAGCCGTTCGGGCCGCTCACTGCGGTGTACATTGCCGAGGTGCTTGAGCACGAACAAAGGACAAGAGAACTGGGCTCCGTATCGAACCCGGTCGACCTTGAGCCTCTCGCTAAGCTTGGGTTGAGCGAGCGATTGCCGCTCTGGCGAGAACAGTGCCTGGCCCACGCGCAACGGGGCGCCGAACAGTAAACAACATACCTCCGAGAGGACCGATAGAAAAAGGAATAAGAAGATGCAACCTAAAGTACTTTTAGTAGACGACGATGCTCGCGTCACGGAAGCGTTGCAGCGAGTCTTGAGTCAAGAAGGGTATGAGATCAGCTCCGCGAATTCAGCCGAGGAAGCCTTAGAGATCCTCCGTCAGAAGTCGGTAGACGTAATTATTTCTGACGAACAAATGCCTGGTCTCTCGGGGTCCGAGTTTCTAACCATCGTGCGCCACAGCTATCCAGACATCGTGCGGATTATCCTTACCGGACAGGCAAGTCTGGAAGCGGCAATACGCGCCATCAATAAGGGCGAAGTATATCGCTTTTTAACGAAGCCTTGTAACCGCCAAGACCTCACCAATGCGATCGAGCATGGATTAGAACTGAAGGAACGCGGTGCAGGATCTTCTGGATCCGGAACTGGAGGGCAACGCTCATCGGCGCCGCAAGAGGAGCGCGAAAGCGACGCCCCAGAAGTCACGCGATTAAATAAAGATTCCTTCGGGACGATCATCTTGGAGGAAGGAGAAACTGATCTGGAAACGCTGGTGCAAACGCTCAAGCTGGCGGCTACAGAGCGCGCAGAGCGTACGCGCGGAATGGGTTGAGACCTTACAGACAGTATACTTTCTGTAAGGCTGAATCTGGCGGCGCCCCTTACATAGCTTCCCCTTGTTAAAGGGAGGGAGAGCAAAACCCCTCTTTTGCAACGGGGCCGCGCAGAGCGTGAGGGGAATTGAGACAGCGCTAGCGAGAGAGAAACAGTTTTTACCGCATCACTTCAGGTGCGCGCACAAAAACGCAGATGGTATCCGCGTACACTAGATAATAGATGATCGTTAACCGGGCTTTTGGACGACTACACAGGGGGTGGCAATATGCAGCTGACAAATCCATCACGAAATGGCAATGAGGTCATACCGTACAGAGTGAAAATTGGTGAACTCCTCATACAGGAAAAACTCCTGACCGCGGCGCAACTCGAGCATGCACTCGCGAACCAGAGGAACCACCAAGCGTTTCTGTCCCTGGAAGAGATCTGTATGGAGCTTGGGTTTCTCTCACGAGCAGATCTCTGCAAGATCTTCCGCAAGGTGCAGAACTCGCTTCATCTGGGAGAGCTGCTGGGGGGCTTGGGATTGGTCTCACCGGAGCAGCTCCAACAGGCGCTGGCCCAGCACAGAGCAGAAGGCAAGCAGTTAGGAGCCATCCTGGTAGAGAAAGGAGTGCTGACCGACACAATCCTAGTCGACGTGTTCAGCAAGTATCTTGGGGTGCCGAAGCGGTCCCCCAGCCGCCAGCCCATTGATAAGACCTTGTTGCAGGGCCTCAGTGAAGAGTTTCTGCGAAATAATGTCGTCTTACCCGCCTTCAAGCAGGACGGTGTCCTGATGCTCATCATGGCCGATCCTTGTAACGAGTCCCTTCTGCATGAGCTGGAAAAGGTCTTCGGCTGTCTCATTCAACCAGCTGTGGCTACGGCAGCAGAGATTCAGAACGGCATTTCCCAGTGTTTTCTCACTACCGACACCCAATTGGTCCCGACTCAAGAGTCCCAGAAGAGTCTCATCATCGGGCAGACCAACCTCGCTGCTCGGCAGCACGATTCCCCTATCGAACTCGTCAATACCATTCTCTCTCAAGCGATCCTCGAAGGCGCGAGTGATATTCATATTGAGCCGCAGGAAGGACGCTTGCGCGTCCGCTACCGTATCGATGGAGTGTTAGTGCCTCGGGGAGATCTCCCGTTGTCTCTTGCCCCGAATCTTATCTCCCGTATTAAGGCCCTGCGTAAACTGGACATCACGGAGCGACGGCGACATCAGGATGGCCGGATTACGGCCCGGGTCATGGACCAGGAGGTGGACCTCAGGGTCGCCACCTATGCCACAGTCCATGGAGAAAGCGTGGCGATCCGTATTCTGCAGCGGCAAACCCCTTTTGTCGCCCTCGACACGCTCGGTTTTTCCCCGTTCAACAGAAGCAAATATCAGGAACTGCTCGATTACCCTTCGGGCGTCATCCTCGTTACCGGCCCGACGGGAAGCGGGAAGAGTACGACTCTGTACTCCTCTCTGCACTATCTAAACAAATTAGACCGGAAGATCCTCACGCTTGAAGACCCGGTCGAATACTACATCGAAGGTGTTGTCCAAGGGCAACTCGACCCAAAACTCGAGCTTCCATATAGGGATTTCCTTAAAACGATGATGCAGCAGGACCCGGATGTGCTCATGATTGGCGAAGTCCAGAACGAGGAAGCCGCGAAGGCGGTGATCCAAGCGGCGCTGACAGGACATAAAGTGTTCAGTACCTTTCATACCGAGGACACGATTGGCGCGCTCTTACGCCTGATGAACATGGGGATCGAGACTCTGATTTCTTCCACGCTTGTGTCGGTGGTCGCGCAACGCCTGGTGCGCGTGTTGTGTCCCGACTGTCGGCAGCCGACTCGGCCCAGCCACGCTCTCCTCTCCGCATTCCATGTCATCCCGAGCAGTGCGGACGAGTGGACGTTTTACCAAGCCCAAGGGTGCGCACAGTGCCGTGGGACAGGATTTAAGGGTCGTACAGCTATTCACGAGTTGTTAGTCGTCAATGACGCGATCCGCGACGCCATCCTGGCGCGAAAGCCGTCAAGTCAGACGCGACTGATTGCTCGCAAGGAGGCGCATCTCGTCTCCATGCATGAGGATGGTTTCTACAAAGCGACACAAGGCGTCACCTCGTTAGAAGAAATTCTGCGTGTGCTCTTTCACAATGAAAGCGACGCTCTGTTGCCCCGTTCCGTGGAAGAACTCGTCGCCCTGTGCGAGGGAAAAACTGCCCCCACTCCGGCTCGGCCTGAAGGCGTGATTCCGGAAAAAGAAGTCTATCGCGTTCGCTTCGACCCCAATACTATTGGACAGGAAAGAGAGCGTATCGCTGAGTTGTTTCAGATGTGTGAACAGATGCTGAGACAGCGGAAGCAGCCGTTTGGCCAACAGCTCTTTGATGACTTTGCCGCTTTTGTTATCGAGACCGTAAAACGGCTGCATGCTTCGCAGGGGGCGGAATGGGTCGAGTTCATTATCAAGGTCAGGGGAGAAAAGATACGAATTGCCGTGGAGCCGTTTCCGCAGCACAGGCCCCTGGTCTCCGCTGTTTCCGTAGAATGTCGGACTGAAATTGTAAAGTAAACCGCACCGTCAATAAGTCTGAACCGCGCCTTTGATCAAGAACGGTTGAGGCGCTGTTGGCCCCTTTTCCCTTGCCGGTGGTGTTTCAGATCTGTACTTGCTGATTGCAGACTGAAACACTACCAAGAAGAGAAGCGGCGTTTTAGTCCCGCCTCTCTTCCAAACAAAATGTGCTAGACCGGCGACGGCAGATTGTAGACCTTTGCCGCCGTCTCATACAGCACTTTCCGTTGCACGCTACGCTCTAGCCCGCCAAGCGTGGCCTGCACCTGTTCCTTGACATTCGGATATAGACAGGTCGGATGCGGGAAATCGGTCTCGAACATCACATTATCGGCGCCGAGCCTCGTGATGGAATGGGCCGCATCTTCATTCTCAAACCAATACGACGCGTAGATCTGGCGTTGGAAGTACTCACGCGGTCGCAGCTTGAGTCCGCCCTGGTTGACCAGATTTTGATCCATCTGGTACTCGCACGCTTCCAGCATGAACGGAACCCAGCCAATCCCGCTTTCGACTGACACGAACTTAAGACGTGGGAACCGGTCGAGCAGGCCGCTAAAAATCAACTGGGTGAGACAACGCATATTGTTCATAAACAGCATCGTCGAAACTGCCGCGATGCCCCGGTTGTTCTGCTCAAGCCCCGGCCACATATTGGGGATCACGCCCGACCCAATGTGGAAGTTGACGGGCAGACCCCGTTCTTGAGCTTCAGCCCACAGCGGATCCCAATGCGGATCATTCAGATACGGTAGGCCCCAGGATTCAGGAGAGTCGGTCATGGTGAAGCCGGTCATCCCCAGTTGGTCGTGCGCACGCTGCAATTCGTTTACTGCCAACTCGATGTCCCAGAAGGGCAAGAGCGCTTGCGGATACAGCCGCCCTTTGCCTGCATGCTGCACCTCCGCCATAGCGTCATTGTACCCGGTGATGCAGAAGTTGCGCAGTTCAACATCGTTAATCTTCATCATGTTGTTCCCGGCAAATCCGAGGGTGTTGGGATAGAGGATCTGGGTGTGGAGGCCGAACTCATCCATATACCGCAAGCGTGCTTCGGGATTGGTTGAGGCGACGCTCATATCTTCGAAACGCGGCAAAGAGATCACGCCGTAACTCTTCTTTCCATCTTTGCCGATAACGCAGAACCCTGGCGGACCCAGGACTAAATCTCCGACGACCCACTGTTCGTTCCCTTGGTTGTCCACGACATGGGGGGCCAAGTCGCGTAGCTTCTGTGGCGCGCGCGAGGTCCACATATCGCGCGGTTCCGTAAAGTGCGTGTCTATGTCAATGATCGGCAGCGCTGCGAGTTCAGCATCCATGGTTGTCTTCCTTTCTTTTTGTAGTTCGGTTCCTGAGTGTTGAAAGAACCTTAAGGGCTCGCACCCACGGAGCCCAATCCTCCTGCGCGTTTCCTCCACGACGCGTGTTTTTCTCTGTTGATGGATAACCTCTGCTTGACGGCATTCTAAGGATCACTTATATAGCCTACCTAAACTGCTCTGATAAGAGTATCCAGTGAGCGTTCAACTCGTTATTCTTGCCCTCCTCTCTGAGCAACCTCGTCACGGCTACGAACTTCGCCAAGAAGTCGAACGCCGCCTCTACGCCACGTTCATTAATCTTAGCGGCGGCTCGCTCTACTACAATTTAGGGCAGTTGGAGCGCGCAGGACATGTACAGAAGGCGTGGGCTGAGCAAAAAGGACGCTACCCCACCCGACAGGTGTATCAAATCACTGCGACCGGAGAAGGTCATCTTCATACCGAACTTCGTCGTCTGCTTTTTGATACTGAGGCTCGAGAAAAAGTTTTTGATCCTTTGAATGCCGCGTTAGCTTTGTATCGTCAAACAGACATACAAGAATTGCGCGAGGCGTTGCTTGTGCAACTGACCTGGGCGCGACAGAGGGAAGAGTGGGTAATTCAACAGCAGGCCTATTGGGAAACGAAAAATATTCCCTTACAGCAAGCAAAAATTATTGAGCATGGACTTGAGCACTGGCGCGCAGAAGTCCGTTGGTTGGAAAAATTTCTGCACGATCTGGAGGAACCAGAAAGAGGGACAGCCGCGCCTTCGCGGCCTGCAAACGGTTCCCACACTAAACGTATAGCAGCTCGGTAAATTTAAAATTTCTAGGAGGGCACATCGTGGAAGGTTTAAGTGTACTAGATATGATCCGGCAGGGGGCTCTGGTAACGTATCCCCTGATCGTGATGTCGATGGTGACGATCACCATTATCTGCGAGCGGTTGTGGGCGTTACGTGGCTTGGTTGCGAACTCCCTACGCATCGCTGGGACCGTCGTAGGACCTCTCCAAAAAGGGGATTTCAAAGGAGCGCTGGCCAAAGCTCAAGAGAACCATAAAGCGCCAGCCGGCCGCGTGTTTCGCGACGTCATTTCGCAGCAAGAAGGAGAGTCCTTAGACTATCTTGCGGAAGTGGCCGAAGATCGACGCTTTGAAGAAGTCGAAGCACTCAAAGGCAGCATCTGGGTGTTGGGAACAGTCGGCGTCAGCGCCCCCTTTATCGGGCTGCTCGGCACTGTCATCGGTATTATTAAGTCGTTCCATAACATGTCAATACAAGGGGCTGGCGGTTTCTCGGTAGTCGCCGGCGGTATTTCTGAGGCGCTGATTGCGACCGCACTGGGCCTCGCGGTGGCGATCGTGGCCGTGATTTTCTACAACTATTTCCATACCAAGCTTGAACGGATTGAAGCGGTCATGACAATCGGATCTGACCGTATCCTCGAAGCTCTTCGTCTAGGGAGGAAAGCCAATGGGAATGGCTAGTCCAAACAAGAAAAAAGGCAGCGGCTCCGAGATCATGGCGGAAATCAATATCACGCCGCTCACGGATATTTTCCTGGTGCTGCTGATTATCTTCATGGTGACCAGCGTAGCCATGGTGCAATCTGGTGCGAACATCAATCTCCCGCAGGTGCAGGAGACCCAATCCGAACCGCGACAGATTGTGATTACCGTCACCCCACAAAAAGAGATCTTTGTGAACAACAACCCGGCGACGCTGGAGACGATGGAGTCCTATCTGCGTCCCCTCATAGAAGCCCAGAAAGACATTCCGGTCATCCTTGAAGGGGACAAAGACGTCTTATTAGGCGAGACGGTGAAGATTCTCTCAGTTGCCCAACGTGCGGGCGCGACGAGTATTGCCATCGC
>JACXTT010010773.1_pt1 | contig 12299 bp, 7 predicted proteins | sample 9270951 | NCBI WGS metagenome assembly JACXTT01 (sample SAMN15532306, study PRJNA645909) | rock metagenome | isolation source: weathered quartz diorite | place: Puerto Rico | collected 2017-06-21 | reverse complement strand
TAGAACCTTGATTTTCACGTTCTCGGGTTTGCTTTCGTACATGCCTGCCGCGCGTTGTTCTGTGGCAGCACTTCCAGACGGGCCCTGAATGTACAACACAGACCCGCCGTTGGGCAGGATGGCGGCAAGCTGCTGTCCCTGAATTCGCCCCACATGCCCGTTTCGGCACTGACGGCGAATGCTGGGGAATTCCTGGAAGAGTGCAGTCCCCTCAGGTAGTCGGGCTCGCAATTGAGAACAACCCAACCTGTCCCGGCCGCCACGGCCGCGTGTGCAACCTTTGGGAAACAGGTTCGGCTTACTGGTTCCAGCAGGATCGCGTCAACACTCACACGGGGCGTCTGGATAATCTTCAGCAGCTGTTGGCTCTGGTTGATCGCGTCATTATCCGAACAGAGTTTGCACGTCCACGTCCAGTCGCACAGCGGCTTCCCGAGCAGCAGCGGCCTGCTCGCGCTGGTAGTCGTTGTCGTCAGTGATCAGCGAGACCACAAAGCGGAGCTTTTTCACGCAGTTTCCCCGAGGCAGACGTTCCGCCGGCTGCGAAGGCTCCAGACGTTGCCGGAGCCAGGCTCATCCAACGCCTACTGTTTCTGCTCCGACACCGTTCGGCCTTCCAGCCGACTATTTGAGATTACGTTTACCCGCAGGTTTTGCGCTATTGTCAGAAGGATTACCGGGTCGAGAAAAACCACAAGTTGTTCTGGGGCGGGCTGGACTTACATGGCAATCAGGGTCGGAGTCGCTGTCCAGCCTAGAATGACAGCCTCGCGCTCAGCTGAATTTCGCGTCCCGGAGTCGCAGCTTCTGTGATTGTGCCGAACTGCGGCGTGTTTACGAAGCGGTCTGGCATACCCAGGTTGGTATGGTTGAACGCGTTGAAAAATTCGGCACGGAGCTGGAAGCGCGTCAGTTCGGTGAGCGTGAAATTGCGAACTACCGCGAAGTCCAGCGTCTGCATTCCCGGTCCATAGACTGAATTGCGGCCCGCATTGCCAAAGGTGAAGGCCGCTGGCGCAGCAAAAGCTGCCGTGTTGAACCATGCCGTCGCCGTTTGGGTGCCGGACGGAAAAACGGGCTGGCCCGTAACATTGGCGCGAATCGGGTTCTCGCCCAGCACGGTGCCGGAGTTAGCTGTGTCTCCGAATACAGAAATGGTGAACGGGAACCCGGATTGAATTTGATACACGGTGGATACTTGCCAGTTTCTCGTGACTCTGTCGAGCAAACCAGACTGCTTGAGGCCAGGCAAGTCATATACCGCGCTCAGCGCAAAACGGTGTCTGACGTCGCAACCCGGTCCCTTCTCTGCTGCCAGGTCGTTATTGTTCTGCGGAATCGAGGACTCGAACATCGGAGAACGAAAATCAGGAGCGTCACTGAGGTTTTTCGACCAGGTGTAATTGCCGAGAAAGGTGAGGCCGCGGGCGTAGCGCCGGCGTAGGTTGACATATCCGGCGTCATACCAGCTCTGCGCAGTGTTCTCCAGCAGGTTAATGGTGCTGACGGGGAAGCAAATGGCGGCGCCGGGGCAACCGGCCGCCGGCGGAGTGTAGACCACATTGTCGGGCAGCGTGGTGTCCGGCACAAAGCTAATGTGCGGGAAGGGACGGCGCGGACCGATGGCCCCAGGTCCGGGGGGCGCATTGTTGATAAGGTGGGCGCGTTGGAGGTGTACTCCGTGGGAGCCCAGATATCCCGCCTCCAGAGTGGAGTGCGCGCCCAAGCTCTTCTCTACAGAAATGCTCCACTGCTCGATGTACTGCGAAGGCGCCTTCGGATCCATGGATCCGAAACTGACCGTGGTCTGCCCCAACACTGGGTTGCCAAAGTTGAAATGGGAACTGACAATGCCGGCTGCGGGAGTAAAGTTGTCACTCTGTTGCGTTTCCGGAAAGACATACGGAACATTGTGCCGCTGGTTGCACCAGGTATTCATGTCCACTGGCGTGTAGAAGATACCGAAGGCAGAATGCACTACCAGCCCGTACTTCGGAATCGCTTGCGAAATACCAAAGCGAGGTGCGAAGTTATGGGTATTCGGATATTTCAGACCTTGGGGAAAGCCGTTCTGCCCGCCAATAAACGCGGACGGGGTTCCGTTGTCGAAGGTTAGATTTGAATTTGCATAGGTGATGTCCACGAGAGGGTTCATGTATTCATAGCGAAGTCCCATCTCGATGGTGGTGGTGTGGGTGAGCTGAAAGCTGTCCTGCGCGAAGCCGTCCAAATACCATTGCCGAAGTTGCATCTGCGGGATGCCAGCCTGGCGCTGCTTCACTGCGGGCAAGCCTAGCAAGAAACTGGCCAGTGCCGAACCAGTCTTGTCGTTGGTAGCAGTCTGCGTGGTAAAGCCATTGGTGAACTGGTAGTAGCCGCGGTTCTGGAAGAAGCCCCACATTGGCCAAATGTAGTCACGGTAGCTTCCACCGAACTTCAGACTGTGACGTCCACGCTGCCAACTAAGCACATCGCGGCCCTCAACGACGGTATCCCAGGCCTTCATGGGAGTAGCCGCGTAATTGTCGCCCATGGGCGAGAAACCTTGCACATTAAAGAATGGCGCCCCAAAGGCCCCCTGGCCGCCAAAGCCGACTCCCTGAATGCCCAGTTCGGAAACGATGTCGTTGTTGTCGCTGTTTTCCGAAGAGCGGTGCATGGCCAGTCGCGATATCGTGATGCTCGCCGTATTGATGATGCGGGGACTGATGACCCGGTTCCAGGCAATGCCGCCCTGCTGCGAGAAGTTGTCGTGGAAGGAACCGAAGCCGGGGAGTAATGAGCCGAGTCCGGAAACCATTTCTCCAGGCGTAAAGCCGTGTTCGCCGCTCAGTGAGTAGCGTGCCGAAAAGCTATCACCCCGCTCGAGCATGTGGTCGATACGAATCGTGCCTTGATCGTTGGCGTGGAGTTCGTTTCTGACGTCCACATAATTGTTGCAATCCGTGCCGGCGCCCACCACGGTAGGAGCGCCCATCATCGCACTGCCGCATGGCACCGTGCCCATATCCGTCATCATGTTCGCGTTGGGCATGGGCACGTGGTTCATCAGGAATTCCTGCGCTACCGGGCTGATCAGGTTTGCAGGGATAACATTGTTGACGCTGTTGTCTTGAAACTGGTCGCGAATGACTTTGGGGTTGCTCGGGCTGATCGGCTTGCTGGGATCAAACCCCGGATTAGGATGAGAGCTGAATGGGTTGTAGATGTTGATCCCGCTCTGGGTGAAATCTCCGTTGATTTCCGCCAGCGTGGGCACCGTGTCAATCATGGTGTGCGCCATGACGTGGCGAAAGCGCTCGTAGTTCAGGAAGAAGAAGGTCTTGTTGTGCGCGATCGGCCCTCCGAAAGAAGCGCCAAAATTGTTCTGCACCAAATGATTGTTGCCCATGGAATCGAACGTGGTGGCATCTAGCGCGCCATTGCGCAGGAACTCGTAGGCCGTGCCATGGAACTTGTTAGAGCCAGAGCGGGTCACAATGTTGATCTGTCCGCCGCCCGCGCCGCCCATCTCAGCAGAATAGCTTCCGGTTTGCACTTTGAATTCCTGCACTGCGTCAGGGGACGGGCTCAGGTTGAGAGTGTTGAACGTCGGGTCTGTATTGGCGGCGCCGTCGAGCAGATAGTAGTTCGCGTTGGGCCGGTTGCCGCCGATGCTAACCGCGGAGCGCTGCCCAGGCCGCCAATACAGCGGGTTCATGTTGCCTGTTTGGGCGCCGTGACCTTCGTGCGCGCCGGGAACAGTGAGCACCAGGTCAATCAACATCCGGCCGTTGAGAGGAAGTTCCTCAATAGAAACAGGTTCAACCACCTCGCCCACGGCGGCGTCAGTGGTATGCAGCGCCGGGGCTTGGGCGCCGACTTCTACTACGTCCTTGGCTCCCGCCACACTAAGGCTGAGATCCAGAGAAAGTTGCTGGCCAACTTCGAGCTGCAGGTTGCGGGTTAGAGTGGCAAAGCCTGATGCCTGCACCGCGAGCTCATACTCGCCAGGCAGTAAGGCGGGAACCTGAAAGATTCCCTGTTCGTTGCTGTTGACTCGCCGCTCAGCTCGCGTGCTTAAGGAAGTGATCTGCACCGCCGCCCCAGCCAACGGGCGTCCCTGGGGGTCGAGCACGGTGCCACCTAGAACCGAGTAGTTGCTTTGAGCGAAGGACAACGAGGAAGCTAGCAATAGGCTGAAAAGTAAGAGCGCTCTACGCAAAACCGCACCGCCAGAATGGAAGATAGAAGGACGTGCCCGCCATCGTTTGGAAGGACAGAAAACCGCCCAACAGTTGCGGAGAAATCTACTGTCGGAAAGTTTGCAGAGCAATAGTAGGAAGATACTAGCTGCCAGAAACACACTGACCAGAAAAGTAAACTTTTCGGGTTAGAAATTCAGCCGCAGGGCGAGCTGGACCTGCCGCGCTGGAGCCACGAAATTTGGGCTGCCGAATGCCGGAATTGGCCGGGCTTCCGATGCCTTCCCCGAACTTTTGCGGAACCGGACCCAGAAACGCCGGGGTGCCATAGACCGTGTCCATGCCGTTGACATTCTGGCGGTTAGACAAGTTGAAGACTTCCACGCTGGCTTCCGCTTTCAGCCTTTCGCTAACGTTGAACACTCTTGGCACACGAGCGTCCGTAGGGTACGACGGGTCCCCCGGGCACGTATTGCGTCCGATAGGACCGACCCGGTCCGAAAATGGATACCGCGCTCCGTTTAACGCGGCAAGGCACGACTCGAAGTCGTGCCCTACCCGAAGCCAGCCCCGATTGTCCTTCAAACGCCGCGCAACCACCGGACCCAGCCTGATTCCGGACTGCTCAGGCGGCCTTCTCTTGTGCATCAACTTCGATCAGCTTCCCTGAGCGCACGTCATAGATAAATCCGGAGACAGGAATCGACTTGGGAACGAGCGGGTGGTTGCGAATGCGTTCGACATCGTCGATCACCGCCTGCCTTTGGTCCTTGATGGTCAGCCAGTCGATATACTCACCCTCGCGCGAGCCGGGACCGCGGCCAACATCGCGAAATCCCTCAGGCGTCAATTCGGCTGTCTCCAAGCTGGAGGCCAGCAATCCGCGCATCGCCTCGTTCGAGAAAAACGTCATCCCGCAATCGGTGTGATGTATGACAAAGAATTCACGGGTGCCGAGCAGTTTGTAGCTGATTACGAGCGACCGGATGGCGTCGTCGCTGGCGCGGCCGCCCGCGTTCCGGATCACATGAGCATCGCCCTCGGCCAGTCCCGCATATTTTGCAGGGTCAAGCCGGGCGTCCATGCAGGTGAGAATCGCGAATCGACGCGCCGGCGGCAAGGCCAGCTTTCCCTTTGCCGCAAAATCGGCACTGTACTTTCGATTTGCTTCAAGCACTTCACTCAGAACCTGACTCATAAGAATCTCCTTCGAAGTTGATGTTCTTGTCCGGAAAAGAAAAAAGGCCCATGATCTTGGTGATCATGGGCCTTCAGGATCCTGAACGACTAGGTTTCATCCTCATGCCCACGATGACACCAACATGTGTGCCAACAACAACACATGCTGCTGCGGAACATGGTCCCGCAAGACGTGGACGGGGATTGAACGCGCATCACTGACGGAAAGTATAGCCGCTACTGACTCCCATGGTCCATCGGTTGGATAGAAATTTCCTAAATTACTTCGGAAGTTGAGAAGGGCAGGGGGTGGTAGGGTGCCTTAGAAGCCGCGTCCGGCCTGGATGCGGAGCAGCGCGGCGACCAGGGCGTCGACGTCCTCGCAGGTGTTGTACAGCGCCAGGGACGGACGGACTGTGGTCTCGAGCCCGAACCTGCGCAGGATTGTCCAAGGTGCGAGCCCGTCGTAGAACTGAGACTGGGAGATGTCATGCGCTATGGGAGCGAGATGAAGGCAAGCAGCTTTACAGATGCGTGATCGAGCCTGTACGATCTGCAAACCAAAACAGAGTGGTCCAACGAAAGTGGAGAATGCCCCAAATGAACAAGAGAAAGTTGGTTGACCTTGCCCTATTCGCCTGTGCTTTAGTTTGTGTGCTCGGCACTGGCAATTCCCTGGCGGCAGCCCAGACCGAAATCTGGCATCTGGATCCTCCGCACTCGGCCGCGCAGTTTGCAGTGCGGCACATGGGGATATCGACGGTTCGAGGAACATTCACCAAGGTCAGCGGCGAGGTGCAGTATTCCGCCGCCGATCCGAGTAAGTCTTCGCTGGTTGTCACGATCGATGCGGCTTCGGTGGATTCGCGAGTCGAGATGCGCGACAACGACGTGCGCAGTCCGCACTTTCTGGATACCGCGAAATATCCGACGATTACCTTCCGGTCGAAGCGTGTCGAAGCTGCAGGGGCTGGCAAGTTAAGGGTGACCGGCGACCTGACGATACACGGAATTACCAAGGAAGTCGTGCTGGATGTGGATGGTCCAACTCCTGCCATGAAAGACCCAAGGGGAAACGAGCATATGGGTGCTTCGGCGACGACCAAAATCAATCGTCAGGACTTCGGCGTAAGTTTCATGTCGGGCATGATCGGGGACGATGTAGCCATCACCATTGATGTCGAACTGGTGAAGGAGTCGGGGAATGTTCCGCCTCCGCCCGGTAAGTAAACCAGGTTCCCTGATAGTTTGTTCTGTCGAGACGTAGCTTGCTACGTCTCGACAGCAAACTGGAGTCTTCCGCGAGCGGTTAGAGATGAAAGACTTCCTCCAGCGGATCCATGGCGCGGTCCGGCAGCACGCCATCGGGCTGGACGAAGAAACCGGCCATTTCGTGTTGCCAACGTTCGTTCACTTCACGCCCGGCCATTCCCGCGCGCGCCCGTTCGAAATCTTCGGTTTCGAGATACCCGACAAGAAGGCCGTCAGAACGCAGGAACAAGGAATAGTTGTTCCAACCGGTTTCGCGTAGCGCTGCCAGCATTTCGGGCCAGACGGTGCGGTGGCGTGCTTTGTACTCCTCGAGGCGGTCTGGTTTTACCTGCAAGATAAAGCAGATACGTCTCATGCGAAATTCTCCTGGACTCCAAAACCGCGCGATGCGCCCGCGTCACTAGGCATACGAGGAGACGTTCTGCGAATTCCGGGCGGCACGCTGTTTTGTGATCTGTTCCAGATAGCCGCTCTGGCGGAACGCCGTCATCGGGTCTTTGGGGAGACCCTTTGAATCACGCCATTCCTGAATCACGGATCGAACGTCGGTGGCGAACGCATCCTGCAACAAGGATTCGGCTCGAACCAGGTCACAAGCCTGTTGTGCTTTGGCCAGCTCCGGATAATCGACGATCGCCGCCTTGGAGAAAAGCATTTGCGCCATGGTTACGGTCTGGATCATGGCTTCGATCTTGCCCTTCAAGTTATGGCTTTGATCAATCATGTAGGCAATGTCAGTCTGCTTGCCGGTCTCCCACTCGAAATAAAGAATCTCATGGAAAATGCGGAAGACCTGATAGGGATCGATTGATCCCAGGGTGAGATCGTCATCAGCATAACGACGGTCATTGAAATGAAATCCGCCCAACATCTCTTCGGCCAGGAGCCAGGCGACGATTTGCTCGATGTTCTGTGCGGAATAGTGATGCCCGGTGTCGACCAGAACTTTTGCCTGGGGGCCGGCAGTGCGGGCCAGCAGCAGGGCCATACCCCAATCGGCGATGTCGGTGTGATAGAAGGCAGGCTCGAACGGCTTATATTCAACCAGCAAACGCTGCCCAGGAGACAACGCGGCGTGCGTGGCTTTCAAATTCTCCTCGAACCAATTTTTTCGGTGGCGGATGTTGGCCGTGCCAGGATAGTTTGAACCATCGGCAAACCACATGGAAATGTCGCGGCTTTCGAGGCGGGTTGCGATCTCGATGCTGTCCCGGGTGTGCCGCAGAGCGGCTGCGCGGATTGCCGGGTCAGGATTGCCGAACGATCCGTATTTGTAGTGTTGCTCTTGAAAGAGATTGGGATTAATTGGGCCTGGCTGGACCCCGTACTGGGCGGCAAGCTTCTTGATCTCATCCGTACTTGCCACGCCACGCGGAAAATCCCACAGGACATGCAGGGTTACGGTGGGGCAGACGCCGGTGAGCAGGTGGACCTGGCCGGCGTCGCTGAACTTCTCTCGGGCGATGGATGCGGCTGCCGGCTGAAGAAACTTGCCGAACCGGGTACCGGTATTGGCAAAGCCCCAGGAGGGAAGCTCAATGCGAAACTTCTCCAGAGCCTGAGAAATTCTTGCCGCCTTGCGTACGTCCATAGAACGGCCTCTCTTGAGGGCGAAGGTTACACATATCATCGGCCGGAGGCACTATCTTTGTGCTGCAACGCCAGCATTTCGCATTGCAGAATATCAGACTATGCCACCGCGTCACCTAAAATGGCCCGATAACGCAAATACCGGGAAATTTCTTGCGCCTGCGAGTTAGCGCAAGGGCGCCACAAATCAGCCCGGGCATTTCGGTTTGTGGAATATCCAGTTTATAAGATCGAATTAACATGCGCCTATGCGCAAAGATCTGGAGGTCCAATTTGCCAGCACTTTTCCCCACCAGCAGGCGATTTTCGAGCCAGGATGCCAATATTATCCAAGGACGCAGATTAGCTCCGAATTGCGCATTGCACAATGAGAAATCGACCTCGCTGTTGATAACAAAGACCATCCAGGGTCCGGAAAGAGACGGGAAATAAGCAAAGTCTGTTAGGTCGAGATATTTCCGCAGTTGCATCAGTAATTTCGCTTGGCAAAACGCAAAAAACAGATATTATTCCTGCTCATGAGCCCTGATGCCCATGTTCGGGACCGTTACCTGGTGAAGTCGATCGTTCATTCTTCGCAACTGTTGACCGCGTTTCGTTCTTCTGGAGAAGCGCTCCCGCTTAAAGAGATCGCGGCCCGAAGTGGCCTGCCCAAGACCATGGCATTCCGTCTTCTATATACCCTGGAAAAATGCGGGATGGTGGATAAGGTGGGCGAAAATCTCTACCAGTCATGCGTGCGCCCATGGAAGCAAAGAAGATATCGTCTGGGATACGCAGCCCAGGGGACGGATTACCAGTTCTCTCAGGATGTGTCAGCCAGCTTGCAGCGTGCAGCAGTTGCCGAAGGGATCGAACTGATCTCGCTGGATAACCGCTATAGCGCGAAAATCGCTCAGCGTAACGCCGATCTGTTAGTGCGTGAAGGTGTAGACCTGGCCATCGAGTTCCAGACCGACGAAAACGTGGCCGCCGTGGTTGCCGCGAAGTACCGTGACGCCAACATCCCGATGATTGCCATCGACATTCCGCACCCTGGCGCTACCTACTATGGTGCCAACAACTACGAAGCTGGGTTGATCGGGGGCCGTTGTCTGGGGCGGTGGGTTAAAGAACATTGGCACTCGGAACTGGATGAAATCATTTTGCTGGAATTGCACCGCGCAGGGAATCTTCCGCGCATGCGCCTTACCGGGATGCTGGTTGCCATCAATACGATTCTTCCCAACGCCAAAAACTGTCGCGTGACTTACCTGGATGGCGACGGCGACCTGGGCCGAAGTTTTGAAGCGGTGCGCCGGCATCTGAGTACGTCGCGCGCGCGCCGGCAGGTGGTGGGCGCGATCAATGATCCGAGTGCTCTGGGGGCGTTGCGGGCTTTTCAGGAAGCAGGCCGGACTGAGAATTGTGCGGTCATGGGCCAAAACGCGTCGCCGGAGGGGCGGCTGGAACTACGTCAGCCAAACACACGACTGATCGGCTCGGTGGCATACTTTCCGGAACGGTATGGCGAGGATCTGATCCGAGTAAGCCTGGACATTTTGAACCAGCGGCAGGTGCCGCCGGCGGTGTTCGTTGAGCACAAGCTGGTGACGCCCGGCACGGTGGATCACTACTATCCGAACGATGGTCTGGAAGATTTTGCGAGAAAAGGGACCCTCGCGGAACCAGCCTTTCGGTAGGGACAAGAAAGTCGGACTCCAAGGGGCTGAAGCCTCGATCGATTCTATGCGACTTACGCAGTCCTGAAGTGCCGCCCTGCCACGCCCTCAATCCTGTCGTCCGTCCCGGTATTTATTCGCGCGATCCAGTTCAGCGACTCTATCGTCAGTCCTTTAGCGAAACGCCTTCTGATTTGCTGCTCTTACATAATCCTCGCCGTCGACAGGTCACGCTATGGTTACAAAAAGGATACCCTCGGGAACAAATAACGCCGGTACGGCAATTGAGATTATTTCGCAGTGCAGAACAGCTTGATGAGTATGTGAGACTACGCAAAATCGGATATTAGCGCTAAAGGCTGGGAAATCCTCTCCAAACCTGCAGTTTGATGGCAAGTCCCAATTTCGGCTGGCGTTTCTCAATGAAAAATGGGTGCAGTTTTCATGTTGCAGGTTGACTAAGCCACCGAAGCAGTGGGAATATCCGCCGCCGATGCAGGAATGGGCAGGTTGTGGCCGACCCGTGATTCATGTCTGGCCGCGCTGGTGGAAGATCCCAACCACAAAAATCCTGCAGAGTGAGGTTGGCGATAGGTCGTCAACCGCATTGAGGCGGGCTGGCTTTGAGTCTGGAGCCTTGGTATTACGACGACGCTCGAGGATAACAAGGAGGGAACAAGATCATGAGAGTCCGTAAAGTGTTGACGTGTCTGTTGGTCGTCATTTCGGCGAGTTGGGTTTATGGCCAGGGCGGCGCGAACGGAACCATTCTCGGAACCGTCACAGACAACTCGGGCGCGGTTGTGGCCAACGCCAAGGTTGACGTCACCAATGTCGCAACCGGTGTTGCCAGCCATGTCGAGACGAGTTCCGAAGGCAACTTCACATCTCCGTATCTGACCCCGGGAACTTACAGGGTTACAGTCGAGGCGCCCGGCTTCCAAAAAGCTGTAGCCGATAACATTGTTCTGGCGGTCGCCCAGCAGGCCCGAGTGAATGTCACCATGAAGCCGGGTGCTGTCACAGAAAGCGTCGAGGTCCAGGCAAGTGCTGTTTCGCTGGATACTGACAGCGCGGCAGTCGCGCAACTCGTAAGCCAGAAACAGGTGGAGCAATTACCACTCAATGGCCGCAACTTCCTGAACCTGCTGTTCATCGGCGCAGGCGCCGTCCAGACCACCGGCGAACAAGGCCAGATGCGACAGGGAGAAGGGAATGCCATCAGCATCAACGGTGGACGGCCCACATCCAACAACTACACCCTGGATGGCTTGGTCAACACTGACACTGCGTTGAACACCCCGGCCGTTATTCTGTCGCAGGACGCAATCCAGGAATTTAAAGTGCAGAGCGAGACCTACTCCGCAGAGTATGGGTTCAGCGCCAATCAGGTCAATATCGTCAGCAAGAGCGGCAGCAATCAACTGCATGGTAGCGCGTTCGAATTTCTCCGGAACGACGCCTTCGATGCCAAAGCTCCGTTTCAGTCCACTATTCCTGAACTCCGGCAAAATCAGTTTGGATTCGTCCTGGGCGGTCCGATCTACATTCCAAAAGTGTATGACGGCCGCAACAAGACCTTTTTCCTGGTGAATTACGAAGGCTGGCGCATCCGCAACGGCATCAATCAGGACACTTTCAACGTTCCCGATCCCGCCCAACTTAGAGGCGATTTTTCCGCGTCAGGACTGACGCCGGTTACCGCCGGTTGTATTCCGAGCGCGACCACTTTCTGTATGCCCATTGACCCGACCACGGGCGCTCCCTTTCCGGGCGACATGATTCCGAGCAACCGCTTTTCGCGTCTGGCGCAAGTGGAACTCGCCGCCGGGCTTTTTCCCGCCCCGAATTGTCTTAGTGGTTGTCGCGGAAACTATCGCCTGGCCACCGCTTTGCCCAACACGGTCAATCAGCAGACTTATAAGCTTGACCAACAACTGGGCCGCCTTGGTTCGGTGTTCTTCCGCTATACCACCGCGCAATACGAAAACCAGAACATCAACGGTTCGGTCTCGCTTCCCTTCGGAATCGGCACGTTCAATGAAAAATCCGAGAGCTGGATGATTTCGCACACCATTCCTCTCAGCCGCAACATCGTGAACAACTTCCGCTTCGGACGCCTGGAGCCGAGCCCCATACAAGCCGGAATTGGCGCCCCTGATTCAGACGTAACTGCACTCGGTCTCACTGGTGTGTTCCCGAACTTGCCCGCCTATGCCCGCACTTACCCGGGGATTACGCTTCAGGGGATCAACGGCACGAACTTCGGTAGTCAGTTCAATGACGTCACCACGAGTGACATACCGACGTGGGAATTTGCCGATTCGCTTTCAATGACTCATGGCAGGCACACCATTGGGGTAGGCTTCGACTATCGCCGCTGGGTACAGAAGCGAGATCTTTCCAACGACTT
>JACXTT010010772.1_pt1 | contig 12300 bp, 10 predicted proteins | sample 9270951 | NCBI WGS metagenome assembly JACXTT01 (sample SAMN15532306, study PRJNA645909) | rock metagenome | isolation source: weathered quartz diorite | place: Puerto Rico | collected 2017-06-21 | reverse complement strand
CACGGGACCGGGCCACGTTGGCAGCCGGGTGCTGGCGGAATGTGTCTGCATACAATTCTGATTGACCCGAAAAATCCAAAGCGCATCTTCATTGCCATTTCTGCCGCTGGCGCTTTTCGCACCGATGACGGCGGCGCAACCTGGAAGCCAATCAACAAAGGGCTGCATTCTCAATTTCTTCCCGACCCCGCTGCGGAAGTTGGCCACTGCGTTCACCACATCGCGTTCAACGGCTCACGCCCTGATACCCTCTTTATGCAAAAGCATTGGGACGTCATGCGCAGCGACAATGGCGGCGACTCCTGGCACGAAGTGAGTGGAAATCTGCCGACCGATTTTGGATTCGTGATTGACGTTCACGCCCACGAGCCCGAAACAATTTACGTCGTCCCCATCAAGAGCGACTCTGAGCATTTCGTGCCAGACGGCAAACTCCGCGTCTATCGCAGCAAAACCGGCGGCAATGAATGGGAAGAATTGTCAAAAGGCTTGCCCCAGCAAGATTGCTATGTAAATGTTCTGCGTGACGCCATGGCCGTGGATTCGCTCGATTCCTGCGGCATTTATTTCGGCACAAGCGGCGGCCAGGTCTACTGTTCTCCGGATGCGGGCAACAACTGGAAGCCGATCGTGCGCGATCTTCCCGGCGTGCTCTCTGTTGAGGTACAAACTCTGCGATGATTCGCGTCGTATTGCCTCAGCATTTGCGTACGCTCGCGCATGTCGGCGCCGAAGTACAGGTTGAAGTCCCTGGAAAAGTGACGCAGCGCTCGATCCTCGACGCCATCGAGGCGCAATACCCCATGTTGCGCGGTACGATCCGCGATCACGTTACACAGCAGCGCCGCCCCTTCCTTCGCTTTTTTGCCTGCGGAGAAGATCTTTCTCACGAATCTCCGGACGCGCCCGTGCCAGACGCCGTCGTTGCCGGCACGGAGCAGTTTCTTATAATCGGTGCCATCGCAGGCGGTTAACCTAGTTCAGCACTGTCAGGCCGCTTTAAAATCTTTGGGAGAGAAAAGTCCATGGATCAGATATCGCAGCTGGTTTCACTCTCAAAAGGGAGCATTTGGGCTGGCCGCATCCTCAGCATCTTGGTAATTCTCTTTATGGTTTTTGACTCCGTGCTCAAATTCTTCAAGCCTGCCCCGGTTGTAGATGCCTTTGCCAAACTCGGCTTGCCAATGGGGCTTTGCATACCTATCGCAACCATCGCACTTGTCTGCACGTTGCTCTACGCCATTCCGCAAACTTCGATTCTTGGCGCCATTCTTCTAACGGGTTATCTCGGCGGAGCGGTTGTAACTCATGTCCGCGTTGGCGATCCATTGTTCAGTCATGTTTTGTTTCCCACATACGTCGGTGCTTTGTTGTGGCTCGGCTTGTATCTTAGGGACAATCGGCTCCGATCCCTTCTCCCGTTACGCAGTTAGGAAATCTGCTCGCGAGAAAAATCAACGTCCGCTTTTCAGCTTTCGTTGGATGTATTTTCGATCAGCTCGCCGTTATGCGCGACTGCGAAGTGTGCCCATCCGTCAAGCCCGCGCCTCCGGTCCCATTCTTTTCGCAGCGCCGGATTCAACTGCAACAATTCCTTCGACGCAACTTCACACAGGATCCCGTCTTCCGAGATAACTGTGGCGGAGATTGTTCCTTCGATCGGCAATCCTGTGCTCGGATGGATGACGTGGCTGAATCTTCGCTCCCCGCTCTCGAATTGCCGCTCTGTCGTGCCTGACGTAGAAAGTGCCTTTCCGGCTCGCAAAAAGAAGTAGAGAGGCGGCGCCCCTTGCCCGTCCGGATGGGCCACTGCCAACGGCCACCGATCGATTCGCTCATGATTCCCGCCCGCCGAATCGGTATTTGCCCCGTCATAATTCACTCGGGACGCAAAAAGCGAGCTTCTCCCAAGATTCACAAGCGCAGAACGCGCACCCAATTCTTCCAATCGCTTGGCTACTCGCTCCGCGGCATATCCCTTTGCGATTCCACCAAAATCCAGTTCCATACCGGTGTGCTGAAACCGGATGGTTCTCGCTCGCTTGTCCAAAACAACTTTTTCGCTTCCAACAAGCTGCCTTGCCGCAATAATTTCTGATTCACTCGGAATGCGTGGTTCGTTTTGTCGAATTCCCCAGGCATTCAGTAGCGGCCCAATCGTGATATCCACAGCCCCGTGTGACTCTCGCGAACCGCGCAATGCGTCCTGCGTTACATGCAGAAATTCTTCGCTGACCTCCACCGGACCGTTGCCCGCATTGCGATTCACATGACTCAGCTCGCTGTCTTCTCGATATGCGCTAAAAACTTGCTCGATTCGCTCCAGTTCCCGAAATCCGTTACCGAAAAGTGTCTTCGCTTTGTTCGGCGACGAGCACCACACGCGAATCTCGCATTGCGTGCCCATTGCATAGCGGGCCCGCCGGTAGAGCCCCAAACTCCCGTCGGCGTTTGCCGCTGTCGCGATTGGCGTCAACGCATGTGGCTCTGCAAAGTCCCGAGCCGCACTGAGTTTTGCGCGCGACCCCCCCGGATAAAACGCATCCAGCAGAAGCAGCGCCCGCTTTACACCGCGTGCGACTGCTTTCGAACTTAGCGTTGCTCCGGTGTAATTAATAATGTCCTCATCCACGCGAATCGCGTTGCGAACCGTCTTGCCGCGAAACTGGTTCAGGAACCTCTTCTCCCTGACCTCCCATCCGCGATTTTCGCGGAACTCCATAATCACAACTTCCGTGACCTTTCCTTCAGGGCTCATTCCCACCATGAATGTGATGGGCTCGGTCTTTCCGATTTCATTCAGCGCAATTGCGTATTTCGCCGGTCGTCCATCCAGCGTCGCAATGAAAAAAGTAAAGGAGCTTTCCGGAAATCTTAGGCTGCTCTCCTGCTCTAGCTTTCTTCGCAACGCCGCGTCAAGCACCTTCTGCTCTCGCCGCATGACTGCCTTGTCCCCAAGAATTACTCCAAGCGCTTGAGATTCGGTGAGATACACTTCAGCAGAAGCCGGAACGGCCGAAGCCGCAAGAGCCGCGGCCGTCGTCAGCCAGAGTGCATTTCTATGGCGCCTGGTTTTCATTGCTCCTAGCGAGTCTAACTCAGGACGAGTGACTCGCTCTCGGGTGTCTAGAAAACGTAAGCGACCGATCCCGTAAATCCATTCTTTCCATAATCACGGAACGGAATCGGATCCACGCCAAACGCTCCTCCATTGATCGCTCCCGGCACATCCGGAACCTTTCCAAATGTATGGTTCAGCGCGTAGTTCAACTTGAAGATCACGCTCGGCGATGGCGCGACATTGAAGCCGAATGTGGCTCGCGATTGGTTCAAGAAGAAGTTGGACAATGTTCGATCGCGTCTCAGCGCTTCGAACCTCACCACGGGCATCAGGTACGCACCCTCATCAAACTTTTCTCGATTCCGGAATATCCCACGGAAGAATTTGTAGCCAGACTCAACGTACAATCCATCCTGCCCGGGCGTGGTTTGAGCCACGTAATTGCCGAGCGCCGCGATTGAAAGAGGATTATTCGGATCTACGACCGGCGGCGCCGCACTTTGTCGAGCAATTCCCGCGCCGACTATGTTCGATCGCCCATATTCCCCGTTGAGCACAAAGGGCCCCCGCTGGTAAGAAGCGTCGAAGAAGACAATCGTCGCCGATTTTTTAGGATCATCTTGATTGGTAAATGTACCTGCATATGTGGAGAGTCCAAACTCAAGCCCTAGGATTGGCGAAAAGCCTACGCGTCCCGCAACTGCCTTACTATTGCGCGTTGCTTGAAATGCGATGGATCCAGGCTCTGCCGCCGACGCTTGTCCGTAAAGCCGTGAAAACGGCGTCGCTTCTCCATCAGCATTCGTCGCTTGAAAACCGTTTACGACGTCTGCTTCATACGAAAGCTTCATCTCATGCGGCAAGCGAAAGACGCCGCGCACTCCCAATCCCGCGTCGCGATACGCAGTCGGCACAATGAACTGATTGATGAGCGGACGCAGCGTTAAAATATTCAAATTCGAATCGTGGTACGTATTGAATCGCCCGATCGGCGGAACAATAATCCCCGCGCGAAAGTCGAATTCCGGCTTAACTCTCCAACTCACGAAAGCCTGCTCGATGTCGATTTCGTGCGAGCCCAGCTCATACTCAATTTCCGAATTCAGTGTAATGTTTTGTTTCTGCGAGAGCACTGCCGCAACGCCGAGCACGAATCGCGTGCTCTGAAACGTATCGCTTCCCCCCCCATCCGCCCGCTCATTCAGCGACGGCGTTCGAAACTGAAAATCGCCGTAGCCGCCGACGGCAATGCGGTCTGTCCGCAACAAATTCCCCGCGCCGGATAAGTCGCCTCCCTGCGCCTTAGTTGCCATCGCTACGCTCGGATCTGTGCTGCGCCCCGTGTATTGCGGGAACCCGGATTCTGGCGTGGGCTTGCTTGCCTGCACAGCCGGCTCGGCAGCTTCAGAAGTAGGTTGTACTCCGGCCGCCACGGATGGTTGCGCGCTTGGAGCCGCAGGTGCAGGAGCGGTTGCACTCCCGGATCGAGCTTCCAGCAGCGCCTCGAGTCTCTTCACAGCCTCCCGCAAATCGCTCACGTCTTTTCGAAGCTGCTGCACTTCCTCCGCCGACGCTGCCTGCTCCTGCGCCGCGCCACCCGGCACGGTCGATACGCATACCGCCAGGACGACCGCCGCGGCCAAAATCCTTAACAGCCGAGCCCAACACATGTGGGCCCACCCTTTGCGCCTTCCTTCTTTTTCTGCTACGAATACACCTGCAGCACTGCAATTGCGTGCGAGCATTCAACCCTCCATGTGATTGCGTACTTGGCCCTCGTCGTTGCCGCGGCGAGGGCCGCACGTTTTCGAAATTCAGAATCGTCTGGCTTCTAAGACTTTTTCATGCGCCGACACTCAAATTTGACTGACGGTTATTCCTCACTCTCAGTTCGCCCATTGTTGTCTGGAGCTTTCTGTTTGGCCCTTGGTTTTCCGACGTACATCACCAATCCTGTTATGAGCAGCGTCATCCAGGCAAGCGTGATCCCGTCCAGCAGCAGCGTTCCCGCCGTCCCAAGCAGCCTTCCAGAATGTAAATCGGTGACAAAAATATCGGCCCGCACTCCGCTCTCTCCGTCTTGCGGCCGGTAGGAACGCGGCAAAATCCCCCTCGATATGGTCTTCTCGTCGAGCCTCAAAACGGAAGCGTGCTGCAGCAGAAAACCCGTCGTAATCAGTACGAAAAGGTTTAGCGCCGATACGATTCCTAGAAAAGCATGGACCTTTCGGGTCCACTTCCCATTGCGCCCGTTCTTTCTATTTGCGCTCATCTGAGGACAGCAAACCTCTCAAATCTCAGGACTTAGCCGAACTTCTCGCTATGCTTCTTGCAAATCATTTACAACTAGCCAGTGGTCCACAGCCTACATGTCCCTCCGAATTGCCCCAACGGATTTCCAGTGAATGGAAGCTAAAACAAGCCCAATGGCATTATATACGACCAGATTGGTCCTATTGCAAGGCTGAATCCTGCCAGCCAGCCCCTACTTCAACGCCATTCGAATCGCTTCCGCAAGATGAAGAGTCTTGCGCCCCGTCCCCTGTTCGATCTGCTCCCGGCAACTGAATCCATCCGCAAGAATTAACGTCTCGGGGCTAGCCTCACGCACACGCGGCAGCAGGACCCGCTCGCCGCACGCCATCGAAATTTCATACTTATCTGCTTCGTATCCGAACGCGCCCGCCATTCCGCAGCATCCCGATTCCAGAACTTCGTACCGTAGCCCCAACTTATCCATCAGCGCTTTTTCATGCTTCATACGCATGATTGCTTTGTGATGGCAGTGTCCTTGCACCACCGCATTTCTTTCCAGCCTCGGCGCCACAAACGCGGGCGCGTTTTTTTCCAGAAACTCAGCGAACGTGTGCGTCAGCGACGCCAACTTCCGCGCGTCTTCCCGCTTCGGAAAAAGATTCAGCATCTCGTCTCTAAACACGCTGCAACATCCGGGCTCCAGCACAACCAGTGGAATTCCCAGTGCAATCTGTTCTTTCAACGAATCCAGAATCCTTTCCAGATACGCTTTCGCCATATCCAAAAAACCATGATCGTAAAGCGGCCGCCCGCAGCACAGTCGAGCTTTCGGAATCGTCACGTCGAATCCCGCAGCCTCGAGCACTTCCAATGCTGCATCCAGTGTCTCTGGCCGAAAATTATTGTTAAACGTATCCGGCCAAAGCATCACGCTTGCTCTCCCGGGGCTTGACCTCTTTCGTTTCCTAAACGCCGTCCGAAAGGTTTGCGCGGCAAATCTCGGCAGCGTCCGTTCTTTCGCGATTCCAACAATCTTCTTCATCAATCCGCCGATAACCGGCAGCGTCACAACTCCATTCGCCGCCCACGGCGCAATCGCCGCCATCGCCGCCCATTTGTCAATCCAGCCGAACGCGAACGCGCGCAGCGGCCGCACGCGTCCCTCCCAATAATGCGAAAGAAACTCCGCCTTGTATGTCGCCACGTCTACGTTCACCGGGCAATCGCCCTTGCAGCCCTTGCATGCCAGACAAAGGTCCAGCGCCTCTTTCACTTCTTCGCTCTTCCAGGAATTTGGCAGGATCTCCGCTCGCGTCATTTCCCAAAGCAAATGCGCCCGCCCGCGCGTTGAATGTTTTTCTTCGCGCGTTACCATATAGCTCGGGCACATCGTGTCCTGCTCGCCCTGTCCCCCCGCGCGCCGGCACTTTCCCACCCCCACGCACCGTTCCACGGCCTGCGCGAAATCTCCTCCGTCATCCGAGTATGCGAAATGTGTGTCAATCGAAGTCAGCCTCGGCTGCACGGAAAGCCGCAGATTTTCTTCAATCTTGTAGGGCTCGACCACCTTTCCCGGATTCATCTTTCCATCCGGATCCCAAATCGCCTTGAATTCGCGAAACGCTTGTACAAGTTCCGGCCCAAACATCTTCGGCAAAAATTCCGCGCGCGCGTGTCCGTCCCCGTGCTCGCCGGAAAGCGATCCGCCAAAGTGCACACAAAGGTCCGTCGCCTCTTCCATGAACGCCCGCCACCTTTTCACTCCTGCTGGCGTCGCCAAATCAAAATTCACCCGGTTGTGTACGCACCCATGCCCAAAGTGTCCGTAAAGAGCTGCTTTGTATTCATATTTGTCGTAGAGAACTTGCAACTCACGAAGATATGGCCCCAATTTCTCCGGCGCAACCGCCGAATCCTCCCAGCCTTCCCAACTCGGATCTTCCCCGGGCACGTAGGAATTTGCGCCCAGTCCCGATTCGCGAATTAGCCATACTTTTTTCTGTTCCAAAGGTTCTAAGAGCAACCGTGTTCCAGCGGTCGCGCTGCCTTCCACGGCTCGCAGAAAGCTGCGTGCCTTTTCTTCCGTCTCTTCTTTCCTTGCGCCGCCGAACTCAACCAGCAGCCATCCGCCGCCCTCTGGTAACAACGGCAAATACTCGCCTTGCAGCAAACCCTTCTTCAAAATACGCCGTGTTGTTACGCTGTCGAATCCCTCCAGCCCAATCGGCCCATACTCAACAATTTCCGCCGTGTGATCCGCCGCCTCAAAAATATCTGCGTAGCCCAGCACCACAAGCGCCCGCGCCAATTGCCCTTCTACCAATCTCACCTTTGCTTCGAGCATAGTCACGCACGTTGACTCCGTCCCTACAAGCGCGCGCGCCAAATTAAAGCTGCCGCTCGCATCCGGCAAAAGCTCGTCCAGGTTGTATCCCGATACCCGCCGCGGAATCTTTACGTACCGCTCGCGTATCAATCTCTCGTATTTCGTCCGCAGCGCGGAGAGCTTCGCGTAAATCTCACCAACTCTTCCTCCCGCAGCGATCTTCGCTTCCAACTCCGTCTGCGTTGTCGGCCCAACGGTCATCCGCGTGCCGTCGTAGAGCAAAATCTCCATTTCCTGAACATTCTCGACGGTTTTGCCCGCCATCTGCGAATGTACGCCGCACGAATTGTTTCCAATCATTCCGCCAAACGTGCAGTGGGTGTGTGTCGAAGGATCCGGGCCCCAGGTCAATCCAAATGCCGCTGCGGCATCCCGCAGTTGATCACACACCACTCCTGGTTGCACGCGCGCGTATCGGCCATCCGGATTTATTTCCAGAATCTGATTGAGGTGCCTGCTCCAATCAATCACAATAGCGGCGTTGCAGCATTGCCCGGCCAGGCTCGTTCCACCGCCGCGAGAAAAAACTGGCGCGCCAAAACTTCGGCAAACACCAATTGCTGCAATGACATCCTCTATCGTTCTTGGAACCACCGCTCCGATCGGCACCTGCCGGTAATTCGAACCGTCCATCGCATACAGCGCGCGCGCACCCGCCTCAAAACTCACCCATCCCTTTATCTGTCGCTGTAATTCAGCTTCGAGTCGCGAGATGTCCATCAAAAAGGGTCGCCCCCGGAACGTATACCCTACCTCTGGAGTCTAATTCTCTTCCTGTTCGTTCGACTTCTTCTCTTTTGGCGGTTGAAACCTGTATCCCACCCACGGCTCCGTCAAAATCAGTTTCGGCTTTGCAGGATCGCTCTCAATTTTTTTTCTCAGCTGGTTCACCATTACGCGCAAATATTCCGGCTCATCTCCGTAGTCAGGGCCCCATACTGCTTGCAGCAATCTGCGGTGCGTGAGCGGCTTCCCGGCGTTTGCAATTAACTGCCGCAACAGTTCAAACTCCTTCGGCGTCAAATGCACTTCTTTACCCTGTGCTGTCACTTGCCTCGTCTCGAAATCCACGCTTAGCGGCTTCGATTCAAAGTTCGTCAGTTTCGCTTGAGCGCCCCGCCGCCGGAGCGCCGCCCTCAACCTCGCCAGAAGTTCTTGCATTCCGAATGGTTTTACTACGTAGTCGTCCGCACCAGCGTCCAGCGCCAGAACCTTGTCACGTTCCGCGTTGCGCACGGTCAGCATCAGAATCGGCACATCCGAATGTCGCCGGATTTCCTGGCACGTCTCCAGGCCAGTCATTCCTGGCATGTTTACATCCAGCAAAATCGCATCCGGCGGTGACGTCCGAAACACGTTCAGCGCTTCTTCGCCCGTTCCCGCTTCAAAAATCGTGTAGCCTTCCGCCGAAAGCGCCGTTCGCAGCACACGCCGCACCTGCTGTGCGTCATCCACAATCAAAACTTTCGCGCTGTTCACCGGACTTCACCCGCATTGCGTGCAATCGGCAGCGTAAAGGAGAACACAGAGCCGTGGTCCCGCTGGCTCGTTACACTGATCGAGCCCCGGTGCGCCTCCACAATCGCTCTCGCTATTGGCAATCCCATTCCCGTTCCTTGCACCACCGCCCTCTGGTCCTTTCCCCGGTAAAACTTGTCGAAAATCATTCCTTGCTCCAGCGCGTCAATCCCCGGTCCCTGGTCTGCCACGCTGATCATCACAGCGTTTCCATTTGATTCCGCGCTCACCACAATCGGTTTGCCTTTTTCCGAATACAAATTCGCATTGTCCAGCAGTTGTACCAAAACTTCTTTCGCCCGCGCCAGGTCCGCTCGCACGGGCGGCAACTCCTTTTGAATTTGTTGCTTCACTTCCCGTCCCGCCAGCGCAAACTTGCAATTTTCCATCGCCGCATCAACTAGATTTTGCACTCCCACCGGCGCAAACTTCAGCTCCACCTCTCCCGCTTCCAGCCGCGCCATTTCCGCCGCATCTTCAATCAACCGGTTCAGCCTGTCGCACTCCTCGTCCATAATCTGTAATAATTCCTGCCTCTGCTCCGCATTCGGAGGCCGTTCGGAAAGCAGCGAAGTAACGGAAGCTTTGATGGACGTCAACGGCGTCCGGAAATTATGCGTGATGGAATCGAGCAGCGCGGATTTCAGCCGTTCCCCCTGCCGATCCGCCTCCGTCTTACTCAGTTGTTCCACCGCGCGCGCCCGCTCAATCGCGATTCCCAACAAAGTCCCCACCGCCTCCAGTGTTTGTCGCGTAACTCGAGCCCCGGAAATTCCAAAACTGCCTATGGATCTCATTCCCAACCGAATTGGCGCGTAGCAGAAGTTTTTCTCAGAATCTATCAGCGGTTCCTCGCGTTCAAACGCTCCCCGCAGTTGTTCCTCCTCTAATTGCAGCGTTCCGAATCCCGATCTGTAAAATTTTTGCTTCTCCGCTAGAAATACGCTCGCTGCTCCCGCTTCAAATGCTTCCACGATATGATTCGGAATCGCGTTCAGCAGCTGAATCACATTTCCTTCGCCCAGCAATTTTTGGCTGAACATGTACAGCTGTTCTATCTCTTTTCGCCGGCGGTGCGCTACGTCCGCTTCCTTTCGGATTCGGCTCGAAAGCTGGCTGCCCACAATCGCTGTCATCAAAAATGCCAGTAGTGCTACCCAATTTTGTGGGTCTGCAACCGTAAAGCGCCCGATCGGTGGCAGGAAAAAATAGTTGAACGTCAGCATCGCCGCCACGGACATCAATGCCGATACTGCCATTCCCCAAGCTGCGGAAACTGCTAAGATTGCTATCAGAAATGACAGCGCTACCGTTGTTTGGTTAACGGTAGGAAACTCTTTTCTGTAGAGCGCCGTGATCGCCGCCACAATGAATAAAGCCGCCACGGAGCGCAGAACGCGTTGCTGGACGTTCCGGTTCATGCTCTGAGTTTATCTCAGTCCCGGCGGGAGTTCTCGAAACTCGCGCGACTTGGAGTGTAAGACTTGCCGAAGAAGCCTGAAGACTGGCTCGAAGTCGCTTCTCCTTCCGAAAAAAGCAAGGGGAGCTTCAAGTTGTTTCTCGGCTATGCTCCAGGTGTCGGGAAAACCTACAGCATGCTTAGCGAAGCTATTCGCCGCCACACCCGCGGAGAAGACGTTGTCATCGGAATCGTCGAATCCCATGGCCGCAAGGGCATCGAGGAGCTCACTGCCCAGCTCGAAACCGTTCCCCGCAAGCTCATCGAATACAAAGGAACAACCTTCGAAGAGATGGACCTCGACGCGATTCTTGCCCGCAAGCCCGCCGTGGTTTTAGTGGATGAACTCGCTCACACCAACATCCCGGGCAGCAACCACCGCAAGCGCTATGAAGATATTCAGGCTCTCCTCGCCGCTGGGATCGATGTGCTCTCTACCCTTAACATCCAGCACATTGAAAGCATCTCTCCGACTGTCCGCAACATCACCGGCATCACCGTCCGCGAAACCGTCCCAGACTGGGTCCCTATGACCGCCAGCGAAACCGTCATGGTGGATCTCACTCCCGAAGCTCTGCAAAATCGCATGCGCCGGGGCGATGTCTACTCCCAGACTAAAGTTCAACAGGCTCTTGGCAACTTTTTCCGTCGCGGCAATCTCATTGCTCTTCGCGAACTTGCCCTCCGCCAGGTCGCTGAACAAGTGGACCGCAGTCTCGAAACCTATATGGCCGCGAAAGACATCCAGAAAAACTGGGCCGTTCGCGAACGCATCGCCGTTTGTGTCAGTTCCAACCCCGCCGCGCAATATCTCGTCGCCCGCGCCGCTCGCATGGCTCGCCGTCTCGATTCCGAGCTATACGTCATTCACGTGGACACTGGCCGCAACAACAGCGAAGAGGATCGCCGCTCCGTCGCCGCCAATCTTCGCTTCGCGGAAAATTTGGGAGCTACTGTTCTTCAACTCAAGGGCGTTAGCGTCGCGGACACCGTAGCCGCCGCCGTCCGCGAAAAACATATCACCCAGGTTATCTTTGGCCGCTCCGTCGAAAAGGGCTGGCGCAAATATCTCTATCTTTCCGCCGCGCACCGCTTCTTGCGCGAATCCCCGGAAGTGGACGTGCACATCGTCACCCACGAACCCGAGTGAACGCCCTGCTCCTTCACCGCTGCACAAATCTCCTTAAATAAATCGTTTTATTAAACTTCCTCCTGCGGTACCATTCTTCCGTTTGCTTCGCCGCTTTCTCTGTTGGAAAATCCTTTCGCTTTTCGAGTCGAGGCCATGCGTCCAAATTATTGTCGTTTTTGTTTCGCATCAAAATTCGCGCGCGTTCTCCTGATTGCGCTCCTTGCGCCAAGTTTCCTTGTCTTCTCCTCCGCGCAATCAACGATCGCCCAATCGCAGTCGGCCGCGCCTTCCCAACCCGCTCGCTCAAATTCCGAGTTGAACGATCCAGCCATCGAAGCTCGCGTCGAAGAACTCCTCAAGAAAATGACCCTCGAGGAAAAGGTCGGCCAGCTCGTTCAATATTCTGCCGGCCAGCCCACGGGGCCTGGCACCGGCCGCACCGACTACCCGGACATGCTCGCCAAAGGCGAAATCGGCGCGCTCTTTAA
>JACXTT010010771.1_pt1 | contig 12301 bp, 13 predicted proteins | sample 9270951 | NCBI WGS metagenome assembly JACXTT01 (sample SAMN15532306, study PRJNA645909) | rock metagenome | isolation source: weathered quartz diorite | place: Puerto Rico | collected 2017-06-21 | reverse complement strand
CAGTCCGCTCATTCGGGTAACGCATACATCGCCGTGGACCGGCGGCTGCAATCGTAAACCGCTAGGGATTTAAATGGTCGGAGCGACAGGATTCGAACCTGCGACCCCCTGCGCCCAAGCCTGTTTGATTAGGGTTTCAGGGCATTTCACAGCTTTTCAGGTACACAGCTTATCTGACTGATATTCCTGCACAAATTGCAGAAATAAGTGTTCAGAACTGTTCCTTGTTGGTCACGGCTTGCAACGCAAACTGTGTACTTCATTGTGTACCTGAGGCCAACATGAAATTAACCGATAAGGCACTAAAAAATTTTAAAGCTGGAACTGTTAAGAAAAACGAACTAACAGATGGATTTGGACTGAGCGCCAAGCTGAACAAGGGCGGAAGCATATCCTTCCAATACCGTTATGTATTCGAAGGAAGGTCCCGACGTCATATATATGGTCAATATCCTGTTCTATCGCTCAAAGAAGCCCGCATCGCGCACTTTGAAGCACGAAAGCTTAAGGACCAAGGAATTGATCCTGGGCAGCTGAAGCAGGAACAGCGACGAAACTCGCTAGATGCGGTGACCGTATCGGACCTGATTAAGGAATTCGATACCAAGTACGTCAAGACAAATCACAGATCAGATCATGCCCATCGAATCCTATATAGCGACATTGAGCCCAATCTCGGCAAGTACAATATTTCATCAGTAAAGCGTCGAGATATAGTCAAAATGCTTGATGCCATCGTAGAACGAGGCAGCCGCATTCAGGCGAATCGGACAGCGTCAGTGGTGAAGCTACTGTTCCAGTACGCCGTGGAGCGTGGGCTCGCTGAGTCCAATCCCGCGTCTGACATCACTCGAAGGAGTGTGGGTGGAACTGAAGTTTCGAGGAGTAGAGTCCTTTCAGACGACGAGATAAAGACTTTTTGGCTGTCAGCCCCAACATCTCACATGAGTCGGCGCACCCTACTCGCCTTGAGACTTTTGCTTGTGACTGCACAACGTCGCGGGGAATTACTCAAGTCCGTTAAAACCGACTTTGACCTACAAAAAGGAATCTGGACGATACCGGCTGTAAATTCTAAGAATGGCAGAGCGCACTCTGTACCGCTATCTCCATTGGCAGAGCATCTTGTGCGAGCGTTGATCAATATTTCCGATAAAAATGAAGTTCAGTTACTTCCCTCCCCGTGCGGAAATAGTTACATGACGGGCCGGGCAATTTCACGTGCAGTGCTTCGCTCTCAGGGGGAGATCAATATTGAGCAGTGGACGCCGCATGATCTACGCCGCACCGCGGCAACAGGTATGGCCGGGATGGATGTCCCACCCTATGTGGTCGAAAAAGTCTTAAATCATTCGATGCAAGGTGTGATGGCGGTCTATAACCGCTATGACTATATGATGGAACGCAGAAGTGCTCTTGATAAATGGTCAGAGCACATACTGGGGATCATCAGAAATGCCAAGAACTAAAAAACGAGCGGGAATGAAAGCGCTCCCGGCATCATTGCGCCCAATCCGTGATGGCGTGATTCGGGTGCTAGAAGGTCAACTCTCACTATCTCCGCAAGAAGTGAATGATTTAACGACAAACAGCACGTTGATTCCCGCCTGGATTGCATTACTTTCTTCTTATAAGGTAAAGAATGTGGTGAAGAGACGAGGACTGATTGCAACTCGAATTTTTAAAGTTGCATACGAAGCGAGAGCACAGTACCCAACTCTTACTCAGCTGCCTTTTTCGAAAGTACGCGCCAAGCAAAATAAATTCAGCAACGCGCTGACTACTCTAAAACAGAAACTCGTTGGGATGAATGGGCTCCTGCCCCATAATTTTTATATCAATTTAAAGAAATCGATTGAGCAAGCTCAGACTGAGCTTGCAACTATTCTGGCTGAGGATGCTCGACACCCTAGTCAACATAAGCCTCAGCACCCTTCACGGCTTAATGCTATCGAAAGCTATGTAGCCAGTACGGTTCATGAGGCAATGGTTACTGAATATTCCAGACCCACACAAGCTGTAACTGGGATAATTGCCGGATTTGTTATAGGCGGCAAACCACTTCCTAAACAACGTGTTATGAGGGCATTAGAAGGCAAGAGCTTTCACAAATCACGCTTACGTCAATATCAAAACCGTACCTATTAGTGCACTAGCGACACTGCATATTCCTGAGGCGCTTTTATGTCCCAGGAGATGACGCTATGTATCAAGACAAGTTGCTACGGTTTCCTTCGCTGCAGGAAATGACCGGCCTTAGCCGTTCAACTATTTGGCGGCTCGAAAATGAAGGTCGATTTCCTTCACGTAAACAGATCACTGATCGGGCTGTTGGTTGGTCCGAACAAGAAGTGAATATCTGGCTGCAAGAACGTGCGAAGGTAGCGCGATGAATAAGTGCGACCCAATAGAGGCAGCACGGTTTCTAGAGGCACTTTGCAGGTGTTCAGACCCCGAAGTCACGTTCCAGACTTTTGACGACCAAAAGTCGAGACGCCCCGGCCTTGCTCAAGTACGTCACGGGCAACTATCCAATCTATTTCAAGAATTGGAACGATTAAACCAGCGTGGAGCTGGCGTATTCGTCATGGTCAATCAAGGCGATGGGATGTTACATGGGCAGTCTCGAACAGTTCGGACCAAACAGAATGTGATTGGTATCCGCTCTGTCTTCGTAGACCTCGATGGCGCCCCAATAGAACCGGTATTGTCAGCACCAGCACCTCCCAACATCGTGGTTGAAAGCAGCCAAGGACGATTCCACGCTTACTGGTTAGTACACGATTTTAAACTGGAGGAGTTCACACCTCTCCAAACTGAGCTAGCCAAAAAATATTCTGGTGATCCTAGTGTTAAAGACTTACCTCGAGTCATGCGAATACCTGGTTTCTGGCACCAGAAGCATGCGCCGTTCATGACCCGAATAGTACAAACACCAATACACCAAAGCGAGGCATGAACAATGAATAGCGCCGCACCAGCTACCTATTCACTGGATACCTTGGTCACTGGACTGAACCTCAAACTCAGTAAGTGTTCCGCCGTTTCCACTGTTATTGCAGCCAACGATACGCATTTGATCGATGCAAGTACGGCTCTTGAGGGCTCACGTAACAATACGTTAACCAGCTCAGCAGGCTTCATGCGTTATTCGGGTAAGGATGAGATTGAGATTCTCGCTGAACTGCGAAAGATGAATGATCAGCTATGTCTTCCGCCACTAGACGATGATGAAGTTCGGAAGATTGCTCAAAGCGTTTGCCGGTACCCGAAGAACCAGGAGCGTGCAATTTTGCTCAGCTTGCACGATGCCGGGAATGCCAAGCGTCTCGTTTGCCAGTTCGGCGCAGATATTCGTTACGTACCTGAATGGGGCAAGTGGCTATTCTGGAGCAACAACAGATGGACGCTAGATGAACAGGGTCATTTAACCGAGTTCGCAAAGCAGACTGCTGCAAGCATTCAGAATGAGGTGTCTGCTGAACAAAGCAAAGATTCTCGGCGTGCGATATCCCAACATGCGAAGCAAAGCCAAAATGCTGCGCGTATCACAAGAATGATCGAGCTAGCGAAAAGCGACCCGCGCGTAGTACTTCGTGCCAAAAATATCGACGCCAGACCCATGCTTTTGGGAGTTGAGAACGGGGTTATAGAGCTCGATAAGAAAAAACATAGAGAAGTCGATAGGTCCGACTACTTGAGCGCGATTGCCCCGGTTGCATATGACCAGACCGCAATATGTCCAAGATTTTTGCAATTCTTGAACGAGGTGACGGGCGGCGACAATGAACTGCAAAAATACCTTCAGCGGGTGGTTGGATATTGCCTAACCGGGGAAACGAATGAACAGGTCTTCTTCTTTTTCTACGGTGCCGGCGCCAATGGTAAGAGCTCTTTTTTAAATATTTTAAGAGCGCTGATGGGCGGACAGCTTGCCAAGCAAACACCGTCCTCGACGTTAATGTCGCATTACGGGGCTCGGACTACCACCAACGATTTGGCTAGGCTCCAGAATTCGCGCGTCGCGATCGCATCTGAAGTGGAAGAAGGCAGCTTTTTCGATGAGCCGATGATCAAGGGCATGAGCGGTGGTGACCTTATAAGTTGCAGATACCTATACCAGGAACATTTTGAGTACCTGCCTCAATTCAAAATTTTAATCGCGGGCAATCATAAGCCTGTAATCAAGGGCGGCGATGAAGGCATATGGAGGCGATTGCACCTGATTCCATTCACCGTGACCATTCCCTACGATAAACGCGACAAGCACCTTCAACAAAAGTTGGAATCAGAGTTGCCGGGTATTTTGAACTGGGCACTACAGGGCACAAGTCTGTGGATGCAGCATGGGCTCAATCCACCCAAAATCATCACGGATGCCACGAACGAGTACAGGACCGAGATGGACTTGATCGGCCAATGGATTTCCGATCGCTGCACCTTGAATCCAGCGCTTTCATGCTCTGGGAAGGACCTCTACTTCAATTATCAGGGATGGTGCATAAGCTGCGGCTTGAAATCACTTAGCCGGAACGCATGGTCGAAAAAGCTCGCGCTAAAAAAAATAGTGCCCACTCGGACCATGAACGGCGTTGAGTACACAGGTATTGCCATAGCCTGATGATGACGCACATGACGCACAAAGGCCCTTTTCTATAAAGCCCTATATATATATATTTAATTTTTTAAATTTATTTGTAACTAGTTATTAGAAAAGATCCCCTTTGCGACATGTGCGTCATCAACAATGATTGCAAGTAGCTCATCGTCACTTAATGCCTGGTACTTAGCCACCAGCGCATCGCCCACAGCGCTCAGTTCGATGTGCTTGCGCTCGGGCGCGTAGTACCCACAAATCTTCGCTATTTCGCGCCAGGCGCTCACAAGCGCCACAGGGTTACCCTGGGCCCTAGCCAGATCTACGGCCTCCTGCAGCCCATCCAGAACCCGCTGGCGAGTCACCTGGAGCTCAGATTCCAGCACCTGCTTCCGGGCCCGAAGGGCCCCTTGGATGTTGGGGTTTGTTAGGAGCTTGGATGCCGTGATCCGGGCACTGCGTTCTGAATACCCGGCGGCTACCGCGCTCCGCGCGCCGTTGTTCGACAGCACGTACTGGTCACAAAAAACCTGGTGCCGAGCACTGAGAGCCATGTCGCGGATTTTACCACTTGGTCAAATAATGACCAACATATGCCCTTCTAAAGTGCGCCAATGTCGCTTTGCGATAAAAGCGGCACATGATGTATCTCCAAACAGCCGCCAAAGAATATAGCCCTGGTGAGCGCATTTCTCGCCACCACGCGTAATAATGGCACGCCGCCAATTGGGGAGGATGGGGCTAGATCCTAGTCGGGATTTAATAGATCATGCCTCTCAGAATGGTGTCCAGGATAGAGGCAGGTATGCTACAAAAAGTTGCGCATCAGAAGCCCTTGCAGGCCGTGCTTGTCAGCCCCAGTGGAAAGTCAGCAAGTAAGTTTACAAACCTGCACCACGCCCTCTGGCACGGTGATGCAGAGGACATGCTTAGCGGATTACCTAAAAACGCTAAATTTGACTTGGTTGTTTCATCGCCACCTTACAACATCGGCAAGTCGTACGAGAAAAAGGCTGCGCTGGACGACTATCTCCGGTGGCAAGAAAGAATTCTTGATCTAATTATTCCGCGAATAGCCAATACGGGCTCGTTATGTTGGCAGGTTGGTAACTTCGTCGACAACGGAATGATCGTTCCGTTAGATATCGAACTAGCGCCAATTTTCAAGAAGCATGGACTAAAACTTCGCAATCGAATCATTTGGCATTTTGGTCACGGCCTGCATAACAAACGTCGCTTTTCGGGCCGTTACGAAGTCGTGATGTGGTATTCGAAAAGCGACGACTATCAGTTCGACGTCGATCCGGTCAGAATTCGTGCGAAATACCCGGGCAAGCGGCATTTCAAAGGTCCAAATAAAGGCAAGCTCTCTGGAAACCCTTTGGGGAAAAACCCGGAAGATGTCTGGGCTATTCCCAATGTGAAAGCCAATCACATTGAGAAGACCGATCACCCTTGCCAATACCCCGTTGGCTTGATTGAGCGGCTCGTGCTCTCTCTGACTAAACCGGGGCAGCTAGTTTTTGACCCATTCGCCGGCGTAGGCTCAGCAGGGGTTGCTGCCGCCCTTCATGGCAGAAGGTTTTGGGGTTGCGAATTGCTTCCGCAATACGCGAAGCAGGCCAAACAACGTATTGATGCTGCTCTGGACGGCACTATACGGTACAGGCCTCACGATCAAGAATTGTATGATCATACCAAGAGCAAGCTCTCGCTAGTAGTTGAGGCCGACGATGCAGGAGCTAACGAATGAAAGTACTGACGCATGACCATTGCGGCGGCCTCACAGCGCTGCCGGCAGCACAGCGAAAGGAAATTGAGCAGGCTATTGTCGGATGTACTACGGCACCAATTAAGCGTGCTGCCAGCAAAATTGGTGCAGATATTGAGTCTTCATTAGTGAAGCTTGGTTGGTCTGGTGAGGTAAGTCTTTCTCGAGATTCGAGGATCACAATAACAAGCATGAAGCACGATGTCGGGTTGTGTCTGCAGACTGGAAATATGTCCAGGATGTACGCCGATCTTCTCAAGCTTCAGCATATGTTTCTCAACAACACCATCAAGGCAGGCGCAATGATCGTTCCTAGTCATGCATCTGCAAAAGAACTAGGCGACAACATTGCAAACGCCGAGAGATTGATCCGAGAGTTGGATATTTTTCGTAAGGTAATCCATATGCCTCTCGTTGTATTTTCGTTTTATTGAGCAAGGGAAGATTATGACGACCAGTTGCTATGGATATCCATTCGAACGACGCCTTAAGGAGCTAGTCGACTCCAAGCCAACGACACCTGTTGCAACGCACGCAATGGAAGTTAAGGGTGAAAAAGTGGAGTTGACGAAGATCCGCGTGCCTATCGAGTTGCCTAAGTATCGTTTGGCCAACGGCCGAACGGCGTCATTACAGGAACAGTGGCTTGCTGCAAATACGGATAAAGGACCGGATTTCTTCATCAGCGACCCAGAGCTGGATGCTGTTCAGGAAGTCCAGCATCAGCTGTTGCTATCTCTAGTAAAAGATGCCGAACTTAAAGATTTCTTTAAAGATAAAGATAACAAGCAAATTGAGCCCATCGTTCTTGATGAGAAAGGCTTTGTGGTGAATGGAAATCGCCGACTGTCCTGCTGGCGTGACCTGTATTTTAACGATCAATCTACGTATCCGCATTTCGCGCACATCGATGTGGTCGTACTGCCGCATTGCGACGATAAGGAGATCGACAGAATCGAAGCTAGCCTTCAAATCAAAAAAGACATAAAAGCGAAATATTCTTGGGAAGCTCGCGCAATAATGATGAGGCAGAAGCAGAAGCTGCATGGGTTTACAGATGCCGACCTCGCGGACATGTACGACATGTCTGATGCTGACGTGAAGCAAGCGCGTTCAATGTTGGAAATGGCCGACACATATCTGAAAAGCCGTGGCCGTGAACATCAATGGACAGACGTTTGCAGTGCTGAGGAAGCTTTTAGGCAGCTTTATAAAGCCGCAAAGAAAACGACCTCGGCCCCAGAACAAGCACTTCTTAAGAACGCTGCATTTGCACTTATCGATAAACCAGGCAAAGCCGGTGATCGTCTTTACGGAGTGATACCGAAGATCCAAGAGCACCTTTTAAAGGTGAAGACAAAACTTGCCGATAAGTTTCCGGTAGCTCAGCCGTTACCAGATCCAACTACTCAAGAGTTGTTCGGCGGTGGCCCTGCCACTGTTGCTCCTGATGTGTCCTACGCTTTGGCAGCTGAAATCGTTAAGCCGGAAAACTCAGATAAGGTTCGGGACCTGGTACTGGAAGTCATTGAATCCGAAAGCGAGCTGCAAAAAGAGCGAAACAATGCAGGATACCTACTGAAACAGCTGACTGATGCGAATGCCAAACTGCAAGCGGCGGTATCAGATGGCCTCCGGTCCGATAGCACCACGGCCGGAGCGATGCAGCAAATCGAAAGTATCGAAGCGCTTCTCACCAAAATCCGTGATTGGTTAATCAAGAGAAATGCTTAAAGTCGCATACAGATCAGCTGACCAGCGAGCCCTCCTTTCATGGGAGGACGGCGATATGGTTCAGCCTTGGCTGTCGCTGTTGCGTGACATGATCGCTCGCTCGAGTGACGATGCTCAGAGCGAGGGCGGATCAGCTGTGACGCTGCCATGGTGGTCGTTTGTTGGGTTGCGCGGTCAGTTCGGCGATCTGCTTCTAGCATTTGGCCTGCGAATCGGTCACGAAATCCAGATTGACCCACAAGCAACTGATCTGCTTCGGCAGTCGGCTCGCAATGCGCAATCCTATTCCTCGGCTATAGCTGGTGAGAAGTTGGAAGAGGCAGTTTTATTAAAGAAACTCAAGGCCGAGAGCTTTGGTCGCGAACTTAAGTCACATCAAATACGCAATATCTGCCGCCTAGCTGCATTGCCAGCTAGCGCGACATTTTCAGTTCCTGGAGCGGGCAAGACGACAGAAGCGCTAGCAACCTTCGCCTACCGTCGCCAACCCGGCGACCGTCTCTTGGTCATAGCTCCTAAGAATGCTTTTGCCGCTTGGGATGAGCAGCTAGAGGAATGTTTCAAGGAAGAGACACGGAAGTTTGTTCGGCTTCGGGGTCCAAGTATCGCCAAGGCGTTACTGGACGATCCTGCGTTCATGCTGATTTCATACCAGCAAGTGCCTAGGTCTAGAGAACTGATTACCCAGCACCTTGCGAAGCACCGTGTGCATGTCTTTTTGGATGAAAGTCATCGCATTAAGGCCGGAGCGGCTCGCCTAACGGCCAATGCGGTTCTGAGCGTATCTCAGTTACCAGTGGGAAAGCTCGTAATGTCGGGAACACCCATGCCTCAGGCTGCGGATGACTTGCTTCCCCAATTCTCGTTTTTGTATCCCGAAGTACAAGCAACAGCGGAAACAGTTATTGATCGCATGCGCCCCATTTATGTCCGTACGAATAAGGGCGAACTGGGGCTTAAGGAGCCCCAAATTTTCATCAAATCCGTCGCGATGTCGCCTTTGCAAAATGAGCTGTATGGCTACATGAAAAGCGAGGTGGCACGTCAAGCAGCCGCATATCTAAGCGACCGTGGTCGAGGAGCGTTCAGAACGTTGGGACGGTCTGTGACGCGCCTACTTATGTTTGTTTCGCATCCCGCGTTACTTTCGCGTGAACTAGACTCTGCCAAGCCAGGGCTATTTTCAGCAGTAATCGCAGAAGGAAAGGGGCCAAAGCTGAACTATGTACTACATCGTGCAAGGCAACTCGCACGGGAGGGCAAGAAAGTTCTGATCTGGTCAGCTTTCCGGCACAACGTAGAGTTCATTGCTGATTCACTGCAAGATCTTGGGGCGGTCTACATCCACGGTAGCGTCGATGCAGGAGATGAGGATGACGATGGGACGCGTGAGGGTCGTATCAAGCTATTTCATGACGATGTCAACGTGCGTGTTATGGTCGCTAATCCTGCGGCTGCAAGCGAAGGTGTAAGTCTTCACAAGGTTTGCCATCACGCCATTTACCTGGATCGCACATTCAACGCTGCACATTTTCTCCAGTCGATGGATCGAATTCATCGACTGGGCTTGTCGAAAGACCAGGACACCACAATAGAAATTGTTGAATGCGCTCAGTCGGTCGATGAGACCGTAAATATACGTCTACGCGCAAAAATAAATGCTATGGCGGTAGCGCTCAACGACACATCCCTACGCATTGATCCAATCCCCATGGATCCGCAGTCGGCAGATGATGAGGAATGGTCAAGTGGTGGTTTGGATGCAGATGATGTACAGGCATTGCTGCGTGATTTGAGTGATGATAGTGAGTGAGGTGCTGTCTCCAGGGGTCGCATACGGATGCTTCGAGTTGCTCGATATGCTTGAACGCGCCCCAATAGCGCTAAAAGCTGCCCAGACTCTAGGAAAACTAGGGGTTGTAAGCTCCGAGAAAGTCACTAAATGCACTTTGATCCTAGGATGGGCTGAGCTCAGGGATGATGGCCAGATTGCCCTCACCAATCGTGGATCGTGCGTGCGGACCATGCCGCGCACAGAGGCGAAGCTTCGAGAGGCCCTCCTAGACTTGGTCGAGGCAACAGACCCACCATGGGTTCAAGGTGCCCGATATGGCAGGAGGCATGTATTGCAGTATTCGCCCCCCGAAATCGCACAGATTTGCCGGGAGAGCGGCTTGGCCAATGAATCGACACCGGAGGTGGTTGCATTTTGGGATGTCTTGGCGGCACGCGCGCGCGGCCTACACGACGTTCGTTTAAATGAGACAGGCCGCCGCGGTGAGCGCCTGACGCTGCTTGTTGAGGAAAGACGTACAAAATGCCGGCCAAAATGGATCGCGCTTGAAAGCAACGCCGATGGCTATGACGTCCTTTCTCAGGTTTCAGAATCGGACACAGGTAAGTTATGCATTGAAGTAAAAGCAAGCACGCAAGGTTTGGCGGGGCAACTCCACTTAACCAGACATGAATGGGAGACAGCTCAGTCATTGCTTCGATTTTCTATTCATCTTTGGGACTTGAGCAAAGCTGCCCCTAAACTGGCAACAGTTGGCATTTCAGAAATATCTGAGCATGTGCCTGACAATCGCGGAGATGGGTCTTGGGAAAGTGTTTGCATTCCCTTTTCTTCGTTTGCATATTCATTTGCGCCCGTTCAAGTGCAATAGATCCGCTATTTTCATTTATTCGGGCGGACTCTTAGCGTTATCCGAAGCCGACAAAGCGGCATCAAACTGAAAACGCACCAAAAACTAGCCATACTGTCGCGCGAGTCGAAAATGGGGGACTGACACTAAAGCAACATTAAGATCAGTGGCCATATCTCAAACCAGCCATGCCAGATAGCCTTAGAGGTCTTTGACCTCCTTTTCGAAACTCTATTGAATTTTGTAAATTGAGGACTTGATCTGCGCGAGGAACTGAACGAACTCTTGTCCATTCGCACTTGATAGACCAACACTCATGATCCGAGTCAGGCGATCATGCAGTTCTGCGAAGGTTCCATCCAAGCCGTTTATGGCATACGCTCTTTCTAGCTCCTCAAAGTGTAGAAGCTGATAAGTTTTGGCGCCCTTACTTGAATGCGTTGAGTATTTTGCGAAGCTTAAGGACTCCGTTCCAATTTGGACGTAACGCAAATGATTTACATACTTAAATCCTTGCTCTAAAGGATTGATAATCGGTAGGAGTTTTTCACGCAGAGCGCGGTCCACCGTTTGGCCCTTCCATTGGTTGCAATGGACACAGCCAATCGTCAAGTTTGAAAGTCTAAAGGTATCTGCAGGGTACTTTGACTTGGGATAAACATGCTCAATGTGCCATGCCCAACCGTAATGCCCTACAGGCCGTCGGCAGTACGAGCAGTGGCCGGAGCATCTTTTGTATATTTCCTGCCGCACCAGCTGCCGTAGCTCTTTGTAAGTCTTAACTTCTGCTTGGCTAAATCGCTTCTTTCGCCAAAAAGTATTTTTCCTATAAAAAGATTTATACAAACTCGGTGCTGAGAATGCGCTCCATGCTTCAGTTCCGCTGAGTTCTTTCGTTTGGATAAACTGAACAAGCTTGTCCAAGTGCTGCTTTTGGCTGTCGTTCTTGCAGAGTGATTCCATATTAGATCTCGCGATCAATCACACTTTTCCAATCGCGATTAACAATAGAAATTGCCGTTTTAATTTGCTGAAGCGCTTCTTGCGAGAGGCCTTCAACTGACATCAGATTCTTCAAGCTTTGAACAGCATCATTTCTATTCATTCTGTGTTCTGCAACACGCAAGACAGTATCAGCGATCTCTGGACTTCCCACGGTCTAGTTTGCAGTCCCGGCCTATGATTGGACTTCCCACGGTCTAGTTTGCAGTCCCGGCCTATGATTTCGCCATAGGAGGGAATGCATGAGTACCGAAAGATTTACCCCGGAATTTAAGGAAGAAGCTGTCCGCCAAATTGTAGACCGTGGCTACTCCGTAGCGGAGGTGTCCACGAGGCTGGGCGTGTCGGCCCATAGCCTCTACAAGTGGGTGAAAGCGATCAAACCTGACAAGGCCGAGAAGCACGCTGCGGAATTGATAGAGGCAAAGAGCGAGATTCTGAAGCTGCGCGCACAGCTGCGCCGGACTGAAGAGGAGCGCGACATCCTAAAAAAAGCCGCGCGGTACTTTGCGAGAGAGCCCGAGTAAGGTACCGCTTCATCAACGAGCATCG
>JACXTT010010770.1_pt1 | contig 12301 bp, 11 predicted proteins | sample 9270951 | NCBI WGS metagenome assembly JACXTT01 (sample SAMN15532306, study PRJNA645909) | rock metagenome | isolation source: weathered quartz diorite | place: Puerto Rico | collected 2017-06-21 | reverse complement strand
GAGGCCGAGACCGAGCCCGCCGTACTCCTCGGGGATCGTGCTGCCGAACAGCCCCATCCCCTTCATCGTCTCCACCAGCCGCGTCGGGAACTCGTCAGCGTGCTCGAGCTTGGACGCGACCGGGACCACGTCTTTGTCGACGAACGCCCGGACTGCCGCGACGATCTCCGTCTGCTCTTCCGTCAGGCCCGCTGCGCTCACACGCGCGCGACCTCGGTGAGGGCGAGCGGGGCGAGTGCCGTGCCGAGGTCCTCGTGTGTTTCGAGCCCGAGGATCGCCTCCTCGAGCGCGACCAGGGCGTGACCCGCGAGGGCGAGCCCGGCGTTGTCCCGGAACTTGGCCCGCACCTCGGCCGCCGACAGCGGGTTCTCCGGCCCGCCCCGCTGGTGCGGGAAATCGCTCTCGAGCGTCTCCCCGGAGGTCAGCTTCACCCGGACGCCTCCCGGGAACGCCTGCGGGTACGTCGGGTACTCCGGAGTCTCGTAGCGCACCTTGCGCGCGACGGCGAGCACCGTCGGATCGGCAATCGCGTCGTCGGTGAAGTCGCCGACGGCGACGTGGCCGCGGACGAGCATCGAGGCGGCGGAGTACTGGAGCGAGAACTTGCCCTCGTACTCCGACCGCGGCGCCTGCTTCTGCGGTGCCGGCTCGAGGACCAGCGAGACGCCTGCCTCGGGCACGGTGACGACCACGTCCTCGATCTCGTCCGCCGTCAGCAGCCGTCCGCGGAGCGCCTCGGCCGTCGCCCCCAGCGAGCCGTGCATGAAATGGCAGACCGGATAGGGCTTGTACGCGATGCGCGGCGTCTCCCAGCGCCGGCCCAGGTCGGCCAGTTGCGCCTCGATGTCGATTTCGCCGGCCTCCGCGCCGAGAAACGCGTGGTAGAGCCCGAACTTCCCCTCGACCACGGATTGCGGACCGCTGGCGCCGTGGTGTGCCAGCCGGGCGGCGATGTGGGCGCCGTGTGCGGCCCAGGCCGGGTGGATCGGCTTCGTCGGCGTTCCGTCGGCGAGATAGGCGAACAGCCCCGACGCCATCGAGCCGACGATCCCCAGCGAACGGGTCGTGGTCTCCGCGCCCGCGCCGGTGACGCGCGCCACCGCGGCCGCGGCGCCGAAAATGCCGCAGACCGCGGTCGGGTGGAACCCGCGCGCGTGGAAGCGTCCCGACGCAGCCATCCCGATCCGGCAGACGACCTCGTTTCCGGCCACGATTGCGGCGAGCACGTCGCGGCCGCTTGCGGCCTGGAGCTCGCCCGCCGCCAGCGCGGCAGGGGCCACGACCGTGGAGACGTGCGAGACGGAGTCGGAATGCGTGTCGTCGAAGTCGAGGCCGTGGCAGAGCATCGCGTTGGCAAATGCCGCGTTCGCCGCGGGGAGCCGGTCGGCGAGGCCGATCACCGTTGCCTGCGGCTCGCCGCCGAGCTCGGCCATCGTCGAGCGCCCTTCAGCCGCGATCCCGCTCGCATGCGCGGCGAGCCCGCAGCCGAGCACGTCGAGCACGTGGAGCTTCGCGTCCTCCACCACCTCGGTCGGGATGTCGTCCAGTGTCAGGGAGGTCGCAAAGCCGGCGATCGTCTCCGCTGCGGTCATCTCACACCGTCCAGTCCTCGTCGGTACCGGGAAACGTGTCCTGCACCTCGGGTGCGTCTCGCTTGTACACCATGAACGTCCGCTTGAACTCGACCACGACTTCGCGGCGCTGGTTCACGCCGCGGCAACGCATCGAGACGATGCCCATGGTCGGTCGTGACGACGACTCGCGCAGCTCGAGGATCTCGCTCTCCGCCCACACGGTGTCGCCCTCGAAGACCGGGTGCGGCAGCGTGATGTCGGTCCAGGCGAGGTTCGCCGCCGCGTTCTCGCTCGTGTCCGGCACGGTCAGGCCGGTGACGAGCGCCAGCGTGAACGCCGAGTTGACGAGCGGCCGGCCGTAGATGCCGCGCTCGGACTGCACCGCGTTGAAGTGCACCTGGTTCGTGTTCAGCGTCAGGCACGTGAACCAGATGTTGTCGGTCTGCGTGACGGTGCGGCCGAGCCTGCTGCGGAACACGTCGCCGACCGCGAAGTCCTCGTAGAACCGTCCGCGCCAGTCCTTCGGTGCGGCATCGCCGCTCGCTGTCATCGTCAGCTCCTCTCCGTCTCGGCGAGCAGGCGCCGCGCCCGCTCCACCACCGGCAGGTCGACCATCGCGCCGTCGAGCGCGAACACCCCACGGCCTCGCGCTGCCGCGGCCTCGTCGGCGGCGAGCACGCGGCGCGCCCACGCCAGCTCGGACTCCGTTGGGACGAACGCCCGGTTGACGATCGGCACCTGGGCGGGGCTGATGCACGCCTTGCCGCGCAGGCCCAGCGAGCGGGCGAGCCGGCACTCGGCCTCGAGCGCCTCCTCGGCGGCGATGTCGAGGTGCACGACGTCGAGCGGCGGCCGCAGACCCGCGGCCGCCGAGTCGAGCACCACCTTCGACCGCACGTACACCAGCTCGAGCCCGTCCTGCCGCGGCTCCAGACCGACCTCGGCGCCGAGGTCGACGGCGCCGATCTGGAGCACAGCGACCCGCGGCCGCGCGGCGATCTCGTAGGCGAGACGGACGCCCTGTGCCGATTCGACGATGGCCACCACGGGCGGCCCCTCCGGGCCGAGGGCGTCGACCGCCTCGGGCGTCGCCTTCGGCAGCACGACGGCGTCGGGAGCGATCCCCGCAACAGCGGTGACATCGTCGGTGTGGAACGGCGTGCCGACTCCGTTCACGCGCACGAGCCGGAGCGGGCCGCCGGTCCAAGGTCCGGCGAAGACCCGCGCGACGAGCTCTCTGGCGGCGACCTTCTCTGCCGGGATGACCGCATCCTCGAGGTCCGCCACCACCCCGTCCGCCTCCGATGCGAGCGCGTTCGCGAGCTTGCGCTCGTCGTTACCGGGAGCGAAGAGAAGCGAACGGACGGTGGAGAGATAGGCGCTCGTGGCGCAGTTCTATGTCAGACATTCGGCGTCTGTCAACTTGACAGGCGCTCCGAAGTCAGACATAAACGCAAGCCTCACCCGTCAGCGGATTCCGGGAGGTCCGAGCGTGAAGGCGGTCAGGTTCCACGAGTTCGGCGGCCTCGACGTGCTGCAGCTCGAGGAGGTCCCGGATCCGGTGCCCGTGCAGGGGCAGGTGCTGCTCGACATCACGGCGAGCGCGCTCAACCATCTCGACGTCGACATACGCGAAGGGGTGTCGCGCTTTCCGGTCGAGCCGCCGTTCATCCCCGGCGTCGAGGTCGTCGGTCGCATTGCGGAGCTCGGCGAGGACGTCGAGGACTGGCAGGTGGGCGACCGTGTCATGGCACTCCTGATGGACACCTGCGGCGAGTGCGAGTTCTGCCGCACGGGCCGCGAGTCGCTCTGCACCGCGGCCGGATTCATCAGCTTCTCCACGTGCGGCGGGTACGCGGAGCGCCTCGCCTGCTCGGCACGGCAGCTGCTGCGGCTCCCGGACCGTCTGGACGACGAGGCGGCGGCGGCGTTGCAGATCGCGTTCGGTACGGCATGGCACATGCTCTTCACGCGTGGCCGGCTCGGAATCGGCGAGACGGTCCTGATCAACTCGGTCGGGAGCGGTATCGGCTCGGCTGCCGTGCAGCTGGCACGGCTCGCGGGCGCCACCGTGATCGGCAACGCGGGCACGAACGAGAAGCTGGCGCGCGCGGGAGAGCTCGGCATGGATCATGGCATCAACCACGCAACGCAGGATGTCGTCGCCGAGGTGATGCGGCTGACCGGCGACCGCGGCGTCGACCTTGTGTTCGAGCACGTCGGCGGCGAGCTCTTCCAGAAGGGTCTCGACTCGCTCTGCAAGGACGGCCGTCTCGTCATCTGCGGCGGTCATGCGGGCGAGGTGGTGCCGTTCGACATCATCCCGTTCTTCCGGATGCAGCGTCAGGTGATCGGCTCGTTCGTCTACAACCGCACCGAGGTGCAGCGCTGCCTCGAGCTGGCGAGCGAGGGCAAGATCACGCCGCTCGTCCACGCGACGTTTCCGCTCGCTGAGGCGCGCGAGGCAATGGCGATGATGGAGCGCCGCGAGCATTTCGGAAAGATCCTGCTGAAGCCGTGAAAGGGGAGCGATGAAGCGTCTCGGGGTCGACGTCGGCGGCACGTTCACAGACCTCATCTACGTCGACGACGAGGCCGGCAGGATCCTCGTCCACAAGCTCGCGACGACGCCCGACGACCCGGCCGAAGGGACCGTGCGCGGCATCCGGGAGCTCACCGAGCAGGCGGGCGAGAGCCCGTCATCGCTCGACCAGGTCTTCCACGGGACGACGATCGCGACCAACATCGTGATCGAGCACAACGGCGCCACCGTCGGGATGATCACGACGGAGGGCTACCGCGACATCCTCCACATCGCGCGCCACAAGAAGCCGCTCAACTTCTCGAACTACCAGGATCTGCCGTGGCAGCGCTACCCGGTCGTGCGGCGGCGCCACCGGCTCACGGTCGCGGAGCGCATCGTCTCCGACGGCTCCGTGCTCGTCCCGCTCGATGAGGACGAGGCCCGCCAGCGCGTGCGGGCCCTGAAGGACGCGGGCGTCGAGGCGGTCGCAGTCTGCTTCCTCTTCTCCTTCCTCAACCCGGTGCACGAGCAGCGCGTGGCAGAGATCGTCCGCGAGGAGTTCCCCCAGGCATTCCTGTCGGTCTCCTCGGAGGTCGTGCCGCAGTACCGCGAGTACGAGCGCTTCTCGACAGTGGGTCTGAACGCGTACATCGGGCCCAAGGTCGCGTCCTACGTCGTCCGCCTCACCGATCAGCTAGGCGAGCTCGGCCTCCGCTCCGGCCTGCACCTGATGACATCGGCCTCCGGCGTGGCCACCGCAGAGGCTGCGATCCAGCGTCCGGTGACGCTGCTGATGTCCGGGCCCGTTGCAGGCGTGGTCGGCGGCATCTGGGCGGGGAAGCAGTCCGGTCACGACAACGTGATCACGCTCGACGTCGGCGGCACCTCGGCGGACATCGGCCTTGCACAGGAGGGCCGGCTGCGGATGAAGCACCTGCTCGACACGCGGGTTGGGCCCTACCAGGCGATGATCCCGATGGTCGACGTCGACACGATCGGTGCAGGCGGTGGCTCGATCGCGTACGTCGACGCGGGCGGGATCTACCGGGTCGGGCCGCGCTCGGCCGGCGCGGTGCCCGGCCCCGCCGCCTACGGGCGCGGGGGTACGGAGGCGACCGCGACCGACGCCATGGTCAACCTCGGCTGGCTCCTTCCGGAGGACTTCCTCGGCGGGGGCATGACCCTCGACGGAGATCTCGCGCGCAAGGCGTTCGCGGAGGGACCCGCCGCGGCGCTCGGGATGAGCGTCGAGGAGGCGTCGATGGGCGCCGTTCAGATCCTCTCGCACTCGATGGTGCAGTCGATCGAGGAGAACTCTGTGCGCAAGGGGTACGACCCCCGCGACTTCGCCCTGGTCGTCGAGGGCGGCGCGGGGCCGCTGTTCGGTGTACCCATCGCGATCGAGGTCGGCACGCCGTACGTGATCGTGCCGCCCTATCCGGGGATCGCAGCCGCCATGGGCCTGATCGCGACGGACATGGTCTACGAGTACGCGGCTACGAGCTACCAGCGGCTCTCCAAGCTCGACGCGCAGGCGCTGCAGAAGAAGTTCGAGGAGCTGGAGGGGCAAGCGGCGCGTCAGCTCGCGGACGACGGCATCGCTTCCGACCGGATCGTCGTCCAGCGGATCGTCGACGCCCGCTACCTGGGCCAAGGATACGAGCTCCGTGTCGATGCCGCGTCCGGACCGATCGACGCCGCGTGGGTCGAGCGCGTGCGCGCCGACTTCCACGACGTGCACGAGCGCGAGTTCACGCGCCGCTTCGAAGACTCGGACATCGAGATCCCGAACATCCGGGTGCGCGGCATCGGCTTGATGCCTCCCTTGACGACGCCGCCCCTCGAGTCGGGCGGTGAGTCGCCGGAGGCTGCGCTCCGTCATGAGGGCAACGCCTGGTTCCTGGTCGACGCCAGCCTCGAGCAGGTGTCGACGCGCTATTACGACCGCGCCTCTCTCAAGGCCGGCAACCGGCTCGAGGGGCCGGCCATCGTCAGCCAGTACGACTCGACCACCGTGATACCGCCGGGGATCGGTGCGCGGGTGGACGGCTCGGGGAACATCGTCATCGAGGTCGGGGCATCGCGCGCAGCGAGCGATGCGACCGCGACCGCCGGCGTCGGGAAGGGGGTCTGACCGTGTCCACGCTCGAGTACGAGTTGGGAAAGCATCCGGGGCCGCCCGAGCGCGAGCGCGTCGACGTCGATCCGATCACCCTGCGGGTGCTCGGGGGCGCCTTCCACGCGATCGCCAAGGAGATGGCGGGCGTGCTCTTCCGGATGAGCTACTCGTCGATCATCCGCGAGTCCGAAGACCTCGGTGCCGGGATCTTCGACGCCCAGGGCCGCGAGCTGTGCGAATCGGACTCGACGCCGATGCACATCGGCTCGCTCCCCTGGTACATCCGCGGGTTCATGCGCCACCTGGAGGGCAAGGTCGAGGAAGGCGACGTGATCATCCACAACCATCCGTACTACGGCGCCTCGCACACGCCGGACATCGCGGTCGCGGTGCCGATCTTCTGGGACGACGAGTTGCTCGGCTTCGCCGCCGTCACCGCGCACGTGCTCGATGTGGGCGGGTCTTTCCCGGGCATCAATGCGGACGCCTTCGACGTCTACGCGGAGGCCAAGATCTACGACGGCCTGCGCTGGTACCAGGCCGGGAAGCTGAACGAGGACCTCGACCGGATGGTCTTCGACAACGTGCGCACCGAGACGATGAACCGCGGCGACATGAACGCAATGATGGCCGCCTGCCAGCTCGGGCGCGACCGGATGCTCCGGCTCTTCGAGCGCTACGGCGTGGAGACGGTGATGAGCGCCGCGTACAACTGGATGGACTACTCGGAGACGATGCTGCGGGAGCAGATCCGCAAGCTGCCGAACGGCACGTACACCGCCCCCACCGGGTGGCTCGATGACGACGCCCGCAACCGCGGCGTGCGGCTGCGGGTGGAGACGAAGGTGATCGTCGAGGACGACGAGATCACGATCGACCTGACCGGCTCGAACGCCGAGGTCCCGACGGGGTTCAACGTTCCCTTCGAAGGCTCGCTGCTCGTCGGCGCCTACTACGCGGTGCGCACGATCCTGCTCGACGAGGTGACGTTCCCGGAGCACGTGCCGCAGAACGACGGCGTCTTCCGCCCGGTCAAGGTGATCGCGCCGAAAGGGACGATCTACAACCCGATGTTCCCGCGCGCGTGCTTCTCGCGCTTCTGCCAGGTGCAGCGGGTCGTCGACAACACGATCCTCGCCCTTGCCGAGGCGCTGCCCGAGGGCGTGACGGCGGGTAATTCGGCCGGGATCCACTTCTGCGCGTATTCGGGGTTCTCCGAGGAGATGGGCGAGTACTGGCTCTACCTCGAGGTCAACGAGGGCGCCTACGGCGGCCGCCACGGCAAGGACGCCATGGATTCGGTCGACAACCTGATGGCGAACACACGCAACAACCCGATCGAGGAGCTCGACATGCGGTTCCCGATTCGCTGCGACCAGTACGAGCTCCGGCCCGAGCCGGCCGCGCCCGGTCGCTGGCGGGGCGGCATCGGCATCATCCGTCGTAACCGCTTCCTCGTCGACGGCGTCTACTCGTGCGAGGGCGACCGCCAGACCGATCCGCCGCGCGGCATCTTCGGCGGCTGGGACGGGCTCGTCGCATCGTGCCGGAAGAATCCGGACACTCCACGCGAGGAGGTTCTCGACGCGAAGGTCACGGGTGTCCCGTTCTCGAGCGGTGAGTTCATCGAGTTCCGCGAGCCGAATGCCGCCGGGTACGGGGATCCACTCGACCGGCCGCCGGAGGCGGTGCGCGAGGACGTCCTCGACGACTTCACGACGGTCGCGCTCGCGCGCGACGCATACGGCGTCGTGTTCGTCGACGAGCGGACGCTCGAGATCGACCAGGACGCGACCGAGACGCTGCGGGCGACCCTGAGGGCGAACGCGAGCGAGCGCTCGCTGACCGAGCACTTCGCCGGGCAGGAGCTTCCTCCGGCAGGTGCGCCCACGTCGATCGCAGGGAATGCCGAGTTCGGGCTCGGCTGACCCGCGAGTGGCTGTCAAAGCCTACGAGCAGGTCGCCGACGCGCTGCATCGCCAGGTGGTCACGGGCGAGCTCGAGCCCGGGTCGCGGCTGCCCACCGAGACGGAGCTCGCATCCGGGTTCGGCGTGAGCCGGGCGACGGTTCGCGAGGCGCTCAGACTGCTGGCGGCGCAGAGCCTGATCCGCACGGCCAAAGGCGCGACGGGTGGCAGCTACGTCACCGTGCCGAGCGCCGGGCATCTCTCGGCGTCGCTGCGCTCGGGGATCGGGCTGCTCGCCGAGTCCCGGGACGTCTCGCTCGAGGAGCTGCTCGAGGCGAGACAGCTGCTCGAGGTGCCCGCGGCCAGGCTGGCCGCGCGGCGGCGCCGTGAGCTCGACCTCGAGCGGCTGCGCGACGCCATCCCGGCCCGGCCGATGGAGCTCGAGCCGCAAGAGCAGTTCGGCTACAACGCGGACTTCCACTCGGTCGTCCTGGAGGCCTCCGGCAACCTGCTCCTCGCAATCGCGGCTCAGCCGGTGTTCGACGTGCTGCAGACGCGACTCGTGCGCACGAACCTCGGTGCCCGCTTCCACAGGACGATCAACGCGCACCACCGCTCGATCGCGGCCGCGATCGAGGCAGGCGACGCCGATGCCGCCGGCGACGAGATGCACGGGCACGTCGAGTTTCTGCGCCCCTTCTACGAGAAGGCGTGGCGCACGCTCGGGAAGCGATGACCAGGCTGCTCCTCGGCGTCCAGGGCAGCGGCCAGCTCGTCGGCACGCTCCCCGATCCAGGCACGTTCGCCGAGGCTGCACGGCTCGCCGAGCGGGTGGGGTTCGACTCGATCTGGGCGGGCGACCACGTCTCGTTCGAGAACCCGATCCTCGACGTCACCGTCGCTCTCTCGACCTTTGCCGCCGTCACCAGCAGGATCACGATCGGAGCCGGCATCGTTCTGCTGCCGCTTCGCCCACCGGCGCTCGTCGCCAAGGCGTTCTCGTCGCTCGACTACCTCTCGCGAGGCCGGGTCGTGCTCGGAGTCGGCGTCGGCGGTGAGGGTCTGAAGGACTTCGAGGCGGTCGGCGTCCCCGTGGCCGGGCGGCGCGAACGCGCGGACGAGTCGATGGCAGCGCTCCGAGCGCTGTTCAGAGCCGCACCCGCGAGCTTCGAGGGGCGTTTCACGACCTTCGAGGACGTCTCGATCGAGCCGCTTCCGGCGCAACCGGGGGGTCCGCCGCTCTGGGTCGGCGGACGCTCGCCGGCAGCGCTGCGAACCGCGGGGCGTCTCGGAGACGGCTGGCTGCCGATCTGGATCTCGACCGAGCTGTACGTGGCCGGCTGGAGCGAGATCCGCACCCACGCCGAGGCGGCGGGCCGCGATCCCGACGCGCTCGTCGCGGCGGCTGTCGCGCCGGCGCTCGTCGACGACGACGGGGGACGGGCTCGACGACAGGCACGTGATCATCTCCAGCAGCGCTACGCGACGACGTTCTCGGAGCACGCGGTCGAGCGCTATTGCGTCGCAGGGACGCCGGAGGAGTGCGCGGCCAGGGTGAAGGCGTACGCGGAGGTCGGTGTCTGCCATCTCGTGTTCAACCCGGTCGTTGCACCGGGCCGGCTCGTGGAGCAGATCGAGCGGCTCGCCGACGCCGTCGTCGCGGTGACGGCGTGACGCTGCCGCTCGCGGACGTCAGGGTCGTTGCAGTCGAGCAGTACGGCGCCGGCCCGTGGGGCACGCTGCAGCTCGCCGACCTCGGCGCCGAGGTGATCAAGGTCGAGGATCCCGCGTCCGCCGGCGACGTCGGACGGTACGTCCCTCCCTTCCAGGAGGGCGAGGACTCGCTCTTCTTCGAGACGTTCAACCGCGGCAAGAAGAGCGTTTCGCTGGATCTCCGCCACCCCGAGGCGCGCATCGTGTTCGAGGATCTCGTGCGCGTGAGCGACGCCGTGTACTCGAACTTGCGTGGCGACCAGCCTGTCAAGCTCGGGCTCACCTACGATCAGCTGAAGCACGTCAAGCCGACGATCGTGTGCTGCTCGCTCTCGGGGTTCGGAATGACCGGCCCACGGGCGTCCGAGGGCGGCTACGACTACATGATGCAAGGGCTGGCGGGTTGGCAGATGCTCACCGGCGATCCCGAGGGCCCGCCGACGAAGAGCGGTCTCTCCCTCGTCGACCTCTCCGGTGGCTACGCGTCCGCGATCGCCCTCCTCGCCGGCATCTGGCGCGCCCGGCGAGACGGAGTCGGCTGTGACTGCGACGTCTCCCTGTTCGAGACGGCGCTGCACGAGCTGATGTACATCGGCCCCTGGGCGGCGACGCACGGCTACGTGCCGCCGCGGCGGCGCAACTCCGCGCATCCCTCGATCGTGCCGTTCCAGAACTTCGCTACGGCCGACGGCTGGATCGTCGTCGGTGGGGTCAAGCAGGACGCGTGGGAGCGCCTGTGCGAGGTGATCGGCCGACCCGAGCTCGGCGACGACCCGCGTTTTGCCACGAGGGCGCAGCGCGACGTGCACCGCGACGAGCTGCTTCCGATCCTCGACGCGGCCTTCCTGCAGCGTTCGACGGACGAGTGGCTGGAGGCGCTCCTGGCGGCCCGGGTTCCGGCCTCGCGTATCAACACTGTCGCGGAGGCGCTAGCCGACCCGCAGACGGTCGCCCGCCGGGACGTCGTCGAGCACGAGCACCCGATCCTCGGGACGGTGCGCTCCATTCGCACACCGCTCCGTCTCTCGAGCGAAGAGGGCCCGCTCGAGCGAGCGCCCGAGCGCGGCCCGCGTCGCGGCGAGCACACGGTCGCCGTGCTGCAGGAGCTCTGCGGATACACGGCGGAGCATGTCGACGAGCTCACAGCGAAAGGGGTCTTCGGCACGTGAAGCGACGGACGAACGGCGATACGATCGGGTGAGACAAGAGCCCAGAAGGAGGAGCGGACGATGACCACGACGGCCACCACGGGCTGGACGCGCGAGGCGCTCGCAGCGGCGCCGCAGACGTACTTCGATGCCGTGGATGCGATGGACGTCGACGCGGTGCTCGCGCATTTCGCCGATGACGCCACGCTGACGGTCCAGACCGACCACGTCACCTTCACCGGAGCCGACGAGATCCGGCGCATGTTCACCGACTTCTTCGCTGCTTCGGCGACGATCACCCACGAGCTCCGAAACGTCGTCGTCGAGGAGGCGACCGGTAAGGTCGCGACGGAGCAGGGCTACATCGGCGAGCTCCGGGACGGGACGAAGAACGACATGCACAACTGCAACTTCTTCTCGTTCGACAGCGATGGGAGGTTCAAGCGCGTGATCATCTGGATGGCCGGCACGAACCCCCTGAAATGACGGGGAGGGCGTGATGGACATCCAGGAGATGCTGAGCGAGATCTTCGCCGCCGACTCGGGCATCTACGGGGAACGGGGCTTCCAACGCCGCGTGGGCTACGGTCGCCGCCCAGCGCTGGTCCACATCGACCTCGCGAACGCGTGGACACGACCGGGTCACGCGTTCTCGTGCGACGGGATGGAGACGATCATTCCGGCCGTGCAGGCGCTGAACGAGGCCGGCCGAGCGAAGGGGATCCCGGTCGTCTACACGACGACGGCGTACACCAACGTCGAGGGGCCCAACTCGGACATGGGGCTCTGGGTGCACAAGATCCCCGTCGAGCTGCTCGAGGCCGGGACCGAAGCGGTGCAGATCGACACCCGCATCGCGCCCCGACCCGACGAGCTCGTGATCGTGAAGAAGCGTGCGAGCGGATTCCACGGGACGCACCTCTCGAGTTACCTGAACGCACAGGGCGTCGACACGGTGATCATCACCGGCGTGACGATGGCCGGCTGCGTCCGCCACACGACCGAGGACGCGATCGCCGAGGGCTTCCGGCCGATCGTCGTGCGGGAGGGCGTCGGCGACCGTGTGCCCGGCGTCGTCGAGTGGAACCTGTTCGACATCGACGCCAAGTTCGGCGACGTCGAGCCGCTCGAGCGCGTTCTCGACTATCTCGCCGGCATCGAGCCGTTCGAGAGTAGGGCCGCCGCGTCCGCGGCGCTTGCCTAGTGTCCCGAGTCGGTAGTCCGCAGGGACCGGTTGTCAGAGGTCGAAGTCGTCCTGATCGGCGACGACGATTGGGGGCAGCGATGGCGCAGCGGACGACGATCGTGCTTGGTGC
>JACXTT010010769.1_pt1 | contig 12302 bp, 13 predicted proteins | sample 9270951 | NCBI WGS metagenome assembly JACXTT01 (sample SAMN15532306, study PRJNA645909) | rock metagenome | isolation source: weathered quartz diorite | place: Puerto Rico | collected 2017-06-21 | reverse complement strand
CACCACGAGCGCTGGCCGCAGACCCGCGATGCCGCACGCCGTTACGCCGAGGCGCTGCATCCCTCCTCGCGCCGCAACGACCAGGCGCCCACCGCTGCCGATCTGGATCGCCTCACTGGCCAACTGCAACAGCTCGCCGCCCGAGTGCCGCCCGCTGCGCTGATCTGCATCTCGATCGAGGCACGCGAAGTCTGGTGCCTGCGCGACTCCACGCTCACCCGCGCGGGCGCGCTGCCGCCCGACGCCGACGAGATCGTGCACCTGTCACCCGCCGACGCCACGCGCCTGGCCCGCGGCCACAACCGCTGGGAAGATCTCTGGTACGGCTACGCGCTACGTGTCACCAAGAAACCCGGGACGCCCTACTACCGCAGCTTCTGGGAAGCCCTGCTCGAGTACGAAGCGCCCGGTTTCGAATCCATGGGCGAGTAGTACAATGAGGTCGTGGTGTGCCGTGGAGGGATGCTGCTCTGTCTCCTCGGCGCGTGCGCAGCGGAGGATCCCGGGCCGTTCATCGACGCGCCGCCGCTGCGCTTCTACTACGACGCGGTAAAAGGGCCACCCTGCGCGGGAACCGCGCCCTATCTGGCGCGCGTGGTCGCGCGGCAGGCGAGCTGGCTCGGCTTGCCGCTGCCCGAGCGCATCGACTACCACTACCGGTACGCGAACCTCGCGCCCGATTGCCCGGCGAGCGCCCCCGCGTGCGCCGACGAACGCAACGGAGTTCCCACGGTGTGGACCCAGTACCCCTCGATGCCGCACGAGCTGGTGCACGCGATCGTGTTTCCCATGCGCCCGGTGCGCTTCTTCGCCGAGGGGTTGGCGGTGGCCCTCGGCGGAGACGATGGACTGGTGGCGCCGCCGCTGTCGTTCTACTCGACCCCACCGGAGAAGTTGTTCGATGGTTCGCTGGAAGATCGCCTGGTCTACTACCCGCTGGCGGGCGATTTCGCGGCGCATCTGCTCGATCGTTACGGGCCGGAGCCCTTCGTGCGGCTGAGCGCGAGAGCGGTCCGGGGGACGACCACTCCCGAGGTGCTCGCGACGTTCAACGACATCTACGGCGTGACGCTCGAACAGGCGATGGCCGAGCGGGTGGCCGCCGCCGATCTCCACGCCGATGCGCGTCTCGGGTTTCCGGAATGTGGCGAAGAGCCAACGCCCTGGCACGACGGCCGCTGGTCGCTCAGCGGCACGTTCGACTGCGCGGACACCGGCATCAGCACCAGCCCGTACCCGCCGGCGGTCGGACGCTATGTGACCACCGACGTCCCAGCCGACGGGTTCTACCGGGTGGTGTTTCAGGGCGACCCGTCCAGCGTCTATTTCCATGCGTTCAATCTGCAGCGCTGCGGATCGGGCGAGCAGATCACCTATTGGTCCACCGGCTCGCCGATCACCACGCATCTGGTGATGGCCGGCCGCCATCCGCTCACGGTGGCCTGGTTGCGAGCGGGGCGGCATTTTGTCCACGCCAGCGGAAACGTCGAAGAGCGCATGACGTTTTCGGCCAGCCTCGAACCCAGCAGCATGGGCAGCGTCACCTGCAATCAGACAGCGAACGACATCGACCCCCAAACCGACGGGGTCTATGTCGTGCCGTCTCTCGCCGAGCCGCCCGCGGTGCTTCGATTTACCGTGCCCACTGTACGTGCCGCCAAGCCAATGTTCTCGGGGGCTTCTTTCGCCCTGTGCGATGACGTCTGTTCCACCGACGGAACCGGCTGCACCATGCCGACCACCTCGGACATGCTGACGCTGCAGCCGGGCCACACCTATGCGCTGGTGAGTCGCGCAACCAGCCCGCGGGGGTTCGCCGGGCTCGCCCTGCCGTAGTCACGCCGAATTTCCCAGCCTTTAACAACGCGGCAACAGCGCGGGCCTCATGCTCTTGCGATACGGAGGATCTCACCATGGCTGAGAAAACCAAGATGGAGAACGGCAAGCCGGCGCCGTCGGCGAGCGGCACCTTGACCACGTCGGCGATCGGGCAAGTGGGCGATTTGACCGAGCGCGCGCTGAGCACCTGTTACTCAGTGGCACGCGACACCCGCGCCGAGATCTTGCAACGCTCGCTCGCGCTGATCGATTTCTTCCAGGGCACGCAAGAGAGCGCCTTCAAGATCATGCGCGACGCGGCCACCCGCGCCGACAAGATCGCGCTCGACCTGGTCGACACCAGCGAGAGCTTGACCGTCGGCGCCTTGCGCTCCACGCGCGAGACCCTGATGGGCCTCACCCAATTCGCCACCCGCACTTCGCAGCTGGTCACCGACACCGCCCGCGAGTCACTCCCCAAGGGCGCCCCAGCAACCGCTTAGCTGTCACACCAAGGTGATCGGCACGCCGGCACGGCGCATCTCGGCGAAGTCGCGATCAGTGGCGAGCAACCCAACGTCGTGCGCCAGCGCGTAGGCGGCGATCAGCAAATCCAAGGTCTTCGCGGTCACGCCCTTGCGCGCCAGCGCATGACCCAGCTCACCAGCCTCTTCCCACAGCGCCACCGGTTGTGGCAAGGAGCGCAGTGCGCCGAGCAGAGGGAGAACCATCTGTCTCTCGCGCTCGCTCCGCAGGCCACGATGTAACTCGGTCAGGACCGGCCCGCAAAGCACCGCATCGTCGGACTCGATCAACTCATCCACCGTCTGTGCGATCGGCCCTTTGCCGCGAAAGAACTCCACCCATGCCGATGTATCGACGAGGGTCACCGCCGTGTGCTCTTGAGATCGAGCACGAAGTGCACTTTGCCCTTGAGGCGCCGCAGCGCCGAGCGCTTGTCACGCCGCTCCAGCTCCTGCAGTCCTTCGAGGATTGTCGGCGTAATGCCCTTGCCGGTTACGCGTTGCGCTCTCTGCAGGACATCGAACGGCCAGCTGACGGTGAATCTTTTTACCGGGGACATACGAGTAGTATAGGAGGCTGGCAAAAGCTGGTCAAATAGATGTACGATGAGCGGATGCGTAAGGTCGCCCTCGTCGTAGTCATGGTGGCCACGGCATTCGCCGATTCGTCGGTGCCTCTACTGCAGATCGATGCCGCGGTGGACGAGAAGATTCGGGCGTTGTGGCGTGGGCTGCCGAAGTCGAAGAATGGCTGTCCCGACGACTTCGATTATTTCCCCGACGGTGGCATGCGCAATTTCTACTGCCACCTGTTGCCGCGTGTGGCCATGGCGACGATCGAGAAGTGGGCGGGCGTGCCGATCTACGCCAGCGGAGGCTTCAACCTCAAGTCGACGAAGTCGTTCGGCCATTACAACCCGCAGTTCGTGCGCTGGCTGCCGGCGCTGATTCCGGCGCTGCGTGATGAGACTTTCCGCGCAGTGGCGCAGCCGATCTACGACCGCAAGATCAAGCCGCTGGCCCGCACCCATTACCGTGTCTATCGCAAGCTGCAGGCGGATCCTGCGTTTCTCGAGCGGGAGAAGAAGAGACTGCTCAAGGAGATGGCGTCTGCGCGCGGCGCCACCGACACCTACGAGCGCTTCTACGACTACGGATCGTCGGCGGGAGACGGCAATGTGGCCAAGACCGCGGTGGCGTTCTGGATCCGCCGCTCCATAGATGGCACGGACGCGGACTTCTTCGCCGCCCTGGAGCAGCTGATGAAGATCCACGATCCGACGATGTTGAAGAACTAGTTTTCGACGAACGACTTGAGGCGCTTGGAGCGGGAGGGGTGGCGCAGCTTGCGCAGCGCCTTGGCTTCGATCTGACGGATGCGCTCGCGGGTGACCTCGAAGTCCTGGCCGACCTCTTCCAGGGTGTGGTCGCTCTTTTCGCCGATGCCGAAGCGCATGCGCAGCACCTTCTCTTCGCGCGGAGTCAGCGTGGCCAGCACCTTGCGGGTCTGCTCGGCCAGGTTCATCGAGATCACCGCGTCCGACGGCGAAATCACGCCCTTGTCCTCGATGAAGTCGCCCAGGTGCGAATCTTCCTCTTCGCCGATGGGAGTCTCGAGCGAGATCGGCTCCTTGGCGATCTTGAGGACCTTGCGCACCTTGTCGAGCGGCAGCTCCATCTTCTCGGCGATCTCTTCGGGGGTGGGCTCGCGGCCGAGCTCCTGCACCAGGTAGCGCGAGGTGCGGATCAGCTTGTTGATGGTTTCGATCATGTGCACCGGAATGCGGATGGTGCGCGCCTGATCGGCGATCGCGCGGGTGATGGCCTGACGGATCCACCAGGTCGCGTAGGTGGAGAACTTGTAACCGCGCTTGTACTCGAACTTGTCGACCGCCTTCATCAGGCCGATGTTGCCCTCCTGAATCAGGTCGAGGAACTGCAGGCCGCGGTTGGTGTACTTCTTGGCGATCGAGACCACCAGTCGCAAGTTGGCCTCGACCAGCTCGCTCTTGGCGCGCTCGGCCATCCGCTCACCCTCGTGGATGTCGCGGTAGGTGGTGCGCAGCTGATCTTCTGACAGCTTGGCTTCTTCCTCGACGCGCTTGACCTTGCGCTGCGACGCCTGGATGAGGATCGACGCCTCTTCCAATTCCTCGGCGTTGAGGCCGAGCTTCTTGGCGATGGCGCGCGCCTTGGCCGGCGACGATTTTATCTCCTTGAGTGTCTTGCGCAGATCCTTCTGCGAGAGGCCGATCTTGTGCTCGACCTCGTTGATCTCCTGCTCGCCCTTCTCGATGCGCACCACCAGCTCTTTGAGCTTCTGGACGATGCGCTCGATCTGCTTCTTGTTCATGCGCAGCTCGGAGAGCTGCTCGAACATGTCGGCCTTGTTCTCTTCGATCTTCTCTTTGAGCTTCTTCTTCTTGGCCTCGCCGACCTTGCCCTCGAGCTGCTCGAGGATCTGCTCGTTGTCGCGCTGGTGGCGGCGCACCTTGTCGATGATCTTGACCACCCGGTCGGCGTGCCATTCCTCATCGAACTCGGCGTCTTCCTCGTCGACGTCGCGGATGACTTCCTTGACGCGGATCTTCTGCTGCTTGAGCTTGTTGCCGAGCTCGAGGATCTCCTCGACCGCGATCGACGAGTTGAGCACCACCTGCAGCACGCGGCGCTCGCCCTCTTCGATGCGCTTGGCGATCTCGACCTCGCCCTCGCGGGTGAGCAGCGAGACCGAGCCCATCTTGCGCAGGTACATGCGCACCGGGTCGTTGGTCTTCGAATAGCCGCCGTCGTAGTCCTCTTCCTCTTCGCGCTCTTCCTTCTCGGGCTCGGCGTCGGCGGTGGCGGTCTCGCCGTCCGCTTCTTCCTCGATCACGTCGGGGATGATCGGCGTGGCCGGTGGGCGCACCACCGCGGTGGCGGCCGCCGCGCGCGCGGGCAGCTTGACCCCGCCGGCGCCGCCGGGACCCGAGTCGACCACTTCGATGCCCTCGTCGCCGAGAGAAGACAGCCAATCGTCGATCTGGTCGGAGGACACGATGTCCTCGGGCATGTGGTCGTTGACCTCGTCGTAGGTCACGTACCCCTTTGCCTTGCCCATCGAGATGAGCTTCTGTTTCTGGCGCTCGCTGTCCTTCTCACGGTTCATCGAGAGGTCTCTCCTTGACTACGGGTACTGATCATTCGCTTGGTAATCGTCCGCGCCAGCTCGTTGTTGCCCTGGCGCAGGGCCTCCTGGCGCGCCTTTTCCAAAGATGGCTTGTCGGTCGGCAAGGATATTTCGGTGAGTAGATTGCGCAACACTGCCTGTGCGTCGCAAGAGGCAAACGCATCGGACATGAAAGATCGTGCTACCGCGTCCCGGATCTCGGGGGCCGCGGACTCCAAAAGAGCCTGGGGCACGAAGGCTCCTTTGCTGCGGGCGGTGGCCAGCAGGTTACGCACCGCAGCGTCGCTGACCTGGGCCAAAATCTCCTCCGACACCTCGGAAATGAGTGCCCCGTGCTGGGCCAGCAAGGACAGCAGCTGCGACAACAGGGGCGACAGGGCCCGCGGGGGCGCTGTAGGCGCAGGTGCGGGCGCTTCCTCGACCCTTTGAGGGACGGGACCACCGCGCAGGGCCTTGCGGATCAGGCCGCCGTCGACCTTGAGGAGCTGGGCCAGGCGGTCGATGTAGAGGTCTCGCGCGAGCGGATCGCGCAGGCCGCGCAACAGAGGCGCGCACTCTTCGATGGCGCGCACCTTACCCGGCACCGTCGGCTCCGACGTCGAGGCTACCTGGTCGAAGAAGAACTCGAGCGCATCGACCGAGTCGTCGATCAGCTTCTGCAGGCGCGGCAGATCGTTGCGCGCCAGGTCGTCGGGGTCGACCTTCTTGCCGCCCTCCGAGCGGAGCTGGGCGATGCGCGCCTTGAGCTCGGCCTCGACGAACAGGCGGACCACTTTCATCGTCGCTGCGCGGCCGGCTGGATCGGCGTCCAGCATCAGCACCACTTCGCGCGCGAAGCGCTTGAGCAGCGCCACCTGCGCCTCGGTGATGGCAGTGCCCTGCGGCGCGACCGTGTAGTCGATGCCGCGCTCGTGCAAGGTCATGACGTCGAAGTTGCCCTCGACCACCAGCGCGCGCCCGGTCTTGCGGATGGCGTGCTTGGCCGCGTGCAACCCGAACAGGTTGTCGCCCTTTTTATAGAGCAAGGTCTCGGGCGAGTTCTTGTACTTGGGCTGATCTTCCTTGGCCTCGGTCAGGCGCCCGCCGAAGCCGATGACCTCGCCCATGGGAGAAGTGAGCGCATAGACCACGCGATCGACGAACACGTCGTAGTGGGTCTTGGTCGTCGGTGGCGCGCCCGGCTGAGGCTTGGGCCCGCGCTCGCGCGGCTTGATGAGGCCAGCGCGCTCGGCCAGCTCGTGCGGCACCTTCTTCTGCTCGAGGTGCGCGGTCAGCGTCTCCCAGCCGGGCGGCGCCCAGCCGAGGCGGAAGGTCTCTTGAGTCTTCTGCCCGATGCCGCGTTTCTCGACGTAGGCGCGCACCTTTTCGCCCGCCGGGCTGGCCAGGCACCCGGTGTAGAAATGGGCCGCCAGCTCGTTGAGCCGCAACATCTTTGCGCGTTCGGTCTCGGCGCGCGCCGCGGCCTCTTGAGCCTCTCGCGAGCGCGGAGCCTCGGGGATCTCGACACCGGAGCGCTTGGCCAGATCGCGCGCCACTTCGACGAAGCTCTTGCCTTCCAGCTCGCCGATGAAGGTGAACACGTCGCCCGACTTGCCACAGCCGAAACAGTGAAAGAATTGCTTGGCGGGAATAACGTTGAAAGACGGAGTCTTTTCGTTGTGAAAGGGACAGAGCCCCTTCCAGCTCGCGCCCGCGCGCTTGAGTTGGACATAGTCGCCGATGACCGCGACGATATCCGCGCGGTCTCGAATCTCGGCAATTTTGTCCTCTGGGATCAAACCCAAGCTAAGTCTCTCCGCCGCTTGAGAATTATTCGCGCCACGGGACCCAAGAAACGCTGGATCCTAAGAGCGAAACCGCCTGAGTCAAGGAGAAAGGTAATATGGGCCCCGGAGCCCACGGAGTCAAATTCCGGCGAAGGCAAAAAAGTTGCACCTACAAGGGGTTACATCGATCGTGGAAGTCATGATCGACCCCACCGTAAATCCGAGGCGCAGGCTGCGCGACCGCCTGGTAGAGCGCGACGGAACGCACAATCCGTCCCTGACCGAGCGCTATGCCCTGACCAACCAGCTGCTGCTGATCGACGACGATCTGCGCGAAACCGCGCTGGCGCTGGGGGCACTGGAGACCTTTCTAGGCGACGCGCTGCGTCTGTTGGAGGACGAGCGGGTGAACGCCGAGGACCTGGCGCGGCTGGCGGGGGAGGGCGACACGCTCGATCGGCTCGATTCGCTGGCCGAGACTCTGACCCAACTTCGGCGGCGCCTCCTGTCGATTGCCAGTCACATCAAGTAGGACTTTTTCTATAGTCGGTCCATGAATCGACTGTTGTGGCTGCTGCTGGTTGTGGTGGGTTGTAGCGACCCGGTCAAGACCTTGCCGGATCAGCCGGCGGTGTTCACGCAGTCCAATACGCAAGATCCTACGACCAAGAAAGCGGCCAACCTGGCGTGCCTGGGCAGCCGGGTCGATCCGGCCGCGCCCACCGCGGTCACCGCGCTCACCGTGCACGTCGAGGACTTCGAGAAAAAGACCTCGGTGGCCGGCGCCACCATCGAGGTCTACCTGTCGCTGGCCAAGCTCAATGCGCGCACGCCCGATGCCACCGCCGGACCGACCGGCATGGATGGCAACACGGTGCTGATGGTGCCGCCGGGATCGTACCGCGTGATCTTCCGGACCTTCGGCGCGGCCAAGACGGTCGAGACCATCGAGTACAACCGCGCCTTCAACGACGGGCGGCGCTTCTCGGTGTCGGAGGCGACCAAGCAGACCATCTCCGCGGTGTTGTCGCTGTTCCCCGAGGACACGCTCGGCGTGGTGGCCGGCGCACTGCGCGACTGCGACGGCAAGGACACCGGCGGCGTGACCCTCACCACCACCTCCAGCGCGGGCGCGTTCGAGGCCGCGGCCAACACCTTCTATTTCGAGGACGTGAGCGTGGGCTCGACGGTGCCGGTGCGCAATCTCAAGTGGACCTCGGGCAACGGAGTGTTCGCCACCCTCAATGTGCCGCCCGGCGACGCCACGCTCACCGTCGAGGGCGTGCTCACGCTCGGCTCGGCGCCGGTCAAGCTGGGCACCGGCGTGGCCCCGGTGCGGCCCAACTCGATCACCGTCGTGCAATTGGAACCGCTCGGACCGTGAACGCCACGCGCACCCCACCCCTGATCACGCGCCGATTCGGGCGCGCGTGGCCGCTGGCCGCGTAGTTCTGCGTGGGCGAGAAGCGGCGCGGTCTGATCGAGGTGCTGGCGTGTTTTGCGCTGGCGAGCGCGGCTGCGTCCGGCCTCTATCACTTGCAGGCGGTGCCCTTCGTCAAAGCCAACCTGCACGCGCTGGTGGCCGCGGTGTTCTTGATCCTGCCGCAGGTGGTGCTGAGGCGGCGCGGCGACATCGAGAAGTATGGCTTCACCACGCGGCCGCGCGCGCTCGGCTTGAAGATCGCCGCGATCGGCGTGTTCGGCATCTTGCCGCTGTTCTTGCTCGGCTTCTATGCCTACAACCGCGCGGTGTGTGCCTGGGCCCCGTCGCTGTCGGCGGGATCGTGCTACCGCATGCTGCACCCGGTACCGCGGCTGCCGCCCGACTTCATCATGCTGGCGGCGGCGCAGCTGATCGTCGTCGGGCTGCCCGAGGAGCTGTTCTTCCGCGGCTATGTGCAGGGGCGCCTCGAGGAAGTGTGGCCGCCGGCGCGCAACGTCCTCGGCGCCAAGCTGGGGTGGGCGTGGCTGGTGTCGGCGGTGCTGTTCGGCATCGGGCACTACCTGGTGACCTTCGAGCCGCAGATGCTGACGCGGTTTTTCCCGGGGCTGGTGTTCGGGTGGATGTATGCGCGTACCCGATCCATACTCGCGAGCACGATTTTCCACGCCGCGTGTAATCTGTTGATGGACGTCCTGGTCACCACATTTCTCACATGATCGCCGCGTTCTTCGACATGGACCGCACGCTCATCCGCTGCAACTCCGGTTCGCTGTGGCTGAAATTCCTGCGCGAGCGCGGCGAGATCTCGACCTGGACCCTGTTGCGGGCCTCGATCTGGCTCTTACAGTACAAACTGGCGGTGCTGGACATGGAGTCGGTGACCACGCGCGCCATCGCCGACATCCGCGGCGACTCCGAGAAGGACATGATCGACAAATGCCTGGTGTTCACGCGCGAGCAGGTGCTGCCGCACGTGGCCCAGGCGGGCCTTGCGGCGCTGGGCAGCCACAAGCAGAGCGGACACCTGGTGGCCATTTTGTCGTCGTCGACGCCCTATGTGACCGAGCCGCTGGCCAAGCACCTGGGCATCGAGCACGTGCTGTGCACGCGGCTCTCGGTGTCCGATGGCCGCTTCGACGGCACGCACGTCAAGCCGGCCTGCTATGGCAAAGGCAAGGTGGTGTGGGCCGAAGAGTTCGCGCGCCAGCACGACATCGATTTGTCGCGCAGCTTCTTCTACACCGACAGCTACAGCGACTTGCCGATGCTCGAGCGCGTGGGCGAAAAAGTGGTGGTCAATCCGGATCCGCGGCTGCGCCGGCATGCCAAGAAGGCCGGATGGAGAGTGGAGACATGGTGATTCCGCCGTCGGTAAAATCGCTGATCGCGCTGGCGCTCGAGGAAGATCTGGGACGCGGCGATGTCACGTCGGAGGCCATCTTCGACGCGGCCGCTCAGGCGGGCGGGCGCATCATCGCCAAGGAGCCGCTCACGCTGGCGGGCATCGAGGTGGCGCGCGCGGTGTTCCTCACCGTCGACGGTGCGACCCGCTTCGACGCGGTGGCCGCCGACGGACAGCAATTGCAAAAGGGCGAGCCGGTGGCGCTGGTCAAGGGCAGTGCGCGATCGGTGCTGGGCGCCGAGCGCACCGCGCTCAATTTCTTGCAGCGGCTGTCGGGCATCGCCACGCTGACGCGCCGCTTCGCCGACATCATCGCCGGCACCGACGCGGTAGTCTGTGACACGCGCAAGACCGCGCCAGGCTGGCGCGCGCTCGACAAAGCGGCGGTGCGCTCTGGCGGAGGCGCCAACCACCGCGCGGATCTCGCCTCGGGTGTGCTGATCAAGGACAACCACATCGTCGCCTGCGGCTCGGTCAAGGTAGCGGTCGAGAGGGCGCGCGCCTACGCTCCGCATTCGTTGCGCGTCGAAGTCGAAGTCACGCACATCGATCAAATCGACGACGCGCTGGCCGCCGGCGCCGAAGTGATCCTGCTCGACAACATGACCCCCGACGGTGTGCGCGCCTGCGTCGGCAAGATCAAGCGTCGCGCGCTGGTCGAAGTCTCGGGCGGCATCACGCTCGACACCATCCGCGCCTTCGCCGAAGCCGGCCCCGATCGCATCAGCGTCGGCGCGCTCACCCATTCCACCCGCGCAGTCGATCTATCTCTCGAAATCGAATGAGCGACCTGTCCGAACAGTCGATCCTAGGACTGCTCGGCACCGCCTGGCTGGGCCGCAACTGGCTTCACCTGCCCGAGTGCGCCTCCACCAACGACGAAGCCGCCTCATGGGCCCGCGGCGGCGCCCCCCATGGCGCAGTCGTCGTAGCCGACTCGCAAACCGCCGGCCGTGGCCGCCAAGGCCGCACGTGGCATTCGCCACCAGGCGAATGTCTCTACTTCTCGACGGTGCTGCGCCCGAGCCTGCCGGTGCGCGAGCTCCCTCCCATCACGCTCGCGGTCGGCGTCGCAGTCGCCGAGACTGTCACCCGCTTCTCGGTCACCCCCACGCTCAAGTGGCCCAACGACGTGCTCGTCGGAAAGCTCAAAATCGCCGGCATCCTCACCGAGACTGCGTCGCAAGGCGAAAGAGCCGACCATGTCATCGTCGGCATCGGCGTCAACCTCAACGTCACCTCATTCCCCGCCGATCTCTCGCCCATCGCCACGTCGCTGCGCCTGCTGCGCGGCCGCCCAGTCGATCGCATGCACTTCACTGCGGTGCTCTGCGAGCGCCTCGAAAACTGGTACGAGCACTTCATCATCGACGGTCCCGATCAGATCAAAGCAGCCTGGACCCGCTACGGCGGCGCGCTAGAACGCTAAACACTCTCAGATCAGATCTAACGAGGGGTTACCCCACTCTCGGATCAGATCTAACGAGGGGGCTCCCCCAGATCTCACTCTCAGATTAGATCTAACGAGGGGGCTCCCCCAGATCTCACTCTCAGATCAGATCTAGTGAGGGGGTTCCCCCCATATCTGATCTGTTTGGTGCTTGTGTGATCGATCAGTTCTTGGGCGTGAGCTGGGTGAAGAGGATCTCTTTTTCGTCGCCGGATTTTTCGACGAGGAGGATCGAGCGGAGGAGCATCGTTTTCGGGTCGAGGCGGAGCTCGATTTTTTGGAAGGCTTTGGCGACGGGGGAGGTGGGTAGGGGCGTGAGGATGAGGACCGGGCCGTCGGCGGTAGTGAGGGCGTAGTCGGATTTGGCGCGGGTGAGGGAGCCGCCGCCGAAGAAGAGGAGCAGTTGATCGAAGACTGCGCGCATGGTGGCGTCGCGCTCGAGATCGAAGACTCGGGGTGGGGCGCCGGGGGTGGTGAGAGTGGCGGTGTTGCCATCGAGGGTCATGACCGATGGATCGGGGTCGAGGTATTCCCAGCGGATTTTGCGCGGAGGTTGGAAGGAGAAGCGGCCCTTGGAGCGTAGCTCTTGCTTGAAGAGCTTGAGGCGGTTCTTTTGGGTGAACTCGCCGGAGAGCCAGGTGAGTTTTTTTTGCGAGGCCTCGAGCTTGGTGAGCAGAGAGTCGAGGTCGGGGGGAGAGAGCAGGGCGAGCGAGAGCAGGAGGATCAAGC
>JACXTT010010768.1_pt1 | contig 12302 bp, 11 predicted proteins | sample 9270951 | NCBI WGS metagenome assembly JACXTT01 (sample SAMN15532306, study PRJNA645909) | rock metagenome | isolation source: weathered quartz diorite | place: Puerto Rico | collected 2017-06-21 | reverse complement strand
CACACCGCCACGCGATCCCCGCGCCGGACGCCGAAATCCTTCGCCAGCGCGCGTGACAGCCACGCCGCGCGCTGCGCAACCCAGTCGTAGGCCAACTGCGCCTCGCCCCAGAAAATGGCGGGATGATAGCGGCGGCGCGCGACGGTCTCGGCGAACGCGGCGAAGAGGTTCATGGACGAGGAGGGTAGGAAAAACGGCGGCGTCGCCAACACTCAATTCAAAAAGATTATAAGGAGAGCAGGAGGGCAGGAGGGATGCGGAACATGAGCGGTTGGCGTGCCGGCTCTTTCCTGCCGTCCTGCCTTCCTTATAAAAAACAGAATTGGTCTTTTGGGGCTGAAGCCTATCCTTGCGCCGTGATTGCCACTGCGGAACGCCTCTCCGAATTCCTCCCGCGCCTCCGCGCGGCGGAGTGGATTGCGTTGGACACGGAGGCGGACAGCCTGCACGCCTACCCGGCCAAGCTCTGCCTGCTCCAGTTCAGCCTCCCCGGCGCGGACGTGCTGGTGGACCCGCTCGCGAGCCTCGGTCTCGCGCCGCTCTGGGACGCGCTGCGCGGACGGGAATTGCTGCTGCACGGCAGCGACTATGACCTGCGCCTGCTGCGCGAGCACCACGAGTTCGTGCCGCACAAGGTCTTCGACACGATGATCGCCGCGCGGTTGCTGGGGGTGATGAAGTTCGGGCTGCAAGACCTGGTGGCGCAGACGCTCGGCGTGGCGCTGGAGAAAGGGCCGCAGAAGGCCGACTGGGCGCAGCGTCCGTTGACCGAGCGCATGGCAGCCTACGCGCGCAACGACACGCGGTTCCTGCATCCGCTCGTCACCAAGCTGCGCGAACAGCTCGTCGCGAAGGGCCGGCTCGCGTGGTTGGAGGAAAGCTGCGCCGTGCTCGTGGCCGAATGCGCCATCGCCCCCGTGCCCGACCCGGACCGCGAGTGGCGCATCAAGGGCGCGGCCCGGCTGACACGCTCGGAAATGGCGGTGCTGCGTGAGCTGTGGCTCTGGCGCGAAAAGGAGGCGACGCGTTGCAACCGCCCGCCCTTCTTTCTCCTGAGCCACGATGCGCTCCTCGACCTCTCCATCGCGGCGGTGGACGATGCGCCGCTGGACCCGCTGCTGCCGCGCCGCTTCGCCCCACACCGGCGCGAGGGCGTGCTGCAAGCCGTGGTGCGCGGCCTCGCGGTGCCGCCGGATGAGTGCCCGCGGGTCGTGCGCGGCGTCTCCTATCATCCCACGGACGCGGAGCACGCGCGCTTCGACCGGCTCAAGGCGCACCGCGACCGGCGCGCGGCGGAGCTGGGCATTGATCCGACCTTGATTGCCAGCAAGCAGACGCTGGAGCTGCTCTCGCGGCACGGCAGCGAGCCCGCGAAACTGCTGCTGAACTGGCAGCGCGGGCTGATGGGATTGTGAAGCCTGCGCCTAAGGGGCGGGCGGCGCTTCCGATGATGAGCCGACCGCCTTCTCCAGTTCCGCCATCATCTTGGTCTGGCATTCCGGGCAGATGCCGTGGGTGATGTCCACGCCGGAGCTTTTCTTGAGGTAGCCTTCCACGCTGTTCCAGTAGCCGGAGTCGTCGCGGATTTTCTTGCACCAGCCGCAGACGGGGAGCAGTCCGCTGAGCGTTTTGACCTCAGCCAGCGCGGCCTGGAGCTCCTGGATGAGCCGCTCGCGCTCCGCCTCGACGGCCTTGCGCCCGGTGATGTCGCGCACGTAGCCGAGCACGCCCGTGACTTTGCCCTCGGCGTCGAGGAGCGGCGCCTTCACGGTGCTGAGGAACATCGGCTCGCCGTTCACCACGCCCGGTTCCTCGGCGATGAACTTCATCTGGCCGCTGTCCATGACCTCGCGGTCGTCGGTCCAGTAGCCGCGGATGCCTTTGGCGGGGTTGCCCATGACCAGCTCGACGGGCAGGCCGAGTTCGAGGTCGTTCTTGCCGAGGAAGTCCTCCGGGCGGCGGCGGAAGGCCTTCGCGTAGCCCTCGTTCACCATCCGGTAGCGGTGCTCCTGGTCTTTGATGAAAATCCAGTCGGGCGTGGAGTCAATGATGGTCCGCAGGCGCGCCTGGCTGTCACGCAACGCGGTCTCGATGGCCTTGCGTTCCTCAACCTCGCTGAAGAGCAGCATGTTGGTGCGGGCCAGCTCGGCGGTGCGCTCCTGCACGCGCTGCTCCAGCTCGTCCCGCGCCTGCTGCAGTGCCTCCTCGATGCGCTTCCGTCCGGTGATGTCCGTGACCGTGCCGACGTAGCTGACAATACGCCCGGTGGCGTCGCACTCCGCGACCGCCTGGCCGTAGGCCCAGACCGTGGCCCCGGCCGGGGTGCGATAGCGGTATTCGAGCTGAAAGGGTCGCCCTTCCCGCACCGCGCGCGTCCATTCGTCCACCACGCGCTGGCAATCCTCCGGATGCAGCGCGCGGCTCCAGCCCCCGCCCAGCGCGTCCTCCAGTTTGTAACCGGTGAGGTCGCACCAGCGCTGGTTCACGAACGAGCATTGGCCCGCCGGGTCGCAATGGTAGATGCCCACGGGCGCAACCGTGGCGAGCGTCTCGTAGCGCTGCTGGCTGGCCTCCAGTTGGGCGGTGCGTTCCCCCACCTGCTGCTCCAGGCTCTCCATGAGCTGCCGCACGCGCGCCTGCGCCGTCCGCCGGCGCGTGATGTCGTGGGCGATGCCGAGGAAACCGATGATCTGCCCGGCCTCGTCGCGCATCGCGGTCATGGAAAGCTGCACGGAGACGCGGTTGCCGTCCTTGCGGACGCAGGTCCACTCCTGCTCGCAAGCGCGGCCTAAACGCATCCTGGCCACGAGCGCCTCGAAGCCCGCCGGCACCGGGCGGCCCAGTTCCTCCGTGAGTTCAGCCGCGCGGCGCGCGACTTCCTCGCGGTCGAGGATGAGTTCCAGCGTGGCCTTGCCGATGACCTCCTCAGCCTTGTAATCCAGCATCTGCTCGGCGGCGCGGTTGAAGGTGCGGATGACACCGTCTGAGCCAGTCGAAATGATGGCGTAATCCGCGCATTCGAGGACGGCGCGTTGGAAGGCGCTGCTCTCCCGCAACGCGTCGTCGGCGCGCGCGGGACCTGAGACTGCGCCCGCCGTGGGTTGTGGACCGGCGGACATCAAGTTGGTTGGCTGGGGCCGACTATCTCCTGCCAATCTTCCGGCGGCAAGCGGAGGATTGGCCCTGGTGTCCACCCTTCAGCCGGAACGACTCAGCAGCAAGTGGCCTTCACTTTAAGCGCAAAAACGCAGAGAACGCGGAGGAACGCAGAGTGGGGCCGCCCCAACCGCCTTCACCACCTGGGCTCTTCATCGGTCCCGGCTCTGCGCAACTTTGCGTTCTCTGCGTCTCTGCGTTGAAGGCAAGCCGCCGTTTTCAACTGCATCGTTCCGCTTCAGGGCACCTCGCTGGCGAATTCGCCAAAGCGTGGACACCGAGCTAACGCCGCTCACTTCACCACCGGCTTCATCGTGAGCGGGTCGCGCAACGGGTGATCCACCAAGCGGCCACCGGCGAGGGATTCGAGCTTCACCGGATGATCGGGGTGACCCTTGAGGATTTCCTCCTTCGTGCCGACGACGAGGATGACGATCTTCTCCGGCGTGAGATACTTCGTGGCGATGCGCTTCACGTCGGCCTTGGTCACAGCGTCAATCTTTGAGCGGTAGTTCTTCCAGTAGTCCGGCTCCTTGGCGAAACGGCCCGTGAACTCGTCGCCCGCGAGCGTCCCGGCCACCTGTCGCTTCGTGGCGAAGGTCTGCGGGAAGGTCTCGATGAACTGCTTCTTCGTCGTCTCCAGTTCCTCGTCGGTCACCGTCTCGGTCGCGATCTTCTTCATCTCCTCCAGCACGATGCTCGTGGCGTAGGCGACGGTGCGCGACTTGGACTGGAACGCCGCCAGGAAGCTCATCGGGTGATACACGCCGCCGGGGAAGCCGCTGCCCGCCGAGTAGGCCAGGCCTTCGTCCGAGCGGACGCGGTTCATGATGCGCGAGGTGAAGCCGCCGCCGCCGAGGATGTCGTTCATCACCTGCGTCGCCGGGAAGTCCGGGTCGTCGCGCTTGATGCCCGGCAGCAGGATGGTCACTCGGCCCTGGTTCACTTCCTTGTCCACGAGATACACGCCGGGCTTCGCGAACTGCTTCTCTGTCGGCACGGGCGGCGGGACTTCGCCGGTGAAGGGCCAGGCGGCAAAGAGCTTCTCCAGCCGCGCGGTCATCGCGTCGCGGTCGAAGTCGCCGTTCACCGCGATGACAAAGTTCTTCGGGTGGAACCAGCGTTTGTGAAACGTCTCGAGGTCCGCGCGTGTGATGGAGTCGAGCGAGGCTTGCGTGCTGTGGCGGTTGAAGTAGAAGCCGTCGCCATACGCGAGGTAGCGGCGCTCGCGCTGCTCGATGTCCGCCGCGTCGTCGTTGCGCTGCTTCATGGCCTGCAAGGACTGCTGCTTGCGGAGCGCGAGCTTGTCGTCCTGAAAACGTGGCGCAGTGAGCACCTCGCGGAGAATGGCGAAGCCCTCGTCGAGGTCCTTTGAGAGCAGGTTCAGACTCACGCTGCCCTGCGTGTCGCCGGCACCGGAGTTGAGGTTCGCGGCGAGGAAGGCGAGCCGCTCCTCCAAGTCCTCGGCGGTCTTGGACTGCGTGCCGCCGCGCGCGAGCAGGTAGCCGGTGGTGCCAGCAAGACCTTCCTTGCCGACGGGGTCGAGGTAATCGCCCGTGCGGACGAGGACGGAGATGTTCACCAGCGGCAGCTCGCGGTCCGGCACGACGTAGGCGACCGGCCCGGCCTTGAGCACGACGCGGAACTGCTTCGCGTCCGGCGGCGAGTAGTTCAGTTGCGGGTAGGTGAGCTTCTCCGGGCGGTCCGGGATGTCGGCGGCACTGACGCAAAGCGCGGCAACGGAGCATGTGAGCAACGAAAGGATTCGGGTCTGCTTCATGGGAAAGTTTTGGTTACTTCTTCTCCAGCTCCGCGATGCGCTCGGCGGTCTTTTTCTTGAGGATGTTCATGAACTGTTGGTTCTTCGGGTCAGCCTTCGCGGCCTGCTCTTCGATCTGCTTCAGACTCGCCTTGAGCTGCTCGACGTTCTTCTCCTCCTGAATCTGGCCGATGAACTTCCGCACCACGGGCAACTGCTGCGGCGTGAGGCCCACGAGGTCGGGGTCGTCGGACGCGCTCTTGCCGGCCTTGCGGACGACGGTGGCAACGTTGCGGTTGTCCTTGGTGAGGTAGGTTTCGGCCACGCGCTTCACGTCGGCGGCGGTGACGGCCTGGAGCTTCGGACCGGCCTCGTTGATTTCCTGCCAGCGGCCGAGGCCGTCGTAACGCAGGAGCGCCTGCATGATGGCGTGGTTGTTGGAGAGCTTGCGGTATTCGCCGGCGGCGAAGTTGTTCTTCACCTTCTGCAATTCCTCCGGCGGCACCTTGGTCTGTTTGAGCTTCTCAATCTCCGCGAGCAGACCGGCCTCGAGGTCGGCAGGCGTTTTGCCGTCGGTCACTTCGCCGCCGACGTTGAAGAGGCTCGCCCAGCGCAGGGAGAACTCCTGGGCATAGGCGTCGGTGGCGACCTTCGAGCCGAGCACGAGGCCCTTGTAGAGGCGTCCGGTGCGCGTGGAGAGGATTTGCGCGAGGACTTGCAGCGCGTAGGTGTCTTTGTGCCCAAACGCGGGCGTGTGCCACATGATGTCCACCTGCGGATTGGCGTCGGCCTCGCCGTTGAGGCGCTTCTCGCCCGGCTGCTTGATTTCGAGCGTCACCACGTCGGGGGCCTCGTCCTTGCCGCGCGGGATGCGGCCCAGATACTTTTCCGCGAGTGCGGTGGCTTTCTCCGGGTCGAAGTCCCCGACGAGCACGGTGGTGAGGTTTTGCGGCGCGTAGTAGAGCGCGTAGAATTCATCGGCCTGCTTCTTCGAGATGGCCGGGATGTCCGACGGCCAGCCCAGGACCGGCCAGGAATACGGGTGCGACTCCCAAAACATCGCCCAGAAGGACTCCTCGATGCGGCCCGTGGGCGGGGATTCGGTGCGCATCCGGCGCTCCTCGAAGACCACGTCGCGCTCGGCGTAAAACTCGCGGAAGACCGGCGCGAGCAGCCGCCCGCTCTCCATCCACATCCACAGCTCGAGCTTGTTCGCCGGGACGGTGGTGAAATAGACCGTCACGTCCTGGCTGGTGTAGGCGTTCATCTGCGAACCGCCATTGGCCGTGTAGATGCGGTCGAACTCGTTCTTCACAAGAATCTCGCGCTGCGCGTCCACGAGCTGCTTGAACTGCGCCTGCAACTCCTTGTAGCGCGGCGTCCACGTGTCGGGATTCAGCAAGTCAGTGATTTCACCGCGCCGCCACATCGCTCGCATCTTCGCCTCCTCCTGCCGCATCAGGTCGCGCACGCGCTCCTGCTCGTTGATGATTTCCTGGTCCTTCTTGTAATCCTTCGTGCCGAGCGTGGGCGTGCCTTTGAACATCATGTGCTCGAAGAGGTGCGCGATGCCGGTGATGCCGGGCCGCTCGTTCGCGCTGCCCACGTGCGCGACCCAGCCGCCCGCGACGGTCGGCTCGTCGTGGCGCGGGAGCAGGAGCAGGCGCATCCCGTTGGAGAGCGTTTTTTCGATGACGGGCACCTGTTGCGCACGGGCGGGGAGGACGAACAGCGCGAGGAGGAGGCAAAACGGGAGAAACTTGGATGTCATGCGTGGCGGCGGTTGAACGTGCAGGAAAGAAAGCCTGAAAGCGGCGGTGGAGTCAATTGCGGGCGGGCTGACCTTAACGCAAAGACGCCGAGACGAAAAAGAACCTGCCCGGAATCCCCTCGGACCTTGGGTCTTTGCGCCCTTGCATCATTGCGTTGAAAAGGCCGTGCCTCAGCCCGGCCGCACCAGAATTTCCTCCACCACCGCGCGCGCAGGCAGGTTGATGGCCAGCAGCGCGCAGTCGGCGATGTCCTCGGGCTTCATCATCCGCGCGCGGGCGGCGGCATCCGGCACGACGGGGCGCTTGTTGAGCAGTTCGGTGTCAATGTCGCCGGGGAAGACGGAGCAGGCGCGGATGCCGTTGACGCGCTCTTCGGCGTTGATGCACTGCGTCAGGCCCGCCTGGCCGAACTTCGAGAGCACGTAGGACGGCCCGCTTTTGGGGCTGGCCCTGAGGCCCGCCTCGGAAACGATGTTGACGATGGTGCCGGACTTGCGCGCGCGCATCTGCGGCAGGAAGGCCTGCGCGCAGTAGTAGGAGCCGTGGAGGTTCGCCGCGATGATCGCGTGATAGTCCTCCAGCGATAACTCGGCCAGCGAGCGGCGCGGAATGTTCGTCCCGGCGGCGTTCACGAGGACTTCCACGGACTTGAACTTCGCCAAAACCGTCTTCGCCATCGCGGCGACCTGTGTCACGTCGCCGATGTCACAGGGGATGACGAGGAATTGCTTCGCGCGCTTCCTGGCCAGCCTGACGGTGGTCTTCAACGCTTCCTCGCGGCGGCCCAGAATGGCGACCTTCCAGCCCTGTGCGGCAAGCTTCAAGGCGGTGGCCTGGCCGACTCCACTGCCGGCCCCGGTGATGACTGCGGTCTTGGATGACATGACGGCGGGTAGGTTGAAGCCCGCGCCGCCGCGCGCAAGCCGGAACGTCACTTCACGTAGAGCGCCTGCTGGAGCTGCGAGACGAGGACGTGCGTGTTCGGGTAACGCTTGTCCGGGTCGCGTTCGAGGCACTTGAGGATGATGCGCTCGACGGCGATGGGGATGTCCTCGTTGATCTCACGCGGCGGCGGGATGGGATGCTTCTCGTCGAGCTGCTTGCGGAGCACGGCCTCGGGTGTCTCGCCGGTGAAGGGCTTGCGGAACGTGAGCAACTCGTAGGCGGTCACGCCGAAGGAAAAGATGTCCGCGCGCTGGTCCAGCGGCTCGTGGCGGATTTGCTCAGGCGACATGTAGGCGGGCGTGCCGGCGTTGCTGGGCATCTTCGTGGGTTTCTTGGGCAGGGGCTGGGCGAGGTCGAAATCCACGAGCCGGATGTCACCGCTCATCGTCACCAGCACGTTTTCCGGCTTGAAGTCCAGGTGAATGAAGCCGTTCTCGTGCAGATGCTCGAGCGCCTGCGCCATGTCTATGAGGATGTTGCCGACAAACTCGCCGAGGATGGGGTCGTTCTTGGTGATGAGCTGCTTGAGGTTCGAGCCTTCGACACGCTCCAGCAGCGTGTAATCCACGCCGTCAATCTTGCCATGCTGGAACAGGCCGATGATGTAGGGATGCCGGGGAATCTTCTCCAGCACCGCGCAGCCGTGCAGGAACACTTTGCGGGACTCCTTGGTCACCTCGCCGTTGCCCAGCAGCCGCCGCAGCGCATACGTCTGCCCACTCTGGTCCGTTGCGGTCCAGATCTCCGCCGTGCCGCCGCGGTTGATCAGCTCATGGAGGGAATACGGCCCGAAGAGGTGCGGGGCGTCGGGATCGTGAACGGTCGGTTTCTTTTTTTTGCGGAAAAGGCCCAGTGGTAGCATTCGCTTCGTTGCCGGATTTGTTTGTCGTTTCGGTTCGGTTCAAGGACGACTCCTCATCCGAAAGGTTACATCGCCGGCACCTGACAGCCGATGTCGTGCCAGTCCCGCTCCGGACGCGCGGCAGAATATCCGCTTGGCGGCCCTTTCGCAAGGCCGCTTAATCCGCGCGTGCGCGCCGCCGGAATCCTCTTCGCCTACTTTGGCAGCGTGCTGCTCGCCGGCGCGCTGCTGGCTCCGTGGGCCTTTCACCTCGGCCAGTGGGCGTCCGGGGAAGTCGCGTTCTTGAAGAGCCTTGGCGCACAGCCGTTCCACCGTTACCTGAACCGCTGCCTCCTGCTCGCGGCGGTCGCCGGGCTGTGGCCGCTGGCCCGCGCGTTCAAGCTCACCACCGCGCGGGCCTTGGGCCTGGTCTGGCCGCCCGGCAGCCGGCGGATGCTCGGCCTCGGACTGGCCACCGGCCTGTGCTCGTTGCTGGGCGCGGCGCTGCTGATGGCGCTGGCGGGGGTGCGGAGCTTCACTTTCAGCCATGCGCCGCAAGTGCTGCTGGAACTGGCCGTCAACGCCACGTTGTCCGCCGCCGTCGTGGCGTTGCTGGAGGAACTCTTCTTTCGCGGGGTTGTCTTCGGCGGGCTGCGGCAATCGCTGCCGGTTCCGGCGGCGCTCGTGGCCAGCAGCGTGGTTTACTCCGCGCTGCACTTCCTCGCGCGTGTCGAGCATACCGGGGTGGTCGAATGGTCATCCGGCCTTGCGTTGCTGCCACGCATGGTGCGCGGAATTGCCGCACCGGAAAACCTCGCGCCCGCCGGCCTCACGCTCGCCGTGGGCGGCGCCGTGCTCGCGCTGGCGTATCAACGCACCGGGAACCTGTGGTTCTCCATCGGCCTCCACGCCGGCTGGGTCTTCTGGCTGAAAGCCTTCAAGACTGTGACCGCGCCCGGCGCGACGGCGGGGGCCGCGTTCTGGGGCACGGAGAAATTGCTCGACGGCTGGCTTGCCCTGCTGGTCATGGTGTCGGTCATCGCCGTGGTTGCGCGATTGCCGCAAACACCGCACACTGCGGCCGTTCCCAATGAACCCGGCACCAGCGAACCGCGCGCGTGACTGGCTCGACGCCGGGCTGGCCTTTTTCTACCCGCCGGTCTGCCAGCTCTGCAGTGAAGCCCGCGCCACGCCGGCCGAGGGCTATGTCTGCCAGGGCTGCTGGCAAAACCTCCGCTTCGTCACCCCGCCCTGCTGCGAACGCTGCGGCCTCCCGTTCCCCGGCGACATCACCACCGCTTTCGAGTGTTCGAACTGCCGCGACCTCGACCTCCACTTCCGCTGGGCACGCGCATCCGTCGTGGCGAACGACTTCCTCCGCAACGTAATCCACCGCTACAAATACAATCGCGAGTTGTGGTTCGAGCCGTTCCTCGCCGACCTCTTGCTGCGCCAGGCCGTCCCGGCCCTGCGCGCTGAAAAACTCGATGGCATCGTCCCCGTCCCGCTCCATCCCGTGAAGCAACGCGAACGCGAGTTCAACCAGGCCGAACGCCTCGCCGGACCGCTCGCCCGCGTGTTGGGCATCCCGGTGCTGACGAAGCTCGTCAGGCGCGTCCAGCCCACCCGCACGCAGACCCAGCTCGACAAGCACGCCCGCGCCGACAATGTCCGCCGCGCCTTCGCACCTGTGCGGCCCAAGTCGCTCCACGGCGAGCGCCTGCTCGTCCTTGACGACGTGCTCACCACCGGCGCGACCACCAGCGCTGTCGCCCGCGTGCTCCGGGAGAACGGCGCGGGCGAAGTCCTCGTCTGGACGCTGGCGCGCGGCTTGTGAGTGCTTGCACCGCGAGGACTTTCCGTGAAACCTGCGTCCACCCGGCCGGGTCTTTAAGCCAGACATGAAATCTCAATTCCTTCGCGCCCTCCTGCTCGCCGTCTTCGCCGCCGCGTCCCTCACCGCCTGCATCTCCAGCAAGGAGACCGTCTATCGCGAGACCGAGCGCGTGAAGGTCGAGTTCGAGAGTGACACCGCCGCGCGCCTCTTCTACGAGGCCTTCACCAAGTCGCCCGAGTCGCGCCAGCGCAACGAGAAGACCACCAAGTTCGTCATCCCGGTCATCATTGACGCCCAACGCACGGAGAAGGACTCGGAGAACACCGCCTTTAACGCCGCTGTCCGCCGCTGCGACACCAACGGCGACGGCAAGATCACCGAGCAGGAGGCGCGCATTTTTGCCGCGCAACAAAAATAGCCGGCCCCTCCATCCCGCGTTTCCGTGCGCAACGAGGGATGTGGTTTAGGGCGGGTGATGAAACGACACGAACGCCGCAACGACACGAAAGAAGCCATGAAAACACGAACGCTCTCCTTGACGCTGTGCCTCCTCTTCTCGCTCGCCGCCTTCCTTGTTTCCGCCTCCGTTGCCCGCGCGGCCATTGAGTCCGGCCCCGCCGTGGACAGCGCGCTGCCAGAGCTGAAAGCCGACGCCGCCACCGGTGATGACGCGGGCAAGAAAGTCACCTTCACCGCCACGCGCAAGGCCAAGCCGACCGTTTACGTCTTCATCCGCGCGGACAAGTGGGACCGGCCCGTCGCGCGCTACCTCAAGTTCCTCGACAAGGCGCTCGTCGAGCTGGGCAAGGACACGCACGTCGTCGCCGTGTGGCTCACCGATGATGCCGAGAAGCACCGCGAGTATCTGCCCAAGGTGCAGCAGTCCATCAAGCTGGAGGCCACCACGCTCGCCTTCTACGCCGAGGACAAGCTTGGCCCCAACGCGTGGGCCATCAACGACCGCGCCCACGTCACGACCATCGTCACCGACGGCGCGAAGGTGAAGGCACGCTTCGCCGAGCAGTCGCTCAACGAGACGAACGTCCCCGAAGTGACGGCGGCGCTGAAGCCTCTGCTGAAGTAGCGGCGGCGCGGGCCGGAACTCCTGCGGCTTGTCTTCCCCCAATGTTTGCCGCAGTCTCCGCGCATGGCAGAAATTGTTCAGTTCGTTCATCGCGGGGCCGCGCAAGTCACGCCCAAGATTCTGGAAGGCATCCACCGCAAGCTGCCGATGCTCAAGATCGAGTTCGCACAGATCAACGCGCCCAAGTATCCGCACCTCGTCGAGCAGCTCGAATTCCTGGCCGACGTGGTCGAGGACAACGTCGAGGGCGCGGACAAGGAAGTGCCCTTGTTTGTCGTCGCGGAAGCCGCCTTTGCCCTCGCCTACGCGCACAAGCAGCGCGACCTCATTCCCGACACCAATGTGGAGTTTGGCTACGCGGATGATTCCAGCGTCGTCCGCGCCGTGCTGATGGAGAATGAGCGGGTGCTCTCCGCCTATGCCAAGCGCCACAAACTCAACTGGAGCCGCATCACGGTGAAGCCGTGACGGGCCAGTTTCCTTGACCGCCCAACGCCGCTTGCCGATGCTCGCGGCGCATTTGCTTTTATGGCCCTGTCACCAGCGATCCTCGCCCAGCTCCGCGCCATAGTCGGCCCCGACCAGGTGCTCACGTCCAAGGAAGACCTTATTCCTTACTCCTTCGATGGCACCGCCGCGCTGAACCAGATGCCCGGCTGCGTCGTCTTCGTCACGACCACGGAGCAAATCGCCGGTGTGCTCAAGCTCGCGAACGCGACGAAAACACCTGTCGTCACGCGCGGCTCCGGCACCGGCCTCAGCGGCGGCAGCCTGCCTTCGCCGGATTGCATCGTCCTGTGCACGGCGCGCATGAACCGCATCCTCGAAGTGGACCGCGCCAATCTCACCATGCTCGTCGAGCCGGGCGTGACCACGCTCGCTGTCGCGGACGCGGCGGCGGCAGTCGG
>JACXTT010010767.1_pt1 | contig 12303 bp, 11 predicted proteins | sample 9270951 | NCBI WGS metagenome assembly JACXTT01 (sample SAMN15532306, study PRJNA645909) | rock metagenome | isolation source: weathered quartz diorite | place: Puerto Rico | collected 2017-06-21 | reverse complement strand
ACATGGCAGGAACACACCCAAGGAGGGCACATTTCATGAAGAGAGCCATCGTGCTCGCCTTCGTGCTCGTGGTCGCGTGCGGCGCGACCGCGGCCGCGCTGGCGAAGCCGTCGGCCAAGTCCGCGGCGTCCGCGACCCAGGCCTTCAACTGCAAGAGCACCATCGACCTGCCGTTCATCACGCCGCTGACCGGCGGCGCGGGCTTCCTCGGCCAGGATCAGGCGACCTGGGCGAAGTACGCCGTCAAGACGCTTGCGTCCCAGTACGGATTGAAGGTCAGGTTGCTGCTCGGCGACACACCTGTCGAGCAGGGACCGGCACCTGCTCTCTCGCTCGCACAGAAGTACATCGCCGACAAGAATGTCGTCGCCGTGCTCGGCCCGTCGACGTCCGGTGATGCCGGCGCGACTGCCAAGCCGTTCTTCGCGGCCGGTCTCGCGGAGGTCTCGCCATCCGCGACGCATACCGACCTCACCTACGGGACGCCTGGTGACCCGCTGATCGGGACGCCTGCGTTTTTCCGTGTCGTCGCCCGCGACGACCAGCAGGGCTCGACGGACGCGAAGTTCATGGTCAGCAAGCTTCACGTCAAGAAGGTCGTCTCGCTGGACTTCCAGGAGCCCTACTCGGTTGGACTGTCAGGCCAGGTAGACGAGGCGCTGAAGAAGGCCGGTGTGACGGTGATCCACATGTCGGCGCCCAACACGACGACGGACTACTCCGCCTACGTGACCAAGGTCCCGTCCGACACGGACGTCGTCTTCTTCCCGACGCAGAAGCCGGGTGATATACAGACGATGGCCCAGCAGTTGCTCGAGCAGGGAAAGAAGGCGAAGGTGTTCGGCGGCGACGGCTCGAACGATCCGACGCATTTCAACGTCGCGGGTTCCTATCTCTCGAACTTCTCCGCCCCGATCAGCCTCTTCGCGTACAACAAACCGATCATCGCCGGGTGGCAGAAGGACAACGCCGGCAAGGTGGTCAGCTCTTTCGGGCCGCCGACGTACGGCGCGGTTCAGGTCATCCTGGCCGGGATCAAGGCGACCTGCGCCGACGACCATGGGGTGATCGCGCAACGGCATGACGTGATTCGTCACATCAAGCGCGTCAAGATCAAGAACTTCATCCTCGGTGGGAACTTCGCCTTCTCGACGAAGTCAAACGACCCGCTGAACCGCGGCTTCTACATCTTCCAGATCCAGTCCGACGGTTCGTACAAGCTCATCCAGTCTCCGAGCTGATGATCGAGCGCGGGAGGGCGGCCTGGACGACCGGCCGCCCTCCGGCGCGGTAGAAACGCGTCGGTGGACACCTTCATCCAGCTGACGGTCGACGCGCTCACGCTGGGGAGCGTCTACGCGCTGATCGCCCTCGGCTACACGCTCGTGTACGGGGTGCTGAAGCTCCTCAACTTCGCGCACGGCGACGTCTTCATGGTCGGCTCGTTCATCGGCTTCGGCGTCCTGAACGTCCTCGGCGGCTCAGCGAACCCGAAGGTGCCCGTCTGGCTGCTCCTCACCGTCATCACCGTCGCGGCGATGGGAGGCTGCGCGCTTCTTGGCGTCGCCATCGAGCGTTTCGCATACCGGCCGCTTCGCGATGCGCCCAGGATCGCGCCGCTGATCAGCGCGCTGGGCGTCTCGTTCTTCCTCGCCAACTCGATGCAACTCTTGTTTGGCGCACAGCCACGGAACTACAACACCTTTGCGCTCTCAGGCGGAGCTCTGTATCTGAGAGGCATCGACATCGGTCAGGTGCGCGTGCCGCTTCTCCGCATCATCACGATCAGCTCCGCGTTCGTCCTGATGGTCGCTCTGTGGTTCCTCGTCAACCGGACCCGCACGGGAAAGGCCATGCGGGCGACGTCGTTCGACCGTGAGGCGGCCGCAATGATGGGCATCGACATCGATCGCGTGATCGTGTTCACGTTCGTCCTCGGCTCGGCGCTCGCCGGTGCCGCCGGGGTGCTGTTCGCGCTTCGCGTGCCGACGACGGTGTCGATCGGGTTCGTGTCGGGGCTCAAGGGCTTCACGGCGGCCGTGATCGGGGGGATTGGCTCCATTCCGGGGGCGATGGCCGGCGGCTTGATTCTCGGATTCGCCGAGTCCTATACCGAGGGCTACGTGTCGACGAAATGGTCCGATCTCGTCGTCTTCCTGATCCTGATCGGGTTCATGATCTTCCGCCCCCAGGGTCTGCTCGGCCGCGCGGACATCAGAAAGGGGTGAGCGGGGACGTGAGCGACGCGACGCAGCCACCGAGCGACGATCCAGCTGCAGGCCCGGCGGTCGGTCAGGACGAGTGGGTGGCACGCCACTCCGAGCGCCGCCTCCTGCGGGGCGGGCCGTTGGGAGGGCTCGAGCAGCGACTGCGCCGCGTCCCATGGTGGGTCTGGCTCGTGCTGTTCGTCGCCGCGTTCTCGCTCTTCCCTGCCTTCGAGACGAGTGGGTATGTGAGGCTCGTTGCGTTCGACACCGTCCTCTACATGCTGCTCGCCCTGGGGCTCAACGTCGTGGTCGGCTGGGGCGGGCTGCTCGACCTCGGGTACGTCGCCTTCTACGGGATTGGTGCGTACACGTACGCATTCGTGAGCTCGAGCAAGTTCGGTGTCCACGTGCCGACGATCGTGGCCGTGCCCGGCATCGTCCTCGTCGGTGCGGTGCTCGGCCTTCTCCTCGGTCTGCCGTCGCGCAGGCTGAGCGGCGACTACCTCGCGATCGTGACGCTCTTCTTCCTGCAGCTCTTCCAGACGCTGACGACCAACGGCGACAGTGTCTTCGGGCACAACATCACGGGTGGGCCGTTTGGGATCCTGAACATCGACCCGTGGAGCTTCTTCGGGCACCAGTTGCCGATCGAGCACGGGGGGATCTTCAACGTCGCGTATCTGTATGTGGCGCTTGCCGTCTTCGCGGTCGTATTTGTCGCGCTTCGCTTCGTCAATCATTCGCGCATCGGCCGCGCCTGGAGATCACTTCGCGAGGACCCGCTCGCCGCTGAAGCAATGGGCATGCCGGTCAACTGGCTGAAGTTGATGAGCTTCTCCGTCGGTGCTGCGGTTGCATCGTTGAGCGGAACGCTGTCCGCGGCGGTCACCGCGAGCGTCTTTCCGCTCGCGTTCTATTTCGTCCTGCTGATCACGATCTACACGATGGTGATCCTCGGCGGATCGGGCAACCAGTCGGGCGTCGTCCTCGGAGCGCTGATCGTCGGCCCGCTGCTCGAGATCCTCCGCGACGCGTCGAAGTCGCGCGTGATCTTCTTCGCCGCGCTGGTACTGGCGCTCTTGCTCGCTGCGAGGCGCTCCCGAGCGTTCGGAATCGTGGGTCTCGCGACGCTCGTCCTCGGCTTCGTGGTCCATGCGATCGCCTCCGCGGTCGACGGCTCCTGGGTGGCGGGCGACCATCAGGGCGGCTTTCCGGGAGTTGTCGATCACTGGGTTGTGGCGCCCGCGCACCTCGCTGGCTGGATACCGTCGGTCGCCTACGTCGGAGCGATCTGCGCCGTGCTGGTTTGCACGCTCCTCCGCGGCGTTCCGCGGCTCGTCGCCCTCGTCCCGACGCTCTACCTCGCCGCGTTCGTCTGGGAGAACGTGATGCTCGCGGATCCCGAACCTGCACGCTACATCGTCCTCGGCCTGATTCTGATCGCGCTGATGATCCTGCGTCCGTACGGGCTCCTGGGCGAGAAACGCGTGGAGATCGTATGAGCGCTCTTCTCGAGCTGCGCGAAATCTCCATGTCGTTCGGAGGCCTGAAGTGCGTCGACTCGCTCGACCTGCACGTCGACGAGGGTGAGATCGTGAGCGTGATCGGCCCGAACGGCGCCGGCAAAACGACGCTCTTCAATCTCGTCACCGGTGTGTACGAGCCGACGACGGGCGAGATCCTCTTTGCAGGCGAGAGCATCAAGGGGCTCGAACCGCACAAGATCACGCGTCGAGGCATCGCGCGGACATTCCAGACGCTGCGCCTCTTCCTCAACATGAGTGTTCGCGAGAACGTGATGGCCGCCGCGTACGGCCATACGAAGGCGGGCTTGCTCCGGTCGATGCTGCGGACGCCCGGACAGCGACGCGAAGAACGGGAGATACGCGAGCTCGCCGAACGCCGGCTTGCCTTCTTCGGTGACCGGCTCGTCGGTTACCGCTGGGACCAGCCGGCGTACAGCCTCTCCTATGCGAACCGGCGCAGGCTCGAGATCGCACGCGCCACCGCGACCAATCCTCGGCTGCTCCTGCTCGACGAGCCGGCTGCGGGGATGAACCCGAAGGAGACCCAGGAGATCACCGAACTGATCGGGACGCTCCGCACCGAGGGCGGCTACACGATTCTCGTCATCGAGCACGACATGCACGTCGTCCAGGGCGTCTCCGACCGGGTGATAGCGCTCGATCACGGGATCAAGATCGCCGAAGGCTCGTTCGACGAGGTGGCCACCAACCCGAAGGTTGTCGAGGCGTATCTCGGGACCGGCGCGATGGAGCGGAAGTGAACGACGATCCGCTGCTCCGCTTGGACGCGATCAACACGTACTACGGGCAGATTCACATCCTGCAGGACTCGAACATCGTGATCCGGGAGGGCGAGCTCGTATGCCTCCTCGGGGGCAACGCGTCGGGGAAGTCGACAACCCTGAAGACGATCCTCGGCCTCGTGCGGCCTCGCAGCGGCCGCGTGCTGCTCTCTGGCGAGGACGTGACCCGGCTGCCAACGGCGCACCGGATCAGGCGCGGTCTCGCGATCGTGCCGGAAAACCGCCGTCTGTTCGGGCCGATGACCGTCCTCGAGAACCTCGAGATGGGCGCCTACCTGCGGCCGAAGGCCGATCTCCGTGAGGACTACGAGCGGGTCTACGAGCTCTTCCCGCTGCTCTACGAGCGGCGCTCGCAGTACGCCGGCACGCTCTCGGGCGGCGAGCAGCAGATGGTCGCGATGGGGCGGGCGCTGATGTCGCGGCCGCGGCTCCTGCTGATGGACGAGCCTTCGATGGGGCTGGCGCCGGTGCTGGTCGAGCGCAACTTCGAGATCATCCAGCAGGTGCACAAGGCGGGCGTCGCCATGCTCGTCGTCGAGCAGAATGCGAACGTGTCGCTCTCGATCGCCGACCGGGGTTACGTGTTGTCGACGGGTCGCGTCGTGCTCGAGGGCAAGGCCGCAGATCTGATCCAGAACGACGACCTGCGGAAGGCGTATCTCGGGCGATGAGGGTCAGCGCCGATGGGAATCAGCCGCCCGCGCCAGGCTCGGAGCTCGCGGTCGAGACACTCGAGCTGGATGTTGTCGGCGATGAAGATGCGGACACGATCGTGTTCACTCCGCGTGGCGGCATCGCGACGCTTGTGTTGGCGGGAGAGACGGCCGCGCTCGGATCCGGACCGCACGTCCGCGCGACAGTCGGCCCCGCGACCGACCGGCATGCGGCGATGGGAGCGCGAGAGAACACGGTGTCGACCGGCGAGGCACACGCCGAAGGTGCGACGGGGAAACGCACGTTCCAGGTGCTCTTCGGCCCGCACAACGGCTCGACGCGGGCGACGTTGTTCGTCGGCTACGTGCCGCCGGGCGCCGCGCCCTGGCACTTCCACCTCTACGACGAGATCGTCTGGATCTGGCGCGGAGAGGGGCGGTTCCACACCCGCGAAGGCTCCGAGCCGCTCGCGGCTGGATCGGCATTCCGGATCCGCCCGCGCGAGGTGCACATCGTCGAGAACACGTCGGCGACGGAGGAGCTCGTCGTCGTCGGCCTCTTCACCCCGGCCGGGAGCCCGTCGGCCGCCTATCTCGCCCCCGAGGTCGTGTCGTGAGCGCCCTCGGGTCTGCGCGTGTCGGTGCCGCGATTCGCGACGAGTTTCCGATCTTCGAGCACACGACGTACCTCAACTCGTGCTCGCAGGGAGCGCTCTCCCACCGCGTGCGGCAGGCGTACGAGGACTATCTCGAGGGCTGGGACGAGAACGGCGCCGAATGGGAGCACTGGGTCGAGCGCGCCGAGACGGCGCGGGCGGCGTTCGCCCGGCTTCTCCATGCCGACGCGGCGGAGGTCGCCGTCACTACGTCCGTCACGCAGGGGGTGAACGGGATCGTCAGCTCGCTCCCCTTCGAGCGTGGCGGCCGGCCGAGGATCGTCATCAGCGAGTACGAGTTCCCAACCGTCGGCCAGATCGCGCACGCGCAGGAGCTGCGCGGCGCCGAGGTCGTGCATGTGCTGCCCGAGCCGGACGGGTCGCTCGCCGTTGAGCGCTTCGCGGAGGCGATCGACGACCGGACGGCGCTCGTCTGCTGCACGGCGATCTCGTATCGCACGGGTCACCGGCAGGACGTCGCCGAGATCGCGCGGATCGCGCACGACCACGGCGCGCTCTGCCTGGCGGACAGCTACCAGGCCGTCGGTGCGATCGACCTCGACGTGCGCTCGCTCGGTGTCGACTTCGTCACCGGCGGGACGGTCAAGTACCTCCTCGCCTCCGCCGGGCTCGGGTTCGTCTACGTCCGGCGCGAGCTGCTCGCGCAGCTGCTGCCGACCCAGACCGGCTGGTTCGCCGACGAGGACATCTTCGAGATGGACATCTCCGACTACTCGCCCGCAACCGACGCGCGCCGCTTCGACGCCGGCACGCCGCCCGTCCCCAACATCTTCGCCGGCGTCGCGGGGGTGTCGCTGATCGAGGACACCGGCGTTGCATCGATCGAGGAGCACGTCGCGGGGCTCGGGTCACAGCTCATCGACGGCCTCGTCGAAATGGGAGCCGAGGTGGTGACGCCGCGCGACCCGGAGCGGCGCGGGCCGCTCGTCTGCGTCCGCTCCACAGACGTCGACGCCCTCGTGGCGGAGCTGCACGACGAGCGGATCGTCACCTCGTCGCGCGACGACCGGCTGCGAATCTCGCTCCACCTCTACAACACCGCCGACGACGTCGAACGCGTTCTCGCCGTGCTGCGCGACCGCCGCCACCTGCTCGCCTAGATGGTTGATGCCACGATCTCGTGGCATCAACCATCAAAGCCGCCTGTCAGCGCCCGGAGCGCGCGGCATGTCGCATGATGCGCATCCGTGCGCCCGCAGGTCCATCTCGTCGAATCCGTGCTCCGTGAGGTCGAGGAGGCGATCGACCTCGACTTCCAGCGGATCGATACGCGAGCCGGTGCCGAGGGCGTCGTCGCGATGCTCACCGTCCGCATCGACGACGCGTTCCTCGACGAGGTCGGTCCGCAACTGCGGGTGGTGGCGAACTATGCGGTGGGCGTCGACAACGTCGATCTCGAGGCCGCGCGGCGGCGCGGGATCGTCGTCACGAACACGCCCGACGTCCTGACGAGGGCGACGGCGGAGATCGCCGTCGGGCTGCTGCTGGCGTTGCTGCGCCGGATCGCGGAGGGCGACCGGTTCGTCCGCGCCGGCACGCCGTGGCGCTTCTCGCTCGAGTTCATGCTGGGGCGAGGTCTCGACGGGAAGAGGCTGCTCGTGGTCGGGCCCGGCCGGATCGGGCGGGAGGTGGCGCGGCTCGCCGAGGCGTTCGGCGCCACGGCCGTCTTCGCCGGGCGAAACGACGACCTCGATGCGCTCCTTGCGGACGCCGACGTCGTCAGCATCAACTGTCCCTCGACGCCCGAGACACACCACCTCTTCGATGCGGCGCGCCTGGCGCGGATGAAACCGACGGCGGTGCTCGTGAACACGGCGCGGGGGCCGATCGTGGACGAGCGCGCACTCGTGGACGCGCTGCGGGCGGGCACGATCGCGGGAGCAGCTCTGGACGTCTACGAGCGGGAGCCGGAGGTGGAAGACGGACTGCGCACGCTCGACAACGTCGTTTTGACGCCGCACCTCGGCAGCGCGACGCGCGAGACCCGCGTGGCGATGGGGATGCTCTGCGTCGAGGGTCTGCGCGCCGTGCTGCTCGACGGTCGCATCCCCGCGAACGCCGTGGTCGTGCCGTGACGGCGTACGGGTCGGCATCGATGGTGGGCGAGCTGCGGCGCGTGCTGGTACGGCCGCCGTTGCCCGAGGACGTGGGGGCGTGGGGAGAGTACGGCTGGCGCGCGGCGCCCGACCCGGTGCGCGCCGCCGAGGAGCACGAGGCCCTCTGCCTCCTCCTCGAAGAGGCCGGAGCGGAGGTGGTGATTGCGCGCCATGACCCTGGGAACCCGGATGCCATCTACGCCTACGACCCCACGCTCGTCGGCCGCGACGGCGCGGTACTCCTGCGGCCGGGGAAAGCCGGTCGCCGGGCCGAGCCGGAGGCGACCGTGGCGGCCCTGGAGTCGGCCGCCGTTCCCGTCGTCGGTCGGCTCGAGGCACCGGCGTGCGTTGAAGGCGGAGACACGCTCTGGCTCGACGAGGAGACGCTGCTCGTCGGTCACGGCTACCGGACGAATGCGGAGGGCATCGCCGCGCTCGGCGACGTCTTTCCCGGTGTCTCGGTCATTGCGTTCGACCTGCCGCACTGGACTGGGCCGGGCGAGGTGCTGCACCTGATGTCGTACATCTCGCCGATCGACCACGACCTGGCGCTCGTCTACCCGCGGTTGGCGCCGGTGCGGCTGCTCGAGCTGCTCGCCGAGCTCGAGATCGAGACGGTCGCGGTGCCGGACGAGGAGTTCGAGTCGATGGGGTCGAACGTGCTCGCGCTCGGGCCGCGGCGCGCACTCGCGCTCGAGGGCAACGACGAGACGAGGCGGCGGCTGGAGCGAGCCGGGGTCGACGTGACCGTGTACCGCGGGGACGAGATCTCCCGCAAGGGCGATGGCGGCCCGACCTGCCTCACGCGGCCGCTGCACCGGGTCTGAAACGCGAGGACTCCGAGCCTGTGGACACATTGGCGCGGAGTTGGTTCAAACGGGGACAGTCCCTGGTTTTGCGCCGAGTTTGTGCCGGGTTGTCCACAGGTCAGGCGTCCTCCAGCGTCAGCTGCCGGTAGTCCGAGAGCCCTGAAAGCCCGACGCCGGCGAGGCGCAGCGCGCCCGGACGGTCGCGCAGCCCGCGATCGAGTAGGCGGCAGGCGAGATCGGCGATCAGCTCGGCGTCGTCGATCGGCGCGCCGAGCGTCGTCGAGCGGGAGCGAATCGAGAAGTCTGCATAGCGCAGTTTCGTCGTCACGGTGCGCGCCGAGAGCCCCGAACGTCGCAGGTGTCCGGACACTTCGTCGGCCATGCGGCGGACCTCGCGGTGCAGCGCGACGCGGTCGACGAGGTCGCGCTCGAACGTCTCCTCGAACGAGATCGACACGCGCTCGGCGTCCAGATCGAGGTCACGCGGGTCGATGCCGCGAGCCCGATCGCGGAGCATTGTGCCGACCTGACCGGGAAGCAGCGCCCGCAGCCGCGTGTCCGACAGCGCCGCGAGCTCACCGACCGTCCCCACGCCGGCGGCGCTGAGCCGAGCCTCCGCTCTCGGGCCGACACCCGGGAGCGTTCGGACGGGAAGGGGCGCGAGAAAGCGCGCCTCCGTACCGGGCGCCACCACCGTTATCCCCCCGGGCTTGCGCCGGTCGGATGCGATCTTGCACACGACCTTCGTCGTAGAGACGCCGAGCGAGCAGGTCAGGCTCGTCGAGGCGCGGACTGCCGTCTGGACGGCGCCGGCCAATGCCCGCGCGCCCGCGAACTCGCCGATCACCGAGCCGAGGTCGAGGTAGCCCTCGTCGAGACCGGTCCGTTCGACGCGTGGTACCACCTCACGCACCGCGCCCCAGACGGCTGCCGAGTACTGCCGGTAGAGCTGGTGACGCGGTCGGACGAAGACAGCGGTCGGGCATCGGCGGAGCGCCTCCGCCGCGCTCATGGCCGACCGGATCCCGAAGCGCCGCGCGACGTAGTTCGCGGTCGAGACGACGCCTCGGCCGTGCGGGTCGCCGCCGACCACGAGCGGTCGCTCGCGGAGCGTCGGGTCCTCCAGCTCCTCCACGGCGGCAAAGAAGGCGTCGAGGTCGAGGTGCGCCAGGATCGGCATGGGCACAACACTAGGATCCGCGCGTGACCGCAGGCTTGCCGCCACCCGCGATCGTCCAGCCGTCGTCCTACGAGGTCTCGTACGGGCTCGTCACTGGACGCGTGGCAGCCGGAACGCAGCGCATCGTCATTCGCGCCGGCGGGCAGGTTCTCGCCGACCGGTGGCTGCGTGGACGCCACTTCACGATCCGCGTCGACCTGCCTCTGCGCGAGACGACGGTCAGCGTCACCGCGGTCGACGCACTGCATCGGCCGCATGCTCCTCGTCTCCGACAACGACGCCGCGAACCAGCTCGAGGTCTGGCTCGGCGGCTCGACGAGCTCCGGTGGGCGCGCGGTGACGAGGTTGATGGCGTCGATCGGGCTCGACGACACGGAGATGTGGGGCGGCTACGAACGCGAGACCGCATCAGTGGGCATGCCGCTCGCCGTCGACGACCAGCCGGACTGGGGGATCGGCAAACGGACGTCCGCGCGGGATCTGGCGGGCCTGTTGAGTGCGATCTGGCTCGCCAGCGGCGGCCAGGGCCTGCTGCGCGCGCACGCGCCGGGGTTCACGCCGAACGAAGCCCGGTATCTCCTCTATCTCCTCGTGCACGTCCGCGACCCGGGCATGCTCGACCGTGAAGTGGGCGAGTCGCCCGGCATCCTTGTCCTCCACAAGGCGGGGTGGATCAACGCGGCACGCCACGACAACGGCCTCGTGTTCTGGCGCGGCGGCGTCTTCGTCGTCACCGTCATGACCTACCGTGCGCACGGCGCGGGGCAGTCTTCCGATGCGCTCGCCGGCCGCGTCGCGCGCATCGCGCTCGTCCGTTTCCGCCGTGGGCGGCATTGAGGGGAATACCGGTACACTTTTCGTAGTTGATAGGGCTGTTGGCCCTAACGAACACGAGGAGTTGAAACAGCCTGTGAGCAAGCTCTTGCTCGTTCCACTCGACGACATCGTCGTCTTCCCGAACATGAACGTGACGCTGACGGTGGACGTCGGCGACGAGACCCGTGTCCTGCTCGTCCCCAAGCACGAGGGTGAGTACGCGTCGGTTGGCACGGTCGCCGAGGTGACCGACACCGTGCGGCTTCCCGGCGGCGGCCGCGCCGTCGCCCTGAACGGTCTGCATCGCGGCGTCGCCGGCGCCGCCGAGACCGATTCCCGCGGTCGCCTTTTCGTCGAGGTCGAGGAACGACCCGACGAGGTTTCCACCGACGGCAAGATCCGCGAGCTCGAGCGCGAGTACCGCGCCGTGGTCGAGGAGATCCTCGAGCTTCGCGGCGACGACGGCCGCATCGCCGCCTTCGTACGATCGATCTCCGAGCCTGGCGCTCTCGCCGACACGGCCGGCTATTCGCCCGAGCTCACCTTCGAGCAGAAGGTCGAGCTGCTCGAGGCGGTAGACGTCGGCGATCGTCTAGCGCGATCGCTCGAGATGCAGCGCGAGCGGCTGGCGCTGATGCAGGTCCGCAAGCGCATCCAGGAGGACGTCGAGTCCGGCGTCGAGAAGCAGCAGCGCGAGTACATCCTGCGCCGCCAGATGGAGTCAATTCGCAAGGAGCTCGGCGAGGACGAGGCGTCCGTCGTCGAGGAGTACCGGCAGAAGATCGCCGAGGCCGAGATGCCGGAGGCGGTACACGAGCAGGCGGAGAAGGAGCTCGGCCGGCTCGAGCGGATGGGCGACCAGACCCCCGAGGCGTCGGTGATCCGCAACTACCTCGACTGGCTGCTTGCTGTGCCCTGGGCGAAGCGCTCCGACGAGCGTCTCGACCCACAGCACACGCGCGAGATCCTCGACTCCGACCACGCCGGCCTCGAGGACGTCAAGGAGCGGATCGTCGAGTACATTGCCGTGGCCAAGCTGCGCAAGGAGCGCGGGATCGAGGCCGACCGCAAGGCGGGCGCCATCCTGACGCTGATCGGGCCGCCCGGCACCGGCAAGACGTCGATCGGCGAGTCCGTCGCACGTGCGCTCAACCGCGAGTTCGTGCGCATGTCGCTCGGCGGTGTGCGCGACGAGGCCGAGATCCGGGGCCACCGTCGCACGTACATCGGCGCGCTCCCAGGTCGTCTCGTGCGTGCGCTCCGGGACGCCGGGACGATGAACCCGGTGATCCTGCTCGACGAGGTCGACAAGGTCGGCGCCGATTGGCGTGGCGACCCGTCAGCCGCACTGCTCGAGGTGCTCGACCCCGCGCAGAACCATTCGTTCCGCGACCACTACCTTGACGTCGAGGTCGATCTCTCCGAGGTCTTCTTCATCGCGACGGGGAACCTCGCCGAGACGATCCCGAGCGCGCTCCTCGACCGGATGGAGGTCATCCGCTTCGACGGCTACACGACCGACGAGAAGGTCGCGAT
>JACXTT010010766.1_pt1 | contig 12303 bp, 6 predicted proteins | sample 9270951 | NCBI WGS metagenome assembly JACXTT01 (sample SAMN15532306, study PRJNA645909) | rock metagenome | isolation source: weathered quartz diorite | place: Puerto Rico | collected 2017-06-21 | reverse complement strand
CCCGCGGCGCCGACGCCAAGCACCACGGGCTCGTGCCCGGTGGCGAGCGCCGCGTTCGGGATGCTCGAGGCGCGCTCCACGATCGCCTCGAGCATCGCGGCGAGCACGTCGCACGCGCGGTAGCACCAGGCGCCGAGGCCGGGCACGGCGACGTCGAGCGCCAATGCCAGCCACGCGGCGCTCAAGAGCCACCCCGCCACGGGCACCGCGGCCAGATTCGCGAGCGGCGCCACCCAGGGCAGCAGGTGAAACGATCCCAGTACGAGCGGCAGCGAGACGAGCTGTGCGCCGAGGGTCGACACCACGGCGCGCCACGCGCCGCGCCAGACGCCTCGCGCATTCGACCCCAGCGATCCCACGGTCACCAGGCCGAGTGTCGCGGTGCACGACAGCTGAAAGCCCAGGTCGTCGATCCATCCCGGGAACGTGACGAGCAACACCGTCGCAGACGCCGCCAGCGCCTGCACCGGATCGAGTCGCCGCGACGACAGCGCGGCCAACGAGCCGAGCAGTTCGGACGCGGCGGCGCGCGCCAACGACGGAATCATTCCCGCGAGACCGACGTAGGCGAGCGCACACGCGGCCCCCGCCAGGGCGCGGCCGCGCCGTCCCACTCCCAGCGCGGCGGCGAACGTGCGGGCAAGCTGGGCCAGCCAGCTCACGTGGAGCCCCGACAGTGCGATCAAGTGCATGAGCCCGGAGACCCGCAGCTCGGCGCCCAGGCTCACCGGCATGTCCGAGCGATCGCCCAGCACGAGGGGCCACACCACCTCGCGCGCCGTCGGCGACAACCTCGACTCCAACCGACGCTCGAGCGCCGTGCGCCAGCGGCCGAACGTGACGCGCGGCCACGACGACATGCCGCGGGGGCGAGCAGTGCGACACCAAACGAAATGCCCGCTGCCGATCAGCGCGTTGGCGTCGGCGAGTCGACGGGCGTCGAATCCGCCGGGGTTACGCGGTGCCGCGGGAGGATCGATCCACGCCAGGCCCGACAGCGTGTCGTTCCATTCGAACGCCGACCCTGCGGGACCGCGAAGCCGCAGTCGCGCCCCGTCCCACAAGGGCGGGTCGGCGCCGTCGATCGCGACGACAGCCGCCGGCTCCGCGGCGGCGTCCTGCGGCGGCTCGACGACGTGAGCCCGAATCCGCACCAGCATCCCGCCGGGCTCGACCGAAGCTCGGGCGCGGTCGAGCTGCCTGTGGTGCGCGGAGCCGCGCGCGACGCCGCCGAGCACGAGCGCCGCGAGCAACAGCACCGTGCCGAGGCGCGGGGGCAGGCGCCAGGCCGCTACGGCGAGCAGCAGCGCAAGGATCAGCTCGACACCGGCGCCGTTCACGACGCGGCGGCCGAGCGCGAGCCCCAGGGCGACCGCGACGGCGACGGGCACGGCTCCTCGTCCCCCCATGGCGGAGCGGGCTCGGAAGAGGCGTGCCGACGCGCAACGCCAGGGCCGCACGCCGTGCATGCATCCACGCTCGGCACGACGAAGCGCCTCGAGTGGTCAATGTGACGACGACGTCGTCAGGAATCGAGAGGGCGCGGCCGGGGGCTTGGGGTGGCGGGCCGCGGTCCGCCGCGCCTCAGCGACGCGACCGCTTGGTGGGTTTGGCGACGTCGCGATTCGCCGACTTCGGGGCACCGGCGACGTCGGTGAAGTACTCCTCACCGGTCGTCACGAGCAGCGACACGTAGAATGGGGCTTCTCCGCGCGCGTCGAGCATCGTCGTCGGAAACACGACGACCCCCACGGGGCCGGAGGGCGCGGACATCAACGTCATCGGGTACCGCCGCCACGCTCCGTCCGGCGCGCGGACGTGCAGCCACATCTCCCGCACGTCTCGGGGGGTGAGCCCCTGCAACGACACCGTGACGGGCGTCGACACGTCGCGTGCCACCGGCCCGAGCGGCGATTGGAGCACCAGCTTCGGAAACATCGCGCCCGTCCCGAACGAGAACGTGGCATAGCGTTCGTTTCCGCCGGGCAGATCGATCACCTGCACCGGCACGAACTCACCGCGGTATTCGGCACGGATGCTGTGGGGGCCGCGCGCCAGCTCGACCGTCACCGGCGTGCTGCCGCGCCGTTCGCCGTCGACGAACACCGCCGCCCCCTTGAGATCGCGACTGCCGTCGTCGTCGGTGTACGTGGCGACGACGTGGATGACTCCGCTCGCGGGCAGGTCGAACGGCCGCGCCACGACGCGGACGTCGCCCCGAATCGGGACGGTCACCGTCTGCGACCACGGGGGTTGGCCCGGCGACGTGAACTCGAGCTCGTGAGCGCCGGGCGAGATCCCTTTCACCTGCAGCGGAGCATAGCCACGCGAGTCCCCGTCGAGCACGATCGCCACGGGCGTCGACGCGTCGGGCGCCGACACCTGGAGCGTCCCGGTCAGGGTCACGTCGAGGGGCACCGTGGCGCCGCGAGTGCCGTGCACGACCGATGCGACGCTGCCCAGGTCGGGCAGCGACAGCCCGATGCGATGGTCCCCCAGCGGTAGCTCGAGCTCGGCGGGCGTGCGGTACGACGACGGCTTGCCGTCGATGCTGATGGCTGCACCCGACGGCATCGATCGGACTTCGACGTGGAAGCGCGGGCTCGCGAGCCCCAGCGCACGCATCAGCTGAACGGGGAACGACGCACGACTCGAGGGCGTTCGCCGCGACGTGCCGCGCGCACCGACCCACCAGCCGAACACGAACAGCACGAGGATCAGAGCCATCCACCACAGATGGTTCCGCCACGCGAACCCTCTCCTGCGTCGGCTCTGGAACGCCGGCCACTCGGGCCGACGGACCGTGCGCCCGGGACGTGCCGCGAGCTCGCCTCCGAGGCTCGCGTCGCCTTCGAAGTAGGATTCGTCATCCAACACCGCCGCATCGGTCGACGCGAGCGGAGCTGCGACGATGGGCACGAGCGGGCCGGTGTCCAACGCCTCGATCGGCTCGGCAGGCGACGGCTTGCGCGACCTGGAGCTCGTGGTCTCGAGCGACGCCGCGGGGATCGACTCGCGGGCCCCGACGTCGCCGCGGAGCGGGCGCCCGCGACGCGAGCGGGGAACCTCGCCGACTTTGGCTTCGCGTGAATCGGACGACGGCTGCTCGGGCGGCGCGTCGGCGCGCGGCGCGCCGGGATGCGGGGGAAGGGGTGCGGCGTCGATCGCCTCGGCGCCCGTAGACCCGTATCTCTCGGTCGGCCCGGCGCGGAACGCTTCAGCGGATTCCGGCTCGTGAGTCTCCGTGAGATCGCCGCCGTGCGTCTCGGCCGGCTCCACCTCGTACGGGTCGGCGGAGTCCACCTCGTACGCCTCCACGGGCTCCACCACGTACGTCTCAGCGGACTCCGCGTCGGTCGTTTCGGCGGTCTCCACCTCGTACGTTCCGGCGCCGTACTCCCCGGCGGAGTCCAGGTCGTACGTCTCCTGGGACTCCTCGGCGTACGCCTCCGTGGACTCCTCGTCGTACGTCTCCTCGGACTCCGCGGCGTAGGCTTCGCCGGATTCGGCGTCGTACGTCTCGGCGGCCTCCGTCTCGAGAGCATCGACCGCCTCGGCGTCGTACGACTCCTGCGACTCCGCGAGGACCTCGTCTTCCGGCTCGTACGGTTGCGGCGGTGGCGCCGGGGCGCGGCGTGGGCCGCGCGCGCGTTCGGTCTGCGCGCGCAGCTGCTCGATGAGATTGGGCAGGTCGACCGGATCGTGCGCCGTCGCGTGGGACGATCGCTGAGTCACAGGCGGAATGGCTCGCGGTGGCAACTCGGGCTCGCGCCGGTCGTCGATCTCCTCGACCTCGTCGCCCGTCTTCTGGGTGAGGTCGTCGAACCAACCCGCGAAGAACGACCCGCGTGGTTCTTCGGTCATCGGCGAGTGGGCAGCGCTACGCGGCGCTTCGACGGGCTGCTTGGTTCCCACGTCGTCGTCGGACAACTCGCGGACGGTGACTTCGAAGCCTCGCGGCGCGTGCCACCGGGCGTCGACCAGCACGCCTTCGGGCTTCGGAGTCCCGAGCAAGTACGGCCACTGCAGTCGCATGTCCAGGTCCGGACGCACGAACAACGAGAAGCCGCGCGCGCGAGCGGCGTCCTCCCCCTCGTCGAGGGCTTCACGCATGACCACCCACGGCGCGTCGAACGGCTGATCGTTCGACCAGACGTCCGGCTCGCCTCCGCCGATGAACGCACAGCCGACCTCGCGCGACGAGTGGTAGAGCGCGAGTGCGCCGGCGCGCCGCTGCGTGGCGGCCTCGACGTCTTCGACGAGCTCGAGCAGGACGTCGATCGCGTGCTGCAGTCGAGCCGGCACCGCACTCGTTCCGGAGTGAGCGTCCTGGGCGCCGAGATCGGAAGTCAGCAGGACTCCGAGCCGTGACTCGATCTGGCGAGCCGTCTCCACCGCGGGTTTTGCAAACAGCAGCAACCGAAGCTCGTCGCTGCGAATCTCGGTGGTCAGAACTTCGCCGATCGAGCGGGTTGAAACCGTCCACTGGCCGGCCTTCACCCGGCCCGAAGGGATGATCGCCGACGGTGCGGATGCGCCGGAATCACCGGGGTGCGGATGATTCCATTCACTCGGCACAGGATGCTCCTCGGGTGGTGTGCACAGGGGCAAGCCCTTTTGTGGCATAGGACTTGCCGCACTCCATATGTCCGTCGCAAGCTCAACGACTTGTCGTCGACTTCTGGGCGTGAACGGGCAGAGCCGAAGTCGTGTCTTGCATCCTGCATGCCGACTTTCATAGCTTCCCCCCGGCTTCGACCCTGGACCCCCTTCGGGAGGGAAATCCCCCAACGTGAATCGCCTCTTTCTCCCCTTGGTGCTACTCCTATGCCTGGGCGTCGGGTTTGCGCACCCAGTCGCGGCGGAGGAGGCGTCTCACGATCCACCGGCCGCCACGGCGGATAGCGCGGATGGATCGCCCGCGGCCGTGCTGAATGCGCGGCTCGCGTATCGGAACGCGTGGACCAAGCGACAGGCGGGGGCCTACGACGAGGCCGCGAAGATCGCGAGCGACGCGCTTGAGCAGGTCAACGCCGCGCTCGACTGCGATCCCGACCAGAGCGCTCGACTGGATCTCACCGACGTGCAGTCGCGCCTCGTGGGTCTGCGCGACGCCGCGTTGCACGAGCGCGACGCGGCCGCCGCCGCGGCCAAAGCGGGGAACGAGGCCGACGACAAGGTGCTCAGCACGCCGGCCAAGGACGAGATCGAGCCCCAAATCAACGACCAGGTCCTGCGCTGGATCGAGTTCTTCACCGGCAACGGCCGGTCGACGTTCGAGCGCTGGCTCAAGCGTTCCGGCCGCTACATGGAGCTGTTCCGCCAGGCGCTGCAGAAGGAAGGCCTGCCTCCCGACCTCGTGCATCTCGTGTTCGTGGAGAGCGGATTCAACGTCAACGCCCGCTCGGTATCGGCGGCGGTGGGTCCGTGGCAGTTCCTGCGGTCGACGGCGCGGCTGTTCGGGCTGACCGTGAACCAGTGGGTCGACGAGCGACGCGATCCCGAGAAATCGACGGTGGCCGCCGCCCGATACTTGAAGCACCTGTATTCGATCTTCGGCGATTGGCCGCTCGCGCTCGCATCCTACAACGCCGGCGAGGGCACGATCCTCCGCGCGATCAAGCGTCAGGGCACCACGAACTACTGGGATCTCAAGCTGCCCCGCCAGACCGAGGACTACGTGCCGCAGTTCATGGCGGTGCTGGCGATCTCGCGCGACCCGCGCAAGTACGGATTCGACGAGGTCGACCTCGACGAGCCCATGGCGTTCGACGAAGTCGCGCTGAAGGGTGCGGTCGATCTGCGCTCGGTCGCGCGCATGACCGACTGCAAGTACGAGGAGCTCAAGGTGCTGAACCCCGCCGTGCTGCATCACGCGGCCAGTGGGACGAGCGGCGTGACGACGATTCGCGTGCCACGGGGCAAGGGCGAGGCGCTGATCCGGAAGCTCCAGAGCGGCGCGAAGCTGCCCGCGGTCGACCTGACCGTGCGGCATCGCGTCCGGCGCCGCGAAACGCTGAACTCGATCGCCGCCGACTACCACGTGAGCGCCCGTGAGCTGGCGTTGTCGAACGGCATCGGACGCAAGCGACCGTTGCGACGCGGCATGATCCTGGTCGTTCGCGCCAGCCGCGCGGCCCCGGCCATCGCCAAGCTCGACGACGGCGACCCGCGCGCGTCGACGTCGTACGTGCCCGCGCGCAAGTTCGCGCCACCGGTTCAGATCAAGGGCAAGTCCGACGCCGAGGGCCGCACGGTCCACACCGTGCACCGCGGTGAGACGCTTGCGGGAATCGCAGACCGTTACGGCGTGAGCGTCGCGGATCTGCGGCGCTGGAATCGCCTCAAGAGCAACTCCGTGCGTCGCGGAACGCGGCTCAAGGTGCGGACCGGCGAGGCCGCAACGGCGCCCGATGCGGGCTTGGCCGCCAAGACCGCACCGGCATCCAAGTCGAAGACGGGACCCGAGCTCGCGGCAGACGCGTCGACTGCGAAAATCGGGCCCGAGCTCGCCACGTCGAAGTCCAAGACGAAGGGGTCCAAGTCCCAAGCCTCGAAGTCGAGGGCAAAGGCGGAGTCCGAGCTCGCCACCGCCGGATCGACTGCGAACCAGCGCGAGCCCGCGGCATCGAAGTCCAAGACGAAGGCGAGCTCCGAGCCCGCGGCCTCGAGGTCGAAGACGAAGGCGGGCCCCGACCTGGCGGCCTCGAAGTCGGCGCCGAGAACGGCGTCCGATCGGACGGCGGCGAAGACGTCCGCGAACCCGACCGCCAGCGTCAACAGGCCCGCGCCGAGGTCGCGAGACGCGGTCGTCGCGAGCGCCCGCTCCTCGACCGAACCGGTTGCGTCCGCCGTCAGAGCGCCGGGGCCCACCCGGACACCCCCGGCGACGTCGTCCCGCCCGGCGTCCAAGATGCGGGTCATCGTCGTCAAGCCGGGAACGACGATCGCGCAGCTCGCCCAAGCGCACGGCGTCAGCGTGCGCGAGATCATGCGCATCAACCGTCTCAAGTCTCAGCGACTGGTCGCCGGCCAGGTGCTGCGCGTTCCCGCAGGCTAGACTCCGCCGGCCTCGGTCCCCGAATCAGTGCATCGACTCGGGGCCGTCGATGACGCCGCCCGCCGGGACGTCGCCGGTGAACGCGGACTCCCCGACGAACGCACCGATGCGCGCGTTGCGCCCCACCTTGAGCCCCACGGGGAGCGACGCTCCCTTGCCCACGACCGTGAGCCCGCTCGACAAGTGCTCGGGACACGCACGGTTCGGGACGCGGGCGTCGCCGTACCCCAGCATCGCCCCGGCGCCGATCTCGACCTGCTTGTCCACAATCGCGCGATCGACGACGGCGTCTCGGCCAACCCGCGTGTCGTGCATGACGATGCTGTCGCGCACCACTGCGCCGCGCGGCACGATCACTCCCGGGAACAACACCGAGCGCTCGACGTGGCCGGCGACCTCGCACCCGTTCGCGACCATGCTGCGCTCGACGCGCGCCGTGGCCTCGAACATCACCGGAGGACGCACCGCGCTCTGGGTGTGGATGACCCATTCCGGATTGCTGAGGTCCAGCGGCGGGCTCTCGCTCAGGAACGCCATGTTGGCCTCGTAGTAGGAGTCGAGCGTTCCCACGTCCTGCCAGTAACCAGGGAACCGGTAGCCGTAGACGGCTTCGCCGCGCGCCACGAGGCGCGGCAGGATGTCCTTTCCGAAATCGTGCGACGACTCCGCGACGGCCGCGTCTTCGATGAGCCAGCGGATGAGCGATTCGCGTTCGAACAGATACACTCCCATCGACGCGAGCCGCGACCTGGCCTGCTTCGGCTTCTCCCGAAACCCGATCACGCGCCCGCTGGCGTCGGTTTCCAGGATGCCGAAGGCCTGCGTGAGCTCGGGCGCGACTTCCGTCACCGCGACGGTCACCGCGGCGTGGCTGGCGTGGTGGAACGCGTACAGCACGTTGTAGTCCATCTGATAGACGTGATCGCCCGACAGCACCAGCACCTCGCTGGCCCGCCGCCGCCGCAGGTGCACGAGATTGCGGTAGAGCGCGTCGGCCGTGCCCTGGTACCAATCGCCTGCGATGCTGCCGAGCGACGGCTGCAAGAGCTGAACGCCCCCGTGCACGCGGTCCAGGTCCCAGGGGCGGCCCGTGCCGACGTGTTGATGGAGCGACGTGGGCCGGTACTGGGTGAGGACTCCGACGTCGAACACCCCCGAGTTCACACAGTTCGAGAGCGTGAAGTCGATGATCCGGTACTTGCCCCCGAACGGCACCGCGGGCTTGGCGCGGCGTTCGGAGAGCAGGCACAGGCGACTCCCGACGCCGCCCGCGAGGATGAACGCGTATCGGGGCGAGCTCACTTGAGGTCCTCGATCCACGAGTGGTTCGGCAACAGCGTTCCCGCGGCGATGCGATTCGATTCGAAGTCGCGCGCGCGCGCTCCGACCCCGATCACGCACGAGCGGCCGACCTCGAGCCCGGCGGGGAGCACGGCATCCTTGCCCACGAGCACCAACCCGCCCAACCAGTCGTGTGCGGCGTCGGGCGACCGGTCGCCGCAGCCCAGCACTGCGCCCTCGCCCACGCGCACGTACTTGTCGACGATCGCACCGTCGATGCGCGCACCCGGCTCCACGACCGTGTCGGCCATGATCACCGAATTCCGGATGTCGGCTCCGCGGCCCACGCGCACGCCCGGGAACAACACCGAGTTCCGCACGCGCCCCGCGATCCGCCCGCCGTTCGCGACCAGGCTGTTCTCGATTTCGGCGCCCGGGAGCGTCAGCACCGGGGGTCGTTCTTCGTCACGCGTCAGGATCGGCCAGTGGGAGTCGTGCAATCCGAACTGGGGCAGCGGGCGGAGCAGTTCCAGGTTCGCCTGGTAGAACGACCGAATGGTGCCGACGTCCTCCCAGTAACCCTCGAACTCGTGACCGAAGACTCGCGCGCCCGCTTCGAGCATTGGCCGCACGAGATCGAGCACCAGGTCCACGGGGCGATCGGCCAGCCGTTCCACCAACGCTTCGCGCTCGAACAGGTAGATCCCCATCGAGGCGAACGGAGCATCGCTCTGCTCGGGCTTCTCGACCAGGCTCAGCATGCGGCCCTCGGGGTCGAGCCGCGCCATGCCGAATCGCCAGGACTGGTCGGGCGGAACGCGTGTGACCGCCATCGTGAGCGCGGCGCGCTGCTGCTCGTGCGCATAGAGGAGCGCGCGATAGTCCATGCGATAGACGTGGTCGCCGGACAGCACCAGCACGCGGGAGGGCTTGCGCTCGTCGATCAAGTCCCAGTTCTGGACGATCGCATCGGCGGTGCCGCGGTACCAGCCCGCTTGGCTTCGAGTCTGATAGGGCTGGAGGACCAGCACCCCACCCGCCAGGCGGTCGAGATCCCAGGCGCGCCCCGAGCCGATATGGTCGTGCAGCGACGTCGGAGCGTGTTGCGTGAGGATGCCGAGCTGCTCGATCCCCGAATGGCAGCAGTTGCTGAGGACGAAGTCGATGATCCGGTACTTGCCGCCGAACGGAACCGCGCTGACCGCTCGCTCGGCAGTCAGGACGCTCAGTCGCTCGCCGCCGCCCCCCGATAGCACCAACCCCATGAGTTGGGACACCGCACCCTCCCGGGAACGAGCGATTGGGACCGAACCCGGGCAAAGCTAAGGAGCGACCTGGGGAGCGTCAAACGCCACCGCGCCCCGGGCGGGGCGCGCGACTACCAGCTCCAGCCTGCGGACAGGATGTGCGTGGTGTCGAGCCTGGCTCCGTCGGACGCCGGCGCGTCGTTCGCGGCCAGGAAGCGATTGAGCGATGCGGCGTAGTCCACGTTCAAGTGGTGGTAGCGGACGCCCGCGCCCAGCGTCAGGTCCTTGGCGTTCGCGCCGCCACGCAGAGCGAACGTGTCGTGATACCAGTACTCGAGCCCCGTCCGCAGGTCCCAGGTCTGGCCCCCCAGCGACACCTCGCTGTCGAGCTTGCGGCGCTGGAATCCCCAACCCACGTCCGACGCCCACGTCAGCGCCTGGTGGTTCGCCGGCTTGAACGCGAACGCCACGCCGGTATCGACCGTGGGAATCACGAACTCTCGGGTCCCGTTCGTCCACGACAGCATGGTCGTCGTGAGGTCGTGCGCCACCGCGCTGGCGGTGATCGCGTCGGTGGGCATCCACAACACGCCGACCTCGAGACCTGCCCCGAACGCCGTGACGTGCTGCCCCGGAATCGTGTCGGGAATGCTCTCGTGCACGAACTTCAGGTTGCCGCCGATGGCCCAGTGGGGGCCGCGCTGCCGCGCGATCGACAGCATCAACGCGTAGCTGCTGCTGCTTGCGCGGTAGAGGCTGTTGGGATCGATCAGGAGCTTCTCACCCGGATCCCACTTGCCGTTGCCGTAGCCCGGATTGGTGCGTGGGTCCGTGTGGGTCGGGTCATTGTCCACCCCGTAGTCCCAGAAATCGATGTTCGGGCGCAAGTCACCGGGGCGGGGCGTGATCGGAATGTCGTCGGCGCCCAGTCGAATCATCGTCGCGCCGATGGCAAGCAGGTGGTTCGCCTGGCCCTTGAGCGGCACGACGATCGAGCCCACGTCGTGATTGAGCAGGCTGCCGAATTGCTCGGCGTGTTGAACCAGCGCCTCGCGGTACGGCAGGAACACCATCCCGGCGGGATTCCAATAGGGCGCCGTCGCGTCGTCGGTCACGGCCGAGAATGCGCCGCCCATGCCGATCGCTCGCGCGCCGACGGGAATCTTCATGAACTCGCCGGCGTATTTAGTGGCGAGCGCCGGACTTACCAGCGCCACCGTAGCGGCGCAAGTGATCCACGCCGCGAAGCGTCGGGTCATGCCTTGCCTCGAAGGATGTCGGCCGGATGGGATTACGCTACGTGGCGCGGGAATCAACTGTCAACCGGACGTGGGTAGGGCCGCCACTCCGGCATCGCGCCGTCGCCCGAAGGCGGAACGATCCGCCATTCCCCTCCCGCCCGTCGTAGCTCGCTCGTCGCGATGAAGTGCTGCGTCTGCGTGGAACCCGCCGGCGTGAAACGCACCTCGTACACCGTCACCATGTCGCGGGAGTTCGCGGATACGATCCGGACCGAAACGACCCGCAGCGAATCGACCGGCGGCAGGAACCACAGCATACCGGGAAACGGCTGCGAGGCCTGGGGCTCAGTGAAGCATTCCGATACGGTGGATAGGTCGTTGTCGCGGAGAGCCTCCCAGTACGTTGCGAGCGCCGCGCTGGGTGAGCGGAATCGCGGATCGAGTCGGAGCCGCTCCCCCTGCCCCAGCAGCGCCGCGCACGCAACGAACAACATCCCCCACACGCGCAGTCTTGCGACCCGTCCGCGCGGGAGCTCGATTTCGGGCTGAACCCGATCGGATTCGCCCGTCGGTGACGCCGGCCGCCCGTCGGCGTCCAGCTGCGGCGTCAGCTCGAGCTCGAACGGGACCGGCGAACGGTCCGTTCGTCCTACACCGGAACCACCTACGGATGTCCCATCGGGCGGGTCCGGAGGGCCGTGTCGCGGGGGGATGCGATCGATCTGCACAGGGTCCGCCGAGTTCGAGGCTCGCCCTCGCGCATGGTGATGGGCATGCCGAGGCGCGAAGCCATGGGGCTCCCCTCTGGAGCAGCGCACGAAGCGTTCCGCGCGACGGCCGGGCGCAGGCTCGGCACGGCGACGCTGGGCACGGGTCGAGGGCGATGGCTGCAATGATTTGCAGCGAAGGTGCTTAAGCGAACGCTCTCGAGTGAATTCCGGACTCGATCAACGGTTCCTTCGAGGCCGATTCCGGCGCGCCGGACCCGGAACGTTGCGCCGACTCGCTCCCCCGCGGGGCATCTGCCCCATGGGGCCGAGCCCGCGTACAGGGCCACGCGATCGCTCGGCGCGGGGTCGTTGGGTGCGGGGTCGCTCGATTTCAGGTCGTCGGGCGCGGGGACGGTCGACGCGCAAGCGTTGGGAGCGGGGACGTTCGACGCGCAAGCGTGGGCCGCCGGGACGGTCGACGCGCATGCGTTGGCTGCGGGGTCGTTCGGCATGCACACCACCGCGCGGGGCGGAACCCGCTTCGCGTCCGGCACGTCGCTCGGGCCGCTCGAACCGCCGCGGCGCGCCGCGCTCGTCCCCGCGCGGTCGTTCGAATCGCCGAGCCGCGCCGCGCTCTTCCCGGCGTGGTCGTTCGAATCGCCGAGCCGCGCCTCCCTCGTCCCGGCGCGGTCGCTCGAATCGCGTTGGCCCGCCACCTTCGTCACGCCGCGATCGCCCGAATCGCCTCGGCGCGACCCCCGCGT
>JACXTT010010764.1_pt1 | contig 12305 bp, 15 predicted proteins | sample 9270951 | NCBI WGS metagenome assembly JACXTT01 (sample SAMN15532306, study PRJNA645909) | rock metagenome | isolation source: weathered quartz diorite | place: Puerto Rico | collected 2017-06-21 | reverse complement strand
TACCAAGCCTGCCGATCGGGACAGCATTCGACATCATCGTCAAGCGTTGTTGGCCCACTTCTGAGGAACCCAGTAGATCGCTCAGTCCAGGCGTGTCGGTGGCGCCTGGACTGACAGCGTTCACGCGAATGCGGCGATCCTTTAAGTCCGTCGTCCATGTCCGTGCGAACGAACGCACTGCGGCTTTTGTGGCGCTATAAACAATGTTCGCCGGCAATCCTTTACTGCCCACGATAGAAGCGTTCAGGACGACACAGGCGCCATCCGGCATTAGCGGAAGAGCCTTGTGGACCGCTCGCGCCTACTTCTCCACATTCAGCGTCACATCGATCTTCACGACATCTCCACTGACCTTATCGCTGGCGGCGACGAATTGTTTCGTTTCGCCGTCCTTGAGGATGATCGAATTGCCGTAACTGAAGTTTCGTAGTGTCGGAACGTCCAGAGTGGTGGCGCGGGCTGCTCCGGGTTGCCGGTCGATGTACGAAGAATCGTTGACGTTGATGTGTACGTTGAAACGCGAGCCCTCCGGCTTAACGTTGCAGTCGATGTTGGTGCCGACATTGATGTATTGCCAATTTGGCGTCGATTTGCCGTCGGCGCCGACCGATCCCTGCGCGACGGCAACTTGCGAACCGGTTCTGACCGAAACTGCGCTGCTGTCCGCAGTGGCCAACATTGTGTACGGAAGGCTGCTCACCCTACGATCACCCTCGTATCTGGAAAGCACAACCTGGACTTTGACCACGACTTTCTCCGCATCGGGAGGCTTTTGTTGCGCCATCGCAATACTCACAAAACTGACGGCGAACATGATCACAATAATGGCTATCGAAATGGATTTTTTCACTGAAGCACTCCTTTCATTTCACTCGCCGGCGCCGGCAACTCGATAGGGGCAATTACAATCGGCATCGGAGTAGCGAGAGGTTTTATCTCAATTTCGGAAATCTCTGATTGCACCGCCGGGGATTCCGGAAGACCTCCTGGGAATCGCACGAGTGGTCCTTCCAACAATCGCCGCAACGCCGCCGCTTCATTGGGTGCGACGAACATTGCCGGCTGTTGCTGCAGCGCTTTCGCTTTCGGCGACGGACTCGAAACAATCGGTGATGGAACATCCGCCGTACCGGGTCGAACGGGGGAGGCCGAAACGGCAACTTGCGGAGGCGGCGTTTCAATACGAGCGGCTTCTCGACTCTGGAATAGCAGCAGCGCCAAAACGACCGACGCGGCCATTGCAACCGATATCGGCAAAATCCAGCGGAGTCTCCACGGGGATGGCGCCGGGGTCCGCGCAATGCGGGCGCGAACGCGCGGGAGAAACTCCGGCCCCGGTTCAACGGCGAAGAGCGCTTCGATCTCGCGATCGAGCGCAGCGTCCAGCTTCGATTCCGAAGACGACTTCATGTCAAAAGCTCCTTCAAACGTTGTCTCGCCAGGAAAAGGCGCGATTTGACTGTCCCTTCCGGCAGTCGCAGCAATGCGGCGACTTCGCGAATATCGTGCTCTTCGATGCCGGCCAGGACGATCACGATCCGCAACCTATCCGGGAGAGCATCGATGGCGCGCCATAGCTTTTCAGCGCGTTCCTGCTGCATCACGGACTGAACCGGAGTTGGCGCGTCCCGCGTTTCTGCCGGAACTAGTTCCCGTTCTTTACGGCGTCGATCCGACCGTATCCGAGTCAGCGCCAGACGCCATGTGATCCGCACAAGCCACGAACGAAACTGATCCCGATCACGGAGTTGCCGGAAATTCCGATAGGCCTTCACGAAAGCTTCTTGCGCCACATCTTCGGCATCTTCCGAATTCCGCAAAACACCGAAAGCCACGCGGAACGCCAGCGTCGATGTTTCAGCGAGGCGAATCTCAAATTCCCGCTTAACGTCTCGCTCCATCATGAAAACAACGCCGGCGATGGGATTCACGTGGTCATGCATCATCTAGCTCTATATCACTATGCAAGACGCCGCGGCGAGTGTTCGGGTTCAGTGAATATGCTTAGCCGAGTTTGATCCTGTACTGGCCTGTGGGTGGAGCGAGGTGACATTCAGCGCGGATCGAGCCCGGGTTGTCCAAAGGCCACCTTCGCTCCTTCATCCCCGACAACATCCTCCGATCGAACAGATCCTGACGTTCGAATTCAATCCACAACCCATATACCGCAAATGGGCTCATTGGTTTGGACCTGTTCATGCAGCCAATAAGTAAAACGTATATCGGCAGGTAAATTTCGGGATTGTCGGCTCAGCTAAGTACGTATTTAGATCTTTCTCAGAAGGAAAAATCACGATGGACAAGCAAAGCGTTCCTTCAGCGCAGGTGCCGAAAACAGAAGAGTACGATCTGGTAGTGCTCGGCTGCGGCACGGGATCGAAGGTCGCTGCATTCACGACTGCTCAGCAAGGAAAGCGAGTCGCGCTGATCGAGCGCAAATATATCGGAGGGTCGTGCCACAACATCGCCTGCATGCCCAGTAAGAACATTATCCACAGTGCGAAGGTCGCCTCGTACGTGCGCAGGAGTAACGAGTTCGGCATCACGATCGACGCCTTCAGAATCGATATGTCCGTCGTGCGCGACCGCAAGCGCAGGATGGTATCCCACTCGATCGATATTCATCTCGACATTTTTAAGAGGAGTAGAGTGGAACTCATCCTCGGCTCCGGCCGCTTCATCGGTCCCAGGACATTGGAGGTTATACCACTGGATGGAGCACGTCGCCGCGTCCGTGCGGATAAAGTGATCATCAGCACGGGGACCCGCGCTTCATTGGAACCGCTTCCCGGTTTGGCTGAGGCGCAACCGCTCACCCATGTGGAAGCACTCGAACTGGATCAGATTCCCGAGCATCTCATAGTAATCGGTGGGGGGTATGTTGGGTTGGAACTATCGCAAGCGATGCGCCGTTTCGGCAGCAAGGTGTCCATCATCGACCGCAATGACCGGTTGTTGCATCGTGAGGACGAAGACGTGAGTGAAGGCGTTCGTAGTCTTTTCGAGGACGAAGGTATTGACATTGTTTTGAGTGCACAGGTCAAAGGTGTATCGGGAAAGTCGGGCCGTGCAGTCCAAGTGGTTATTACGCAGAATGGTGTGGAAAAGACGCTGAAGGGCACTCATCTGCTGGTCGCAGCGGGCCGTACTCCGAACACAGCGGATATTGGACTGGAATTGGCTGGTGTCGAAGTGACTGATCGTGGATACATCAAAGTCAATGAGCGGCTGGAAACAACGGCGCAGGGTGTGTGGGCGCTGGGCGAGGTCGCAGGCAGTCCGCAGTTCACCCACATCTCGTTTGACGATTTCCGGGTATTCCGTGACGATCTCAGTGGCGGTAACCACGTGACCACCGGTAGGCAAGTTCCGTTCTGCCTGTTCACGGATCCGGAATATGCCCGCATCGGGCTGAGCGAGACTGAAGCAAACAGGAAAGGCATTCCGTACCGGTTGTTCAAAATCCCAATGGAGCAGGTGCTACGCGCACGCACACTTTCGGAAACCCGAGGAATTATCAAGGCTTTAGTTGACGTGGACAGCGATCGTATTCTTGGCTTCGCCGGCTTCGCGGTCGATGCAGGAGAGATCATGGGCCCCGTTCAGCTTTCAATGATTGCGGGGCTGCCCTACACCACGCTGCGCGAAGCCATCCTGACTCACCCGACTCTTGTAGAGGGGCTTAACTTTTTATTCGGGGCCGTACCTTCGGCGCCAAATCAGTCGGTGCGATTGGCTGATCAACGTCGAGAGCAAGATGGTTCAAAGAAGAAACTCGCTTAGTGTTCACAAAAGGCACAAAAGACGGATTCCTGCCGAACTCGTCATGGAAAGGCCCCGTCTATATGCCGTAACCACTCTTGCCCGATCCGCTTCGGTCACAGAGGCTGCAACTTTGCACTGGAAAGAGTATGTAATGGAAGGTACGCAACTCGGTGTTCTGATGCTGAGTACCTGTATTTGGGGAATTTTGACGTACAGCGAGGAATCGCCTTTCACATCCCTCGGCCTTTCGGCCGTTTCCAGGTCGATCCTGATGGGAACTGCGGTCGCGGTGACGACGTTCATGATCATTCGGTCGCCGTTCGGCCGTCGGTCGGGCGCTCATCTGAATCCGTCGGTCACATTGACTTTTCTCTGGTTGGGGCGGATACACCGTTGGGACGCTGCGTGGTATATCGTGGCTCACTTCATCGGTGCCATTGCGGGAGTGCTGGCAGCGCGCCAGATCCTGGGTCTGCGGTTGTCCGAGCCGTCGGTTCAGTACATGGTAACCGTGCCGGGTAAAAACGGAAACGCAATCACCTTCCTGGGTGAATTCCTGCTGTCAGGGGTTCTGATGAGCACCGTACTTTACTCGTCAAACCATCGGCGCCTGACTCGCTTCACTCCGACGCTGGTGGCCCTCCTTACGATCCTTTTTTTCGTCCTGTCTCCTTCCAAATCCGGTTTCAGCGTCAACCCGGCGAGAACCTTGTCGTCGGCCCTGTTTGCTGGGGAATGGCAAGGCGTCTGGATCTATTTTGCGGCACCCTGCATGGGAATGCTGTCGGCTGCGGCTCTATACATCAAGACTGTCGGTTTGAATCGTGTGTACTGCGCAAAGGTATTTCACGATATGCGTTCTGTATGTCCGTTCCGCTGTCAGTTCGAGCATGTGTATGAAGAAACGTGAATTTCTGAATTTCGACCGGTGGCGTAGATGGGTTCCCGTACCGATTCGAATGATCCTCGGTGTGGGGTTCATGGTCCATGGGTGGGCCAAGTGGAATCGTGGACCAGCGGTCTTCGGCGAACTTCTAAAACAGGCGCATGTGCCATTTCCGCTCGCTAACGCCTGGCTCGTGACTTTGCTCGAGATTTTGGGGGGCTTGGCTCTTCTATTGGGCGCGTTTGTCACCCTCGTAAGTATTCCAATGATCTTTTCGATGTTGGGCGCGATGTTTACCGTAAATATCAAGTACGGCTTTAGTGCTGTCAACACAATCGGCCTAACCCCTGAGGGACCCCAATTAGGCCCGCCTGGTTATGAAATCAACCTGCTGTACATCGCCGGTTTGGTGGCGCTGATCCTAGGCGGTGCAGGTCCTTTGTCGATCGATGCGCTACGAAGTCGTCGACGGCGGCGGGATTTAGGAATAGCCGCCTGACGCGGCTGCACTGACCTATGGAAGTATTTCGCAGACTTGCGGGGTCGCGGTTCTAGCTTATCTAGATTTCGCGCCTCTTGTTATCCCCCGTTTGGCATTGACGGCCGCCTGATCTACAGCGTAGCTTTTATTTAGAAGGATCAACGGCGATTCATATCTGGCAATCGCGACTGGTCAGCCCTATGGAGGGAGAGCAATGGGACTGTCCTGGCAGCAAGGTCCGCTCTCACCGGGAGCAATCGGCCGGTTTCTCGTGCCCCAATCGCTTCCCAAGAGACTACTGTACGCCGAGCCCTTGCGCCGCCGAATCCGGGTGCGCTTCGGTGGAAACTGGATCGCCGATAGCGAGAACGTACTCCTGCTCTTCGAGCCCGGCCGCTATCCGGTGGCCTACTTTCCGAAGACTGATATCTCTTCAGACAGCCTCCAAAGCACCGAACACACCACGCGGCACCCCGACCTCGGGCTCACGTCCTGGTACGCCGTCCGAGCAGGCCAGCACAACGCGCCGCGAGGGGCATGGCAGCACGTGGACCTGCCCGACTATGCGAGCGAGTTGCAGGGACGGGTCGCATTCGCCTGGACGGCCATGGACGCCTTCTACGAAGAAGACGAACGGATCGTGGGCCATGCCGCCGACAGCTACCACCGCATCGACATCCGCCAGACCTCGCGCAGTCTCGTGGTCCATCATCGAGATCGCACCATCGCCGATACCAGGCGGCCGCTAGTTCTCTACGAATCCGGCTTCGCGCCGCGCTGGTACGTTGCACGCGTCGACGTCGATGAGTCCGCGCTTGTCCTCGTAGAAGAACAGACATTCTGCCCGTACAAAGGGATGTGCAGCTACTACGACATCGGTGACAGACGCCGGGCGGCATGGTCATATCGTGAAGCCTATCCCGAGGTCGTTCGCATCTCCGGTCTGGTGTCCTTCGAGCCGGACTTAGTGTCGGTACAGCTCGATGGCATCCAACTCCGTCTCGAGCCGGGTCAGGCGGTGATTCCGCACGGCCCGGATCGCAACCTCACCATCGGCGAGGCACTGCCCCATGGCAAACAGCCGTGATAGCTCGACTACTATCAGTGAACGTCGGACTTCCGCGCGACATTCATGGGAAGGGTTGGGGGCGCGGAGACGATGACAGCTTCGCCAACTTCTCCGATCCGGATGGCAACAGCTGGGTGCTACAGGAACGGGGCTACCAGCGCCTTTGACTATTCGAGCGAAAGGAGTTTCCCATGGGCACGGTTACGTTCCGGAAGGTGGATGTCGACGGCATCGGCGTATTTTATCGTGAAGCCGGGCCGAAGAACGCCCCAACGATCCTGCTGTTGCACGGCTTTCCGACCGCCAGCCACATGTTCCGCGATCTCATCCCGCAACTCGCGGACCGGTTTCGCCTTATCGCGCCAGACCTGCCCGGGTTTGGGCAGTCCGACATGCCGGCGCGGAGTGCCCTCATCTACACGTTTGAAAATATCGCGAACGTGATCGACCGCTTCGCCGAGGTGATCGGCCTTCAACGGTTCGCGATGTACGTCTTCGACTATGGAGCACCCGTCGGCTTCCGCCTCGCCGTACGGCATCCGGATCGCCTTACCGCACTCATCTCCCAGAACGGCAACGCCTATCAGGAAGGGTTGAGCGACGGCTGGAACCCCATTCGGGCCTATTGGCGAAACCCGTCGCCCTCTAACCGAGAGGCGCTCCGTAGCTTTCTCGCTCCCGAGACGACGCGCTGGCAGTACACACACGGTGTCCCGGACGTGACCGCGATTTCTCCAGACGGCTATTCGCTCGACAACTTCTATTTGGCGCGCCCTGGCGCTGACGAGGCACAGTTGGACCTGCTGGGCGACTACAAGAGCAACGTCGCGCTTTACCCGATGTTCCAAAACTATTTCCGGACGTACAAACCACGATTGCTAGCAGTGTGGGGAAAGAATGATCCGTTTTTCCTGCCAGGCGGCGCTGAGGCGTTCAAGCGCGATATTCCCGATGCCATAATCCGTTTCTTCGATACCGGTCACTTCGCGCTCGAGACCCATGCGAAGGAGATCGCGGCAGTGATCCGCGACTTTCTCGCAGGCTGATTCTACAACCCGAATGTCTGCGTCGCGAGGACAGGAGTAACTGGCTTACCAGGACCGAAGCATGCGCGAATGCGTCCGATGTTCCCAAACGACGCCGTTTTCGTCGCGCAGTGAAGAATCGGGTTGCATCTCGACTCTGAATTTCCTATTTCCGTCTTTGTCTAGAAAGAGAATGTACGTGTTATCCACTTTGCTGTACCTGCCGGTAGCAATCTGCTGATCGCGCTGCAGGATGAACTCCCCCATCGGTGATTCGAACGATCCTTTAGCGATTTCTCTCAGCGGTGCGCCCTTATCCGTTGTGAGTTCCAGCGTCTGAGCCGCATCTTTCTGGTTAATGTAGGTGTCAATGCCTCTTCCACAACCAGCCAGCATTCCTGCAAGAGCTACTGTGATAAACGTTAGCTGAACACGCTTTCCCATAACGTCTCCTATGGTCCTATAACGACAAATCGGCCCGGGAATTAACAGCCTAGAGACACCGGCAAATGAAAAATGTTCCGAAGCCGGTTCAGCGCGATGTCATCTCCGATATTCGAACCGAACCGTACCTTCCAGGTAGTCGACGGTTACTGTCAATTGGGCGAGAACAGGGAGGCCAAGCACGCCTCCGATCGCAATGCCCATCTCGTCACTGAGTTTGTCCAAACTGATTGCGAGCAAATTCAGGTTTTCTTGCTGAAAACCCGCAAACGTCAACGTGACACGCTCCGCGCGCGACGCTTGTTTCACCTTGCCTTGAATTCCCTCCACAACGGTTCGATCGTCACCGTATACCTTCGTCGATTCCTTACCAACAACGGTATCGATCAGATTCTCGAAAGCGCCGGAGTCGATCAAAAAGAGAGACGACTTTCCCCCGTTGATCATAGTGGGTACTGCCAAATGGTTACCCAAACGGAATATGCGGTGGAAACCCTGAGGCGGAGCAGGCGCGTCAACCGGCTCGCGGGTATCGCCAGGCTTGTGATTGGGACGCGGCGTCAACGAGACTTCCAGCCGCGGAAAATCCATCGTGATGACGAAGTCGCTGAAAACGTCTGCGCCGATGATGCCATCGAAATCCGATGAACGGGCGGTGGGAAAAACGTCCACGGAGCAATCGGCGAATGCCACTTCGCCGATCCGTAATTCCGTTGCCAAATAGCTGAGTGAAGGGTATACGGCTTTATCCCCGATACCTTTTACGGGCGAAGTCTCACTACCGAGCTTTTCCAACCCGGCTTTTTTTATTGCTTGGGGAGATAAGCTAATGCCGCTTGCTCCCGTGTCGAGGAGCAGCGTCACCGTTTGGCGCTTGTTTAGCTGGGCGCGAAGGCCGTATCCACTCGTATGCGACGGTCCATTCTGGAGGCGCAATAGCTTTATCGAGTTCGCCTTGTACGGGCTGAGGAGTCGCGCGGTCTGACGGTCCCCCAAAGCTCGGTCATCACTGATGTGCGCCCGCAACTTCTGCGCTTCTTCGCTGTCCGGATCTAGGATGGGCAGCACTTTTTCGAGGGCGGCAATGTGCTCGGCCCGTTTGAGCGTATCCGCATAGTGAAGCATCAACTCCGGATCGTCCGGCGCCGCTCGATAGGCCTTGAGATCCAATTCGCGAGCTGCATGAAATGCGCTAACAGCAGAATAGAGCGACGCCAATCCTCTTAGTGCGCCCGGGTCATCGGTGTTCAGCTGCAACGCTGAGCGAAAGAACTTTTCGGCTTCGCTAAGCTCACCCCTCCGGTAAGCTGCCAGACCGGCGGCTGTCTGAACAGCAGCAGCCTTAGGATTTCTTTCCAGCGCATCCGCCGCTGCCGCGTAAGCGTCCTGGCTGCGATGGTCGCGCAGGAGCGCGCGAACAAGCCCATAAACAAGTTCAGGCTGATTCGGGTTTTCGGCACGTGCGCGGGAGTAAAGGTCTGCTGCCTTTTTGTAGCGGGCAGCGTAAAGTTCACGCTTTGCATCCTCCGATAAATTCTGGACAGCAGGTTCAGCAGATCCCACCAAAGCCGAAAGAATTACCAGCAGTACGATGTACCCTCGCAAACTAGTCCCCATCGAAAGGTTGAAGTGGCGCCCCATCCGCTTCGAGTTCTTATATCATCCCGTCGCTGTTTTGGCACAGTTCGTCCAAATAGATTCGCTCTCTATCGGAACAGGGGGCTCCCTTGATGATGTTTCGGCACACACTGGTGCCGGCTAAAGAAAGGAGCCCAAAATGAAGAGACTTCTCATCGCGTGCCTGCTTTTGAGCGGGAACGCTTACGCGCAAAACGCTGTCGAGACTTTCAAGTTCACGACGGACTATTACTTCCTCGACCTTAAAGGTAACGTTGGACAGCGCCAGCAGATCATTGGAACCTACATCCGCGACTTGTCTTCGAAAAGGGTTCGATGGACGAACATCACGATTGCGAATAGCGCGAAGGATTCGTCGGATCGGCTTCTTCCGGCAGAAAAGAGCAACGCCTTGAATGGATTCAGTTACGCTCTCGGTGCGGCAGACACGACCAAAGCGGAATTCTTTCGCGATGTGCCATCTGCCACGATGCAGGAAATCAACCTCGTTTGGGACACCCGTATGTTCGAGACTTTCGCAGAAGATCATTTTGCAGAATTGGAGATGAACAAGCCGTACCATGTTCCCGGTCCCACAAATATCCCTCTTGCCGGCGCTGGGAACTTTCAAAATAAGGATGCCCAATTAACCTTGACCGGCACAGCAAAGTGCGATGAAGAACCTTGTGCCGTTGTCGACTATCGGGCATTTTTCAATACGTTCGAACTTCGAACGGGCAAGGAAACCTTGACCGGCCGCAGTCACTATTGGGGACAAGTGTGGGTTTCGACGGCGACGAAGCGAATCATTCGAGGAACTCTTTACGAAGATGTATTGGCCCAGGCGACATCCGAAGCATCGCCCAGGCCTCAACCAGTAAATGTTTTCCGAATCGCACTGTTCGAGCGGGCGAGGGAATAATCTTGAGCAAGCTGCACGTCGTCACACGCACACTGTTGGTTTGTTTTTTAGTGTCGCTCTCAGCCCCATTCGGTGTGATGCTCGTGTTTCGCGATCTGCGACCGCTCGTGCGCGAAAGCTTCATCGTATCCTTCTGTTTATCGGTTGGAATCTCATTTGTCTCCAGGCTTCTCGTGCCGCCGGTCATCAAGTGGATAGGAACGCAGGGTTGGCAGCTGACGCTGGCTCTTTCGGTGACATTGATCGTGTCGGCCGCAATCGGCTCGCTCATCGGTCTTGCTCTCCTGCTTCCGATAGGCCTCGTTACAGCACGACAGTTCTGGAACAGCTATTTCTTCTTTGTGCGGATTACGTCGGCTCTCGCGGTGATATCGGGCCTCGGATCGTACTTCTATGAAAGCCTGACATCTCGGGTGCGGCAAGCCGAAATTCAACGAGAGCGGGCGCAGAAGGTCGCTCTCGAAGCCAAATTGTCGTCTTTGGAATCGAAAATTCATCCACATTTCCTCTTCAACACGCTGAACTCGATCAGCGCTTTGATATCTCGTGACCCCGCTCGCGCCGAAGAAATGGTCAGCCGCCTGGCGGCATTGTTGAGGAATTCGTTGAATTCAACGCGAGAAGGGTTCATTCCCCTCGAATCGGAGTTGCAGATCGTGAATGATTATCTGGAGATCGAAAAGGCGCGATTCGGTAATCGGCTCCAGTATTCGTTCGGCGTCCGCAACGGCGCAGGCACGTTGATGGTGCCGCCGTTTTCAGTGCAGTCGCTTGTCGAGAATGCGGTGAAATACGGCATTGCGTCCAACGAAGACGGAGGCCGCATCGAAATTACGGCCGCGCGGGATGCAAATGTTCTGCGTGTGGACGTCCGCGACACGGGACCGGGATTTAGCTTGACCAATGTGCAAGCCGGTCATGGCCTGGATAATTTAATCTCGCGCCTCGAGTCGCTATTCGGTGCGGCTGCATCGTTGCAGGTTTCGCGGCGCGATGATTGGTGCGTCGTATCGCTACTCATTCCGGCACGATGAAACTTCTCGCGTACATCGTCGACGATGAACCACTGGCTATCGATCGGCTAACGGGTTTGCTCGACAAGACGGGCCGGGTAACGATTTCCGGCACCAGCACCAGTCCGTCGAAGGCGGTTCGATTCCTTCAATCTCATACGGTCGACGTCCTGTTTCTCGATATCTCGATGCCAGGCATGAGCGGCTTCGATCTTCTCGCGACCCTCCCATCGCCGCCGAACGTCGTCTTTACAACCGCCTACGACCAACACGCGCTGAAGGCATTTGAAGTGAACTCTGTCGATTATTTATTGAAACCCATCGAACCCGTCCAGCTCGAGCGCGCTTTAAATAAGGTTGAGCGGTTGCACTCGAGCGGTCCGTCGAACGTCCAATTTGAAAAACTCTTCGAGAGCCTCGCCGCCTCACTGCGGCGGGGTGCGGAATATCCGGAGCGAATCGCCTCGAGACTCGGGGACCGCGTTTGCTTCATTGACCTCGTTCGTGTCACTCACTTTTACGCTGAAGAGAAGCTGACCTATGCCGTCGCCGACGGTAAGACATATTGTGTCGATGACACAATTACAGCCCTCGAACAGCGGCTCAATCCGAGGCACTTCGTTCGTATTCATCGCGCGACGTTACTCAATTCAGCCTGGGTGAAAGAGGTTTCGACCTTCGGCGGCGGATTCGTGGTGCGCCTGAAGGATCCGCAACGCACCGAACTTCCCGTTGCTCGCAATCGCATCAGTGAAGTGAAAAAACACTTGGGGCTGTAACTCAATCCCGCAAAAAAGCTTGACTCCAATTATCTGCGCGGTGCATATATATGCGTAACGCATCTATTCTGGAGGCCGAATAAGTATGGATCGCGATCGAAGAATCGAGACTCTTCTGCCGTTACGGCCGGTGGAGTTTCACGTCCTTTTGAGCCTCGCCGGCGGCGAGCGCCATGGCTACGGCATCATGCAGGACGCACGGGAGCGGGAAGAAGCAGTACCGGATGTCGGAACGCTTTACCGGGCGCTGGCGCGCATGGTCGATCAGGGATTGATCGAGGCCGCAGATTCGCCCGCGGCCGCG
>JACXTT010010763.1_pt1 | contig 12305 bp, 5 predicted proteins | sample 9270951 | NCBI WGS metagenome assembly JACXTT01 (sample SAMN15532306, study PRJNA645909) | rock metagenome | isolation source: weathered quartz diorite | place: Puerto Rico | collected 2017-06-21 | reverse complement strand
CGTAGCGTGCGCTGCGCGCACGGTTCCGGTACACGACGCTATTTTCGTGCGCATGGCGCACGCTACAGCATCAGGGCGCGAAAGCATGAGTGTACGAATCTCATGTGGTCTGATTTAGTGATTGCTTAATGCTCGTCTGGGTCAATCCAACATCGCTCTCGATGATAGCGTACATGTTTTCTATTAATGTGATGACGGAAATCAATCGTAAGCCGTCCTTCTTGCCCGACAAGCGTAAAGTCATCCGCGATGGCGATGCCGCCAAAGGTTAACAGTGCGTGATGGTTGGGGCATAGGCAGAGCACATTCTCTGCGGCGTCAGGTCCATAGTGAGGAGCAGTCAGTGGACGGATATGCGCAGCTTCGGCGTAGGGTCCCACTGGCGTAATAAGGCGTACGCCGCAGATCTGACAGCGATAATGATAGAGTTCCTTGACCTGCCGTCCGGCTTCGGTTTCTTGCAGACAGCGAACAATCGTGGTGGTCGAAGGTGAAACTATTCTTGACATAGACGGCGCCTTTAGCTGCTGGATAACTGTATGAGCGGCTGACAATTTGAGCAGACGAAACTTCCAGAGGATAAAGCCCGAAGGGCCTCGCTCCCGCCAATAGGATTCTACGCTAAATAAGCCGTCATACCGATAGCCGCTTTCCGGAGAATAAGGCGAGGTGAACTGTGCTCCTCGCACGACGCGAACGGGCAATCCTAACAATCTGTTTGTCGCTAAAGCGATATTGCCTCGTGTGAGAGTTTGATGGCCAATCTGTTGCCCTGAGAGTGGATCGCGTCCGTCGTGACCAGTGTACAAAATTTCCCCTCCATAGTCTTGGGCCCCTTCATAACCGCCGGCGAGAACCACCGAATCAGCGCCTTCGCGTCCTCTTCCAGAGATACCTGCTCGGCGAGGTCGATGTACGCCAGCCTTGGAGAGATCGATGCGCGAGGCAAACCAACTGCCTTCTGGATAGCCCGGCACGTGCCCAATGATGCGCTCCAACATAAGTGTTCTTTTTATCCTGGCGTTTTTCACTTAAAAAGACGCTGTATGTGGATCTTGCTATTGTGGGCTCTTTGTTGGGGGATTGGTTGCCTTGTCCCGCTGCAAAGTCTTGCCGCTCTTGCGCCCGGGGACTACGACTTTTCCTTGACCCAAGATGAACGGGTCCGTACCTATCTCGTGCATGTTCCTCCTCAGGCCAAGGATGGCAAACCGCTTCCGCTCGTGTTGGTCTTCCATGGCGCTGGCGGCAGAGCGCAGGGGCAAAAGGAGTGGGCCGGACTTGACCCGATTGCGGATCGTGAAGGGTTTCTGGTCGTGTATCCGGACGGGACCGGATGGTTTAGCCGACACCTGCTGACCTGGAATGCCGGTGGTTGTTGCGGCTACGCGAGGCTTCATAACATTGATGATGTTGGTTTTGTAGTGGCGCTACTGCAGGACCTGGCGAAGCAAATTCCTATTGATCACCGGAGAGTATATGCGACGGGCATGTCGAACGGCGCCATGATGAGTTATCGCTTAGCAGCTGAAATTCCGGAGCGTATTGCCGCCATTGCTCCCGTGGCGGGCGGGATGATGGTCAACCAGTCTACGTCGATGCTGCCCATGCCAGTTATGCATTTTCATAGTGTGGATGATCCGCGCGCTCCGTATGCTGGAGGATTTGGCCCCTTTTTACCTTTCTTGCGGCGTGTGGAGCATCCGTCCATTGAAGAAGTCGTGCAACAATGGGTTCGTCATAATAGCTGTGCACCCACACCCACAGTCGAAGCAACGATTCACGGCAAGACGGAAGGACTCGATGCGTCTCACACCGCCACGAAAATGACGTATGGCGACTGTCGCGACGGAGCCGAGGTCGTGCTATGGAAAATGACTGGAGCCGGGCACGTATGGCCTGGGCCGGGGCCCAAATATCCGGAATGGTTGCTCGGTCCGCCGACGAGTGTCATCAATGCCTCGGAAGAAATGTGGGCCTTTTTCCAGCGCTTCTCACGACCTGATGCGCTGCCACTGTGGAAACATGAAATCATCAATGCCCTTGCCGATCGCAAGTAACACTTGCCTATAGAAAATATCGACAGCAGTTTGGCAGGAGAAGCTGGAAGTATGGACCTGAATAGAAAGTGTTACACCATCGGCTATGGTGGTCGGCGTCCGGATGATTTCGTTGCACTGCTTCACCACCACAGCGTCCTGACTGTTGTTGATGTGCGGCTGCGTCCGGACCGGGCCAGCATGGGAGTGTACGTGCAGGCAAAGTCGCCAGAGAAAGGAATTCAGGGGTTACTCTCGAAAGGCGGCGTTCAATATATTTCTTTGCCTGAACTTGGCAACGTGTTTCGGGACACCGAAGATTGGCGACGGCGGTATCGGCAGCTAATCGAGCAAGCTGGTGAGGTGTTGCTGGAGCGCTTATGGGCTGTCCTTTCTCCCTTTTGTCTCCTGTGCGCCGAGCAGAAGGTAAAAGACTGTCATCGGTTGATGATTGCGGAGTATTTGGTGGGGAAGGGGTGGGAGGTGGAGCACATCGAGTAAATGACTGTTATCTCTCTGAAAAAGGATCTTTAGATTTTTCGAATAATCTCCGCCTTCGAATGGCTTGAAATTTCTTTCGCTAAATTCTAAGATTTCGCTAAATGGAGAAAATCAGCAATTTAGCGAAAAATGACTCTGAAGAAGCCTTTTCATATTTAAACCCTGAAGATAAGAGGCAAACCTTAGAATTAGCTCGACTTCTTGCCAAAAGAGATTGGGTGCTTTTTGTAGGTAGTGGGATTTCTCGTCCTAGCGGGCTTCCATTGTGGAGTGATCTAGTCAGTAAGATGGTGGAGCGGCTAGGTTCTGAAGCTACTGAACTAAAAGACCCTCTTGAGGTCGCTTCTCTTTTCGAGACAATCTTCAGTCGCAGTGCTCTTATTGCTTTTCTCCAAGAGCATCTTCAAAAACCCAATTCCCATCCGAATCCTCTCCATGATTCTCTACTCAGTCTTAATCCTCCGGTAATTATTACTACAAACTTCGACAACCTTTTTGAAAGAGATTTAGAAAAACATGGTGTTCCATATGCTTTAGTAGTCAGCAATGGAGACTTCTCCTCCGTCACCGACCGTCTCATTGTCCTCAAACCTCATGGGGATTTGCGACAACCCGACTCGCTTATTTTCACACGAAACGATTATGCCAGCTATCCTCGACAGAAAATGGTCAACGATGAGCTGTGTTTGCTAGCAGGAAAGCATTCGTTCTTTTTTGTTGGCTACAGTTTAGGCGATCCAGATCTAGAGCATCAACTTCAATGGATTCTCGATGCTCAAGGAAATCTAGCTAGGTCTCATTATCTCGTTGTTGACAAAATTAATCCCTTGCGTCGCCATGCCTTCCGTGACCAACGAAAGATCCAAACTATTGAAATTGAATCTTATGACAACTTAGAGCAGTTTCTCAGGGCTTTGCATATTGAAGCAGAACAGATTCGTCGATCTGAAGAGACAACGCGCAAACTATCTTTTTCCACGAAAAGCACGGAGGTTTCGGATCTCAGCGCCGCTGAAAAAGAGCTTTTAGCATTTCTCGAAGAAGACTACGCTCCAGTTATTAAAGCGCTAGATCAGTTACAGTTTGTTGAGGCAGAGAAACATCTTGAGCGCATCCTCGCCAGAATTCAAAAAGTAAAGAGTGCTCCAGCTTTAGCTCAGAAGAGTGCACTAGATAACTTCCATCAACGCGTCCTCTTAGCTTTAGCGGCTGTGACAGGTCGAAGGAATCGCTACGACAAAGCGCGAGATCTTTTTCGTCAGGCCAAGGAGTTGCAACCGTTCGCAGGTAAACGTCTTCTGCAGGCCGCTGAAGTGCTATTGAATCTTGGCGAATTTTCAGAAGTCGAAGCGCTTCTGCTACAGGCCCCGGAGAGCCCGACGGGAAGAGAAAAGGAGCTTCTTGGGCTCGCGGCTCTCCTGCGTAATGACGAGAGTCGATTCCAGGCGCTTTTTCCCGATGGTTGTCCTAAGAATGCAGAGTTCAACATTTTACAAGCTCGTTGGGCGGTGAAGGCCGTGACTGATGCGACGACAAGGCATACGGTGGATTTGCTTGAGAAAGCTTGGCTAAGTTCTCAGGAGTTTCCTCTAGGGTTGTTTTCCTTAGCTAGCCTCACCGAAGAGATACTTAGACGTATTATTGCCGAAGAATGGGAGGCCCCGGGGGTTGATCGGAAGGAACTCCTTCAGGCAGTAAGGGCGCGGTATCATCACGTTCTCAACATTTTTGAAAAACTGGAAGATCAATACCCCGAGGGTCTTGTTTCTATTCTGTCTCAGTTATTGGATTTTTGCCGTTTTCTTGGCGAACGAGAAAATCAGCAAGCGATTTTGCAGCGACTGCAGAAACTGTCAGTCATAACGCGTGAGCGTCCTTTCGTTGAATATCTTGCTGGAAAATCGCCTCCGACTCTGGACGTCATCGAGAACCTCTACCAAAGTGGGTATCTCTCAAGTTGTGAGAAAGCTCTTCTGACAGGGGCGACTCTTATTGAAAAGGAAGATACTGCAGAAGCCGAGCGGATCTATCGGCAAGCTCTTGCGAGTGTAGAAACTCCAGAAGACCGGCATGCTTTATTGAATGCTTTGTTGCAAACTCTCTTAAAAGAAGAACGATACCAAGAAGCTCTCGCTATCCTCGAAGAATCGATTCCTCCTGGAGAGGTGTTCCAAGTTCTTATGAGGAGCTTGATTCTTTTGTCGCAAAAAGATCAAGAAGGCGCATTAACCCTTCTTCGCGGAGCATTAGAGCAGCATCCACGAAGCCTGCTTCTGCTTCAGAATCTTTTCAATCTCATAAGCAACCAATTAGTGGAAGCTGGAAGTACAACTCTTACTGCCACACAAGAGGAAGCTCAGAAAAGATTCTTTGCAGAAGCCCTTCAATACGAAGAGCAGCTGGAAGCGCTGCTCCCAAGTTTTGAACACCGGATTCTACGGGCTCTCCTATTCGGTCAGCGGGGTCGCCATGAACATGCTCTGGATATTGTGGAGGAACTAGAAAGAGAGGGATATGTCACTCTTCAGGCCCTGCGTATGCGGTGCGAAGTGCTACGCAATTTCGGGAGGAATCGGGAAGTTGCAGAGTTACTTGCGAAGAGTCGGGATCGATACCCCGATAGCTATTTGCTTCGTTTTAATGAGGCGACAGCTTGGGCGCATGCTGGAGAAATCGAACGGGCGAGAGTAATTTGGGAGGAACTCCGCAGTTGTCCAGAAGCTGACGGAGATCTCTATCTCAATCTATTCAACGTTTATATTCAGCAAGGGGCCCTTGATCCTAGCGCCTTCAGTCGAGCATTTGACCTCGCCAAAGAAGCTTTAGAGAAGTTTCAGGATCGACGAGAATTTGTCGGTGGTTTGATTCAAGCAGCGCTGGGAAGCGGACGGAGCCCGGAAGCTTGGAAAATCATCGAGCAAAGGCCAGACTTACGAGAAGGGCTGCCCCTCATCGTCCTGCAGGAGACAGAAGCCGTAGAATTTATCGTCCAAAACACGAAGACGCAGCAGGAGAGAGCGGCTGTTTATTATGCTGGAGGAATGCCTTTTAGCGCTTATGCTGACCGTGCCCCACGCTCTTCTTTCTTTTTGTGGCAGGCACGGCTGCATCTATGGCGCAAACGGCAAGGGGCTGCCCCGTTCCTCTGCAGTTTTCCTCGGGAAGCCGCTCAGGATTCTCTATGGTCTCAGGACGGTCGGCAGGGAGTCCTTTTGGACATGACAGCTCTGCTCTCGTTGGGCACGCTTAACGTAACAAGAGAAATTTTTGAGGCGCTTCAGCGTGCTAGCAGACAAGTTTTCCTCTTCCCTGGGGCTCGTAAGTGGTTGGAAGGAGAAGTGGGGCGGCTCAGTCTGGAGCAGATGCCATACTATCGGGAACGGCACAGACGCCTCCGAGATTTGCTTCTTGCCACACGAGAGCGAGTTGAAATCTATGCCACGATTGAGAAGCGTGAGGGCATCTTTGATGAAGCTACGCGTCAACAACTAGGACATGTTGTCTGGGATGTGGAATTGGCAAAAACCAGTGAGGTTGTCTATGTTGATGACTATCTCCCTGCTGAACGTCGGAGTGATATTCCTCACGGCCTAGTCCTTTTCTCCTCGGATTTTCTATCGGGTTTAGAACAAGCCGGTGTGATATTTTCCAAAGAAGCTCAACAAATTCGAAGCGAACATGCAGAACCATTTGCAAAGGCAACAACCGGGGCATCGATTGCTCTAGAGAAGCCGGTCATGTTGTCTTTTCTGACTCTCCAAGCTTGGTTTGATGCCGGTCTGCTTGATCGCTGGCTACGCGGGGATTCGGGGTGGCCTCCACAGTTAATCGTGGGACCAGTTGCGTGGTTTCAGCTCGAAGAGGAATGCACTGGAGATGAGATTTGTCGTGAAGCCCTTCAAGTTGCGACTAATCTCCGGTCCGCCATTGTTGAGATGCTAGATAGGGGGGTGGTGAAAGAATTACCTGTTATTAAGCAGCCTGACTTGGGGGGGCACCCTAGCGTTCGTCCTTTCTTCGATGCAACGTTGAGCCTTCTGCAACAAGCGCGAGACCAGAATCTAGTACTATGGACCGATGACTTTTGTACTCGTTCACTCGTTGATCCTCGCGGGCCCTTACTCCAAGATCCTGCATTTGTCGATATAGCGGCTAAAGCACGTCAAGCTTTCGGTAAGATTAGTATTGGCGGGACTGAGGATATTCTCCGATGGCTTGAGAAAGCAGAACAACTTGCACGGGAACGGCGATTGCGCTTGCTCTGGCAAATGCACAAGGATGGTTATCGACTTCTCAATGTGAGTGAGGTTTTTCTCTGGTTGCTCGAACAGGTTCACTACAATTGGACTGCGACGCCTATCGTCGAGCTTCTGAACGATCTGAAGAATTTCTCTACGATTATCCCACCAAAAGTTGATGCTACACGATTTCAACTTTTTACTAGCTTTTCTTTAAGTGGACTTTCGAATCAGGTCATCAGCGGTTTGTGGCTTCTTGATGATTCCAACCTCACCGATGAAATGCGAAGCGAGATTAGTGCTGAGCTTGTTGATCTTTTAGAAAAAGCTGTTCCACAAGAGGGAAACTCGACCGTTGCAGTGCAGCTGTTTTGGAAGAGTTTGATGGGGCGGATGTGGTTGGGAAGCGGCGAAGAGATTTCTTCAGTTCGTGAGCAACGTAGAACTCGATTACCAGAGTTCATGGGATGGGTGGCCGAGTACATCTTGAAAGACCTTACTAAGCACCGTCAGATCGTTCATGAAATTGAAGATCTTGCGCTGACTGCTTTGCGCTCGTTACGACCCCGCTTGCTACAAGCTAACGAAGCGGAAGAGCATTCTCTCCGGTCTCTTGTTGCTAATCTTCTTGAGCCGTTATTTTCTCGGGGATTGCTGAATGAATTTAGTTCTGTTTTTCGTCGGCTTATTGGTCCCGTGATTGATCTCGATCTGAAGCTGACTCAGATCTATGGATTCCAGAGGCCGGAAGGAGAGTTCTTTGATCATATCCCTGTGGAGGAGGGGGAACATCAAGCGTGCGAGCTTCTCAGCCAAGCTTCCACTGGCCAACAGTCAGAACGGCTTAGGAAACTCACTCCGTTCCACATAGAAATCCTACTGGAGCGAACAGTTGATGCAAGCATCGCGAAAACCGCAGATGGTCAAGCTCTTCGCCTCTCTATTCCTGAAGAAATTCCTCTCTTATTCCTTCCCCTGGTCGCAGAGCCTTCCCTTCGAGAATATTTGTTCGAGCATTTTCGTGCTTGCTTCGAGCAAGTTGAACCTCCCCTTGCTCGCCTAATCAATGAACTTTTTCTTGATCTGATGTCAGACGATCCTACTGTTTCTGGAAAAGCGTTACGCAATTTTTACGGCGCCTATCTCCTCAGTACGCATTTTCAACTGATACGAGATCTCGTGCGTGGCTCCGAGCACTTAGGAGCGCTCCCTTTAGATGAGCTAGACTCCCTATGTGGGGGAATTCCAGCTTGGCCTAAGGAAGCGAATTTCCATGAATTCATTAACATGCAAATGCCTAAAGGTGAGGCGCTCGCTAGTCAGTCTGCAAAAGTCCCTTCTTCCTCCACGCTTCCCGTCTTATTGGGGCCATCGGAGGTAGCTCTTTCACTTTCTCAGTTCAGTGAGCAGTTACTTCAACGTGATCCAGAGAATCAACGGACTGAAGCGATCTCTCAGTGGGTTGTAAGGGCGCAGACTAGCGTTGACATTTTTGACTCGCTCCGCTGGTTAGATGTTCTCCTTAGTCAAGCCTACCGCTCTCCGGATTTGAAAGTTTTTGTAGGTGGGCAGGAGAAATTTTTACGAGAATGGCTCGTCGAGCATTTACTCGATATTTTGGGTGATGAGCCACGGAAACCTCAGGCTAAAACACCACCAAAAGAAATCTCTTTACCGAATAACAAAATTTTCAGACGCTCAATCCATGCAAAAGTCTTGCATCTCGCTTGCCAAATTGTGGCCAGTCCTGTTTATCGTCAAGCGCTGAGTGAAAGAACCGACCAGCAACAAGGGAGAGAAGTTGTCGGGGAATTGATGCTTAAAGGAGTAGTGTTAGCTCATCGCATTTTACCAGTGGTACTCCAGGACATGCATCTTTCCCTTGATCAGATAGATCAGAAGTTAGCTACAGCAATACAGCTTGTGAACTCTTTTGCGTTTCTAGACCAGTTTCAGCCGAACCTCTATGGGCCAGAAGCTGATCGGTATGATCACCTCTTGGCTGGGACTCTGGCTGTGTTTCGAGCAGTTGAACGCACCGTTCGGATAGATAATGCTATGGCTGGACGTTCTTCTGCGTCATTTTGGCTAACACGGCCAGTTCGACGTATGCTTCAACACCTCACTAATCAGCCAGAAAATGAAGCCGAGCAACGCATTCGGGAAGCTCGTGAGCAAGGAATGCCCAATCGTTTACAGACATTTCTGAATCAAACCCCTCAAGAATATGCCAAAGACCTCCTTCAGCTAACTTCGACTGATTTCACAAAAGGGGAAAAACTCTTTCTGCAAGGGTCAGCGAGACTTCAGGAGCTTTTGCGGCAGGCGTCAGACTCAATCAAGATTCAACCTGTAGAGTTCCCTTCAGACGTAAAGGAGATCGACTTTGTTCTGAGAGCAACGCTCGTTACAGGAGAAGAAGTCCATCTGCTTGTAAGTGTGCAGACCTCTGCCGAGCCACGCCATATCCGACAATCTTGTGCTCAGCTGCAGTCTGTAACGCATTTGTTCCCTTTGTCTTACTGTATGATCCTGACCCCATCCATCTCAGAGCGAGCGCGAAAAATCTGCGAAGAAAATGGCGTCGGGTATGTTGATTTACATGGAAATGCTTTCGTGAAGTTTGGCGGCATCTTTATTCGGACCACTGCTTCAAAGAAGGAAGTACGTCGTCGTGGGCGACCAAAGTCGCTCTTTGCGCCTATTTCTACTCGAGTGATACGAACTCTCTTAATTGAGCCGCGGCGACGCTGGAAGTTGAGCGAGTTAGCCGCGGTAGCGCATGTGAGTCTTGGACATATCCACAAGGTAAAACAGGAACTCTTGACCCAGGAATTCATCGAAGAAGGTCGGGAGAAAAGCTTCTTCCTAAAAGATCCTCCCGGGCTACTGAACGCTTGGCAGGAAACCTATAACTATGGACAGAATCAAATCATCCCTCTTTTTTCACTTGAGAAAATTCCGGTCATTGAGGAGAAGATCAAGCAGTATTGCGATGCGGAAAAGGTGGGATATGCTTTGACCCTTTTTTCTGGAGCCTTAAGGCTTGCACCCTTCGTTCGGCAGAACGTGGCGGCATTCTACTTTTTTGGTGATCGGGAAGCATTGCAACAAAAACTCAATCTTAAGCAAGTCGATTCTGGCGCCAATGTGCTCCTTCTCATTCCTTATGACGAAGGGGTATTCCATGGGGTACAAGAAGTTGACGGATACAAGATTGTTAATTCCATACAATTGTATCTAGACTTGCACAGCTACGGTGGGCGAGGGCGCGAGCAAGCCGAGTTCCTCAGAGAGAAGCTAATTGGTTTTTGAAGGAGTGGAGGAGAAGAGGAATGTCATCGAAGGATGAATACCCAGAAGATGCGGTCCAGGCTTGTTTCTCCGCCCTACTAGAGATTTTTACTTATTTGAAATCCTATCGAGATTTTATTGTCCTGATCGGTGGTTGGGTTCCTTTTTTCCTCACTGAGGGAAAGACCGAAGAGCCCCACATTGGTTCTCTCGATATTGATCTTGCTATTGACACGAAGAAAACTCCTGAGACTGAGTATACAACTCTCCTCGAGCAGCTGGAGTCACGGGGTTATGTGCCTGCACGAGACAGAAGAGGAAAGATTGTTCCGGCTCGCTACGAGAAGATATTGCGCTTTGCTGAAGGACGTTCCTACCCGATTCAAGTAGATTTTTTGGCTCCTGAGTATGGGGGAACGAAGAAGCAACATCGTCATCAGCGTGTCCAGGATCTTCTTGCCCACAAGGCGAGAGGAAGTGATCTCGTCTTCGACCACTTTGTTGAAATAGAAATTGCTGGACAGCTTCCTAATGAAGTGCAACGTCGAGAGAAAATCAAGGTTGCAGATGCAGCGTCGTGCTTAGTAATGAAGGCCATTACTTTTGGCAACAGAAGATCAGAAAAGGATGCCTATGATCTCTATGTACTCTGCGATGCTTTAGGGACCGGGGCTATCATCGAAGAGGTATCTCCACTTAGACGAAACAAATTGGTGAAGGAGGCTCTGGCGGTCTTACGTAAAGAGTTTGATTCTCCCAATGCTCTCGGGCCAGTTTCAGTGGCCGATTTCTATAAGGCTGGTGGAGAAGATAGGGAACGACTGAAGCGAAGGGCGTTCGAGCTTTTTCTTACTATTGTTTCTGGAGTTGAAAAGAAATAATTGCTCGGTTATTCCTTCCGATTAGGAAATAAAGAAAGCTTCTACCCTTCACCCCGCAGCACTTCCAACGGCGGGCGATTCGCCACGCCGCGATTCCCAAGCAGACCGGTTGCAATTGTCACTCCCGAGACGATGAGAAACGCTAACACGAGTGGTGTTGCCGCCGGGGCAAAGACGGTCTCGAACAACCAGCGTGACAAAGCCCAACTGGCAAGAATCGCGAGCAGGACGCCGCTGAGCGCCGCGATACTGCCTACGAGCAGATACTCCACGACGAGAATCTGGCGAATCTGTGCGCGTGAGGCCCCTAACGTACGCAGCAACACGCTTTCCTGTATCCGTTGAGAACGGCTCGTTGTGACCGCATTTGCGAGGACGAGCAACCCAGCGATGATGCTGAACAACGCCATGAACCGGAGCGCGAACGTGATGCGGCTCAGGATCATGTCTAAAGTGTGCAACACCGAAGTCAGGTCAATAGCTGATACATTCGGAAACTGCTGGACAACAGCGCGTTGCACGGCGGCGGACACTGCGTTCGACGGCGTTCTTGTCACTAATAGATAGGTTTGCGGCGCTGCCTCGAGAACGCCGACCGGAAAAACTACGAAGAAATTGGGTTTGATTTGCTGCCAATCGACTTTGCGAATGCTCCTCACTGTCGTTGTGAAAGGCACGCCTTGGATATCGAAGACCAGTGTATCTCCCACCGTGACGCCAAGCGCGCGGGCGACTTCCTCTTCCAACGAAATCGCCGGCGCGCTGTTAGCGGGTTCGGGTGCGCCTTGCCAGTTGCCGGCGACCAAGGTTTCGGTATCGATCAGGTGATCCCGATATGTAGCACGGTACTCATGCTGCAGCGCCCAATCTGGAATTGCCTGGCCTGCGTCGTTGCGCAGCTCCTCTACGCTTCGGCCTTTGACCGACGCCAAGCGCATGGTCACCAGCGGTGCTTCTTGCGGAACTGGGAGAGAAAAAGAGTGGACAAGGTTGATAACCGCTTCCCGTTGATCCGTTTGAATGTCGAAGAGAATGAGATTGGACTGGTTTGTCTCGCTTCTGCGGGAGACTTGCTGGATCAAGCCCTGTTGGACGAGTTGCAAGGTCATGAGCAGAAACGCGCCGAGGCCAAGGGCGAGCATAAGCATAAGCGTTTGATTGCGTGGTCGATGTAAATTGGCGAGTCCTTGACGCCACACATACGGCCATACAAGTGAAGAGTAAGATCGGGCAAGGACCATCAGACCCCTTGCGATGCCAGCAAGCAAAGCGAGCGCGCCGCCGACTGCGGCGCAGAAGCCCAACCCATAAGTCCACCGCTCGGTGGAGAGGAGCGCGTAAGTGATAATTTC
>JACXTT010010762.1_pt1 | contig 12307 bp, 11 predicted proteins | sample 9270951 | NCBI WGS metagenome assembly JACXTT01 (sample SAMN15532306, study PRJNA645909) | rock metagenome | isolation source: weathered quartz diorite | place: Puerto Rico | collected 2017-06-21 | reverse complement strand
AATCGAGGCCGAGTGCGCCGGGCGCGTGCCACAGGCGATCATCACGTACTCGCCGGTCACCCGCTGCGCTCCGGCGTCGCCGGTGAGCTCGATCGTGTGCGGATCGAGGAAGCGCGCCGAGCCGACCAGCGTCTCGACGTCGTTGCGCTTGAGCTGCGACTGGACGACCTCGATCTCCCGCCGCACGACGGCCTGCACGCGGAACGTCAGGTCCTCGACGGAGATCTTCTCCTTGACCGTGTAGCCCTTGCCGTAGAACGTCCGCTGGCTGAAACCGGACAGGTAGAGGATCGCTTCGCGGAGCGTCTTGCTCGGGATCGTGCCGGTGTGCAGCGACACGCCGCCGAGCATGTGCCGGCGATCGGTGACCGCCACGCGCTTCTTCATCTTGGCGGCGCAGATCGCCGCCTTCTGGCCGGCCGGGCCGCTGCCGATGACGACTAGGTCGTAGTCGTACGTGGACACTCGCGATTCGTAGACGTCGCACGAGCGCTCCGCAAGCGGGCCCCGGTGACGCCCTGGTGACGCGCCCCTTTTGAATCCGGAACCGATCGGCTACACGCGGACCAGATGAAGCTCGGAGCCCTCGCGGAAGCACTCGGCGCCACCCTCGAAGGGGACGCTTCGATCGAGATCTCGGGCCCAGCGCCGATCGAGTCGGCCGGACCCGGCGAGATCACGTTCGTCGCCAACCCGCGCTACCAGGCGAAACTCCCGGAGTGCCGGGCGTCGGCGGTCATCCTCGCTCCCGGCATCGGCGCTCCCGGCCTCGCGGTGCTTCGCGTGCGCGAACCCTACGGGGCGTTCGTGCGGCTGTTGCAGCTGTTCGCGCGGCCGCTGGCGCCGCCGCCGGGAATCCATCCGACGGCGTCGATCGCGGCGAGCGCCCGCATCGGCGAGGGCGCCTCGATCGGACCGTTCGCGGTGATCGGGGAACGCGTCGTGATCGGCGCCGCGGCTCGAATCGACGCGCACGTGGTGATCTATCCCGAGGTCGAGATCGGCGACCGCTTCGTCGCCAACGCCCATGCGGTCGTGCGCGAGCGCGTGCGGATCGGGAACGACGTGAAGCTCCAGGCCGGTGCCGTCATCGGCGGCGAAGGGTTCGGCTATCTTCCCGACGGCAAGGGCAGCGTCATCCCCATCCCGCAGATCGGGACCGTCGTTCTCGAAGACGGAGTCGAGATCGGCGCCAACACGACCGTCGACCGCGCCGCGGTCGGCGCCACGCGCATCCGGCAGAGCTCGAAGATCGACAACCTCGTGCAGATCGGCCACGGCTGCGACGTCGGCCCGGTCGCGATGCTGGCGGCCCAGGTCGGTCTGTCGGGCAGTACGCGCGTCGGAGCGGGTGCGCAGCTCGGTGGGCAGGTCGGCGCTGCGGGACACCTCACCATCGGCGCCGGAGCCAGGGTGGCGGCGCAGAGCGGAGTCGCGAACGACGTCGACGCGGGAGTGACCGTCGGGAGCGGCGTTCCGGCGATGGAGATCTCGGCCTACCGCCGGGTGATGGCGGTGCTCCGCAACCTTCCCGATCTGGTGCGCCGGGTGCGCGAGCTCGAGCGCCGGGCGGGGGCGTGATGCGCGCCCCGGCGAGGAGCGTGATCGCGGTCGCCGCTTTCGCCCCGCGGGCGGGCCGCTGAAGCTCTCCGTCGTCATCCCCGCCTTCGACGAGCGTGCGACGCTCGCCGAGATCGTCCGCCGCGTCGACGCGCTGCCGATCGATAAGGAGATCCTGATCGTCGACGACGGCTCGACGGACGGCACCGGCGAGGTCGCCGCCTCGCTCGCGCGCGGTGCCGAGATCCGTGTGCTGCGCCAGCCCGAGAACCTCGGCAAGGGCGCGGCGGTGCGCCGCGGATTCGAGGAGGCGACGGGCGACGTGGTGGTGATCCAGGACGCCGACCTCGAGTACGACCCCCGCGACCTCCTGAAGATGCTCGAGCCGATCACCGCGGGCGACGCCGACGTCGTCTACGGATCGCGCTTCGTCGGCTCGCCGCGGCGCGTGCTCCGCTATCGCCACCAGCTCGGCAACCAGCTGCTCACGTTTCTTTCGAACCTCGCGACCGATCTGAACCTGACCGACGTGATGACCGGGTACAAGATGATGACCCGCGAGGTGGTCGCGCGTGTCCGGGTGCGCTCGAATCGCTTCTCGCTCGAGCCCGAGCTCACATCGAAGATCGCGCGCATGAACTACCGCATCTACGAGGTGCCCATCTCGTACCATGGCCGCTCCTACTTCGAGGGGAAGAAGGCCGGATGGTACGACGGGCTCACCGCGCTCGGGGCGATTCTCCGCTACGCCTTCGTAGACGACGAGGAGAACGAGAGCGCTCCCTACCGGATCCTGCGAAGCATGGAGAAGCTCCGGCGGTACAACGCGTGGATGTGGTCGGAGCTCTCGCCGTTCGTCGGGCGTCGGGTGCTCGAGGTCGGCTCCGGCGTCGGCAACATGACCCGGTTCATGCTCGGATGCGAGCGTGTCACGGCGACCGATCTCGACCCGAAATACCTCGCCATCTTGCGGAACCGGTTCCTCCGAGAGCCGAACGTACGGGTCGAGACCTACGATCTGAACGACGCCGTGGTGCCGGTCGACGGTCCGGTCGATACGGTGCTCTGCTTGAACGTCCTCGAGCACGTCGAGGACGACGCCGGGGCCCTGGCCCGGATGCATGCGGTGCTCGAGGAAGGAGGGCGGCTCGTGCTCCTGGTTCCGGCGGTTCGCGTGCTCTACGGCTCGCTCGATCGCTCCCTCCACCACCACCGTCGCTACGGGCGGGAGGAGCTGGTCGCGAAGCTCCGCGCGGCCGGATTCACGGTCGAGAAGACGCGCTACTTCAACCTGCTCGGCGTCTTCGGGTGGTTCGTCAACAGCCGGATCCTCCGCCGTCGGACGTTTCCACCGGTCCAGCTGTCGCTCTACGACCGCCTGGTGCCGCTGTTCCGGCTTGAGAGCCGGCTGGAGCTGCCCGTCGGGATGTCGCTCATCGTGATCGGGCGAAAGGCCTGAGGCCGGTCCGGTGGCCTCCGCCGCGGCGGGGCTTTCCTTGCTCCGGGTACCTGGTTATATTCGGGAGCTTGCTCGACGGACGTGTTGGAGAGCTTCGAGGCCGACCGTGAAGATTCGCGTCGAGGAGATCAAGGAAACCGAGAAAGAAGCGGAGTTCGTGGAAGAAGTCTCCCAGGTGAACGAGCAGCTCGCGAGCACCGGGGCCGTCGACTATCAGTTCGCGGCACCCGTGCCCGTGGACGTCCGCTACTATCGCCTCGGCTCCGACTTGTTGTTCCACGGCCATTTCGACGGGCGGGTGAACGGCACCTGCAGCCGCTGCCTCGAGGGTTATCCGTTCGGCGTTCGCGAGGACTTCACGTTCGTGCTGAAGCCTTCCGAAGAGCGCCGCGGCGACCAGCTGACCGACGACGATCTGTCGCTCAGCTTCTACGATTCCGACGAGGTCGACCTCTCGCCGCTCGTCCGCGAGGCGATCCTGCTCGCGCTCCCGACCCGACCCCTCTGCAAGGAAGACTGCCGCGGCCTCTGTCCCCACTGCGGCACGAACTGGAACCTCGGCAGCTGCGACTGCCGGGACGGCTGGACCGATCCGCGCCTCGACGTGCTGCGGAACCTGAAGCGCTGACCGGCGCACCGGAGATTGCCATGGGCCTTCCGAAACGACGTACCTCCCACCAGAAGCGCAACAAGCGCCGCGCCCACGACGCGCTGGCGATTCCGCAGTCCGTGGCCTGCCCGTCCTGCGGCGAGCCGACGCAGCGGCATCGCGCCTGCGGCCATTGTGGCCAATACCGCGGACGCCAGGTGATCGAGGCCGCCGCCGAGTAGGGACGGGTACGGGCCCCGAGCCCGCACGTACATGAAGACCGTTGCCGTCGACGCGATGGGTGGCGACCACGCCCCCGAAGCGATCATCGAAGGCTCCGTACAGGCCGCGCGCGAGCTGCACGTCCCGATCACGCTGATCGGCGACCGCGAGATCGTCGCGCGCGAGCTCGCCCGGCACCGTACCACCGACTTGTCGATCACCATCCACCATGCCTCGCAGGTGGTGGAGATGGACGACAGCCCGGTCGAGGCGCTTCGCCGCAAGCGCGACAGCTCGATCCGCGTCGGCTTCAACATGCTGAAGGCGCAGGAGGTGTCCGCGTTCGTGAGCGCCGGAAACTCGGGCGCGATGATGGCGGCCGCTGTCATGATCCTCGGCAACCTGCCGGGCGTGGAGCGTCCGGCGATCAGCCTCGAGCTGCCCTCGAAGCGCGGCCACGTCACGCTGCTCGACGCCGGCGCGAACGTCGAGTGCGATCCGCTGAACCTCGTGCAGTTCGCCGTCATGGGCGACGTCTACGCCCGCAGCGTCCGCGGCCTCTTGTCCCCACGTGTCGGCCTCGTCAGCAACGGCGAGGAAGCGAGCAAGGGAACCGAGCTCACGCGCGCCGCCGACCGGGCGCTGCGGCTCATGCCGATGAACTACGTCGGTTACATCGAGGGCCGCGACCTGAACGCCGGCAACGTCGACGTGGCGGTCACCGACGGCTTCACGGGCAACGCCATCCTCAAGTCGCTCGAAGGACTCGGCAGCTTCGTCGGCTATCTGCTCCGCCAGATGTTCGAGCGGAACCTGAAGACGAAGCTCGCGTACCTGTTGCTCAAGAAGGACCTCGAGCGCATCCGTCACACGCTCGACCACGACGCCGTCGGCGGGGCGCCGCTGCTCGGGGTGAAGGGCGTGACGATCATCGCGCACGGCTCGTCCAGCCCGAAGGCGGTCATGAACGCGATCCGCCAGGCGGCCGAGGCCGCGCGCAAGAACGTCCCGGGCGAGATCGCCGAAGGCCTGCGCGCCATTCCCGAGACGAGCGAGCTGCCGAGCGCGCGGAAGAGCGGGCTCTGGCAGCAGATCAAGGGACGCTTCCGCCGCGACGGCAAAGCGGACCGCAACGGCGACGCACGGCCGGACGCGGAGGAGCCCGAGACGGCGCCTCCTCCGGAGGACGTTCCGAAGCCGGAGTGAGCGCGCCGGAACGGCCGATCGCTCCCTCGGGGACCCGCGCAAGAGGCGGGCTCGAACACCCCGAACGGCTCCTATTCCTCCCCGAATCGTTGTGATAGGACGCCGCAATCTCAGACGGAGGTCAGACGAAAATGGCAGGTGCCGAAGCGGGCAAAGACACCGAAGCGCGGGTGAAAGAAATCATCTGCGAGCACCTTGGAGTGGGTGAGGAAGAGGTCACTCCCGAGGCGTCGTTCATCGAGGATCTCGGTGCGGACTCGCTCGACATCGTCGAGCTGGTGATGGCTCTCGAAGAAGAATACGAGATGGAGATCTCCGACGAGGACGCGGAGAAGATCCGCACCGTCGGCGACGTGGTCAAGTACATCGAAGAGCACAAGAAGTAAGCATCATCCCGGGGCGGATCGGGGGCGGCAGGTGAACGGAGTGAACGTGACCCGGCACCCCTGCCGCTCCCTCCTCGGGGACTCGCGATGAAGTGCCCCTTCTGTCGCGACCTCGAGAACAAAGTCATCGATTCCCGTCTCAGCAAGGACGGAGACATCATCCGGCGCCGGCGCGAGTGTCTGCGCTGCGAGCGCCGTTTCACCACCTACGAGCGCGTCGAGGAGATGCTGCCGATGATCGTCAAGAAGGACGGTCGTCGGGAGGTCTACGACCGCATGAAGGTGACGGCCGGCCTCATCAAGGCCTGCGAGAAGCGCCCGGTCAGCATGGAGATGATCGAGCAGACCGCCGATCAGATCGAGCGCCGGCTGCAGGAGCGGGGTGACAAGGAGGTCGAGAGCTCGGTGATCGGCGAGGCGATCATGCGGGCGCTCTACGATCTCGACAAGGTCGCCTACGTCCGCTTCGCCTCGGTCTACCGCTCGTTCGAGGACGTGAACGAGTTCATGCGCGAGCTGAAGGACCTGCTGCAGTCGAGCCGGCCCGACGGCTCGGCGAGGGGCGCGCGCCCGAAGACCGCCGGCAAGGTTCGCGCGCCACGCAGCCGAGCCGAGGAGTGAGCTCGCGGAGCTCGCGCGCGGCCGACGAAGCGTTCCTGCGCGAGGCGCTCCGGCTCGCCGAGCGCGGGCTCGGCCGCACCAGCCCGAACCCGGCCGTCGGCGCGGTGGTGGTCCGCGGCGGGCGGATCGTCGGCCGCGGCTTCCACCGCCGAGCGGGGGGGCCACACGCCGAGGTCTTCGCGCTCCGCGAGGCCAAGCAGCGCGCGAGGGGAGCGACCCTCTACGTCACGCTCGAGCCGTGCAGCCACTTCGGGCGCACCCCGCCGTGCGCGGATGCCCTGATCCAAGCGGGGATCGCGCGCGTCGTGATCGGCGCTCCGGATCCGAACCCGCAGGTCGCGGGGCGCGGGCTCGCACGTCTACGGCGCGCCGGGATCGCCGTGGAGACGGGCGTCCTGGTGGCGGAGTGCCGCGCGCTGAACGTCGACTTCGAGAAGTACATCACGACGGGGCTGCCCTGGGTCGTGCTGAAGCTCGCGGCGACGCTCGACGGCCGGATCGCCACCGCATCGGGCGATTCCAAGTGGATCACCGGGCCCGAGGCGCGCCGCAAGGTCCACGAGCTCCGGAACCGCCTCGATGCGGTGCTCGTGGGCTCGGAGACCGTGATCCACGACGACCCCGAGCTCACCTGCCGGATCCGCGGCGGGCGCGATCCGCTGCGCGTCGTGCTCGACGGGCGCCTGCGCGTGAAGCCTTCCGCGCGCGTGTTCCGGGATCGCCCCGAGACGACGCGCCTCTACACGCTCGACGACGCGAGCGCGAAGGCGACGCGCCTGCACCGGCGGGGCGTGGTGGTACGCCGCGGCGGAGGCGATCGTCCCGGCGCGCTCACCCGCGTGCTCCGCGACCTCGCCAGCGCCGGGGTGAAGAGCGTGCTCGTCGAGGGAGGCGGGACGGTCGCCGCGCGGGCGCTCCGCGAGGGGCTCGTCGATCGGCTGATGGTGTTCGTGGCGCCGAAGATGATCGGCTGCGAGGGCCGGCCGATGGTCGGCGCGCTCGGCGTCGCGCGCATGAAGGACGCGCTCGGGCTCGCCGACGCCACGGTCGAATCCGTCGGCGCGGACTGGTTGATCGCGGGCTCGCCCGTGCTCGCTCGCTGACGGGCTTCCGCGCTCCGACCGGCCTTCCGCATCACTTCCCGAAACGCTAAGATTTGCGGCTACATGGACTTCGAGCCGATTCTCGAGAAGGTCCGCAAGGGCAAGATGGTCGTGATCGTCGACGATCGCGACGGCAGCGCCGAGGTCTGCATGGCGGCGTCGCGCATCAGTGCGGAGGCCGTGAACTTCATGGCGACGCACGCCCGCGGCCTCATCTGTCTCGCGCTCACCGAGGAGAAGCTCCGCTCGCTCGGCATCCCGCTGGTCGCGGGTGACGGCGGTCTCCGACGCACCTACGGGGTGTCCATCGAGGCCCGCCGCGGCGTGACCACCGGGATCTCGGCGGCGGATCGCGCGACCACGATCCGTGCCGCGGCCGCCGACGGCGCGGTGCCGGCCGACATCGTCATGCCGGGACACGTGCTGCCGGTGCAGATCCAGAAGGGCGGCGTATTGGCTCGCCCGCAGGTGCCGGAAGCGTCCGTCGATCTCTGTCGCCTCGCCGGCGTGGAGCCGATCGCGGTCTCTTGTGCCGTGCTCCGCGATGACGGCGGGATCGCGCAGGGCGCCGACCTCGAGGCGTTCGCCGAGCAGCACGGGCTCGAGCGCATCAGCATCGATTCGCTCGTCCGCTACCGGCTCCGCTTCGAGACGCTGGTGACGCGCGCCGCGAACTCGTCGATCGAGACGACGGCGGGCGAGTTTCAGACGATCGCGTACCGGAGCGAAGTCGATCCGTTCGAGCACGTCGCGCTGGTGCGCGGAGACGTCTCGGGCGACGAGGCGCCGCTCGTGCGGATCCACTCGCAGTGCCTGACCGGCGACGTCTTCGGGTCGCTGCGCTGCGATTGCGGCGAGCAGCTGCACCAGGCATTCGGCCGCATCGCGCGCGAGGGGCGCGGCATCCTCGTGTACCTTCGCCAAGAAGGCCGTGGCATCGGCCTCGGCAACAAGATCCGCGCCTACGCGCTCCAGGACCGCGGGCGCGACACGGTGCAGGCGAACCTCGAGCTCGGCTTCAAGGAAGACCTGCGCGACTACGGCATCGCCGCGCAGATCCTCCGCGAGCTCGGAGTGAAGCGCGTTCGCCTGCTCACCAACAATCCGCGAAAGATCGCCGGGCTCACCCGTTACGGCATTGAGGTGGCCGAGCGACTGGCGCTCGAGTCCACGCCGCACGACGACAACATCGACTACCTGCGGACGAAGCGGGAGAAGCTCGGTCACTTCTTCAACACGCTGCCGCTGATCACCACCTGACCCAGCGCGGGCTTCGCCCGCGGGCTCGAGAACGTTCATGCCACACGAGATCGACGGAACCTCCGGAGGAAAAGGCCTGCGCATCGGCGTCGTCGTGGCGCGCTTCAACGCGTTCGTGACCGAGCGCCTGCTGGCAGGGGCGCTCGCCGAGCTGGCCGCCGCGGGGGTCGCCGACTCCGACGTCACGATCGTGCGCGTGCCCGGCGCATTCGAGGTGCCGCTGGCGGCACGCGAGCTCGCGGCGGCAGGCTCCTTCGATGCGGTCGTCTGCCTCGGCGCGGTCATCCGCGGCGACACGCCCCACTTCGACTTCGTCGCCCAGGCGGCGACCGACGGCACCGGCCGGGTGATGCTCGACTACGGCATCCCGATCGCGTTCGGCGTGCTCACCACGAACACGATCGAGCAGGCGCTCGAGCGCTCGAACGAGGGTACGGGGAACAAGGGCGGCGAGGCGGTCGCGACCGTGCTCGAGATGGTCGCCGTGGTGCGCGCGATCCGCGCGGGCGGAGGACCTCTGCGCTGATGGCGACGCGCCGTCAGGGTCGCGAGCTCGCTCTCCAGGCACTCTACCGCGTCGAAGTCGTCGGCGACGAGTCGCCCGAGGCGCTCGAGCTCCTGTGGGAGAACTTCGAGGCACCGATCGATGCGCGCGGCTTCGCGGTCGAGCTCGTGCACGGCGTGCTCGCCGAGCGCGAGAAGCTCGACGGGCTGATCGCCGACGCGGCGGAGAACTGGAGCGTCGCCCGGCTCTCTCGCGTGGATCTCAGCGTGCTCCGCATCGCCACGCTCGAGCTCGAGAAGCGCGATCCACGGACCCCGGCGCGCGTCGTGCTGGACGAGGCCATCGAGATCGCCCGGCGCTACGGCGGCGAGGAGTCCTCGCAGTTCGTGAACGGCGTACTCGACCAGATCGCGAACAAGATCGGCGTGGTGGAGCCCAAGTGAGGCGCACGAGCGTCAGCTCGAGGGGGAAGCACGACCGGGTTCGCGGCGCTTTCGGTGTGTGCGCGAGGGAGGCCGCGTGTCGGTCCGCGCCGCTGAGCGGCAGGCCGCAATGCGACGCGGACCGACACGCGACCTCCCTCGCGACTGGGAGCAATGGCCGGCTGGCCCTACCCCGCATGGCGTCATCCCGAAAAACTTTAGCGAGGCATGAGACGGACGGCGCACGGCGCCGTCCGTCTCATGCCGACGGCCATCGGAGGAGCGCTACCGCGCTCCGCACGGGGCCTACGGCGTCAGCCTAAAAATGAACGAGCGGTACGAAGCTTCTGCGATCGAATCCCGCTGGCAGGAGCGCTGGGAGCGGGAGAAGACCTTCGTGCTCGACGACCGCGCGGACGGCCGGCCGCGCTACTACGTGCTCGAGATGTTCCCGTACCCATCCGGGCGCATCCACATGGGGCACGTACGCGTCTATGCCATCGGCGACGTGATCGCGCGCTACCACCGCATGCGCGGCGAGGCGGTGATGCACCCGATGGGCTGGGACGCGTTTGGCATGCCGGCCGAGAACGCGGCGATCCAGGGCGGCGAGCATCCGGCGAAGTGGACGTACCGCAACATCGATGCGATGCGCGGGCAGCTCCGCCGCATGGGCTTGTCCTACGACTGGACGCGCGAGTTCGCGACCTGCGACGCGAGCTACTACCGCTGGGAGCAGCTCGTCTTCCTGGAGATGCTCGAGCGCGGCCTGGCCTATCGCCGGCACGCGCCGGCGAACTGGTGCCCGTCGTGCCAGACCGTGCTCGCCAACGAGCAGGTCGAGGACGGCGCCTGCTGGCGCTGCGGCTCCGTCGTCGAGCTGCGCGCGCTCGAGCAGTGGTTCTTCCGCATCACCGACTACGCCGAGGAACTGCTGGAAGGCTGCGACCGGCTCGCCGGCGGGTGGCCGGAGCGCGTGCTCACGCAGCAGCGGAACTGGATCGGCAAGAGCATCGGAGCCGAGGTTCGGTTCGGGCTGCTCGATCCGCGACCCGCGGACGTGACCGACATCAAGGTCTTCACGACCCGCCCCGACACCCTGTTCGGAGCGACGTTCATGAGCCTCGCGGTCGAGCATCCGCTGGTCCCGCAGCTCGCGAAGCTCGCCGGACGCGAGCGCGAGGTCGCGGAGTTCGTCGACGGCGTCCGCCGCCAGACGCGCGAGGAGCGCGCCGCGGGCAAGGAAGGTGTCTTCACCGGCGCGTACTGCGAGAACCCGATGACCGGGGCGCGCATGCCGATCTACGCCGCGAACTTCGTGCTCATGGAGTACGGCACCGGCGCGGTGATGGCGGTGCCGACGCACGACCAGCGCGACTTCGAGTTCGCCCGCCGCTACGAGCTGCCGATGATCGTCGTGATCCAGCCCGACGACGTGCCGGCGCTCGATCCCGCGACCATGACCGAGGCCTACGACGGTCCGGGGCGGATGGTCCACTCCGGCCGCTTCGACGGCACCGAGAGCGAGGCCGGGAAGCTCGCCGTCGGCGAGGAGCTGAAGGCCCGCGGCCTCGGCGGGCCCACCACGCAGTTTCGCCTCCGCGACTGGTGCATCTCGCGCCAGCGGTACTGGGGAGCGCCGATCCCGGTCGTCTACTGCGACGGATGCGGGATCGTTCCGGTGCCGAAGGCCGACCTTCCGGTGGTGCTGCCGCTCGACGTTCCGTTCACCGGCGAAGGTGGATCGCCGCTCGCGAAGAGCGAGTCGTTCACGCGCGTGCCGTGCCCGCGCTGCGGTAAGACGGCACGGCGCGAGACCGACACGATGGACACGTTCGTCGAGTCGTCATGGTACTTCGCGCGCTTCGTCTGCCCGGACGAGAGCACGAAGCCGCTCGACCCCGCGCGCGTGAACCGCTGGCTGCCGGTTCATCAGTACGTCGGCGGCATCGAGCACGCCGTGCTGCATCTCATCTATTCGCGCTTCTACACGCGCGTGCTCCGCGACCTCGGGTACGTGAACGCGAACGAGCCGTTCGCACGCCTGCTGACGCAGGGGATGGTCTGCAAGGAGACGCTCCGCTGCGAAGAGCACGGCTGGCTCTTCCCGGAGAACGTCGAGGCGGGACGCTGCAAGACCTGCGGGCGCGCCGTCGAGGTCGGGCGCACCGAGAAGATGTCGAAGTCGAAGAAGAACGTCGTCGACCCCGACGATCTCATCCAGCGCTACGGTGCCGACACCGTACGGCTGTTCTGTCTGTTCGCGGCCCCCGTCGAGCGCGACCTCGAATGGAGCGATCAGGGCGTGGAGGGCGCGTCGCGCTTCCTGCAGCGGCTGTGGCGGATCGTCTACCAGAGCCGCGAGCGGCTGAGCCCGGCCTCCGCGCCGGTGCCGCCCGCCTTCAGCGGCCGCCCGCTCGCGCTCCATCGCCAGACGCACAAGGCGGTCCAGAAGGCCGGCGACGACATCGGCGAGCGCTTTCATTTCAACACCGCGATCGCCGCGACCATGGAGCTGGTCAACGCGGCGAGCAAGTTCCTCGAGGACAAGGCGCTCGACGACGATGGCGGCCCGGCGGCGCTCCGTGAGGCGCTGCGCTCGATCGTGCTGCTGCTGTCGCCGGTCGTGCCGCACGTCACGGCCGAGCTCTGGAGCGCGCTCGGCTACGGGAGCGAGATCGACCGCGAGCCTTGGCCGAAGGCCGACCCGGCCGCGCTCGTCGAGGAGACCGCGACCGTCGTCGTGCAGGTGAACGGCAAGCTCCGTGCCCGGCTCACCGTGGCCCGCGGTGCGGCCGAGGACGATCTCGTCGCCGCGGCGCTCGCGGACGAAGGCGTCCGTCGCCACACCGACGGCAAGGCGCCCCGCAAGCGCGTTTTCGGTCCCGACAAGCCATTGAAACCCCGCCGCGATTCGGTGAAACGGGCGCCGTCATGGAAAAGCCCGCGGACACCGCAACCACCCGCCCCGCCC
>JACXTT010010761.1_pt1 | contig 12307 bp, 12 predicted proteins | sample 9270951 | NCBI WGS metagenome assembly JACXTT01 (sample SAMN15532306, study PRJNA645909) | rock metagenome | isolation source: weathered quartz diorite | place: Puerto Rico | collected 2017-06-21 | reverse complement strand
CTGGGCGAGCGCCGGGAGGCCGAGCTGCAGGACGAGCAGCGCGGACAGCGTCGCCGATCGTGACGCGGTCGAGATGGCCCGGGAGCATGCCCGCTCGGGGGCCGACGCACAACCGCGTGCGGGCCCGCTGCGGGGGCCGCGCCGTCGGGCGTCGGCCCCCGTGGCGGCGACCTATCGATTGTCTGCGTCGTGCGGGACGGATGCGGCCACGGCCGGCGTCACCAGGTTCAGCGAGCCGGTCAGCACCCAGGCCCGCTGGCTGGGCGCGAAGCGCGGGGCGAGCAACCCGTCGTTGATCTCCCGCGTGACCGCGAAGCGGTTGAACTTCGTCGCCGGAAGGAACAGGCGATCGTTCGACTGCCCGCCGTCCGAGAAGTCCTCCAGATCGGCCTCCTCGGGCGAGGTGATGCCGTCCCCGTTCTCGTCGATCCGCCCCACCTCCTTCGCGTAGGCGTCGAACAGGCGCTGGACCGGGTCGGTCGTCATCAGCTCGAAGGAGCTCGGCCGCGCGTAGACGTCGAGCAGCACCTCGTTGGCGAGACCGCTCGGAATGCAGCGCAGGCGCTTCTCATGTCGTCGCTCCCTTCTCCCCCCACTCCTGTTTCTCCGCGTCGGGTTCCCTGGATTGCGACGGAGGGTATGGTGGCGAGACCGTTCCGTCGGCTATGTGGTGACGACGGCTCCGGCCGTCCCGCCCCTGCCGACGTACTGTCAGCCGGCGGACGGCGTTGTTACGGCGTCGAGAAGGCGTAACATTCGATCTCCTCAGGTCCCATGACGAAGGCGGAACACGAGGTACGCGAGCGACGCCGCGTCGAGTGGATGGCCGGCGCGCAGCGGGGGAACGCCGAGGCCTATCGTGCCTTGCTGGATGAGATCGGACCCGAGATCCTGAACTACCTGCGCGCGCACGTCCCCGGCCCGGAGGTCGACGATCTCTACCAGGAGACCTTCCTCGCCCTGCACCGGGCGCGGCACACCTACCGGCATCCGCGGCCGGTGGGGCCCTGGCTGTTCGCGATCGCGCGCCACGTCGTGGCGCGCCACATGCGCCGGCAGCGGATCAGGGCAGGCAGGGAGATCCTCGCCGACGCGCCTCCCGAGGCGGCGACGGGCGACGCCGGCCACGCCCGGCTCCGGCTGGTGCAGGCGCTCGATCGCCTGCCGGCAACGCATCGCCAGGCCTTCGAGCTGCTGAAGCTCGAGGGGCTGTCGACGCACGCCGCGGCCGCGCGCGCCGGGACCACGCCCGGGGCCCTTCGCGTGCGCGCCCATCGGGCGTACAAGACACTCCGCCACCTCCTCGGAACGTGACCATGAGCATCCCCGATACCCATGAGCACCTGGTCGCCCGGCTCGTCGCCGACGCGCGCCCGATCCGTCCGCTGTGGTCGCCGCAGGCGCGGCTGGCGCTCTGGATGCTCCTGCCGGCGTTCGGGCTCGTCGTCGCCGTCCAGCTCGGGCTGCGTCAGGATCTCGGCCTGCACCTCCGCCAGCCGCTCTTCGCGCTGGAGGTCGGCGCGCTGATCCTGGCCGGCGCCATGGCCGCCGCGCTCGCGCTCCGCGGCGCGGTGCCCGGGATGGCTCCCGGGCGCGGGCTGACGATGTTCATCCTGCTGCTCGGGGCGGCGGCCGTGACGCTCGTGGCGCTCGAGCCGGCGGGGACGGTGCACTCCGTGCGCGAGTTCGCGGCCGGCGGAGCCCAGTGCGTCGCGTCCATCATTGCCTTCTCCGCGCTCCCGTGGATCGCGCTCTTCGTGGCGGTGCGCCGCGGCGCCCCGCTCGATTCCACGCTGGTGGGCGTCGAGACCGGCGCGGCGGCCTTCCTCTTCGGCGCCGCTGCGGTGCGGATCGCGTGCCCGATCGACCAGGGGCTCCACCTGCTCGCCTGGCACGCGGGACCGATCGCCGTCGGGATGGCGCTCTCGGCGGTCGCGGGCGCGCGGTGGCTCGGCAGCTGGCAGCGCGCCTGATCGCGTCCGCCTGTTGACCCGCCGAGGCCGCGGCCCGTTCTGGCCTTCTCCGGCGGCCGTCTGCTATAGCGCCGTGCGCCCATGAGCGACGCCCCATGAACATCGGTGTGCCCAGGGAGACTGCGGCGGGCGAACGCCGCGTCGCGCTCGTGCCGGACGCCGCCGCGGCGCTGGTGAAGAGCGGGCTCGAGGTGCTGCTCGAGCGCGGCGCGGGCGAGGGGGCGTTCCACGCCGACGCCGCCTACGAGCAGGGCGGCGCGCGCATCGTCCCCGATGCGGGTGCGCTCTTCGACCAGGCGGACATCGTCCTCAAGGTGCAGAAGCCGACGCTCGCCGAGGTGGACCGGCTCCGCGAGGGCGCCGTGCTGGTCTCGTTCCTGCAGGCCCTCACCAGCCCCGAGCTGATCGCGCGTCTCGCCGCGCGGCGAATCACCAGCTTCGGGATGGAGGGTATCCCGCGCATCAGCCGCGCGCAGAAGATGGACGCGCTCTCGTCGCAGGCGAACATCGCCGGCTACAAGGCGGTGCTCATCGCGGCGGAGACGCTGGCCAAGTTCTTTCCCATGCTGATGACCGCCGCGGGCACCGTCTTCGCGGCGCGCGTACTGGTGATCGGCGCCGGCGTGGCAGGGCTCCAGGCGATCGCGACCGCGCGCCGTCTAGGTGCGCAGGTGTGGGGCTACGACGTGCGGCCGGTCGTGAAGGAGCAGGTCGAGAGCCTGGGCGCCAAGTTCCTCGCGTTCGACCTGGGGGTCGCCGACGCCGAGGACAAGGGCGGCTACGCGAAGGCGCTCACCGCCGACGCCAGCCGCCGCCAGCAGGAGATGCTCGCCGAGAAGACCAAGGACTTCGACGTGGTGGTCACCACCGCGCTGGTGCCCGGCCGTCCCGCGCCGCGCCTGGTCACCAGGGAGACCGTCGCGGGCATGCGCTCGGGCTCCGTGATCGTGGACCTCGCCGCCGAGGCGGGCGGCAACTGCGAGCTGACCGAGCCCGACCAGGTGGTCGTCCGCCACGGCGTGACCATCCACGGCCCCACCAACCTGCCGGCGACGATGCCGGTCCACGCGAGCCAGCTCTACGCGCGGAACGTCACCGAGCTCCTGCGCGAGCTGGTCAAGAACGGCGCCCTGGCGCTCGACTTCGACGACGAGGTGGTGAAGGGGGCCTGCGTCACGCACGGCGGCGCGGTGGTCAACGAGGCGGTCAAGGCCGCGGGGAAGCCGGCATGACGACCGAGCTGGAGGTCGGCCTCTACATCTTCATGCTGGCCGGGTTCCTCGGCTACCACATCATCACCCGTGTCCCGCCGCTCCTCCACACGCCGCTCATGTCGGCGACCAACGCCATCGCCGCGATCTCGCTGGTCGGGTCGCTGGTGGTGGCGGGCAGCGACTACAGCGGCGTGCCGAACGGCTGGGTGTGCACGCTGCTCGGCCTGGCGGCGGTGACCTGCTCGTCGACCAACGCCGTCGGCGGCTTCCTCATCACCGATCGCATGCTGCGCATGTTCAAGACCGCCGAGGAGCGGAAGGCGGGCACGCGCCGCCCGGTCGAGCTGCAGGCGTTCGCCTTCGTCCTCGCGGTCGCCGCCGTCGTCGCCGGGCTCCTCTACGCGACCAAGCCCTCCGGCATGGCGATGGGCGAGTACCTCCACGAGCACGTCGCCCCCGACGCGCTCCGCTACTGCTACATCCTCTCGGCGGCGATGTTCGTGCTCGGGCTGAAGGGCCTGAGCTCGCCCCGCTGGGCGCGCCGGGGCATGGCGCTCGCCGCCTTCGGCATGCTGGTCGCCGTGGTGGGGACCCTCTTCCATCCCCACATCGTCGACTACCGCTGGATCGGGCTCGGCTTCGGCGTCGGCGCGGTGATCGGCGGCACGATGGGACTCCGCATCCCGATGACCGCGGTGCCGCAGCGGACCGCGCTCTCGCACTCGCTGGGCGCGCTCGCCGCGTGCCTGGTGGGCGTCTCGGAGTACTTCCGCTATCACGGCGCGCTCGGCCGCGTGACGCTCACCGCGCTCGACTTCGAGGTCGTGGTCGGCGGGCTCACCTTCACGGGCAGCCTGGTCGCGGCGGCGAAGCTCCAGGAGCTGCTCCGCGGCCGGCCGATCACCTACCGGGGACAGAACATCATCAGCCTGACGCTGCTCTCGATCATCGTCACCTCGGGCGCCTACCTGGTGATCACCGCGTCGGCCACCGCGTTCTTCTACGTGATGGTGGCCATGTCGCTCGTCTTCGGTCTCCTGCTGGTCATCCCGATCGGCGCCGCCGACATGCCCGTCGTGATCGCGCTCCTCAACTCGTACGGCGGGCTCGCGGACGCGGCGATGGGCTTCGTGCTGATGAACAAGATCCAGATCATCACGGGCTCGCTCGACGGGACCTCGGGCTTCCTACTGGCGCTCCTCATGTGCCGGGCCATGAACCGCTCGGCGATGAACGTTCTCTTCGGGGCCTTCGGCACGGTGACCGACGAGGAGGCGGCCGCCGCCGGCGCCGAGGCGAAGGGCACGGTGCGCAGCATCGCGGCCGAGGAGACGGCGGTCCTCTTCGACACCGCGCACAACATCGTGGTGGTGCCCGGCTACGGCATGGCGGTGGCGCAGGCGCAGCACGCGGTCGCCGAGCTGGGGAACATCCTGAAGGAACGCGGCGTCGACGTGAAGTACGCGATCCACCCGGTCGCCGGCCGCATGCCGGGGCACATGAACGTCCTCCTCGCCGAGGCCAACGTCCCCTACGAGCAGCTGCACGAGATGGAGGCCATCAACCCGTTCTTCCCCGAGGCCGACATCGTGCTCGTGGTGGGGGCCAACGACGTCACCAACCCGGCGGCGCGGACCAACAAGTCGAGCCCCCTCTTCGGCATGCCCATCCTCGAGGTCGACCGCGCCAAGTCGATCATCGTGCTGAAGCGCAGCATGCGCCCGGGGTTCGCCGGGGTCGACAACGACCTCTACTACAACGAGAAGTGCATGATGCTCTTCGGCGACGCCAAGGACAGCATCACCAAGCTGATCAGCGAGATGAAGTCCCTGCTGTAGCGACCCGAGACCTTGTCTCGGGTCGGTCTACGGAGGGCGAGAGTTCCACCCGGTACACAGGCGAACGGCGTGCCGCGGCCGGCGAAGCCGGCGCGGCAAACTTTCCGGAGCGTTCCTGGTGCCGCATCCGGCGCCGCGTCCCGGGCGTAGTGATGGTGGAGGGCGGCCACCATGACGCAAATCGAATCATGAAGCGGGTCTTCGTCGCCGGGCAGATCGTCGAGTACTGGAGCAATCCCGACGTCGCCTTCGGCTGGGCGCACACCGACCTCCAGGGCTACCTCGATCGGGACGCGTGGGTGCTGCTCTTCAACGCGGTGGTGCTGAGCACCCCCCGGCCGGATCCCGACTGGGCCTCCTGAGCGCCGGGGTGCTACGCCCCGTCGCGGGCGATGCGGCGATCCCAGCGCCGCGCGCGGACGAGCGTGTCACCCTCGAAGGCGTCGAGGCGCGCGCGCAGCTCGAACTCCGTCCGCGTCGCCTCGAGCCGGGTGCGGGTCTCCACCCGCACCGCCCACGTCCCGCGCCGAAGCCCCATCCGCTGCTCCACCTCCGCACGGGCCCAGAGGGGATCGTCGTCACGGATGCGGAAGCGCCGGGTGGTGGACTGCTCCAGCTCCAGGCCGATCGCGTCCAGGCGGCCGGCGCCCTCGCTGACGATCGTCTGGGCGACCTCGCCGGTGACCTCGTCGCGCTCGAGCGTGCGCTCGACGCTCCACGGGCGGAGCTCGGTGTAGGCGGCGGGGGGGGCGCCCTCCGCGTCGGCGAACCGCGGCAGGCGATCGTCCTCCGCGCGCGGCGGCCGGGCCGGCAGCTCGAGGACGCTCGCGCCGCTGAACAGCGTGAGCTCGACCGGCTCCGGCGACGGCCACGCCACCGGCCAGTACGCGGTGGAGAGCGCCAGACGGAGCCGGCTCCGCGGCGCGAACACGTGGGCGACGTCGTTCAGCACCACGCGCACGCGGTAGCGCCGTCCGGGCACGAGCGGCAGGAGATCCTCGTGGCCCGTGCGGTGCATGAGATCGAGGAGACCGTAGGTCACGCGGGTCGAGGCGCCGCTCGGGTGCACCTCGTTCAGACGCACGGCGACGAAGGCGCGCGGGCGGTCGACGGCCACGTCCAGGACCACGACCGGGGCGCCGAGGATCTCGAGCGGCTCAACGAGCGGCGCGGAGTCGAAGGTGAGCGACGCGGCGTCGTCGTCGCGCTGGTCGCCCGGCAGGTCGCCCTCGTCACCGAAGGCGCACCAGTCGCCGGCCGCGGCCCCCACCGATTGCGGCGAGCACCACGCGATCCTGGCCTCCGGCCTAGGCGCGTCGTCGAGCCGGCCGGGATTGAGCGCCCACCGGCGGGGCCGGATGCGCGGCGACGGCCACGCGTCCTCGGCCACCCAGCGGGCGCCGCTCCACACGCGGTAGAACACATCCTCCATGACGCCCGAGTCGACGCCGGCGAGCCAGCGCTCCCACCAGCGGAGCGCCTCCTGCAGGAAGCCGATCGCGGGGCCCGGGACGCCGGTATGCGGGTAGACGTGACCCCACGGTCCGACGAGCCCCTTCCGCGGCACGACCAGCCCGGCCAGGAGCCGCGGCACCGCGTTCGTGTAGGCGTCTGCCCACCCGCCGACGGCGTAGACGGGGCACGTGATGCGCTCGGGCGCCTCGCACACCGAGCCCCGGCGCCAGTAGACGTCGCGGCGCGGGTGGCGGAGCCACACCTCGGGGAAGGGCACCGCGTGGTCCAGGCGCGCGAGCCACGTGTCGCGCCACCCCTCGCCCACAAGCGCCGGGTCGGGCGGCAGGGCGCTGACCGCGAGCAGCACGGACCCCCAGGTGAGGTTCTCGTTCAGCAGGCACCCGCCCATGTAGTGCGCGTCGTCGGCGTAGCGGTCGTCCGAGGCGCACACCGAGATGACGGCGCGGAGCGCCCGCGGGCGGCGCGCCGCGATCTGCAGCACGTTGAACCCGCCCCACGACTTGCCGATCATGCCGACCGCGCCGGTGCACCACGGCTGCTCGGCGATCCAGGCGATCACCGCCACGCCGTCCGCCAGCTCCTCCTCCGCGTACTCGTCGGCGAGCACGCCGTCGGAATCGCCCGAGCCGCGCACGTCGACGCGTACCGCGGCGTAGCCGTGCCCGGCGAACCAGTGGTGCATCGGCTCGTCGCGCGTGCGCGTGAAGTCGCGCTTGCGGTAGGGAATGTACTCGAGGACGGCAGGGACGGGCGCGTGCTCCGCGTCCTCCGGGAGCCAGATGCGCGCCGCGAGGCGGCAGCCATCGGGCATGGGGATCCAGCAGTGCTCGATCTCCCGCACCCGGCGCGGGAATGCGGTCACGACCTTCACGCCACGTCTCCGGCGCCGCCCCTCAGGCCGGCTGGGCCGCCGCGTGCCCCTCCGCGGCGCGAAACATCCGCGTCAGGCGCTCGCGGACGAGGACGCCGACGGCGTGATCCCAGCAGTTCACGATCGCGAGCCGGAACCCGCCCGGCGGCATCGCGTGCGCGTCGGGCGCCTGGTCCGCGTGGAAGGTGATCTGGATGCTCGACACGCCGGCCACGCGGCGCAGCTCGTCGACCGCGCCGGGATCGACGCTCCAGCGCACCCCGTGCCGGCCGAAGAGCACCACGCTGTACCCCGTGCGCCGCGCCGCATCGGCGAAGCGCCAGCGGCCGCGCGCGTAGAGCTCGACCATGGCCTCGAGCCACCCCGCCCCGTAAAGATCGACCCACTGGTCGGCGAAGCGGAGATGGGCCTCGATGATCGTGCCGCCGATCGTCTCCAGGTTGGCGAAGCCCGAGTACCCGCGCAGGTGACGGCGGAGCCACTCGCCCCCGTACGCCTCGACCGCGGGCAGCGGCTCGGCCTGCACCGTCCAGGAGTCGAAGGTCCCGTCGCCCAGCGCGTGGCCGACCGCATGCCGCCACCAGACCGGCTCGCCGTCGACCAGCGCCACGTCGCTGCTCACGTGCGCGCCGGCGAGGACCGGCATCCAGAGGTGCCCGGGCGTCTGCGCCCGCTCGTACTCCTCGCACGTGCGGATGATCCTCCCGCCGACGCCCATGCCGCGGAGGTTGTAGACGGGCTTGCTGAACACCGGGAAGCGCGTGGGCGCGATCCCGTGCGGGCCGTGCTCCACCCCCTGGGTCTCGCAGATGAGGAGCTTGTTGTAGATCCAGCGGTGCGCCGGGTAGAGGCGATAGGCGTCCGCGTCGTCGGTCGGGATGACGACATCGTCTGGGCAGGCGATGCCCGCGAAGTACTGCGCCCGCCAGGGGTCCTTCTCCACGATCGGCACGACGCCACGCGCTCCCGAGCGGGTGTATCGGCCGGATGGCGTCGCAACCTTAGACCCGCCGCCCCCGGAGCCGGTAGGATGGTCGCCGGTGACCCTCGCCGCCCTGCTCCTCTCCCTGGCCGCGGTCTTCGTCTGGTCGGCGGTTCGGCCGCACGACTACTTCACGTGGTTCCTCGAGACCTGGCCGGCGATGGTGGGGGTGGCGGTCCTCGTCGCGACCCATCGACGCTTCCGCTTCACCACCCTGGTCTACGGCATGATCTGGGTGCATGCCGTGGTGCTGCTGGTGGGCGGCCACTACACCTACGCCGAGGTGCCGCTCTTCGACTGGATCCGGGCACACTGGCACCTGGCGCGCAACGACTACGATCGGGTGGGCCACTTCGTGCAGGGCTTCGTGCCGGCGCTGGTCGCGCGCGAGGTGCTGATCCGCCAGCGCATCGTCCGCGGTCGCGGCTGGCTCGCGTTCGTGGTCGTCTGCATCTGCCTCGCGATCAGCGCCACCTACGAGCTCCTCGAGTGGCGCGTGGCGGTCGCCACGGGCAGCGCGGCCGACGCGTTCCTCGGCACCCAGGGCGACCCCTGGGACACCCAGGAGGACATGGCCACGGCGCTCGTCGGCGCGATCGCGGCACTCCTCTTCGTGAGCCGCTGGCACGACCGCAAGATCGCGCGTCTCGGGCCTTAGACAGTGCGAACCGCGTACTCCGTCGCCGGCGTCTCCAGGCCCTCGATCGCGACGGAGCGGAAGTGGCGCAGCGCGTCCTCGGCGAAATCACCGGGGCGACACACGGCGAGATGATCGCGAAGAAAGGCCACCTCTGCGCGGACATCCTCGCCGATCATCAGCACCGCCCGCTTGCAATGACGGCAGGACACCAGCAGCGCCACGCCGGGGAGCCTACCCGACCCGGGCTGCGTCCGGATGAGGGGTCAATGAAATCTCGGTGAGGGAGGATTGACGGCCGATCGTCGGCGGCCGAGACTCCGCCACGAGGAGGACACCCCATGCGCGCGACTTCGTGGCTCCTGGGCGCAGCACTCGTGGCCATCGGCGTTCCCGCCAGCGGCACGACCATCGTCGTCGGGCCCGGCGACTCGATCCAGGCAGCGGTCGACCAGGCCTCGCCCGGCGACACGGTCCTGGTGCGTCCCGGGACGTACCACGAGGCGGGCACCCCCTGCCCCACCGAGCCCGCGACCTGCGCCGTCGTGGTCACCAAGGACGACATCTCGCTCGTCGCCGCCGGGAACGGTCCGATCGTGCTCGAGAACCCCGGCGACCAGGAGCAGGGCATCGCGATCGCCCGCGCGGGCGCCAGCGGACCCGACTGCCTCACCGACCCGAGCCAGCGTGTCGACGGCGCGCTGGTCCAGGGATTCACCGTCAACGGCTTCGACGGCGACGGCATCTTCCTCCTCTGCGTCGACAACTGGGCGGTGCTCGGGAACTCGACCAACGACGACGCCGAGTACGGCATCTTCCCCTCGCACTGCGGCCCGGGCGAGGTGGCGCACAACGTGGCGACCGGCGCCAACGACACCGGCATCTACGTCGGCCAGTCACACGACGTCCGCATCCACCACAACCTGGCCACCGGCAACGTCAGCGGCTTCGAGCTCGAGAACACCAGCAACAGCCGCGTGGACCACAACGAATCCCACGGCAACACGGGCGGCATCCTCACCTTCACGAACATCTTCCTCGACGTGAAGCAGAACGCCCACAACCGGGTCGATCACAACTTCGTGCACGACAACGACCGGCCGAACACCTGCCTCGACCCCTCCGACGAGGTGTGCGCCGTGCCCCCGGGGACGGGCCTCCTGGTGCTCGCCGCCGACGACAACCAGATCGACCACAACGTGGTCACCGGCAACGACTCCTTCGGCATCGCGGTCGCCAACTTCTGCGTGGCGAACAACCTCACCGCGGAGCAGTGCGCGATGCTCGACATCGAGCCGAACGCGGACTTCACACGCGTCATCAACAACGTCGCGACGGGCAACGGCACGAACCCCTCGCCGCTCATCAACCCGGTGTTCGCGGTCGACCTCGCGTGGGACACGACCGGCACCGGGAACTGCTGGAGCCGGAACGTGGCGGGCACGCAGTTCCCGCCCGACCTACCTTCCTGCAACTAGCCGTCGGCTAGGGCACGACGGCCGGCGCGAACGGGCAGAGCATGCCCTCCTTCGCCGGCAAGCACTGGTCGGTGACAGGGGGCGCCGTGTCCCCGTCGTCGCGGTAGTAGAAGCCGAGGATGAAGCACATCTCGTCGGTGGTCTTCGGCCCGAACTGCACCTCGTGGTCCTCGGTGTTGTGCCAGGTGCAGGCGATCCGCATCTTCTGCCCCTTCTCGAGGCGGATGGGCGGATCCGGCCACCACGAGTGCGGGTGCTGCCAGTCCTGGTTCTCGTAGCGGATGACGGGCGTCACCCCGTCGGGCGCCATCAGCTGGATGTTCGCGTAGGTGCCGAGGCGATGCTGGTGGGTGGCGAGCTGGATCAGCGTCAGGTTCACCGGCGCCGTCCACTCCGCGGTGAGCGTCTGGTCTCCGCCGGCCGGGATGTGGATGTCGGTGATGTTGCCGGCGACCAGTCCCTCCGCGTAGTGCCGCACCGTCCCCTTCTTCGCCTTGTAGAAGTTGAAGCGGATGTTCGGGACGAGCGGCTCGGCGGTGAAGTTCTTGAGATGCGAATTCAGGAATACCTGCTTGTGCGGCTCGAGGTGGAGCGCGATCCCGTCCGGGAAGCGGAAGCGCGAATCCGGGGTCTGGATGGGAATCAGGAGCTGGGGGATGAACTCGTCGGGCGGGACCCCGCCGCAGCCGACGCTCACGACCGGCCCTTTCGGGAACTTGCTGTCGTCGGTCAGGTTGCCGCCGTACGACCAGACCACGAAGTGATGCGCCTCGGGCGGCATGCTGAGCTGGAAGGCGTTGACGTCCATCGCCTTCCGGTTGGGCAGGCGCCGGTACTCGCACACCTCGAGGTCCTGCCCCGGCTGCACCACGAACTTGCTCGTGTGCATCTGGAAGCCGTGACCGGGCGCGGGCTTCTTCAGCCGGCGGGCGTCGGCAGGGACACCGAGGGCGAGCAGGAGACCGACGACGAGGGCGGTCCGCATGCTCGTCCCTAACGGACGAAGCGCACGATCGTCAAGCCAAAGGCCGAAAATCAGGCCTTCATGGCCGCGGTCTCCGCCTCCTCGTACACCATCGCGAACCACACGTCGGCGACCAGCGCCCACTCCCCCTCCGAGCGCTCGGCCGGGGCGCGCCGCGTCATCGCACGCAGGCGGGCGATCACCTCGTCGATACGGACATGCCGTGGGAGGTAGCGCCGGACGCGTGCGCGCGTCGCCACGTCCGCGAGCGAGTCGACCAGGTCGGCGACCGGATCCGTCTCGCACCAGGCCGCCGGCCCGAGCGCCGCGCCCGCCAGCTCGCGGACGACGTCGAGGGGGATCAGATCGGGCGCGTGGTTCGTGATCTCCTCGGGCGCACTGGCCGCTTCGAGGCGCGCGCCGAGGGCCGGGAAGTGCCGCACCAGGGCGCCCGAGACGGGCGGCGGGGGCAGGCACGCGAGGATGCGCCAGTCCATCTCGTCGTCGGAGTCGTCGCGCTGCACGAGCAGGCTCCCGTCCACGGCCGGGGTGAGGTCGATGCCGACGAACGAGGCGCACGGGCCGCTCGGCTGCCACCAGATGCGCACCAGGCTGGCGCACGGGGCCCCGACGACGGTCTCGAGAAAGCCCGTCCGCGGATGCTCGAGCGTGACCAGCTCGCGCTCGTCGGCGTCCTCGGCCGCGGCGAGGAGGGCAGCGCGCAGCTCCTCGTCGCTGGGCGCGCGATGCGGCGCCAGCTCGACCAGGCGTTTCACCAGCGCGTCCCAGTCCATCGCGGGGTCCGTTGCAAGGGACGTTCCCGCCCCCGCCACGTGGCCTCCCCCCGGCGCGACGGGCCGCGACCCGTCACTTT
>JACXTT010010760.1_pt1 | contig 12308 bp, 20 predicted proteins | sample 9270951 | NCBI WGS metagenome assembly JACXTT01 (sample SAMN15532306, study PRJNA645909) | rock metagenome | isolation source: weathered quartz diorite | place: Puerto Rico | collected 2017-06-21 | reverse complement strand
GCGTAAGGTGTAGTAAAATTCAGAATTAACCTCAGTCGGGGAGTGGCTCAGCCTGGTAGAGCACCTGGTTCGGGACCAGGGGGTCGGAGGTTCAAATCCTCTCTCCCCGACCATTCTTTCTCTCGCAGTCTCAGCATGTTAGGCTGCCTTTGCTGCTTCAGACTTGAGTTCGATTTTCGGTACATTCGGTACAACTGAGGGCAATTCGAAGCCGAAACCGCTCTTTTCCGCCCACTCTTTGCGGAATTCTACGTCCTCTTTGATTTTGTCGTAGAGATCGTCCATCGTCTTGCCCGCATGCCCCATCCAGTAGTTCCGCAGACCTTCTGGACAGCCAGTTTTGTTCTTCAGATACGTGTTCCTGAAACGTCGGAAGGCATGGTTCCCAGCTTTGTGTGTTCCGGTATACGGGTTCACGTACCCTAGCTCCTTCAGCGCTGGATGCAAGTGGCGACGGATGATGTTAGACGACGAGAGCGGTTTTCCGTTCCGAGAGGCGAACAGGAATCCAGACTTGCGGTCCCCGACGAAGGCTTTCAAAAGAGCAGCGATGTCTGGATGGATGTCCGCATCACGTAGGGCGTTGATGGTTTTCAATCTTCCTTTCACCTTGCAGTGACGAGCCTGCTGTCTCACGCTGATCATTCTGAAATCTGACGAAATGTGTTTGTCGATTTCAATCCCAAGTGCCTCGCTGATCCTCAAACCTGCTGCACCGCAGAGGACAAACAGCATGCGCTTCTTTGGATTCTTCCATTTCGCCAATCCCGTCATCACTTCCGACGAGAAGCTCGGCGTGTTCTGTTTCGACTTCTCGACCAGTGGCACGTCCATGAACTCATGGTTCCAATCGCGTGGATAGAGTTGGCTGCCGTCGTCATCCACAACTGACGCGACGACCATTTTGGGAACTTGCAGGTAATTCTCAACGGTTTTCGGTGACAACCCTGCGTCCACCAGTATCGTGACCACCTTCTTCAACACGCCATTGTTAACATCCGAAACGGGACAGTCCCCAATAGCAGGATTGATCCAGTTATTCAGGACGCGCTCCCAGTCATCAATCGTGTCACCTGAAACAGGTTTACGTTTTCGCAAGCGAAGACGCTCAAGCCAGCGTCCCGCCTGCTCTTTGAACGTGACAACTCCGGCTTTCTGCTGTTGAACAACCTTGTTGAAATGTTCGACCGTGTCAGCACCGCTCTCCGTGATGATTTCGCGGGCACGTCGCTTGCGTTCCGAAGCCGAGAGTGCTCCGACTCCAGCAATCGGACAAATCTTTGCTCGCTTGTGGCTCCGTTCATATTGACCGGGGATATCCTCCCACCAGCGAACAACCCACCACTTTCCGCTCCTTTCAATGTGACCTTCCTGACCAGTTCGGCGGGACATTGACTTTCCTCTCCGCTTCACTGGTGTCGCGGCACCGACCTTAATACCACTCGCTGGGAATTGCAACAGGGCGGGTTGATAGCTGCGGACCGAGGAAGGAATTGCGGACGGGTAACTGTCTGCCGTACTCGCCAAAAGGGTCGCGGCAGTGAGCAATATGCCGATGGCTACTGAGTTAGAAATCTGAACCTGCATCAATCGTTCTGCCATTCGAGGTATCTACTTCTAGGGGCATGACTCACACAGCCCACTAGCAGAGAAATACCGCTCGGTGGTCAAAAATCACGTTATTGAAGCTGACAGTCGGTGGTTCGCACAACAGGGGTTCAAACAGCCTCGAATTACACAGAACGGTGCCCTAAACAACCATCAATCAGCTGCTCGCGTGACAAGCCGCGTCCAGAGGCGCATCTCTCCGATGGCGTGGTGGTGAACCATGCGACCTTCGCGGCAGTCGCCGCATCATAGGAGTGTTGGCGCGATGTGTTGCGAGGAAACTCAGCATCCCGCACTGATGGAAGCAAGCCAAGGCTGCGCGGAGACTGCCAGTAAGGCAAGTGCGTTAGCGGCTAGGCGCTCTGGCGACGTGATGTCGCCATGAAGGTCGCAGGGTAGACATCCGGCGCGACCGTGAAGGATGGTACGAGTCAACGTCCCATTCTCCATGGTCGCGCTTTTTTCTTGTTCGTCAAAGAAGCACACAACGGGTCATTACGTCCGGCTACCGATGAACGCTGGGCACAACACAAGCCGAGCGTATCGGCATAAGGAGAAAACAATCTATGGAAACTCAAACGTTCGCATCGAAAGAAGTCAAGTCCGAATTCCTTCGAGTTTTAGAACACACCAAGGAGTTCTATCTCAACAACCCAACCAGTGACCTGAAGACGTGGATATTTCTCACGGGTGAGGGTGAGGTCGAGTGCTTAGACCGAGACCCGGAGACTGACGAATTCGCTAACGACCCTTTGGTCGCACGCGACGCCGCCGAACGTGAGTTCGGCAGCCCGCTGTGGCTTTTGGCAATCATCGACAAGAACACGGAATTGAGCGCATCAGGCGTCATCGAGCTTCTGCCCGATTTTTATGAGATGTGGGAGGCCCGTGAGTATTACTTTGCGTCCCGCACGAAGGACGACTCGCTGGAAATTTCGAAAAACTAGTCGGTCATCGCGTATTAGGAAGAAGAAGCCGAAACGCCTTTTCAAAGGCGTCCGTTGGGGATGACCTCCCAGCGCTGATGAGAGCGTAAGCTCCACGGGCAGGTCAAGGAGCACTTTATGGCGATTGAAGAAGTAGATCAGGAACTATGGCACTTGGCGGTCGAGAACGTCACCAAGCAGCAGGAAGAGGCTTTCGATGCGTTATTCAACGAAGCAGTCGAGGAGCATCTGAAAAGCGATTGCGCGGATTGCGAAGACGGTCTCTGCTCTCGTTGCGAGGAGCAAATCATTGACAACATCGAGCGTTGGCAGGAAGACCAGTTCGATGATCAGGCGGAAGCTGAATATGACCGCCTTGGGGAACAACAGCAAGAGCTAGAGGAACGAGAGGCGGATTGATCAATCGCGGTACAAGTTGAGCGCCAACCGATTTGGAGTTTGGCAAAGGGAAGTTCGGAACATCTTGGAGCGACGTTGGCACGATGTGGAGCTAATTGCTGGACTGCTGCTGAAACACGGACGAATCACGCCAGAAATGATCGACGCGGGCACGAGGACGACGATTCCCCAGCCCTCGCGACGGTGTAGCGCTCGCTAGTCATCAGCGTACCAACCTCGTTTCCGGCTCGCCGTTGCCGAAGGGGATGTTGCCCAGCAAGCGCTCTCTGGCGACCCACTGCCGATACTCCGCGTTCTGAAGATCGACACAGCGCTGGCAAAGCTGCCCGCCGCAGCCCAGCGGGTATGCCAGCGCCGGGGTCATGCGGCAGCGTAGGCACATGCTCTCGATCGGAGCCGTGGAAGTCTGGTTCTTCTGGGGACGACCCGTAGCTGCGGCGGGGTTGCCGCATACGGGATCGACGCATGTCGCTTCACCGAGCGGATTGCCATCCAAACCCGGCTGATCCCCAAACGGCGCGTCCGGCGCTGCGGATTCGCCTTGCTTCCGATCCTCGCTGGTATCCGTGTCCTGCAAAAAGCCCTCTACCTTGTTGATCCAATAGCCATTCCCACCGAAGCCCAAGCGGTGATCGGCGCAGGAGAACTTCGTCACATCACCGGACGAGAGCTTCCACAGCAGAATGTAGGCTGGCTTGGCTTTGTGCGGGGCCGCTCCCCTGAATTCGCACATCGGTCTTTGTATCCCCATAAGAACCTCCTGATTACGGGACTCGTAGTTTGCAAATGTGAACGGAAATATGAACTACGACTTTCTTGGGTGTGAACCCGGATTTCTACAGTGACGCCCGACGCAGGTTTGGGGAGCTTCACAGGCTCGGTTGGACGTACAAGGCGATGGCGCGGTGTCTGGGTGTATCCGAGCGTGTGCTCCTGAAGTGGCGTGAGGAGCTTCGCCTGCCCCAACGACGCAGAGGTCGCCGGAAACAGCCTGAAATCCGCTGACTTTCAGTATCTCTTAATAGCCGGGTCTTTGGGCGACCAGAGATCAAGACCGGGGGAGGGTTCCTTGCTACCGCCCTCCCCGACAGGTTTCAACGGCGACGCCTCGGCAGGCGGAACGGTAGCGAAGGACAAACGGTAGCATGGCTGAATCGGCAACAACTCAAACGAAGCTGTGCAAACTCTGCGGCAAGCCCATGCCTGCGGGGAAGTTGTACAACAAGGCAGACGCTCATTACGAATGCCGACAGGCTGCCAGACCAACCCTCCAGTGCGTCAAGTGCGGCACCGACACTAAGTTCACTTACAACCTCGGCGGCTTAGAGAAGGAGCCGCTGTGCATGCCGTGCTTCCACAAGCTGCCCGACGACAGGCGGGCTGAGGCGCTGAGCGACATCGGGGAGCCGAAGCCACAACCGACCACCAGCAAGCAGGCTCTCGAAGAGATTCGCGAAAAGAAAAGGCTTGAGGCTATTGCCAAAGGTGAACTGTGCTACCGCTGCGGCAAAGGCGTGCCCGATCCCGGTCATGAGTTGTGCTACGGCTGCGAATACCAAACCCAGAAGCGCACACCAAGGCTCACGGGGCCCGGCGAGATGCCGGAAACGGCAATGTATGGATGGCTCGGGGACTTCGCAGGCAAGCTGAACGCACCGCTGAGCGCGGCGTATCCAGCGGTATTGTGCATCGGCGCAGGCTACGGCGTCTCCAACGTCGGGCGGCTGCGCTCCAACCTATTCGGCAACATCATCGGGCGTAAGAACAGCGGTAAGACCCGCGTGATCGAGCGTGCCATCGAAGCGTGGCAACCACCTTCTACACAGCAAGTCATACGCCGCTATCCCGGCAGCGAAGTCGGACTCATCCAGTTACTCGGCGGTAAGAAGCACAAAGACATGGAGGAGATCGACTTCATCCCCAAGCCGTACCTGCTGGTGCAGGACGAGATGCGCATCACCTTCAACAAGATGGACATTCAGGGATCGTCGCTGCCGAACATGCTCAACGAGATGTTCTACCGCGATGAGTTTGGCACCGCCAGCAAGCAAGGCAACTGGGTCTGCTGCGCACGGCTCAGCATCATCGGCGGACTAACCTGCGACGGGCCTGACCAGTTCGCCGAAATCTACGGCGCTGCGACCACACAGGGCACTCACGACCGCACCATCTTCGGCATCATGCCCGACAACTGGGACTTCGATGACATCTGGGAGCCGCAGGCTGACCTATACAGACGTGCAGGCACGACTGAACTGACCAAGGAGTCATACGACACGGTCAAGCAGTGGCGCGGCGAGAACGTCGAGCGCCGACGCCTTGGTGAGATTGCGCTGCGCATCGCCGTGATCACCGCCAGTCTGAACCACGACGCCACGGTTACACCCGAATGTCTCGCCGCCGCGCTTGAGTTTGTGGAGTGGCAGGAGAAAGTACGCCAGTGGTACGCGCCCAGTGAGACCGATGATCTGGATGGCAAAGCTGAGCAGGCAATCATCAGGGCGCTGGGGCAAGAGACGGATTGGGTCGAGTGGCGCGAACTATGCCAGAAACGCAACCTGTACCGAGCAGCCAAGTCTGCCGTCAGGTTGAACCGAGTGAAGAAGGCGCTGATCTACGAAGAGGTCATCGAGGAAGAGTACGAGAAGGACGAGAGCGGCAACGGTAAAGACAGCAAGGAACGCACCGGGCGCGTGAGGCTCAAGCGATGAGGCGTTCCAGACCATGACCCGCCGCCGTTTACGAGCGCCAGCGAGTGGCGGCGAGGGTGACTACAGATGACTACGGAACCGAGAAAACCAAACCAAAAGGGCGTTGTAGTCGATTTTCAGTATACGGGAGAGAGGGAGAGAGAGTTTTTCTTAAGAACTAAGAACTTAGGTCGGTTTGTAGTCACTTGTAGTCACTTTGTAGTCCGGGCTTTTGACTACACAAAAACGCGACCACTGCCCGGTGTATGGAAAACTGACTACACCATCGGCGCGGGTTAATGTCTGTGTCCGTCGCCGTTCATCGCTGATAATCGACATCAAACGATTTCGGCAGTCCTTGTAGTAGAGAGAAAATTCGAGGACGCTGGAGCCAAGTTCCGTGTTTTCAGCAAAGCGTTTCTCGATTTTCGTAAAAACGGGGCGCACAGCGCCTTCACGGAGAATTTTAGAAGAATGAACGCCAGACCGGGCCTCGCAGATGCAATTCGAATCCAGCGAATGAGAGAGTGGCGCATGCGGGCAACCTGTCCATTGCTCGCGAAGGGTTACCCCAGATCGAAATGTGTCAAGAACTACTTGTACTTGGTCAGAGCGTTCCCATTGCTCGCGCAGCGGGCTGGGTACCGGGAGTCGGACGTCTACAGGTGAGGGCCGCACGTGAACAACGCTAACGAACCAGAAGTGCTCGCGGTCGTTTCCCTGCCATCGGCAGCCGAGCGCCGACTCCGTGAGGTCAATTTGGCGAGATTGATGCTCGTAATGGTGGACATCGTGCTTGCAGGCGATCCGTTGGGGCTGGAGACGGCTCGTGATCTGGGAAGAGAGCTTCGACATGCCTACCCGGAGCTTTTGGGCGAGTACCTGTGACTGCTTGGGCGAGCGGGCGTGGGTGCCAGCTACAATGTGGCGTGCGAAACCCTTGGTTGGAGGTTCCCGGTCAAAGTCCCTATGTCCTTGACATGGATCGGAACAGCATCGACCAGTACAACCGCTCAGTTCACAACGTTAACGAGAAGATCATCGTTGAGTCCATACCCGAACCGTTCATCGGAAACCCGCAAACTGCAAAGGTCGTGCTGCTGAACCTAAATCCGGGTCACTCGGACGATGACGCCAATGCCCATTCCGACCCCGATTTCAGGAAAGCAATGATGTCCAACCTGCGGCACGAAGTGCAGGAGTGTCCTTTTTACGGGCTGAATCCCAAGTTTGCTTGGACTGCGTGCGGGCAGTGGTGGACAGCACACACCCGTAGGCTGCATGACGCGGGGCTGTCGTGGGAATGTATTTCGGAAGGGATGCTCGGGGTCGAGTGGTTCCCATATCATTCACGGAGATCGGCGTTGCCGATCAACGCCGTATGCGCATCGCAGTATTACTCGTTTCAGCTTGTCAAGGACATGCTGCGGAGCAAGATCGTCGTTGGCATGCGCTCAAAGAAGCACTGGCTGAACGTCGTCCCAGAAGTGCAGAACGTTCCGTTCCTTGCGAATCCCCAGAACCCACATATCAGTCCCGCCAACACAGGGACAGAGTTGTTTGACCGCATCGTTGAAGCTCTTCGACAGAATTGCCCCCAATCGTTATGAGAGATTCCTATGTGGCAGACGTCGGCGACTTTGGGAAGTACGCGCTGCTGAACGCCCTCGCGGGCAATGACCTGCGGCTGGGCGTGCTCTGGTGCCTTAACTCAGAGCCGGATGCGACTCAGGACGGACGTTTCACCGAATACCCGGAACTCAGAGCGTGCGACCCTGATCTGTATGACCTCTTGGCTCAAATTTTAAAAACCAAACAACGCTCAGTGGCTCATGTCGAGAGCAACAATCTTTTGCCCAGCAACACCCTTTTCTACGGCACGGTGATGCCTGCGCCGAAAACTCCGTGCTTCGGCGCGGCTGCACGAGAGGCGCAGACTCGGCTGAGGTCTGCATGGTTCAACGGTGGACTCAAGAAGCTCTCGGCGACAGAGCTAGTGTTTCTTGATCCCGACAATGGGCTTGCTGCCAAACGAGCGCAGAAGCATTGGCGCAGCAGCGTGAAATATGTTTTTGAAGATGAGGTCACCGAGTGGCTCAAGCGGGGTCAAAGTCTGGTGCTGTATCAGCATCAACATCGGAGAAAACTGATAGAACAGGTCTCGGCGCAGCAGAAGATTCTAGCCCCAGCGACAGCCTGCCACGCGGTGAGCTTTCATCGCGGCACAGCGAGAATCTACTACATCCTTCCCTCGGCAGATCACGAAGCCAGAATCTCTGAGCGATTGACCTGCTTTATGGCGGGAGCGTGGGGCAAGCATTTCGTGCAACACTGAAAGACGTCAATGCGAGGCGAACTGCCCCTTTTGTAACGCCCTTTTCCAGACAAGCCAACGAATTGCACGTGCTGCGGCATAAGTATATCTTCCGGTCTGATGAAACTTCTCGTGGTGGGCAGTTGCACAGGGGAGAAAGAAGTTCGAGATTGTCCCTATTCGCTGACGGAGGCGGATTTCGATGACCCCGCCACGTTGTTCCATCGCGAGGCTGAGTTGAGCCGCTGGGCGCTGCCTGCTGCCCGACTCTACACGGGCTGGCAGCACCGCTACACGATGATGGGCGTCAATGCGATTCGGCAGAAATTTGGTTCGGGAGCGTGCGTTCTAAAGATCATCTCGGCAGGCTATGGGCTAGTCAGCGAAGATCGTAGTCTTGTTCCATACGAAGCCACATTTCAGCACAGGCGACCAAGGTGGATCAGCGAGCGTGCCCAGAGGCTTGGCATACCGCAAGCCTTGCAGCAGGCGATTCGAGAATTCGAGGTTGTGATCTTTCTGCTTGGGAAGGAATACCTTGTTGCTGTGCATCCATCGTCGTTCGCTCCGGCGCAAACGCAGCGCTTTATTTTCCTCGCGTCCAACGCCAAGCTCCCTTTTCACTCGAACGTAACCGTGGTTCCTGCGGGATTGCAGCAGACGCGATTTGGCGCTGGACTCGTGGCACTCAAGGGGAAGATGTTCGAACTATTCGCCTATGGACTATGTGGCAGACCGGACGCTTGGAATGGCGTGTTGACCGATGCTACCGCCGAAACTTTCCTGAGGCTCGTAGAAGCAGGGCGAGGGCAGGCATGAGTCGGCGCGAAGACCTAGATCGCTTCTACAGGATCATCGACAAACTGCACGAGAACTGTAAAAGGTTCCGCTGCCTGAAAGCATGCACTCGCAAGTCAGGTTGGCCCGGACGTGGAGTCTACTTCTTTTTCGAAGATCACGAGTTCCGCGAGGACGGGAGCACCCTTCGCGTAGTGCGGGTTGGCACGCACGCTGTTTCAGCCAACTCCCGAACGACGCTCTGGAATCGGCTGCACACGCACAGAGGCGCTTCGAGTGGCGGCGGCAATCATCGTGGCTCCATTTTTCGGAAGAGAGTAGGAGAGGCGCTCCTGCGGGTGAGAAGCTATCCTGCGGAAATCGCTGCTTCATGGGGCATGGACAACAGCGCACCGAAAAGCACTCGCTTAGCTGAAATTCCACTTGAGCGCGACGTGAGCGCGGTAATTGGAGCTATGCCCTTTCTTTGGATCGAAATCGCAGACGCACCCGGTGCTGGGAGTGATCGGGCATACTTGGAGCGCAACAGCATAGCCCTGCTCAGCAATTTCGAAAAGGAACCCATCGACAAACCTTCGGAAGGCTGGCTGGGAGGACACTCGCCACAACAGACGATACAAAAATCTGGGTTGTGGAACACAAACCATGTTGCCGACCACTATGTCCCAGTATTCTTGGACGTTCTGGAAAAGTACGTGTGCGTGTGACGTGATCAGCGGAGGGGAGATTCGTTTGCATGATCGCCTGCATCGGCTGGGGTTCGCTGATCTGGGATAGGCGAAACCTTGACGTGGACGGTAATTGGCGTACCGATGGGCCCCCGCTTCCAGTCGAGTTTGCGCGGCAATCGAGGGATGGACGAATCACGCTCGTAGTCGTACAGGGCTGTGCGTCAGTTCCCACTCTATGGAGTGAATTCAACACTCGTGATCTTGCAAGAGCGCGTGAGTCACTTCGCCAACGCGAGGGCATTTTCCCTTCCCGCGCAGATGACTTCATCTCCTGTTGGTGTCGGGGCGAAAACCCTGCGTCTGAACCGGACGCCACAATTTCTGCTTGGGCAGCGGGGAAGAACTTGGAAGCTGCGGTCTGGACGAATCTTCCGCCGAAGTTCGATGGGATCGACGGGCGAGTGCCAACTGAGAACGAGGTAGTTGCGTACCTGAGAACGTTGGAGGGTCAGGCGTGGGCGGCTGCGGAGGAATATGTCAGACGCGCACCCCGGCAGGTTGCAACGGCATATCGGCGGGCAGTCGAAAGAGAACTAGGCTGGACTCCAATAGACTGAGACTCCGGTCATCGTGAATGACAAATTCTGTCACTCCAATCTAATTTGACGTCAAAAGGCGCTCTGTTAGCTGGCTTTGAGCTAATTCGCTTCTAGAAAGCCCTCGATTAGATTCGACACGGTTTCTTCCTCGAATCGTGAAGCTTTTCTTCTTGAGTCGCACATCAAAGAGTTAGGAGGCAACAAATGATGCGACAGATGGTTCTTCGACAAGATAGCCAAACCGCTAAGCTCTGGAAGCAGATCAACAAAATCACTGCTTTGCTTCGCAAACACGACAAACGCACGGAAAAGAAGAACGGCACATTCGGCGCGGTCGTCCTTGCTAAAGGCAAGCGCGTTCAAATCTTCTGCGACCGCGACTATCAGTCGAGCTACGATCAGGACGACAGCATCGGCATGCGCATGTTCGACGATATGCGCACCGACCGCTACCGCAGTGGAAGCAGCACCTACATGGGCAAGCGCACAGAATTCTGGCATCAGGGTCCGGGCTGGAAATTCGTCGGGATCGTCACCTGCGAAAAGTGGGGTAAGATCAACGGCTATCACTTTCAACGAGCCGAAGGGGACAAGAAGTACAACAAGAAGTCCATCGCCCTCGCAGCCATGAAAAAGCTGCACACCCGCCTAACTGGTCAAAAGCGCGTCCGCATCGCTGAGAAAATCTCGGAGGTGCACTAATGGCAAGCACCTACGGTAGCAACAAACAGCGGATAGCTCAGCGCGGCGGACAGCCCACGGAGTTCAAAGCAGGCTACCGTTACCACGCAAAGGCTCACACTTCAAGTTTTGTGCTTGAGTACCTCGGTGAGAAAAACGGGTTGCATCAGTTTCGCGCCTTCTACGCCAAAAAAGTGATCTACACCTACACTTCAAAACAATTGAGACAGAAACGGACAGGGTATCCAAGTCTGCCGTGGATTCAATGGGAAGTGCGGGAACATGTTTCGGGAGGCACGGCATGAAGACGCGGCTCAAGATGACCAAGGCAGACATCGAGCGTTGGGGAAAAGAACATCCAGAGTCGGTGAAGAAGTTCAAGCCCATACGGATCACAGGCAACACGCGAAACGCTGCGCTGCGCGAGATGCTTCGCACCACCGCGTCAAGATCGCAATAGATGCTGTCAGTGAAGGTGTCGAGAAAGGCGTCCGGTGTCATCAAAACTTTTCCTCTTGTCTCTGCCCGCTCACGCCGGGCTTGATGGGCTTAGGCATGGTCGCCTTCGGTGGAGCGAATGCGGAACTGCGACAATGTGTCAGAGCTGGCAAAGGAGTCGGGCGTTGATCGCAGCGCGCTGTACCACTGGCGGGATCTGACCCCTGGAGAGGCGGGAGCAACAGCCTCTTCGCCGGTGCGCGAGCTTCGTAAGGAGATCCGTGATTTGAAGCGTGTGCTGGCGGAGAAGTCGCTGGAAGCAGATTTGTTCAAGGGTGCCTTGCAAAAAATCGAAGCTCGGCGCAAGGGCAGCAGCGGCTCTGGCGAGACGGCATCTACGGCCAGATCCGAGAAATGATGCCGATGCAAGGCGGCCTAAGTATCGAGCGCATGTGTGAGCTGGCGCGAGTGAATCGCACCGGTTTCTATCGGTCGCTGCAGGAGCGAGCTCCGGCTGAGGGAGACGTCGAGGTACGCTCGGCGATCCAGCAGATCGCGCTCGAACATGGGCGGCGGTATGGCTACCGGAGAGTTGCGGCTGAACTACGGCGGCGCGGCATGCTGGTGAACTACGGTGAGCTTGTTGTATTCATCCTGATTTCAACACCTATGGAACTCTACACGGATAGCGGCATACAGTGGTCGGAGTCACGAGCTTGGAGTGGGTATCATGATGGCATCCCAGGCGCGCATCGCAACCCTGTCTACTGCCGGGATGGTGCTGACAGAAACCGCTGGCGGTATGGATCTCGTGTATTCCTCTTCAAAACGCTACTACATTATTGGCGGTCTCGGAGTGCTCGCGTCTTCACGGGCTGGAGGACCTTGGTTTAGTGGGATATCACCGAAAGCGGGTGCTGTTTCTTGGTGGGGAGTACATTTTGACCCGCCCAGCCGAAAAATTGGCCCAGTTCTGCCGGTATTCCCCTGCTAACAGGTGGCTTTATGAAAATATCATCTTTTCTTGAGCGTTTCTCTATCTGTGGTGTGGCATAGTGGCAGATGAGTAGAGGTGCGGATTTGCCTCTAAACGCCCCGATTGGAATCGGGGCGTTTGTGTCTTGATGGGATCACGGAGTTCACCGCCAGCGAAGTTTCTCAGT
>JACXTT010010758.1_pt1 | contig 12311 bp, 10 predicted proteins | sample 9270951 | NCBI WGS metagenome assembly JACXTT01 (sample SAMN15532306, study PRJNA645909) | rock metagenome | isolation source: weathered quartz diorite | place: Puerto Rico | collected 2017-06-21 | reverse complement strand
CGCCACGCCGGAAGCCCAGCCCGCGCCGGCCGCCGCCACACCGGCCAACTGACCGCGCCGCTGGCCGCGGCGCGGGGCAGCCAGACTGCCCCGCCCGGCCTCGGGGCGCGCTTCATTCCCGCCAGCCGTGTGTGCGGCCGGTTGATTCCAAACTCGCAGACAACGCCATGAACATCGCCATCGCTGGCGCATCCGGCCGCATGGGCCGCATGCTGATCGAACATGTACTCGCCACGGAAGGCGTCACGCTGACCGGTGCGCTTGGCATTCCCGGCGCCCCCGAACTGGGTCAGGACGCGGGCCTGCTGCTGGGCTGCCAGACGGGCGTCAAGATCACGGCCGATATCGAGGCGGGCCTGGCTGGTGCCGACTGCCTGATCGATTTCACGCGGCCCGAGGGCACGCTGGCGCACCTGGAAGTGGCCAAGCGCCTGGGCGTCAAGATGGTGATCGGGACCACCGGCTTCGACGACGCGGGCAAGGCCGCGCTGGCCGAAGGCGCCAAGTCGGTCGGCGTCGTCTTTGCCGCCAACATGAGCGTCGGCGTCAACGCAACCTTCAAGTTGCTGGAAGTGGCGGCCAAGCTGCTTTCCACCGGCTACGACATCGAGATCATCGAGGCCCACCACCGTTTCAAGGTCGATGCTCCCTCGGGCACTGCGCTGAAGATGGGTGAAGTGGTGGCGGATGCACTCGGTCGCGACTTGAAGTCCTGCGCCGTCTACGGCCGCGAGGGCCACACCGGCGTGCGGGGTCCGAACACGATCGGCTTTGCCACGGTGCGTGGCGGCGACATCATCGGCGACCATACCGTGATGTTCGCCGGCATCGGCGAGCGCATCGAAATCAGCCACAAGTCGTCGAGCCGCCAGTCGTACGCCGACGGCGCGCTGCGGGCCGCTCGCTTCCTGGCCGACAAGCCGACCGGGCTCTACGACATGCAGGACGTGCTCGGCCTGAAATAAGCGGCCTGGCCGGTCCGGGCGCCGTCAGGACGGCGCCCCGCCACGGTTATAATCGTCGCTTTCCCCCACGACGGCGGGAAGCCGCGCGATCGCGATGCGCTCATCGCCCGCGGCCCATCCGCCGCTGACATTCCGATTCCCCCGGCCGCCAGCCTGCCAGCCGCTGCGCGGACCGTTGTCCAGAACGTTGTCCCGACCATGCAAGACAAATACCTGCCTTCCGCCGTTGAACAAGCCGCCCAGCAGCACTGGCAAGCTACCGACGCCTATCGCGTGTCGGAGCACGCGGTCGGACCCGACGGCAAGGAGAAGTCCAAGTTCTACGCCTGCTCGATGCTGCCGTACCCGTCGGGCAAGCTGCACATGGGCCACGTGCGCAACTACACCATCAACGACGTGATGGCGCGCTATCTGCGCATGAACGGCAACAACGTGCTGATGCCGATGGGCTGGGACGCCTTCGGCATGCCGGCGGAAAACGCCGCGCTTAACAACGGAGTGGCGCCGGCCGCCTGGACCTACGACAACATCGCTTACATGAAGAAGCAGATGCAGTCGATGGGCCTGGCGATCGACTGGTCGCGCGAAGTTGCCACCTGCAGCCCGGACTACTACCGCTGGAACCAGTGGCTGTTCCTCAAGATGCTGGAAAAGGGCATCGCCTATCGCAAGACCGGCACCGTGAACTGGGACCCGGTGGACCAGACCGTGCTGGCCAACGAGCAGGTCATCGACGGCCGCGGCTGGCGCTCCGGCGCCGTGGTGGAAAAGCGCGAGATCCCGATGTACTACCTGCGCATCACCGACTACGCGCAGGAGTTGCTGGGCGACCTCGACGGCCTGGGCTGGCCCGAGCGCGTCAAGGTGATGCAGCAGAACTGGATCGGCAAGAGCGAGGGCGTGCGCTTTGCCTTCCCGCACAACATTGCCGGCGATGACGGCAAGCTCTACGTCTTCACCACGCGTGCCGACACCATCATGGGCGTGACCTTCTGCGCCGTCGCGGCCGAGCACCCGCTCGCCACGCATGCCGCGCTGAATAACCCCGAACTGGCCGCGTTCATCGACGAATGCAAGCATGGCTCGGTCATGGAAGCCGACATGGCGACCATGGAAAAGAAGGGCATGCCCACCGGCCTGCAGGTCACGCACCCGCTGACCGGCGAGCAGGTCGACGTGTGGGTCGGCAACTACGTGCTGATGAGCTACGGCGACGGCGCCGTGATGGGTGTGCCCGCGCACGACGAGCGCGACTTCGCTTTTGCCCTCAAGTACAAGCTGCCGATCAAGCAAGTGATCGACGTGAAGGGCCAGTCGTATTCGACCGAAGCCTGGCAGGAGTGGTACGGCGACAAGGAACACGGCCTCTGCATCCACAGCGGCAAGTACGACGGCCTGGGCTACCAGGCGGCCGTGAATGCCATCGCCGCCGACCTGGCCGCCAAGGGCCTGGGCGAGAAGAAAACGACCTGGCGCCTGCGCGACTGGGGCATTTCGCGCCAGCGCTACTGGGGCACCCCGATTCCGCTGATCCACTGCGACAGCTGCGGCGTGGTGCCGGTGCCCGAGAAGGACCTGCCGGTGGTGCTGCCGGAAGACCTGGTGCCGGACGGCACGGGCAACCCGCTCGCCAAGGATCCGCGCTTCCTGCAGTGCACCTGCCCGTCTTGCGGCAAGCCGGCGCGCCGCGAGACCGACACGATGGACACGTTCATCGACTCGTGCTGGTACTACATGCGCTATACCTGCCCGGACGCCGCCACCATGGTCGACGGCCGCAACGATTACTGGATGCCGATGGACCAGTACATCGGCGGCATCGAACACGCGATCCTGCACCTGTTGTACGCACGCTTCTGGACCAAGGTGATGCGCGACATGGGTCTCGTCAAATTCAGCGAACCGTTCGCCAACCTGCTGACGCAGGGCATGGTGCTGAATGAAACGTTCTTCCGCGAAGATGCCTCGGGCAAGAAGCACTGGTACAACCCGGCCGACGTCGATGTGCAGGTGGACGATCGCGGCCGCCCGGTGGGTGCCACGCTGAAGGCCGACGGCCAGCCGGTGGTGATCGGCGGCGTGGAAAAGATGTCGAAGTCCAAGAACAACGGCATCGACCCGCAGGCGCTGATCGACCTGCACGGCGCCGACACTGCACGCCTGTTCGTGATGTTCGCCGCGCCGCCCGAGCAGCAGCTCGAATGGAGCGGCTCGGGCGTGGAGGGCGCGTCGCGCTTCCTGCGCCGCGTCTGGAACTACGGCTACGCCAATGCGCAGGCCATCCGCGACGGCGCCGGCACGGCCATCGTCGCCGATGACGCCACGCTGCGTCGCGAGCTCCACACCGTGCTGAAGCAGGCCAACTACGACTATCAGCGCATCCAGTACAACACCGTGGTGTCTGCCACGATGAAGATGCTCAATGCGCTGGAAGACGCCAAGGCCGCGTCGCCGGCCGCGCGCCGCGAGGGCTTCGGTATCTTGCTGCGGGTGCTGTACCCGGTGGTGCCGCACATCGCCCATGCGCTGTGGCAGGAACTGGGTTACGCGGCCGCGTCCGGCGACGTGCTGGACGCGCCGTGGCCGCAGGTCGACGAAGCCGCGCTCGTGCGCAGCGAAATCGAACTCGTGCTGCAGGTCAACGGCAAGGTGCGCGGCAGCCTGACGGTGCCGGCCGATGCCGACCGCGCCGCCATCGAGGCCGCCGCCGCGGCCTGCGAGACCGTGGTCAAGTTCGCCGCCGGTGCCGCGCCGAAGAAGATCGTCGTGGTGCCCGGCCGTCTCGTCAACGTGGTGCTCTGAGCGCGAGCGCGACGCCAGGGAAATGAAGGAATCGCCAGGTATGGACCGACCGAACCAGGGACGACGCAGTGTCCTCGCCGCCATGGCCGCAGCCGGCCTGCTGGCCGGCTGCGGTTTTCAAATGCGCGGCAATGCCGATTTCGCGTTCAAGCGGCTCTACATCGACATTCCAGCCAACTCCCTGATGGGCTCCGACCTGCGCCGCGCGATCCGCGGCGGGTCCGACACCGTGGTCGTCGCCGATCCCAAGGAAGCGGATGCGCTGCTCGACGTGCTGCAGGACACGCGCACCAAGACCGTCCTCTCGATCACGACGGCCGGCGTGGTGCGCGAATACCGCCTGACCCAGCGCTTCACGTTCCGCCTGCGCGATGCCACCGGCAACGAACTGATCCCGCCGTCGCTGCTGATCCTGACCCGTACGCTGACGTACAACGAAGCCAACACGCTGGCCAAGGACTACGAAGAGCAGCAGTTGTACCGCGACATGCAGCGCGACATCGTGCAGCAGTTGATGCGCCGCCTGGCCGCCGTCAAGGCGGTCTGACGCGGCAAGGCGGCGAGGCATGCAACTGAAGCTCGACGGACTGGACGCCCACTTGCGGCAGGCCAAGGGCCGCGGCCTGGCGCCGCTGTATGTGGTCCACGGCGACGAGCACCTGCTGGTGCTGGAAGCGGTCGACCGCCTGCGCGGCGCCGCCCGCGAGGCCGGTTTTACCGAGCGCGATGTGCTGGTGGCCGAACGCGGCTTCCACTGGGGCCAGCTCGTGGAGGCGCAGCAGTCGATGTCGCTCTTTGGCGACCGCAAGATCGTCGAGCTGCGCATCCCGTCGGGCAAGCCGGGCAAGGACGGCGGCGAGGCGCTGCGCGCCGTGGCCGCCCAGCCGTCGCCCGATGTGGTGATGCTGATCACGCTGCCGAGGCTCGATTTCGCCACCGCCAAGTCGGCCTGGTTCCAGGCGCTGGAGGGCGCCGGCGTCTCCATCAAGGTCGATGCCGTCGACCGCACACGGCTGCCGGCCTGGGTGGGCGAGCGCCTGGCGCTGCAGCAGCAGCGCGTGGAGGGCGGCGAGGCCGGTCGCCGCGCGTTGCAGTTCATCGCCGACAAGGTGGAGGGCAATCTGCTGGCCGCGCACCAGGAAATCCAGAAGCTCGGGCTGCTCTATCCGGCCGGCGAGCTGACCTTCGACCAGGTCCACGACGCGGTGCTGAACGTGGCCCGCTACGACGTCTTCAAGCTGTCCGAAGCCATGCTCGGTGGCGACGTGCCCCGGCTGGTGCGCATGCTCGAAGGGCTGCGCGGCGAGGGCGAAGCCACCGTGCTGGTGCTGTGGGCGCTGACCGAGGAAATTCGCGTATTATCCAAGGTCCGGCAAGGGCTGGCGGCGGGCAAGCCGGCGGCCGTGCTGATGCGGGAGCTGCGTGTGTGGGGTCCTCGCGAGCGCCTGGTGCCACAGGCCGCGCAGCGGCTGCCGCTGCCACGTCTGGAAGCCGCGCTGGCGATGGCCGCGCAACTGGACCGGCAGGTCAAGGGCCTGTCGCCACAGCCGGCGGGCGCCGCCGGCAGCCTGCCAGCCGAGCCGTGGGACGGCCTGCTGCAACTGGCGCTGATGATCGCGCGCTGACGGCCAGTCCACCCATGCTGTGCTCCTCCCTTTTCCGCTTCTTTGCCGGGTGGGATTGGGGAACGAATATTCTGACAGCCGTCATTCCGCGGCGACGAACATGAACGAGCTCGATCTCAACCAGTACATGGACCGCGTCGGCCAACAGGCCCGCGCCGCCTCGCGCGCCATGGCGCGCGCCTCTACCGCCGACAAGAACCGCGCGCTCCTGACCATCGCCGCGGCCATCCGCCGCGACGCCGCCAAGCTCAAGGCCGTCAATGCCCGCGACGTCGAGCGCGCGCGCGCCAACGGCCAGGATGCCGCATTCATTGACCGCCTGACGCTGTCCGACAAGGCCATCGACACCATGGCCGCGGGCCTTGAGCAGATCGCCGCGCTGGCGGACCCGATCGGCGAGATCTCCAACATGAAGTACCGCCCGACCGGCATCCAGGTGGGCCAGATGCGCGTGCCGCTGGGTGTGATCGGCATCATCTACGAATCGCGTCCGAACGTGACGATCGACGCCGCGGCGCTGTGCCTGAAATCCGGCAACGCGACGATCCTGCGCGGCGGTTCCGAGGCCATCGAGTCCAACACCGCGCTGGCCGCATTGGTGGCCGAGGGCCTGGCCGCCGCCGGATTGCCGCCGCAGGCCGTGCAGGTGATCGAAACCACCGACCGCGCTGCGGTGGGCCGCCTGATCACGATGACCGAATACGTGGACGTGATCGTCCCGCGTGGCGGCAAGAGTCTGATCGCGCGCCTGATGGAAGAGGCGCGGGTGCCGATGATCAAGCACCTGGACGGCATCTGCCACGTCTACATCGATGCCGACGCCGACCTCGACAAGGCCGTGCGCGTCTGCGACAACGCCAAGACGCAGCGCTACGCGCCGTGCAACACCATGGAAACGCTGCTGGTGTCGGCGAACATCGCCGCCCGCGCGCTGCCGCCGCTGTGCCGGATCTATCAGGACAAGGGCGTGGAGCTGCGCGTGTGCGCCGCCACACGCGCCACGCTGGAGGCCGCCGGCTTCGCGGGCCTGGTGGACGCCACCGAGCAAGACTGGCGCCTGGAATACCTGGCGCCAGTGCTGGCGATCCGCACCGTCGCCGGGCTGGACGAGGCCATTGCGCATATCAACACCTACGGCTCGGCGCATACCGATTCCATCATCACCGAGAACTACACCACCGGCATGCGCTTCCTGCGGGAAGTGGACTCGGCCAGCGTGATGATCAACGCCTCCACGCGCTTCGCCGACGGCTTCGAGTACGGCCTGGGCGCGGAGATCGGCATCTCCAACGACAAGCTGCACGCGCGTGGCCCGGTCGGGCTGGAGGGCCTGACCTCGCTGAAGTACGTCGTGTTCGGGCACGGGGAAATCCGCACCTGAACGCAGCCCGGCAAGTCATCGTCATTCAAGAAGATCTATCTCGCACCGATGCTCTGGGTCAAAGCGCTGCACATCGTTTTCGTCATTTCGTGGTTCGCCGGCCTGTTCTACCTGCCGCGCATCTTCGTCAACCTGGCCATGGAGACCGATCCGGCCGCCGTGCGCCGCCTGCTGGCGATGGCGCGCAAGCTGTACCGGTTCATGACGATGCTGGCGGTGCCGGCGCTCGCGTTCGGGCTGTGGCTGTACCTTGGCTACGGCATTGGCCGCGGGCCGGGGCAGGGCTGGATGCACGCCAAGCTGGCGCTCGTGCTGGTGCTGATCGGCTACCACCACGGCTGCGGCCGGCTGCTGCGCAAGTTCGAGGCCGGCACCAATACGCGCGGCGACAAGTTCTACCGCTGGTTCAACGAGCTGCCGGTGCTGGTGCTGCTGGCGGTTGTGGTCCTGGTGGTCACCAAGCCGTTCTGAATGCGTTTCGCCAACCCTAGCCGTTCCCGCGCCGCGTCGCCCGGGCGTTTCCACCAGAGGTCATGATGAGCAAGCAGGTCGATTACTATCTCACCCCGCAATCGCCGTACGTTTACCTGGGCCACGAGCGCTTCGCCGCGATCGCGGCCAAGCACGGCGCGCAGGTTAGCCTGAAGCCCTGCGATCTCGGCAAGGTGTTTTCGGTCTCGGGCGGCGTGCCGCTTGCGCAGCGCCCGCCGCAGCGCCAGGCCTACCGGCTGGTGGAGCTGGCCCGCTGGAGCGCGTTCCTGAACCTGCCGCTCAACACGCAGCCGAAGTTCTTCCCGGTTTCCGGGGATGCCGCCAGCAAGCTGATCATTGCCACGCAGCTCGCGCACGGCACGGCGCGTGCGATGACGCTGACGGGCGCCATCGGCCGCGCGGTCTGGGCTGAAGAGCGCAACATCGCCGATGCGGCCACGCTGGCCCAACTGGCCGACGAGGCCGGGCTCGATGGCGCGAGCCTGGTCAAGGCCAGCGAGGCACAGGCCGTGCAGGCCGCCTACGCGCAGAACACGCAGGATGCGATTTCCGCCGGCGTCTTCGGCGCGCCCTGGTTCATCCACGACGGCCAGCCATACTGGGGCCAGGACCGCCTCGACTTCCTCGACCGCGCGCTGGCCGGCTGAGCGGGAGTCACGGCGAGAACGCCACATGAATCCCCCGTCCGCCACGGCGGACGTTTTTGTTTGCAGGAATTGCCCATGACCCAAGCCTTCTTTGTCCCTTGCCCGCGTGGCCTGGAAAGCGCGCTCGCCGAAGAGCTGCGCGAGATCGCCGCCCGTCCGGACGTGACGGCGGTGGCGCCGTTCGACGTGCATCGCGAGGTGCCCGGCGGCGTCAATTTCTCAGGCGGGATGGCGGCGGCCTACGCGGTCAACCTGCATTCGCGCATTGCCAGCCGTGTGCTGCTGCGTGTGGCCGCGCGCGGCTACAAGCGCGAGGATGACATCTACGAACTGGCGCGCAGCCAGCGTTGGGAGCAATGGTTCTCGCCGGACGAGACGCTGCGCGTGGACATCACCGCCAACAAGTCGCCGCTCACCAGTCTCAACTTCACGGCGTTGCGCATCAAGGATGGCGTTTGCGATGCGATGCGCGACCGCCTGGGCGCACGGCCAAGCGTCGACACGGTCAGCCCGGATGTACGCATCTACGCGCACCTGACCGAGCATGACTGCACGCTCTACCTGGACACCTCGGGCGAGCCGCTGTTCAAGCGTGGCTGGCGCATGGAGAAGGGCGAAGCACCGCTCAAGGAAAACCTGGCTGCCGGCATCCTGCGCCTGGCGGGTTGGGTGCCCGGCCAGACGGATCGGCCGTTTTACGACCCGATGTGCGGCAGCGGCACGTTCCTGGTCGAGGCGGCGCAGGTGGCGCTTGGCCTGGCGCCCGGCGCGGGCCGCACGTTCGCGTTCGAGTGGCTCAAGGGGGCGGACAACAAGGCGTGGCTGGCGCTGAAGACGCAGGCCCTGGCCGCGCGCGAGCGCGCCCGCACTGCCGGGCCCTTGCAAATCATGGGCACGGACATCTCGACCGATATGCTGTCGATGGCGCAGGCCAACTGGCAGCGCGCCGGCCTGCCTGGCGACGCGCGCACGAAGCAGGTGGACGCCCGCTTCGTGCAGCCGCCGTTCGATGCGCCGGGCCTGCTGCTGATGAACCCGCCGTATGGCGAACGGATCGTGGTGCGCGGCCAGCAGCGCCGTCGCTCGCCGGAGGACGCGCCGCAAATGCCTGTGGACGAGGCGGAAGAGGCAGCGGCCAACCAGTTCGCCGCCGCGTTCGCCACTACGCTCAAGCAGCACTTCGCCGGCTGGCAGGCCTGGGTGTTCACGGGGGATTTGTCGATGCCGCGCCGGCTGCGGCTGAAGGAATCGCGCCGCACGCCGCTCTATAACGGCAACATCGAATGCCGGTTGTTCCGCTTCGACATGGTTCGCGGCGGAAACCGCGAGGCGCAGGCGTAAGTCCGAACGGGCCCCGATGCCGGGGCCGTGCGCTCAGGCGCGCTTGCGCCCCGTCAGTGCGTCGGGGTTGCGCGCGAAATCCGCCAGGAAGCCCTGCAGGCTGACCACCGGCTCCTGCAGCAGATGGCGCGGCAGGTCGAACAGGGCGTAGAAATACTCCTCGCGGCCTTCGCAGCGCTCGGCCGGCAGGCAGTATTGCTCCCAGTCGATGCAGGCGGGCGTGTACATGCCGTTGCCGGGCCAGAAGAACGGCACGATGCGGCCCTCGCGCAGGCCGTCCACCAGCGCCGCGGGCGCCTCGTAGGCCTCCGCGGATTCCACCTGGCTGGCAAGGCCCGTACGGGTCTCGATCACCATCAGCGTGGCATGGCCCTGTGCCGTCAGCATCAAGATGCCGGCGGGGTTCGGATACAGGTAGTACTCGACGAAGCCGTAGCGCGCGGTGATCTGCCGCACGCGCTCGGTCATGACCGGGTCGGACAGGAACGAGTACGAGTGCCGCGTCAGCAGGTCGCGCAGCGTGCGCGACAGCGTGGCGAAGTATTGCTGCTGCAGCGACTCGATTTCCTGGTCCAGTCGCGCCACCATGTTGGTGTCGTGCTTCTTCACATAGCGATCGATCAGACCGTGGTTGAAGCCCTGGACCGCGACGCCTTCATCGGCGGTGCCGGTCAGCAGGATCGTCTTGCAGGGCAGGTCGCCAAGCGCCTGGCAGAACTCCAGTCCGTCCATCTGCGGCATCGAATAGTCCACCACGATCACGGCAGGCTGCAGGAAGCGGTTGCTGTCGTGGATCTGGCGGTGGATGCGGTCCACGTCGAGCTGCACCGTGCGGCGGTCGCTCAGGAACGTCAGGTCATCGTGCGTGACGCGTACGGGCAGGAAGCCGGGGAAACGCGTGGCGTAGGCCTCGCGGATCCAGTCCAGCGCCTCGCGCGGATCGGTGAAACTCACCACGGCGCGTGAGGCGTCCATCTGGAACGCCAGGCTGTCGATGAATGATTTGCTGTCGTCCACCAGCACCGTCAGCACTGGGTGATGAAAGACCGACAGGCTCCTGTCTTGCGAGTGGAAAGTCATGATGCAATCGGATCGGTTGCCGGCGGGCTCCGACAGGCGGGGAAGGAATGAATGGGCAACGGCCAGGACCGTGCGGGATCGCAAGCCAGTATAGCGCGCCGGTTGCCCCTTGCAAGCACCTCGGGTGCGGAAACGGACGTCCGGCGCGACTGGCCGTCCGTCCGTATTCAACGGTGCTGAAGACTGTGTTTCGCGCCGTTTTAATCCACGGCTTTGAACATGTCCTCGACCACCTTTTTGGCGTCGCCGAACACCATCATGGTCTTGTCCATATAGAACAGCTCGTTGTCCAGGCCCGCGTAGCCGGCCGCCATCGAGCGCTTGTTGACGATGATGGTTTTGGCCTTATAGGCCTCCAGGATCGGCATGCCGGCGATCGGCGATGTGGGATCGGTCTTGGCGGCCGGGTTGACCACGTCGTTGGCGCCCAGCACCAGCACCACGTCGGCCTGGCCGAACTCGCTGTTGATGTCCTCCATCTCGAAGACCTGGTCGTAGGGCACCTCGGCCTCCGCCAGCAGCACGTTCATGTGGCCGGGCATGCGGCCCGCCACCGGGTGGATCGCGTACTTCACGGTCACGCCCTTCTCAGCCAGTTTCTCGGTCAGTTCCTTGAGCGCATGCTGCGCGCGCGCCACGGCAAGGCCATAGCCCGGCACGATGATCACGGTTTCGGCGTTGCCCATCAGGAAGGCCGCGTCGTCCGGCGAGCCCGACTTGACCGGGCGCTGCTGCTGGTCGCCTGCCGTCGTCGCCGCCGCTGCGCCGCCAAAGCCGCCCAGCAGCACATTGAAGAACGAGCGGTTCATCGCCCGGCACATGATGTACGACAGGATGGCACCGGACGAGCCGACCAGCGAGCCGGCGATGATCAGCATCGGGTTGTTCAGCGAGAAGCCGATGCCCGCCGCCGCCCAGCCCGAGTACGAATTCAGCATCGACACCACTACCGGCATGTCCGCGCCGCCAATGGGAATGATGATCAGCACGCCGAGCACGAAGGCGATCGCTAACATGATCAGGAACGGCAGCCAGGACTGCGACATGAAGAAGATGACGCCGAAGCCGACCATCGCGATGGCGAGCAGCAGGTTCAGCATGTGCTGCCCGGCAAACACCACGGGCGCGCCCTGGAACAGACGGAACTTGTAGCGCCCGGCCAGCTTGCCGAAGGCGATGACGGAGCCCGAGAACGTGATCGCGCCGACAAAGCAGCCGATGAAGAGCTCGATCCGGTTGCCCAGCGGAATCAGGTGCGAACCGGCGGGCGTGATGCCGAACGCGGCCGGCTCGGCCACTGCCGCCACGGCGATGAACACGGCGGCCAGGCCGATCAGCGAGTGCATCGCGGCGACCAGCTCGGGCATCTTGGTCATCTCGACCTTCTTCGCCACGTAGGCACCGATGCCGCCGCCAACCACCAGCGCGCCGAAGATCAACGCAAGGCCGGAGGCGATCGAGGACTGCGCCGTGCCCGCCGCCAGGAAGTCTTCCTTGAGCTTGATGATCAGTGCCAGCGTGGTCACCACGGCGATTGCCATGCCGATCATGCCGAAGGCGTTGCCGCGCCGCGCCGATGCCGGGTGCGACAGGCCCTTGAGCGCCTGGATAAAGCAGACCGAGGCGACCAGGTAGAGCAGGGTGACAAGGTTCATGCTGACGAGGCCGGTCATTGCGTGGCCTCCTTTGCCGTGGCGGCGCCGCCGGCGTGCGCGGCGGCCTTCGCCTTGGGCTCCTTCTTCTTGAACATCTCCAGCATGCGCTGGGTCACCAGGAAGCCGCCGAACACATTGACCGCGGCGAGCGCCACGGCAAGCGTGCCCATCACGCGGCCAACACCGCCTTCGGTCAGGCCGGCGGCCAGCATGGCGCCGACGATGATGATGGCCGAGATCGCATTGGTCACGGCCATCAGCGGGGTGTGCAGCGCGGGCGTCACCGTCCAGACCACGTGGTATCCCACGTAGATCGCCAGCAC
>JACXTT010010757.1_pt1 | contig 12312 bp, 17 predicted proteins | sample 9270951 | NCBI WGS metagenome assembly JACXTT01 (sample SAMN15532306, study PRJNA645909) | rock metagenome | isolation source: weathered quartz diorite | place: Puerto Rico | collected 2017-06-21 | reverse complement strand
TACAACGCCGGCAACCTGCCGGCCCAGACCGGCAACGCCGGCAAGTTCGTCAAGACCGACGGGACCAACGCCAGCTGGCAGGCGATCTCCACCGCCGACCTTTCCGACAACGCAGCCTTCCTCGGCCGGGCCGTCGCGCTCGCCGTGGCCCTCTAGGAGCACGACCTCATGGCCGGAACCGCCAACTCGATCATCACGCCGCAGTCACCGAATTCGAACCACATCACTCAGTCGTTCACGGCGAACACGACCTACACGACGACGCCGACCAACACCGTCCTGCTGGTCACGGCCGGGGCGAACGGGAGCCGGATGACCAAGCTGCGGGCGATCCCGACCGCGACGGTCGCGGTGACGCAGCTGCAGGAGTTCCGCTCTCAAGACAGCGGTTCGACCAAGAAGTTCTCCAACGCCGTCCTCGGCGCGAGCAGTGGCTACACCATGGCCGGCGGCACGCTGCCGCCGATCGCGGACTTCGGCTATTCCGATGACAATCCGAAGATCCTGAAGGCGGGCGAGCAGATCTATGTCGCCGCCGGGGTGACCGGATCGTGGTCGTTCGAAGCCGAATGGAGCGACTACTGATGGCGGCGGGGCAAAAGCTTCGCGGCCTGGTCGGGCAGGGGGTCAGCGGGCGGAAGTCGTATCGGGATGCGACGCTTCGCCCCCTGGCGCGCAAAGACTCCGCCGACGGCGACACCAGCATCACCGCGACGCGGCCGTGCATCGCACTGGTCTATGCGTGGGGTGGGGGTGGGTCTGGTGCGGCCACGATCGGCGGGACGGAGAGTGCCGGCGGCGGCGGCGGCGGAGCCGCTCTGTTCAAGATGCTGCGGCTTGGCGCGGGCCAGACAATCAACTGGTCGACAGGTGCCGGCGGGGCTGGCGTCGGCTCTGGTGGCAACCCAGGTAGTGCGGGAGGCGATACGGTTCTAAGCGGTGCAGTGGTCGCCGTCGCCGGCGGCGGCGGCGCTGGAGGATATGGCGCTGGCTCATCAACTAACGGTGGCGTTGGAGGCACAGCACGAGGGGGAGACGACAATCGCGGTGGCGGCGCGGGAGGTGCAGTTGTTACGTCCACCGGCGCGGCCGGCGGTTCGGGTGGCAACGGGGGGGCGTCGGGAGGTAACGGCGGGTCTGTCTGCGCCGGCGGCGGTGGAGCAGGCGGCTTTTCGGAGATCGGACTTCGTCTGATCGGAGGTGCAGGAAGCGCCGCTAACGGAAGCTCTGCTAGTTTGCCAGCGTCCAACTACGGCGGTGGGAGTGGAGGAGGCGTGACTGCGAGCGGCGCGGGCGGAAGCGGCCGGGTCGTTGTGGAGCTCTACCGTATCATTTAATGCGAGTCATCCTCGTCAGGTCGCCCCTGCAGGCTTTCGGGCTTTCAGCGTGATCTTGTATTCCCTGACCACGTTCCAGGCGGACAGCCGCAACTCGTCCAGTCGCTCTCGACTTAACTGCCCCGACTGAAACTGCGACCAGAAAGGCTCGCTGACACTCTCAGCAACGTGGGTGATCTCGAAATCAACACCTAGGTAGAGACCGAACGGGGTCTGTGATCCGTTCATCTCCTCGGCCTTGCGGTTCTTGGCCTGGTCGAACAACTCCAACGTCTTCGGCGTGATCGCCCGCACATGCGTCGGGTCACTGATGAAGTTGTCATGGCGCGGGTGCGGGACGTTGATCTGCACGACGCAGCCGTCGCGCGCGATCCGGTAGACCTCGCTGATGATCGCAAGGAAGACCTTCGGATCGCCGCCCATGTGCTCGAGCGAGTGATTGAACAGCACCTCTGAGGCGCATCCATCTGCCCAAGGCCAAGGCGTTGTCTCAAGGTCGACGACCTCGTCGGGCTGGCTCAGCGCTTCAGCATCGACGTTCACGTAGCCGGCCAGCTTCCGGCGCCCCGAACCCATGTTGAACTTCATGGGGGCGCATCACCGCTCAGCGCCAGCCACCGCTGCTGGAATGCCTCGCGGTCCGTCAGGTAGCGGCCGTTGGTCGGGTCGACAATCGGCTCAAACACCATGGCCGCGCTCGCGATGCCGAGGGCGTGCATGTCGTCAAGGCGGGCGTGGAGTTGGGGATAGGCCTCCTTCATCCGCCCAGCGGCTGAGCGGTTGATCAGGAGGGCGTCGGCGGCCTCGGTGACGTCGGGGGCGGCGTCTAGCATCTTAAGGACTGCCTCCGGATCGAAGCCCACGTCGGAGTCGATGAACAGCAGGTGGGTCGCCGGGCTGGCCAGGAACTTCGCCATCATGGCGGCGCGGGCGCGGCCGATGAGGGCTTCGCCGCCGCCGAGCTCGACGTGCAGGCCGACGCCGCGGGCCGCGCAGGCGGCGCGTAGCGCGAGCACGCTCTGCATATAGGCCGCGCTGGCCTGTCCGCCGTAGCAGTTGGTCGCCAGGTAGAGGGAAAGCTGCTCGGCGGCCACGACGTCTCCTCAAGGATTCGAACCATCGTCCATCGAAGCGCGGCGCGGTCAACAGCGCCGCCGTCAGTCGCCTATGGGAAGCTCGTCATGCGCATACCCCTCGACCTGCCGCCGGGGCTGAACGGCGACGACACCAGCTTCTCCAGCAACGGGCGCTGGGGCGACGGGTCCAACGTGCGGTTCCGACTGGGGCGGGCGGAGGCGATCGGGGGGTGGGAGAGCCTGGTGGCGACGCCGCTGACGGGGGTCTGTCGCTCGGTGTTCCCGTGGACCGACAACGCGGCGATCCTGAACATCGCGTTCGGGACCCACTCGAAGCTGCAACTGTGGCAGGGCGGGGCGCTGTTCGACATCACCCCGGCCAGCGGGTTTACGCCAGGCGCAATCGACGGGGCGGGCAGCGCGGGGTTCGGCACCGGAGCCTATGGGACCGGCGGGTACGGTCTGCCGTCGGCGACCGACTATTTCCCGCTGACCTGGTCGTTCGGGGCGTGGGGCCAGAACCTGCTGGCTAGCCCGCGAAACCAGACGATCTTCACCTGGACCAACAACACCGCGTCGAAGGCGGTGGCTGTAGCCAACGCGCCGGTCAACGTGACCCACATGCTGGTGGCGCCGTTGAACGGCGGCTACCAGGCCTTCGCGCTGGGGTGCAACGAGGAGGTGTCCGGCGTCTTCAACCCGCTGTGCATCCGGCACTCCTCGATCCGCGACAATACGCAGTGGAGCACAACGGCGACCGGCTCCACGGCGCGGGAATATGTCCTGACCGGCGGCGGGCGGATCGTCGCCGGGCGGATGTGCGGGCCGTACATGCTGGTGTGGACCAGCGACGCTCTGTTCCTGGGCACCTATGTCGGGTCGCTGAACCAGCCGTGGCGGTTCGATCGGGTGGGGCGCAACTGCGGCCTGATCGGACCGAACGCTGCCGTGGTGGTCGGCCAGACGGCGTTCTGGGCGAGCCCGGACCGGCAGTTCTACAGCTACGCCGCCGGCGGCCAGCCGCAACCGATCGCGTGCCCGATCCGCCAGGACTTCGCCGATCAACTGGCGGCGAGCCAAGGCGACAAGGTGATGGCCTCGTCCAACGCCGGCTATTCCGAAGTCCGCTTCGACTATCCGGACAGCCGCGACGGCTATGAGAACAGCCGCTATCTGGCCCTGGCGTTGACCGGTCAGGACGCGGGCGCATGGCATCGGGGTGTGATGGCGCGCACGGCCTTCGTTGACGCCGGGCCGTCCGCCTATCCGATCGGAGTGACCTACGATGGGCAGGTCTACCATCACGAGAAGGGCCACTCGGCCGACGGGCAGCCGTTCAGCTGGTTCATCCAGACCGCGGACAGCTATCTGGATCCGGACAGTTGCCTGCTGGTGCGCGGGCTCTGGCCCGACTTCAAGAACCAGCTCGGGCCGGTGACCGTCAGCCTGAAGGCGCGGCTGCATCCGCAGAATACGGAGCTTGCAGTCAGCGCCCCGGCCATGGCGCCGGGCGACGCCAAGGCCGATCTGCTGGCCTCGGGGCGCCTGTTCAAGGTGCGGTTCGCAGGGGCCAGCGCGCCCACCGCTTGCCGGATCGGCGAGCCGGTCTTCGACGTCGCCCAGACGGGGCGCCTGTGAGCTTCGACGAGGACTGGGCGCGGTGTGCGCCTTGGCTCGACGCGGCGCTGGCGCATGCGGGGCGCACCCACAGCTTGGCGGATGTCTATGCGCTGGTCGCGTTGGGCGAGGCGCGGTTCTGGCCGGGACGGAACTGCGCCCTGGTCGCCGCCATCGAACGTGACCCGCGTGAGCTGCGTCTGCTGATCTGGCTGGCGGGCGGCGACCGGGACGAACTGGAAGCCGAGCTCCTGCCGATGGCCGAGACCTGGGGCCGCGCCGCAGGGTGCCGCCGCGCGGTGGTGATCGGCCGCGCCGGCTGGGAGCGGGCGCTGAAGACCAAGGGCTATGCGCCGCTGGCGCGACTGATCGCAAAGGAGCTTTAGATGAGCCTGAAAATCGGCAGCTCGAAGACGAACACGTCGGGCAGTTCCAACACCCAGACCAGTTCGACGACGACGCCCAACGTGCCCCAATGGGCGTCCGACCTGACGCAGAACGTCGCCGGCCGGGTCGGGGGCCTGCTCAACTACGATCCGCAGAGCCTGGTGGCGCCGGCCAACGGCCTGCAGACTCTCGCCGGGGCCAACGCCGCCAACCTCTCCGGGTCACCCTGGAATTTCGACGCCTCCGCGGACCTGACCCGGGGTGTGGCGAATGCCGACACGCCGAACATCGCCGGCAACATCAATCGGTTCATGAACCCCTACCTGCACGACGTGGTCGATGCGACCTCGGCGGACCTGGACGCCAGCGATGGGCGGGTGCGGGCTCAGCAGGCGCTGGACCTGGCGGGCTCGGGCGCCTTTGGCGGATCCGGCGCGGCGCTGACCCAATCGGCGACGGAGGGCGAGCTGGCGCGGGCGAGGGCGACGAGCCTCGGGACGTTGAGGTCCCAGGGTTATGCTCAGGCGCTGAGCGGGGCGACGGCCCAGGCGCAGTTGCAACAGCAGCAGGAGAACCAGCGGCTGGCCGCGGCCAATCAGCTGGCGGGGCTGTCGAGCGCCTATGACGCGAACCAGCGCGCCAACATCGCCGCGCAGACGGCGACGGGCGACGACCTGCGGAACGTCGACCAGCAGCAATTGCAGGCGCCGGTGACCAGCGCCCAGCAGATCGTGGCGGCGTTGAATGGACTGCCGATCAACCTGTTCACCGGGTCGACGACGAATGGGACGCAGAACACTGTCAGCAACCAAACGACCAAGACGGGGGGCGGACCGAGCTGGAGCGACATCGCTCAGGTCGCCGCAGCGGCGGCCGGTGCATGACGCCGTCTGAACGCTTAGCCTCGCTCGAACAGCGCCTCACAGATCACGAAGCGCGTTGCGAGGAACGCCTGCTCGAGATCAAGGCCTCCGCCGCCAACACCTTGAGGGCCGTCGAGAGCCTTAAAAATCGTTTCTGGGCGATCGCGCTGTCACTGCTCGCCTGGGCGATGGCTCAGGTCTGGGCGGGAAGCCAGGCGCGAGTCTCACACCTCGAAGCCGCGCGCCCCACTGCTCTCCAGGAGGTCGCCAATGTCTCCGCCCATTGAGGTCCGCTGGCTGTGGCGGCGGGTCTACACCTATGCCTTGACCGTGCTGAACTGCGCTGGCGTCGGCGCGATCGTCTGGCGGCTGCATGACGCGCAGGCGCTGAAGTGGCTGGGCCTGGCGCTGGTGGGCGCCAACGTCGTGACCGCCACCCTCTATCTGGCGGGGGCCACCGTTACCGACTGGGCGAAGCTCGCGCACGCTGCGCGCAGCGCCGCGGACTAGCGCGCTCCTCTCTAAAATCAGGACCAAGGCCATGGCTACTCAGCTGACAGCGCATTTTGCGCTCGAAGAACTGTGCGCGACGCAGCACCGCGAGTTCGACAACACCCCGCCGCCGGAGGTGGTGGGCACGCTGCGCAACACCGCCGCGCGGATGGAGGAGGTGCGCCGGCTGCTCGGCGATCGGGTGATCAGCGTCTCCAGCGGCTATCGCAGCCGGGCGCTGAACCGCGCGGTGGGCGGGGCGCGGACCTCGGCGCATCTGACCGGGCACGCGGTGGACTTCAACTGCTACGGCTTCGGCGATCCGATCGCGGTTTGTCGCGCCCTTGCGGCGTCATCGATGAGCTTCGATCAGATCATCGAGGAAGGGACGTGGACCCATATTTCCTTCGACCCCCGCATGAGGCGGCAGGTGCTGACGCGGCGGCCGGGCGGCGGCTACGGACTGGGACTGCCGGAATGACCCCGCGCCTGATCCTGATCCTGGCCTCTGTCGCCAGCGTGCTGGCTGCGGTGGGCGCCATCTACTGGAAGGGCCGCCACGACGACGCCGTGCGCGAGCGTCCGAAGACCGAGGCGGCGCTGGCCCAGGCTGCGGTGGCCGGCCTGGAGACCCAGGGCGCTCGCGACAGCGCCCAACGGGTCGACCTGGTGGTGCGCCAGCGCGACGCCGCCAACGACACGGTGACCCAACTGGCCGCCAAGGCCCTGACCTCGGAGGATGGTAATGCGCCACTCAACGCTGATCGCGCTGACCGTCTGCGCGCCGCTGACGACAGCCTGTGCCTCGCGGCCCCCGGCCTTGCCGGCTGCGCCTCGGGTGGAGATGCCCGCTGAAGCGGTGAAGTCGTGTGCTCTCTACCGGCTCCCGGCTAACCCAAAGACCGCCGACCTTGAGATCGGCTACGCGACGCGCGGGGCTGAGATCGTCGCGTGCGACGCGGCCCGGGCTCTGGCCGTCCAAACTCATGCCGCGGAGCATGCCCTTCAGGATCAGCTCACGGGGAAACGGCGTCCGCCCGGCCGTTGAGTTCGCGCACGTAGTCGCCGATGTCCCTCGGCCAAGGGGCCGTAAGCTCGTCGAACCGCGCCCGGTCTCCGGCGAATAGCGCCCGCGTCGCCTCTTCGTAGCCCGGGAAGTTGCCGGCGAGGGTGGTCATGACCCGATAGGTGACCTCCTGAGCCTGGCGGAGCGCGTCGGCCGCGCCGGTTTCACGGCGCGCCTGATCGACCAGGCGGCGCAGGGCTGCCGATGCGCCCCCGGGTTGGGCGGAAAGCCAGTCCCAGTGCCGGGGCAAGAGGGTCACTTCACGGGCTGTGACGCCGAGCTTTGGCCGACCCCGAGCGGGCCTTTGAGTGGCGCGCGGATCGGGAGGAATCCTGGCTAAGACCTCGTCGACGGACCCGCGCAGGTCCAACTCCACCGGTCTACCCGTGGCGTCCTCCACGATCAGCAGCGTCTGATCACGCGCGGAGTGGGCGGCCCGTGCGATCTCTGAGAGACCTCCTCGCCCAACGACCCGATGGTCGGCAAAGGCTGTGTATCGGCCATCTTCAAGGGCCATCGGCCACTCTTTCAGCAAAGCTGGTATTTTACCCGGGTAGTATACGGGTTGCTGCTGAAACGAAAAGAGCCCGCGGCTTGCGCCGCGGGCTCTTCGCTAGGTGGTGCCACGACAGGGATTCGAACCCTGGACCTCAGCCTTACCAAGGATGCGCTCTACCACTGAGCTATCGCGGCGAATGGCGAGGCGGGGGCTATAACGAACGCCGGGGGCCGCGTGAAGCCCCAATCCGCGCCGGCCCCGCTTGACGGCCGGGCCGCAGCGTCGCACCCGATGGGCCCATGACGCCGCCGGAAAAGCCCCCAAATGACGAGCGCTCGGCGCGCGAGGCGAAGCTGGCCCAGGCTCTGCGCGCCAATCTGCGCCGACGCAAGGCGGGTGGCGGCGTCCCGGCGGTTGCCCCTACGGCGCCGAAAACCGTGGACAAGCCCTGAGGCGGCCTTTGCGAAGGTCCGCGCCGCACGCTAGATAACGGCGCTCAGGCCCGCCCAAAGCACTTCCCCGGAAGCGCGGCCGCTTCGAAGGAACTGGATTGGATCGCATCGCCATCATCGGCGGCGCGCGGCTGCAGGGCGAAATCCCGATCAGCGGCGCCAAGAACTCGGCCATCAAGCTGATGGCGGCGAGCCTTTTGACGGAAGAGGCGCTGCGGCTGACCAACATGCCGCGGCTGGCCGACACCCGCTTCCTGGGCAAGCTGCTCCAGCGGCTGGGGACCGAGGTGGTCGAGGCCGATGGCGAGGATGGGCCAGAGACCCTGCTGCGCACCCGCGAGATCGTCAGCGCCATCGCGCCCTACGATCTGGTCCGCCAGATGCGGGCCTCCTTCAACGTCCTGGGCCCGCTGCTGGCGCGGACGGGACAGGCCAAGGTCTCGCTGCCCGGCGGCTGTACGATCGGCGCGCGGCCGGTCGACCTGCACCTGAAGGCGCTGGAGGCGCTGGGCGCACGGATCGACCTGCACGAAGGCTATGTCTACGCCCAGGCGCCGCGGGGCCTGCAAGGCGCGCACATCGACTTCCCGAGCATTTCCGTGGGCGCCACGGAGCACGCCATGCTGGCCGCCGTCCTGGCCAATGGCGAGACGGTCATGACCAACGCGGCCTGCGAGCCGGAGATGGTCGACCTCGCCGACTGCCTCAACAAGATGGGCGCCAAGGTCAGCGGGGCAGGGACGTCCACGATCCGCGTTCAGGGGGTGAGCCGCCTGGGCGGAACAACTCACGCGGTCATGCCGGATCGGATCGAGACCGGCACCTACGCCCTGGCCGCGGCGATGGCGGGCGGGGAGGTGAGGCTGACCCGCACCCGCAGCGACTTCATCCAGGCGATGATCGACAAGATGGTCGAGGCCGGGGTCGAGGTGACGCCGCACAACGACGGCCTGACCGTCCGGCGCAACGGGGCGCTGCTGAAGGCGGTGGAGTTCGAGACCGACGTCTACCCCGGCTTCCCCACCGACCTGCAGGCGCCGTTCATGGCGCTGATGACGCTGGCCGACGGCGAGAGCGTCATCCGGGAGAACATCTTCGAGAACCGCCTGATGCACGCCCCGGAGCTGCGGCGCATGGGCGCCGACATCGTCGTCCAGGGCGGCGAGGCGCGGGTGCGTGGCGTGCCGTCGCTGGAAGGCGCCCAGGTGATGGCGACCGACCTGCGGGCCTCGGTCAGCCTGGTGATCGCCGGCCTGGCGGCGCATGGCGAGACCATGGTCAACCGCGTCTACCACCTCGACCGCGGCTTTGAGCGGCTGGAAGAGAAGCTCGGCGCCTGCGGCGCCCAGATCCGCCGGATCACGGGCGACGGCGAGGGCGACGAGGACTGACGCCGATGGCCTCGCGCACCGCCCGTCTCAGACTGCTGGCCCAGGACGCCGACGACCTGGCGGTGATCTCTGCCGCCATGCAGGACGCCGTCGCCAAGGTCGGTGACATCAACTACGAGGCCAAGGCGCACCTGCTGACCATCGCCTTCAACCGCTATTGCTGGGAGGCCGAGGAGCACGTGCGGGTCCGTTCCGCCCTGCAGCTGGGCGGCGTCATGAAGGTCCAGACCCGCAAGATCCGCCGCAATGTCCGCGACGCGGTGCTTGAAGTGCTGGCGGTGAGCTTCGAGGCCGGCGAGGCCCCAGGGGGCACGGTGACCATCAGCTGCGCCGGGGGCGGCGACCTGCGGGCCACCGTCGAATGCGTCGACGCCGTGCTGGCCGATGTCTCGGAGCCCTGGCCGACGCCCAGAACCCCGACCCACGCCGAATAGGCTGGCATGGCGCTTGGCCGCCAGCGCGGCTAAAGAGGCGCGCCATGCGCCGCTTCCACCTCTCCGACCCGAATTTCGAGGCCGCCTTTGCGGCCTTCGTGGAAGAGCGCCGCGAGACGCCTGACGATGTCGACGCGGCCGTGCGCGACATCATCGCCGCGGTGCGGGCCGAGGGTCTGGCCGCCCTGCTGCGGTTCGCGCGCGAGTTCGACGGCCTGGACCTCAACGAGAGCTCGATCCGCGTCAGCCAGGCGGAGATCGACGCCGGCGCGGAGGCTTGCCCGGCCCCGGTGCGTGAGGCCATCGCCTTCGCCGCCGAGCGGATTCGCAGCTACCACGCGCGCCAGCGGCCGGCGGACCTGAAATTCACCGATGAGGCCGGGGTCGAACTCGGCTGGCGCTGGACACCGCTGGAGGCCGTCGGGATCTATGTGCCTGGGGGCCGCGCGGCCTATCCGTCGACGGTCCTGATGAACGCCGTGCCGGCCGCGGTCGCGGGCGTCGAGCGTATCGCCATGGTCACCCCGCCGGGGCGCCTGCAGCCGGCGGTTCTGGCGGCGGCCAAGGCGGCCGGGGTCAGCGAGATCTGGCGGGTCGGCGGCGCCCAGGCCGTGGCGGCGCTCGCCTACGGGGCCGGGCCGATCCTGCCCGTCGACAAGATCGTGGGCCCCGGCAACGCCTATGTGACCGCCGCCAAGCGCCGGGTCTATGGCGCGGTGGGCATCGACGCCCTGGCGGGCCCCTCGGAGATTGTCGTCGTGGCCGACGGGGCCAACAAGCCCGACTGGATCGCGGCCGACCTGCTGTCGCAGGCCGAGCACGACCCGGCGGCGCAGGCCATCCTGATCACCGACGACCCGGCGTTCGCTGAGAAGGTCTCGGCCGCCATCACCACCCAACTCGCCACCCTAACCACCGGCCAGGACGCCGCCGCCTCCTGGCGCGACCACGGCGCGATCATCATCGCCCCCCTCGACGAGGCTCCGCGGCTGGTCGACCGGATCGCCCCCGAGCACGTCGAGTTCGCGCTGGACGATCCGGAGCGGCTCGCCGACCGGGTGCGGCACGCCGGTGCGATCTTCCTGGGGCGTCACGCGCCGGAAGCCATCGGTGACTATGTGGCCGGCTCCAATCACGTTCTGCCCACCAGCCGCGCGGCGCGCTTCTCCTCGGGCCTGTCCCTCTACGACTTCCTCAAACGCACCTCGATCGTGAAATGCGACGAGGCCGCCTTTGCCAAGTTGGGACCCGCGACGGTCGCCCTGGCCGAAGCCGAAGGCCTTCCGGCCCATGCGCGCTCCGCGGCGATTCGCCTGGGGCAGGGTTGAGCGATTGTCATAGTCGGAACTTGATTCGGGTGTAGGGGTTCATCTCCCAACATCTTTCCCGAAAGTTCGACATGGCCGCCGATGCCCCTTCCACTGGAGCATGGTCCAAGACGCTCGCGCCCTACCGGCAACCGAAGACGAGCCGAAGCATCTTCGAGATCGTCGTCACCATCGTGCCGTTGCTGGTCATATGGGCGGTAGCCTGGGCGCTTCACGCCCATGGCCTGTGGTGGGCGGCGCTTCTGCTGACGTTGCCCGCTGCGGGCTTTCTCATCCGCCTGTTTATGATCCAGCACGACTGCGGCCACGGCTCGTTCTTCGGTCCGCGCCAGGCTAACGACTGGGTGGGGCGCGTGATCGGCGTCTTCACCCTAACGCCCTACGACTACTGGCGTCAGACCCACGCCATGCACCACGCGACGTCCGGCAACCTGGATCGTCGCTGCCATGGCGGCATCGGCATGCTGACTGTGACGGAATACGCCGCCCTGCCGCCGCTCCGCCGGCTGGGCTACCGGCTCTACCGGAACCCCCTGATCATGTTTGGTCTCGGACCGGCCTACGTCTTCCTGGTCGAACAGCGCCTGCCGGTCGGACTGATGAAGCAGGGCTGGCGGCCTTGGGCGAGCGTCATCGGGAACGGCCTTGCTGTGCTGGCTGGCCTCGGCGGCCTCGTCTTCGTGTTCGGCGCCGCGCCGGTGCTGATCGTCAACGTGGTCACCATGCTGCTGGCGGCGACCATGGGCGTCTGGCTCTTCTATGTGCAGCACCAGTTCGAAGGGGCCTACTGGGCCCGGAACGGCGCGTGGAAGCGGGATGACGCGGCCCTGATGGGCAGCTCGCACTATGACCTGCCCCCGGTGCTGCGCTGGTTCACCGCCAACATCGGCATCCACCACGTCCATCACCTGTCGAGCCGCATCCCGTTCTACCACCTGTCCAAGGTGCTGAAGGATCACCCCGAGCTGCACGGCATGAGCCGCATCAGCCTGTGGGATAGCTTCCGCCTGGCGCGGCTGGCGCTGTGGGACGAGGCGGCTGGCCGGCTGGTCTCGTTCCGTGAGGCCCGCGCCGCCTGATCTGGGCCCTACTGACGATCTCCGAGACGCCCGGCGCACCCGCGCCGGGCGTTTTTCTTTGTCCGGCGCGGGTCCTCTTCGCAGGTGCGGGATGACGCGGGGGGGCGGAATGCCATAAAGCGTGGCTGACCCCTGACGTCCGGACCCGATGCCTGACGACCGCGACACGCACCGCCTGCAGACCGTCGAGCTTGACGAAGAGTCGCTCGCCGCGGTTTCGCGCGACCAGGAACAGGAGCGGCAGATCGCCATCTTCGACCTGCTCGAGGAGAATCACTTCCATCCGGAAGG
>JACXTT010010756.1_pt1 | contig 12312 bp, 11 predicted proteins | sample 9270951 | NCBI WGS metagenome assembly JACXTT01 (sample SAMN15532306, study PRJNA645909) | rock metagenome | isolation source: weathered quartz diorite | place: Puerto Rico | collected 2017-06-21 | reverse complement strand
AGCTGCAGCAGCAGCGCACAAGTCTTCAAAGCCGGTTCAACCTGACACCGACCCGGACACTCTAAATTCGGTTTTCGCGAGGAGCATCGATCGACTCGCTCGCTCCAGTCGGCGTCTGCCTTCCTTAGTGCGACAGAGGGGACGCCTACCTCCGCCTATGGTGCGAAACGCATGACATGCGTCGAGGATGTGGGCATCCGTCCGCCCTCCTGGACGCCCAGACAGGGGCGGCCCGCGGCGGACTTGCCCTGGGGGCGGGCGCTTGCCATTCTGTTCCCATGCAAATCCACCTGCGTGTTCCCAACCCGGGAATCGTCTCCTTTACGAAGTCGATGCTGACGTTGTGGCTCCTCCTCGCGACGATGAGCCCGGTCCAAAGCGCGCGGGGGCAAAGTCCGACCGCATCCGCGGCGGGCAGTCTGAAAGTCGCCAAGGACTTCAAAGCGGAACTGCTCTACACCGTGCCAAAAGACACCGAGGGTTCCTGGGTGGCAATGTGTGTCGACCCCAAGGGCCGCCTGATTGTGTCAGATCAATATGGCAAGCTGTATCGTATCACGCCGCCTCCAATCGGAAGCAGCGCACCCATCCAGCACGAGCCCATCGACGTGCCCGTTGGGAAGGCGCACGGACTCCTCTACGCGTTCGACAGCCTCTACGTCATGGTCAACGAGGATGCCAGCCGCGGGCTTTACCGCGTGCGTGATACCAACGGTGACGATCGCTTCGATGAAGTCAAACGGTTGCGCAAACTCGACGGCGGCGGCGAACACGGCGTTCACGCGATCCTCCACGCGCCGGACGGCAAAGCGCTTTACGTGGTCTGTGGCGACATGACGAAACTGACGGACTTCAACGCGTCGCGGGTGCCGCTGGACTGGAGTGAAGACCACCTGTTGCCACGGATGTGGGACGGCAACGGGTTCATGAAGGGCGTCCTGGGCCCCGGCGGCTGGATCGCGCGCGTCGATCCTGAGGGGCAACACTGGGAGTTGATCGCCGTCGGCTTTCGCAACGAATTTGACGCCGCGTTCAACCGCGAGGGAGAACTGTTCGCCTACGACGCCGACATGGAGTGGGACCTCAACACGCCGTGGTATCGGCCGACCCGCTTGAATCACGTCATCAGCGGCGCCGAATTCGGCTGGCGCAGCGGCGCCGGCAAACGGCCGGCTTATTACATCGACACGTTCGGCGCGGTGCTGAACATCGGGCCTGGATCACCGACGGGCGTGACGTTCGGTTACGGCGCGAGATTTCCGGCCCGGTATCAGGAAGCCTTGTTCATGTGCGACTGGAGTTTCGGCAAACTTTACGCCGTTCATTTGGCACCGGAAGGGGCGAGTTACTCAGGCACCGCGGAGGAATTTGTCAGCGGACAACCGCTTGCGCTCACGGACTTGGTTATCAATTCAAAGGACGGCGCCCTCTATTTCCTCGTGGGCGGGCGCAGGACGCAATCCGCGCTGTATCGCGTGACCTACGTGGGGAAGGAATCGACAGCGCCTGCGCGCGGCGACACGCGCTTCGCCAAGGAGCGTGAATTGCGCCACCAACTGGAGAGCTTTCACGGGCACGTTGCCGACAAGCTGCCTCCCGATGCCGAACGCTGGCACAAACGAGGTTTCGATACCCTTACGTTGAGGGGCGCGGATCCGGATGCGTTGAACTTGATTTGGCAGCATCTGGGTGACAAAGACCGAGCGATCCGTTACGCGGCGCGCGTCGCACTCGAATGGCAGCCAGCCGTTTGGTGGGAACCGAGGGCGCTGGAGGAGAAAAATCCGCGGAAGGCGATCGCCGCGCTCGTCGCTTTGGCGCGGGTCAGTGCCAAAGACGAGTTCCATCGCAAGCCGACGGATCCGAAGCCGGATCCCCAATTGCAAGGGCGGATTCTCTCCGCGCTCAACCGGGTCGAATGGTCGAAGCAGGGCAATGCTGACCGGCTTGATTTGACGCGGGCCTACGCGCTCGCGTTTACCCGACTGGGGCGCCCGGACGAGGCCACGCGCCAGCGGTTGATTGCGAAGTTTGACCCGCTCTTCCCGGCGTCGAGCCGCGAAGTCAACGCCGAACTGTGCCAACTGCTTGTCTATCTCGAAACACCGAGCGCTGCCGCGAAGCTGATGGCCGCGCTGCGTCTCGCTCCGACGCAGGAGGAACAGTTGGAATACGCTCGCGCACTGCGCGTGCTCAAGACCGGATGGACGATGCCGCTTCGTGAAGAGTATTTCCGCTGGTTTCTCAAGGCGGCAAACTTCAAAGGCGGCGCCAGTCTCGCCGGCTTCATGCGCGACATGAAGAACGACGCGATCGCCACCTTGAGCGCAGAAGAAAAGACCGCGCTCAAATCCATTCTGGAAACCAAACCGGATCGGAAATCGCCCCAGGAATTGCTCGCCGGCCGGCAGATCGTCAAGGAATGGACCCTCGATGAACTGGTGCCGATCGTCGAGCGAGGGCTGAAGGGCGGACGAAATTTCGAGCGCGGCCGAGCGCTCTTCGGCGCTGTCGGCTGCGCCTCCTGCCATCGCTTTGACAACGACGGCGCCTCGGTCGGACCGGATTTGACCAGTGTCGCGGGGCGATTCAGCGTGCGGGATTTGCTGGAGTCGATCGTGGAACCGAGCAAAGCGATCAGCGACCAATACGGGGCGATCGTGATTCGAAAGAAAAATGGCGACGTGGTCACCGGCCGAGTGGGCAATCTCAACGGGGATGATCTGATGGTGATTGAAAACATGTTTGCTCCAAACGATTTCACCAACGTGAAGCGCCAGGACATCGAATCAATCGAGCCGTCCAAGGTGTCCATGATGCCCGAGGGCCTGATGAACAGTTTGAAGGAGGCGGAAATCCAGGACCTGGCGGCATTTCTTCTCTCCCGGGGAGATCGGAACGGCAAAGTGTTTCACTGAGCCCGGCCGAACGACCATCGCTCCAGGAATCCGCTTGCTCAAGGCCTGAATTTTCCGTTAGAAGCTTCGGCAAGGCCAGAGGACGCCGAGAGGAAGGAACAGGCCTAGCCGAAAAAACATGGGCGCTTGGCGCAGTGGTTAGCGCGTCTCGTTTACACCGAGTAGGTCGGGGGTTCGAATCCCTCAGCGCCCACCAATCTCAAAAAGTCGAAAGCCGCGTTGTGCATCCCTTGCCCGACATCGGCCGGACCGCGAAGCTTATTTGGAGCTGCTGACTTTGGCGGCGATCGTTTTTACCGGACGGCCGAACTGTTGTTTCCTTCAGCCGCGGCGTTTTCAACGAATTGCTTCCAGACCGCATCCTCTTTGAGGGTTCTGTTATCATTCCGCGCGGTTGCACAGTCGGGTTGCGTACTAACCCGAAGTCGAGATGGTTTTCAAGTCCGCGCGCACCTGCTGGTAGCTGGTGGAAAAGGCGAGCACTGCCGGATTGGGTTCGATGCCCCAATGGCGGCAGGCGTCCTGATACACCTCCGGCCACCAGTTGCGGTGTTGGGTCAATCCGTCTTCGCGCCACTTCCCCCAATCCATCAGGACGCGCGACCAGCACCGGTCACCATATTGAATCGCCGTCCTGGGATCATCGAATTGCTTGAGATACCAGTCGCGACCGATGCGCGCGTGCAGCACCTCATCGGCCCAATCATAATCCTGGAACAGGGCCGACAGCGGATTGCGCGAGGCCAGACCGACCTCCCACTCGAAGCGCTTTCCGTTGCGGGGCATCAATCCCTGTTCGATAAAGTACAGCACCGCGTGCCGCTCGAAGGGCTTGAGTTGCGTGTTCAATCCGAGCGACCAGGTAAAATTGACCATGACCTTCTTCGGCCAGTCGATCCCCAGACTGACGAAGCCGACTTCGCCCATCATGGCGTGGCGGGCTTCATCCCAAAGCTGCCGGGTCATGTCGCGGTAATAATCCCACGGTTGATCGGGCGTCTCGCTAAGGATGCTGGCCATCATCTCGGGCACGTCCACCTCGCGGAGGCGCTTGTAGAACATCATCAGCGTCTTGGGTTCGGGCGGAAATTTCTCGTCGTACAGGAAGACTTCGGCATTGACGCCCATGTTGTAGGGATCGGGGAAACGCTCGTCGCGTTTCGGCCGGCCGTCATAGCGGTACGGCGCGGCGGAATGCTGTCGCGCCAACGCCTTTGCGGCAGGTGTCTGCGTCCCATCCAATCCGCCTGCTCCCGCCAGGCAATCCTCGACCAGCGCCAGCCAGTTTCCCACGCGCGCACGGACCGGGCCATCCACCAGCCCTGCGATGCTCCGGGCTCCGAACTTCAGCATGTCTTCAACTTCGAGCAAAGCGAAGCGGCAGAGCCGAATCGACGGGTGGTCCGCCAGCCAATTCGTGTCCGCCATATGCCGCTCCAGGGCGGTCTTCAGCGCGGGCACTGCTTTCTCGTACAGGCCGAGGACCAATTCTTCGGTCGTTGGCGCGCCGAGGATTTCATCGAAGAAAAGTTCGAGGTTCGCGTCAGGAACACTCTCCAGGCCGAGCGGTGGTTCGCGCATTTCACCCACGCGCCGGCGCAGGGCGGTGACGTGCTCGGCGCAGAGATGCGCGTGCAGGCTGAAGCCCATTTTGAGCTCGTAAATCGGTTCGGCCGTGATGCGGGCCGTAAGAATCTGATGCAACCGTTTGAATGAATAATGATAGCGTTTCAGCCGGCGGACGCATTCTTCGACGGACAAGCCGGGCTTGGTGGCTTCGGACAGCGGCGCGATGCCGGCCAGCGGCGGCAGGCCGCGGTAGGATTGGTAGCTGGTCATAACCTGTGTGGCGCAATCTACCATCGGGCCGCAAAACTCGACAGCAATTTTGCAAAGCAGACGCGTTGCCTCAGTCGAGCATCGGGCCACTCCTACTCGAGAGCAATTCTGCGGGCCGGATTGACGCGGGCGCGTCTTGAAACTATCACCAGAATCCTCTCTCCGCGCGAGGAGCGAGTCGGGAAGTCGAATCGGCCTTCATCGTCCTTTTCGATGCGGAAGCGAGAAGACCTCGTATGGCTGAGTGGCGGTGGGACCAAAAACAGTCCCGTCGGCGCGAATCAAACGGAAGGGTCGAACTGCCGACAAGCCTGAGCGAGTCGATTACTTCATCCGATCGAAGTTCTGCTGGAGGATCTGCCAGTCCTTCAAGCCCTTGACCCGGGCCTGGGCCTTCGCGTTGATGTCCGCTTCGAGTTTGTTCTTCGTCGGGCGCTGGACCTTGTAAAAAATGCCGAATTTGCCGGGAAACGGCTCGTCGGCCAGCTTGTAGGCCGCAATTTCATCCGTCACGTCGTGGGTTTCGGGCACGAGGTTGAACGCGCCGCCTTTGCGGGGATTGGAGCCATCGAACGCGCCGGGATAAAACTCAACACATTCGCTCAAGCACTCGATAAAGCTGAACCCCTCGTGGTCCATCGCCGCTTCCATCATTTGGAGGACGTGGTTCGGATTGGTCGAAGTCGTTCGGGCCACGAACGTGGCGCCTGCGGAGATCGCCTGTTTCATCGGATTGATCGGTTGGTCCACGGCGCCCCAAGTGTCCGTCTTGCTCTTGAAGCCGGGAGGGGAAGTCGGAGAGGTTTGTTTCTTCGTCAAGCCGTAAACCCAGTTATCCATGACGACGTAAGACATCCGAATGTTTTTGCGAGCGGTGTGATTGAAGTGGTTGCCGCCGATCGAGAACGCGTCGCCGTCGCCACCGAAGACGAAGAGGTGCAAGTCAGGGCGGGTCAGGGAAACGCCGCTGGCAAACGGCAGCGCCCGGCCGTGAATGTAATGAACGCCGTGGGCCTGGACGAAATAGGGGAAGCGGCTGGAACAACCGATGCCGGCGACGGTCGTGATCTTCTCGTGCCAGAGCTTGCGCTTCTCGATCAGCTTGAAGTAAAGGGCCAGCACGGAGAAATCGCCGCAGCCCGGGCACCAGGTCGGGTGGTCCGCAGAGATTTCCTTTTTGGTCAGCCCTTTGCGTTCCGTATCGAGAGGCGAGGGGACGGCCGCAATGTTGCCGCCGCGCGCGGGAAGGTCGGTCACAGTTGAACTCATAATTGGACTCAAGGATTAGGATCGAATGCCCGTTGAAATCAGCCGGCCACAGGATGGCGTTTGTCCGCGGCGATTTTCTGTTTCAGCTCTGCCAGAATCTCCTTCACTTTGAACGTCAAGCCGTCGGTCTTGTTGATGCCGCGGATCTTGGGATCGCAATAGCGGGCGCGCAACACACCGGCGAGTTGTCCGTAGCCGTAAAGGCCTGGGTCGTTCAGTTCCACGACCAGAACGTGATTGAACCCGGAAAAAATATTCTCCAGACCGCCAGGCAGCGGATTGATGTAGCGGATATGCAAGGCTGAAACGCTGTCACCAACGGCGCGCGCGCGGTCGACCGCTTCGCGAATCGGCCCTTGGTTCGAGCCCCAGCCCACGAGCAGCGCGTTGCCTTCCGGTGGCCCGTAAACTTTCGGCATCGGCAGCGACGCCGCGAGCGTCTGCAGTTTCTTGCGGCGCTTGGCGGACATCGCCATGTGCAGCTTCGGCGCCCCGGTCGGGTGGCCCATTTCGTCGTGTTCAAGGCCGGTCACCACCGGATACTTGCCGCTGGCGATACGCGTGCCCGGGGGCAGGTGACGGGTCACGCCATCCGGCGCAGACAAATCGTAAGGTTTGTGGTCCGGCACCGGCGCCAGATCCGGCGAGAGGTCCTGGCAAACCTTCTCGAGGTTGGGTTCTTCGAAGGCTTCGATGCGGGTCGCGATGGCTTGGTCCGTCAGGATGACGACCGGAACGCTGTATTGGCGTGCGATGTTGACCGCCTCGATGGCGGTGAAGAAACAATCCTCGACAGTGGCCGGCGCGAGCACCACACGGGGAGAATCCCCATGGCCGCCGAAGCACGCGAGATTGAGGTCGGATTGTTCCACGCTGGTCGGCATTCCGGTGGACGGTCCGCCTCGCTGCACATCGATCACCACCAGCGGCAACTCCGCCATCACCGCGTAGCCGATGGCTTCGGTCTTGAGGGAAATGCCCGGCCCGCTGGAACCGGTCACCGCCACCCGCCCGGCGTAGCTCGCGCCCAGCGCCATGGAAACGGAGGCGATCTCGTCCTCGCATTGAATAAAGGTGCCTCCGTACTTGGGTAACTCCCGCCGAAGCAGTTCCATGATGTCCGACCACGGCGTAATGGGGTAACCCGCCCCGAAGCGAACACCGGCCGCAATGAGTCCGTAACCAAGCGCCTCATTGCCATTCATGACCACTTGATGTCCGGCCCGTTTTTGACCTTCGACGAATTGGAACGTCTCGATGACATTGTCGAGCGAATGGCTGTAACCGGCATGAAAGGCCGTCAACGCGTTGTTCAAAATGCTTTCATCCTTGCCAGCGAATCGTTCGCCGATGAGCTTCTCCAGTTTGGGCACGTTCAAGTCGAACATTTTCGCCACCAACCCCAGCACAAACACGTTCTTGCCTTTGTCCTTGCCCGTGCCACCGATGGCTTCGACCGTCAGCGATGAGATGGGAACGCCCACGTGGCGATATTCCTTTTGCCACTCCGCCGAAGGCTGCACGTGGTCGCTGTCGTACAAAACGATGCCCCCTTTCCGCAGAGACCGAATATGGTCTTCGTACGAATGCTGATAAAACGCAATGAGAACGTCTGCTTCGTCGCCCGCGCTCAACACTTCACCGGAGCCAACGCGCACCTGGAAAATCGACGGCCCGCCGGAAATGGTGGAAGGGATGGTCATGAAGGTCATGACTTCCTGTTCGCTCCGCCCGGCCAGCCGCGCCAGAAAACCGCCAATGGCCTGAATACCGTCCTGGGAATTGCCCGCGATCCGAATGACCGCTTCGGAGATCTTCGAGACGTTGGGTCTGCCGCCCGACGCGATGGTGGTAATGGTGGCTTCGCTCATGAAAGAATTTGATTAACCGTTCCGATGTCCGTCGGCAGCTTCACACCCGCGCTTGAATTTGTGGAGGGCGCCAAGCCGATGCAGAGTCACACTAACATTGCTCGTCTCGCTGTCAAACGTTTATCTGAATGCGGATCCGTTTGACTGAGAGTTGCTTGCACTGGAATTGCGGAATTGCTCTCGCAATGCATTGCGGCGGGAATTAGAGAGGTTAATGCGCCAGGTTTTTGACTTAAGATTCGTTGCCGGCCGTTCCGGTTGATTCGAGAAAAAACTCCAACCCGCGCGCCACGCCGTACCCGTGTGGTTCGTCGCTCACGAAACCCGCCTGCCGCCGCACGGTCTGTTTGACCAATTCGATGGCGTTGGACGGTGCCACCAGCCAGCGGGCGCGCTCGCGCGAGAGCATCGGCAAATCATTCAAGTGGTCGCCGGCTGCGAGTATCTGCTCAGGGCCGAGGGCGAGTTGTCGCGCGATCTCCGACAACGCCGTGCCTTTGCTGTAGGCGGCGTGGCTGAAGCGCGCGTACACATCATTGCGCACCACCGTCAGGTCCCGTTGTTTCCGACAATACTCGTCCAGGTACCCGAGAATGGCGTCCGCATCGCCGTTATTTTCCGCGATCAGACAGAATGGGGAATAGGCGTCCTCATACACCGTCGCATCGAACCGCTCGTTCACCCAGGCCATCAGCCGCGGCGCGTCTTGCTTCACTTGCGCAAACAACTCGGCGTGCGCGGCGGCGCAGCGGCGATTCCAGTCTTCCAGCCCGACATACTGCGCCTTTTCATGCACGTAAATTTCCCGCTCCACGACCACCAGATAATCCGGCCGGATGGAGAGGCGGGCGCGGGCCAGTGCCTCCAACAGACTTGAAAGGTCGCGCCCGGTATTGATGACCCACTGGGTCCCGGCCGCCTGGAGCCGACCGATCCGCCGCTGCAGCTCCTCGGGCACGGGTGGTTTCTCAACTTCGGCAAAAAACGTCCCGTCGAAATCAGTCGAAATGAGCTGAATGGGTAATGACATTCGTTCGTGTCTCGTAATTGCGATCGCGCCGCGGTTCCAACACACAAGGCGGGTCCATGCCACCGAGGGATCCCGATCCGCTATCCCCATCCTTCACAGGCCACTTGCGCGGCCATTACAATCGTGAGATACGAAAGGTTGTCAAAAGATTTATGGCGACACTTCAGGAACAGTATGACGACGCGATGTTCGACTTTAGCACTGGCGACTACGATTCCACGATCATGAAATTGAAGGTCGTCCTGGGCCAGGACCCAAACCATTTCGACGCTCAACTTTCCATCGGCATGGCCTTCTATCGTAAAGGGGATTACGCGACCGCTATCGCTGAAGGGCACAAGGCCGAGAAACTCCGGCCGAACGAACAACTCGTCCACACCAACCTGTCCCTGTTCTACATGAAGGCGGGCGACAAGAAGACCGCCGAACACCACGGTTTGCAGGCGCGCATCGCGTCCTGGAAAGGCAACCTGACGCCCCCCGGTCAACAGCCGCCTGCCGATTCCGAATTGCCCATGGCGCAGTCGCCTCCCCAAAACGTCAAGTTGCCCACAAAATTCCCCGATATGCCGTGGAAAAAGAAGCCGCCCATCGGAGGTGGGACAACGCCAGAGCGGCAGTGATCGAAATTTGAAGGAAAGTCATGAGCGAATTTGTTGCCGTTGCCGAAGTGACTCAAGTTCCGCAGGACCGCGGACTGAGCGTCCGCGTGGGCGGCCGTGAATTGGCGCTGTTCAACGTCCGCGGAGAGTTTTACGCGCTGGACGGTTGTTGTCCGCATCGCGGTGGTCCGCTCGGCGAAGGCCTGACTGAGAACGGTCGCGTTTATTGTCCGTTGCACGGCTGGGAGTTCGATCTCAAGACCGGCGCGTGCATCAACCACCCGGAAAAGCACGTCGTTTGTTTTCCGGCTCGCGTTCTGGGCGGAAGAGTGGAGATTTGTGTTTAGCGGGTGGTCCGTCGTCCCTTGTTCGGCTTCGCCGAAGAAGCGCCTGACCACGGACAACGAACCACTGACAACGGACCATTCAAACTATGAAAAGCGCCTACGAACTTGCCATGGAGCGGCTCAACAAACAGTCGCCCGCGGTGAAGTTGACCGACCAACAAAAGAAGGAAATCGCCGAGCTGGAATCGAAATACAAGGCCAAGATCGCCGAGCGCGAAATCGCGTTGAAGGACCAGATTACCGCGGCGGCGGGAGCCGGCGATGCTGAGAAGATGGAAAAACTCGAAGACGAACTGGCCCGTGAACGCAGGAAGCTGCAAGCGGAACTCGAGGAGAAAAAGGACCGCGTGCGACAAGCGAAGGGGGACTGAGGTGTCTGTTGAGTCACCAGGCCTTTTTGATTCCGCGCTGCCAGAGATCGAAGTAATACAGTGCAACGACCACGAGTGAGTGTTGGATTTGTCCCTCGGCAACAAGACGGGGCACATCGCTGGCAGGCACGAGTCGTGTGATCAAGTCCTCCCCGTGGTCGAACTCTACCGCGTGTTGTGGTCGGCAGTTCTCGACGAGCACCGTGTAGCAGGTGTTGCTCTGGATGGCGGGATTGGGGAAGATCTTACCCAGGATTCGCGCGTTCTCGCCCTCGTAGCCGGTCTCCTCGCGCAGTTCCCGCGCGCCGGCGGCCGTGGGCGAACCATCTTTGCCGTCCACCATCCCGCCGGGGATTTCCAGCTCCACGGTGTTCGTGCCATGCCGATATTGTTCAACCATCACCAGATGCTTGTCCGGGGTCAGCGCGATCACGTTCACCCAGCTCACGCAATCGATGACAAAAAACTCGTGCTCGCCGCCCGTGCGAGGCGACAGGGCGCGGTCGGCCCGCAGCGTGAAAATGCGGAAATCACCCAGCGGTTTGGAACCGAGCTTTTTCCAGGGCGTGATCACGGTTGATTCAGGTTCTACGTAGGCGAACGGCCTTTGTCGCCCATCCTCGTGCCATCAAAAAGGAAGGCCGCCGCTTGCCGGCAGATCCCCGGTCCGCCGACCTGGCGTTACCCTACACCGAGTCCGCCGAGACAATCGTGACGCTCTCCACACCGACGCGGGCGGTCGGTTTGCTCATCTCGCCGCTGTTGCTGGAGGTCACTCGGGTGTCGCCGATCTGGCCCAGGACATCGTCACCCTTGATCACGCGGCCGAAAGCTGTGTATTGCCGGTCCAGGAATTTGGCCTCGCCAAGACAAATGAAAAACTGGCTGCCCGCGGAATCCGGATGTTGCGAGCGGGCCATCGAGATGACGCCGCGCACGTGCGACTTGTTGTTGAATTCGGCTTTGATTTGATAGCCCGGACCCCCCGGGCCCCATCGACTCTCCGTTTTTGAGTCTTTGGTGAGCGGATCGCCGCCCTGGATCATGAATCCCTTCATGATCCGATGAAACGCCGTGCCGTTATAGAATCCTTGGTGAGCGAGCTTCTTGAAGTTCTCAACGGTTTTGGGCGCGACGTCGGTCCAGAACTCGATGACCATTTCGCCGGCGGTGGTTTTGATGATGGCGACTTCGTTCATAGAGGAAAGAATCGGGATGTTGACCGAGGTTCACTTAACAAGCGTGACGGATTTGATGTAGTCGAGGTTGGGGAAATCCTTCTTGAGGTAGGCATTGCCCTCCATTTGAATGCGGCCCTGGGCAGGGCCGCGGCCGCCCGGCGCTCCTTCGCCGTACTCGCCATTGATCTTGTCCACGACGTCCATTCCCTCGGTCACTTTACCGAAAGGTGAAAAGCCGGTGCTGTCGAGGCGGCTGTTGTCCCCAAAACTGATGAACAACTGCGTCGTTCGGGTGTTGGGGCCGCCTGTGGCGAAGGTGATAGCACCGCGTGTGTTGCTCGCCTTCACCGGGTCATCCGGAATCTGCGCCTTGCGCCCCCCCCAGGCCGCGGCAACTTTGGGATCTCCGTGAATCCCGAATTGGCACATGAACCCGGGGATCACCCCAAAGAACGCGAGGCACTTGAAGTATCCGGACCGGACGAGATTGTAAAAACGGTCGGCGCCGTTTGGCGAAAGCGAGCGCGTGACCTCCACCGTGAAGTTGCCCTTCGTCGTCTCGAACCTCGCTTTGAACGATTCCGGCGCCTTTTCCGTGAGTTTGGCCGGGTCCGTGAAGTCCGGGGCATTGTCTGGCTTCTTCTCGTCCTTTTTCTCTTGGGCAGAAACGGCGACGGCGCCCAGCGCTGTGCCAAGCAGGCAGATAAGCAATGGTGTTTTCATGCAAGGACGGAAAATAGCGAACGCCCCGTGGCTGTCACGCGCAGAATTTCGGACAGCTCTTCGTTCCTTATCGAAACCATTCCAGCAGGCGGTGCCAGAAGTCATCCAGATAAGCATACGCCAACCAACCGACAAGCGCGGCCGACAGCACTACGGCCAAG
>JACXTT010010755.1_pt1 | contig 12312 bp, 9 predicted proteins | sample 9270951 | NCBI WGS metagenome assembly JACXTT01 (sample SAMN15532306, study PRJNA645909) | rock metagenome | isolation source: weathered quartz diorite | place: Puerto Rico | collected 2017-06-21 | reverse complement strand
CGCTCCTTGGTGATCTGTAAACTATCGAGCAGCGCGTCGGCATACGGCAGTGTGGCCTTCGTGCCGGGATCCTTCAGCACCGAGTAGCGTGGGCTGTGGATGGCCGACGTCGCGCTCGGGTACTTCACGGCGGCGGCGCCGAACTCCTTACCGGAGAGCCACGTCGCGAACTGCCAGGCCGCGTCCCGGTTGGTGCTGTTCTTGGCGATCGCGAGCGTCCACACGCCGCGCATCGGCGTCTGGCGGACCGCCTTCGGTACCTGGGCGTAGCCAAGCTTGCCGGCCACGCTCGAGCGCGTCTTGTCCTCCATCGGCCGGGCGCCCGATGCCCACTGGATGGCCATCGCCGCCTGGCCGAGCTGGATCGCCTTGTTCACGTCGGCGAAGTTGTAGCTCTTCACGTTCGGCGGCGTGTACTTCAAGAGCTCCAGGAACACCTCGCCGCCCTTTTTGCCGGCCGCGCTGTTCAGCGCGCCGCGACCGTTGGCGTCGACGAGCTCGCCGCCGTAAGACCAGATCGCCAGCAGCATGTAGAGCGCGGTCTGGATGTCGCTGCTGGCGGTGACGGCGATGCCGTACTGTTGCTTGCTCGGATCGTGAAAGGCCTTGGCGTCCGCGATGAGCTCGTCCCACGTGGCCGGCGGCTTGAGCCCTTTGGCCTCGAAGAGGTCCTTCCGGTACACGAGGAGCTGGACGTTGGGATCGACCGGCACCGCGTACTGCGTGCCGTTGAAGGCGCCCGACGCGACGGTCGTCGGAATGAAGTCCGGAAGGTCGAGGGTCTTCATCCGCTCGTTGAGCGGCAGGAGAAACTCGGAGAGCGGCGGGATCCACGGCTCGTCGACGAAGACGACGTCGTACCGGCCGGCCCCCGTGCTCAAGGAGAGCAGCTGCTTCTTGTAGAGATCGCCGAACGGCGCGGCGTCGACCACGACCTTGATGCCGGTCTTCTTCTCGAAGTCGGGCAGGCTCGCGCGCAGCACGTCTTCCTTGTAGCCGGCCAGCATCGAGAGCGTGATCGTCTTGCCCTGCGCCGTCACCGGCTCATCGGCGCTGAATGCCACGGCGAGCACGACCAGCAGCGCGACCACCACATACCCGAAGCTCGACCGGATTCTCATTGATCGCTCCTCACTTTTAAACGCGCGGCTCTCCGATGGCGCGCTGCCGCGCGAATGGCGCGACGCTACGCCACGCCCCCGGGGCTGTCAAGCGGCCGGGCCGCGAAATCCTGTACGATTGCGGGAACGGGGGGTCGTCCATGGCACTCAGATTCGGAGTCTTCGATCACATCGAGCCGGTGCCCGGTCAGCGCCTCGACCAGATCTACCGCGAGCGGCTGGTTCAGATCGCGCGACTCGACCGCGCCGGCTTTCATGCCTATCACCTGGCCGAGCATCACACGCCCGCGATCCACAGCCTGGCGCCGTCGCAGAACGTGTTCCTCGGCAGCGTCGCGCAGGTCACGAAGCGCATGCGCTTCGGCCCGTGCGTCTACGTGCTGCCGCTGCACCATCCGCTCCGGCTGATCGAGGAGATCAGCATGCTCGACAACTTGAGCGGCGGGCGGCTCGAGATCGGCGTCGGCCGCGGCGGCGTGATGGAGGCGTTCTTCTGGGGGCAAGAGGCGGATCCCGAGATCAACTACGCGCGGTATCGCGAAACGCTGGCGATCATCCGCGAGGGGCTCAGTCACGAGCTTCTGACGTACTCCGGGCACTTCCACAGCTTCGAGAATCTGCCGATGTACCTTCGGCCGCTGCAGAAGCCATATCCGCCGCTCTGGTACATGCGCAATCCGGTGACGGCGGCGATGGAAGGCATGCACACGATCATCGTGGGCTCGATCGACGGGCTCGCCGTCGCAGTCCCGCGGTATCGCGCGGCGTGGGAAGAGCATCAGGGCTCCGGCACGCTGACGGTGCAGGGGCACGAGCCGATGATCGGCCTCGTCGTGCACCTGGTCGTCGCCGAGACGAACGAAGATGCGATGCGGATCGCGCAACCCGCGTGGGAGAAGTATCGCTGGAACCTCGCCGCGCCGCGGCGGCTCGAAGCCGAGAAGCGCGGGCTCACCCAGTTCATGCAGACCAAGGACGGCTCGTTCGGCTTCGTCGGCGAGCGTCCGAAGGGGCTGCCGACACGCGAGATGCGTCGGGACATCGATGCGGAGCTGGAGCGCTTCGACCAGGTGAAGCAGGGCTCGCATCCCAACCGCATCGGCGGCGTCGCGCTGGCCGGCACGCCGCGCGCGGTACTCGAGTACATGGACGAGTACGTGGCCACCGGCGCGAACTACTTCGTCTGCTCGTTCCAGTGGGGCGACATCGCGCACGCCGACGCGATGCGCTCGATCGAGCTCTTCGCGACCGAGGTGATGCCGCGCTACGCGGCGACGGAGCCGGCGGCGCGCGTCTAGCTCTCGAGCCGGCTCGGCGCGGGCTCGCGACGTACCGCCGGCGACTGTGCTACGCCGTGCCGTTGCGCTACGCCGCGCCGCGTGGAATCCAGATCCGCATCGCGCCGGGCTCGCGGTTCGCCCACGCGTAGTACGGCACCGCCGTCAGCGTCACGCGCCGGCGCGACGCCGCGGGCGCGCCGGCCTGACGATAGAGCTGATTCGCCCACGGCCGCGTGTCGACCGCCCAGCCGCCGGCCTTCACCAGCATGACGCCGCCCAGACGATCCGGCGCCCACACCGATTCGAGCGGCGCGGCCGTATCGATCTCGAGATCGGCGACGTGGCCGTCGGGATTGTCCTCGGTCTCGAGGCAGTACACGAGCGGTCCGCGCTCGATCGCCACGCATCCCCGCGTCGATTCGATCCGCGGATGCGCCTCGGTCAGCCGTGCCGGCATCGGCAGCTCGAGCTCGATGACGTCACCCCGCTTCCAGGCGCGTTCGATCCGTAGATAGCCCGCGGCGCCGAGCGTGCCCACGGCCCGGCCGTCGAGTGTGGCGCGGGCACCCTTGCACCACGCCGGTACCCGGAGGGCGAGCGTCCACGGCTTCGCGCCCGGGTCGTCGATCGTCAGCCGCACCTTGCCGTCCCAGGGATACGCGCTCTCCAGGCGAACCGCGACGCTTCCGGCCGCCAGATCAGTGGCGATCCGTGCCGGCCCATAGAGATGGATCTGCAGCCCCGAAGCGTCGCGCGTCGCGAAGTAGTGGCCGAGCGCCGCGAACGTACGCATGACGTTCGGAGGACAGCAGGCGACCAGATGCCATTCCTTTCGGCGATTGCCGCCGCGGCTCAGAAGCTCGACGTCGCCGTTGCTCGCCAGCGGGTTCACGTAGAAGTAGAGATCGCCCGTGAGCGAGACGCCCGAGAGGATGGCGTTGTAGAGCGTGCGCTCGATGAGGTCGGCGAAGCGCGACTCACCGGTCGCCAGCAACATGCGCCAGCTCCACATCACGCTGGCGATTGCGCCGCACGTCTCGCAATAGGCGAGATCGTTCGGCAGCTCGTAAGGGTGGCCGAACGCCTCCGAGTGGTGCCGGGCGCCGACGCCGCCGGTGAGGTAGAGCTTGCCCTCGACCATGTCGCGCCACTGCGCGTCGAGAGTCTCGAGCAACGCCTTGTCGCCGGTTTCGAGGTAGAGATCCGCGATACCGGTCGTGAGATAGAGCGCGCGCACCGCGTGGCCCTCGACCGTCGTGGATTGGCGTATGGGCACGCGGTCCTGGAACGAGACCGGGCTGTTGAAGCGGCCGGGTCCCAGCCAGCCGTGTCCGCGATGCTCGAGGAAGAACGCGGCGAGATCGAGATGACGGCGTTCGCCCGTCTCTCGGTAGAGCTCGGCCAGCGCCAGTTCGATCTCGGGATGCCCGGGAGTGGCCACACGCCGTCCGGGACCGAAGCGGCCATGCAGATAGTCGACGAAGCGCCCGGCGATCGCGAGCAGCCGGTCGTCGCCGGTGGCGCGGCGATACGCGACCGCCGCTTGGATCAGGTGGCCACAGCAGTAGAGCTCGTGGCCATGCGCGAAGTCGGTCCATCGCTTGTCTGGTTCGGCCACTGTGTAGTGCGAGTTGAGGTAGCCGTCGGCGCCCTGAGCCGCCGCGACCAGATCGATCACCTCGCTGCACGTCGCCTGCAAGGATGGGCTCGGCACACGCGCCATCTCGCACGCGGCGGCCTCGAGCCATTTGTAGACGTCCGAGTCCATGAAGACCGGCCCGCGATACTGGCCCCTCGAGCGGCCGGCGGCGATCCGGAGGTTCTCGAAGTTGCCAGCCTTCTCCAGCATGCGGTGGCCGTGTGGAATTGCCGCGTCGCGGTTGACTGCCTGCGCGCGCGCCCACAAGCCGCCCTCGATCGTCACGGCTCGCGCGTCGAGCGGTCTCCAGATCGCGGCGGGGCTCTTCTCGGCGTCGACCGGTCCTGCCGTGCGGGGTCCGGTCATGGCTCAGACCCACCCGCCGTCGACGATGTAGCTCTGGCTCGTGCACGCCGCGCTGTCGTCGGAGGCGAAGAACAACACCACGCGGGCGATGTCCTCCGGGTAGAGCTTGCGCTTGAGGCATTGACGGCGCATGAGCTCTTGCTCGCCTTCGGGCGTGAGCCAGAGCTTGATCTGCCGCTCGGTCATGATCCAGCCGGGCACGATGCAGTTGACCCGGATGTTCATGGGGCCGAAGTCGCGGGCGAGCGCCCGGGTCAGGCCGGCGACCGCGGCCTTCGCGCTCAGATACGCGGGCATGCCGCCCTGGCCGACCAGCCACGAGGTCGAGCCGAAGTTGATGATGGAGCCGCCACCCGCCGCCGCCATGTCCGGCGCGACCGCCTGGGCGGCGAAGAACTGATGGCGCAGATTGACCGCGAAGCGGTCGTCCCAGTATTCGGGCGTGACGCGCTCGATCGTGTGGCGCTCGTCGTGGGCCGCGTTGTTGATCAGCACGCGGATCGCGCCCAGCCGGCTGCGCACCTCGCCGACCGCCGACCGGAGCGCCGCAATGTCGCGCAGGTCACAGGGAATGAACGTCGGCGCCGGATGGCCGCGTTCCACGATGGTCTTCACGAGCGCCTCGCTCGACGCGCGATCGATGTCGACGAACGCGACGCGGGAGTGCTGGGCGCACAGGTGCTCGACGATCGATGCGCCGATGCCGCTGCCGCCGCCGGTCACGAGGACGACGCGGGCTTCGAGGCTCGGGTACGAGGCGGTCCCGATCATGGCATCCTCCCGCCGTGGACCTTATCACCCTGCGCGCCGGCGGCGCTGGTCTCGTGATGGCGCCCGCGGCGGGCGGCTCAGTGGCGCGCTACTGGATCGATGACGGTGGCAAACCGCTGGACCTGCTGCGGCCGTGGACAGAGCCGGGGCAGGGCGATCGCTTCCTGGCCGCCGCGTTTCCGCTTGTGCCGTACTCCAACCGAATCCGTGCCGGGCGGTTCTCGTTTCAGGGGCGCGAGGTCGCGCTGCCGCTCAATCGCCCGCCCGAGCGCCACAGCATCCACGGTCAGGGCTGGCAGGTGAGCTGGACACCGCTCGAGGTCGGTCAGCGCGAGGCCACGCTGGAGTATCGCCACGCGGCGGATTCGTGGCCATGGGCATATCGCGCGCGCCAGCACTTCGCGCTCGGCGAGAGCAGCATGTCGGTTGAGCTCAGCTTGACGAACGAGAGCGATGCGGCGATGCCGGCGGGGCTCGGCTGGCACCCGTACTTCGTCCGTATGCCTCGAACGACCTTGACCGCGAGCGTCGAGTCGATATGGCTTACCGACGACGAGATGATGCCGACCACGCTGAGCGCCCCGCCGCCGGAGCTCGACCCGGCGCGCGGCGTAAAGGTCGACGCGGTCGCGCTCGACAACTGCTTCACGAAATGGCGCCGCCGCGTTGTGATCGAGCGGCCCGAGGAGCGAGTACGGTTGAATCTGACGGCCGAGCCGCCGCTCGACTTTCTCGTGGTCTACACGCCGTCCGGACGGTCGTTCTTCTGCGCCGAGCCGGTGAGCCACATCACCGATGCGTTCAACCTGGCCGCGGCAGGTTGGACCGACACCGGAATGCGCAGCCTGGCGCCTGGCGAAACGTTACGCGCGACGGTGACTTTGAGCGTGGAGCACCTGAGCGTGGAGCGCTGAGCGGCGCGCAAGGGCGTCGTCGGCGCCGCCGACGCGTCAGAGCCGGCGAAGCGCTGCGTCGGTCGCCTCGTCCGCAGCGAAGAAGCATTCGATCCGAAGCTCGTGCAAGGTGATGTCGTACGGCGTGCCGAGGCTCGCGAGCACCGTGAAGAAGTTGAAGCGCACATCGCCCTTCTTGAGCTCGATCGCCAGGAACGGCGCCGTGGAGGCGTCGAGATCGAGCAGCTGCCACTGCTTGGGCACGTCGGGGTAGGACAGGAGCTCGTCCAGCAGCTTGCGCGTCTCGGTATCGCCCGTGCGCAGGAAATCGCGGTGGAGCCACTGGATGAACGATGCCGCGGTCGCCTCCCAGTTGACGATGTAGGGTCGCAGCGCCTTGGGGTGATACGAGAGACGCATCGCGTTCGGCGGGCCGAGCTCCGCCGTCGCCGCGGGATCCAGGAACAGCCCCATCACCTTGCCCATCGCGTCGTTGGTCATGTGGATGTTCCAGTGCCGGTCGAGCACCATCGCGGGAAGCGGCTCTTGCTGCCGCAGCATGAAGCCGAGCGCTTGCTTCACCTGGGCCATCTCGGGCGAGTCCAGGCCGGTCTCGCGATAGACCGGCGCGTAGCCGGCCGCGGTCAGGAGCTCGTTGCGGCCGCGCAGCGGCACTTCCAGGACGCGGCCCAGGAGCAGGACCATCTCACGACTGGGCTGCGTGCGGCCGGTTTCGAGGAAGCTCAGGTGCCGTGTGGAGATCTCGGCCTCGAGGGCCAGGCTGAGCTGGCTCATCCGCCGCCGCTCGCGCCACTGCTTGAGGAGCCGGCCGACGGTGTTCGGCCGGGCAACGCGAAGATGTCGTCGCGCGCTCTTGCCGTCGCTCACACCAGCACTATACGCGGACAGGCGCGGGCAGCAATTACCTCGGAGGTCATGCCGCGCCCGCCGCCTCGCCGTACAGATAGCACGCGACGTGGTGCCCTGCCGCCACCGCCACCGGCGGTGGCACGGCCTCTGCGCACTGCGGCATCGCGAACGCGCAGCGCGTTCGAAAGCGGCATCCCGATGGCGGATTGATCGGATTCGGTGGATCGCCCGTGATTGGTGGGCGTTCCATGCGGCGATTCGGGTCCATGCTCGGGGCCGAGGCGAACAGCGCCTGCGTGTAGGGATGCTTCGAAGCCTCCGCAAGCGCGTCCGCGGTGCCCGACTCGACGACCTGGCCGAGATACATCACCAGCACGCGGTCACTCACGTACTCGATCACGTTCAGGTCGTGCGAGATGAAGACGTACGTGAGCGCGCGATCCGCCTTCAGCTCCAAGAGCAGGTTGAGCACCTGCGCCTGCACGGACTTGTCGAGCGCGGACACCGGCTCGTCCAGCACGAGCAGCTTCGGGTCGAGCACGAGCGCCCGCGCGATGTTCACGCGCTGGCGCTGGCCGCCGGAGAGCTCGTGCGGATAGCGCCGACCATACAGATGCGGATCGAGCCCCACTCGGCCGAGCAGCGCCCGCGCCTTATCGCGCGCATCCGCTCGGCGCGCGCCGTGCACGAGCAGGCTGAACGCGACGGCGTCCTCGATGGTGAGGCGCGGGTTCAGCGACGCGTACGGATCCTGGAAAACCAGCTGCATGTCGCGGCGCAGGCGCTTGAGCCGATGTGGCAGGACGCGAAGCACATCCTCACCGTCGAACCAGACGCTGCCGGCGTCCGGCTCCACCAACCTCAAGATCAGGCGGGCGAGCGTGGACTTGCCGCAGCCCGACTCGCCCACGATCCCGAGGGTCTCGCCGGGCTTCACGTCGAATGACACGTCGTCGACGGCGCGGACCCACGCCTGCGTGCGCCGGAGCACGCCAGCGCGCAGCGGAAAGTGCTTGTGCAAGCCGCGCGTCTGGAGCAGCGATGTCGCGCTCACGCGCGAATCTCCATCGCGTCGCGCAGGCCGTCCGACACGAGGTTGAATGCCATCGACGTCAAGAAGATCGCGAGCCCGGGCAGCGCCGGGACCACCGCATTCACGTAGATCGACTGGCGCAGCGTGTTCAGCATCAGGCCCCACTCCGCCGCCGGCGGTGTCACGCCGAGGCCGAGGAACGACAGCCCGGCGGCGAGAATGATCGACAACGAGACCTGCGTGCTCGCGAAGACCAGCACCGGGCCGAGGATGTTCGCGAGCAAGTGATGGCGCAGGATCTGCCAGACGCTCGCGCCGCTCGCCTTGGCGGCAGCCACGTACTCGAGGCCCTTCACCTGCACGGTGGCCGACTCGGCGACGCGCACGACGCGTGGAACGAAGACGATCGAGAGCGAGATCAAGGTGTTGAGCAGACCTGGCCCCAGTGCGCCGGAGATGGCGATCGCGAGCAGCACCGCGGGGAACGCGTAGAAGATATCCATCGTGCGCATGATGAGGGTGTTCATGAGCCCACTCGCGTAGCCCGCGATCACGCCCAGCACGGTGCCCACCACGAACGCCACCACGACCGGCGTGAGCCCGGCGATCAGCGTCATGCGGCCGCCCCACAGGAGCCGGCTCAGCATGTCGCGGCCTTGCTCGTCGGTGCCGAGGACGTGCGACGGCGTCCCGACCGCCGCGAGCCGGAGACGGATCGCGCCCGCGCTCGGATCGTGCGGGGCGATCCACGGAGCCGCCAGCGCCGACAGCGCGATCAGGAGTAGGAGGGCTCCGGCGACGAGCGTGGCGCGATCCTGCGAGAGCCGCCACGCGACCGTGCGCCAGTACGACATCGGCGCGGCGGCCACGGTTGACGGCGATTGGGGAAGCGCTAAGACCGACATCAGTGGCGAGCGATGCGCGGGTCGATGTACGTCTGGAGCACGTCGACCAGCAAGTTCAGCAGGACGAAGAACGTGGCGAGCACGAGGATGACGCCCTGCAGCACCGGCATGTCGCGCTGGAAGATCGCGAGGTTCAAGAGATAGCCGGTGCCCGGCCAGGAGAAGACGGCTTCGACCAACACCGAGCCGCCGAGCTGGAAGCCGAACTGTAAACCGAGCACGGTGATGATCTGCGGTGCGGCGTTCTTCATGACGTGCGCGAAGACCCGGCGCTGCGCGAGTCCCTTCGCGCGCAGCGCGAGCACGAACTCCTGGTTCAGGATGTCGAGCGCCGCCGAACGGGTCACGCGCGCGATCACGCCGAGCGGGATCAGGGCCAGGGCGATCGTCGGCAGGGTCATGTGCCGGAGGTATTCGATGAGTCCGCCGTCGGACGACGCACCCATCGCCGGCAGCCAGCCGAGCTGCACAGAGAAGATGATGATGAGGATGATGCCCGCCCAGTAATGCGGGACGGACACGCCGATGACGGCCATCGCGCTGGCGATCTTGTCGAGCGCTCGTCCCTGCCGGAACGCCGCGAGCAGGCCGAGCGCGATGCCGGCACCGAACGCGAGCATCGAGGACGACACGGCGAGCACGAGGCTGTTCGCCAGGGAATCGCGCACGTCCAGGATGACCGCGCGGCGGGTCGCGATCGACTTGCCGAGATCGCCCTGGACGACGCGGCCGAGCCACTTCAGATACTGCACGGGCAGCGGCTTGTCGAACCCATAGACCTTCTTGATGTCTTCGATCTGCTCCTTGCTCGCATCGACCGGCAGGATCGCAGCGATCGGGTCGCCCGGGGCGAGATGCACCATCGCGAACACGATGATGCTCGCCCCGAGCAGGGTCGGGACCGCCTGCACGAGCCGCCGGCCGACGTAGCGCCACATCGCGAGCTACTTCGTGACGCTTACCTGCGTGAGATCGACGAACCAGCTCTGCGGCGGCACGAAGCCCTTCACCTTCGGCGTCATCGCGCGCGGGTTGAGGTCGTGGACGACGAAGATCCACGGCGCTTCGTCGACGACCAGCTCGTGGACCTTCGCGAGGATCGCGTCTTGCTTGGCCAGGTCGAAGGTCTTCTCCGCCTCGTCCAGCAGCTTGTCGGACTCTGGATTGACGAACGGCATGATGTTCACGGACGTCGGCGGCACCGACTTCGAATGGAAGAAGCGCCCGAACCCGCTGAACGGCTCCAGGAAGTTGAAGGAGATGTTGAGGGCGTTGACCCCGGCGTTCTCACCGGTGAACCCGATGCGGAAGCGCTGGGTCAGCGAGTTCCATTCGATCGGCTGCAGGTCCACGTCGATGCCGACGTCCTTCAGGTTTTTCTGGACGAGCTCGTTCATCGCGAGCGGAAGCATCTGCCCGGAGCCCGAGGTGGAAATCAGCGCTACGGCGCGCGCCGGCCGCTTCGATGTGCCGTCGAAGCCCGCCGCTTTCAGGATCTCCTTCGCCTTGGCCGGGTTGTAATCGTACGTCTCCTTCGGGTTGCCGAACCACGGATGCCCTTTGTACGCCACGCCCGTGCCGGGGACGCAGGTGTCGTTCAGGAGGTTCTTGCAGATGCCCACGCGGTCGATGGCGTAGTTCGCGGCCTTGCGGACAGCCTTGTTGTTCCACGGCTCCTTGTCGAGGCGCAGGATGTGGCCCCAGTTGTGCGGGTACTTGTTGGTCACGATCTGGAAGCCACCACCCTTCAGCTGTGCGATCGAGTCGGGCGGCGGCACCTCGATCCAGTCGACCTGACCGCTGCGGAGCGCGGCGAGACGCGTGGTGGGCTCGGGCATCGGCAGCAGCACGACCTTGTCGACCTTCGGGGTGCGCTTTGGATCCCAGTATCCCTTGTTCGCGTCGAGCTCGAGCCGCTCGCGCGGCACGAAGCGCGCGACCTTGAACGGCCCGGTGCCCGACGGCTGCTCCGCGAACTTTCGCCAGTCCTTTACCTTGTTCCACTGCGCCGGCGAGACGATCACCATGTAGACGACCTGGTACGGCACGAAGCTCGTGACGGTCGGGGTCTCGAGCTCGATCGTGTAGTCGTCCAGCTTCTTCATCGCTTTGATCGCGGAGAGGCGCCAGGAAATCTGCGCGGAGCCGTACTGATCGAACTGCGTCGCCTGCTTGTTCTTGATCGAGTCGAACGTGAACAGCACGGCGTCGGCGTTGAACGCGCTGCCGTCATGGAATTTGACGTTCTTGCGCAGCTTGAAGATCCACTTCTTCGGATCGCTCTTGCTCACCTCCCAGGATTCCGCGAGCCCGGGCACCAGCGAGGGCAGCTTGTCGCTCCGCGAGAGGTCCCAGTTGATGAGCGGCTCGTAGATCTGGTAGCCGACGAAGCGGAAGCCCTCGAAGCCGTTGTCCGTCTGGCCGCCAGTGTAGGGGATGTCGGCCGCGGTCATGCCGATCCGCAGCGTGCCTTCCGCCGAAGCGCCGCTCGCGAGTGCGAGCGACAGGCCGGCGACGACGAGGAAACCGATGAATCGTGTCATGACGATCCTCCTTTGGACGTGACGGCGAGGGCCGGCGCGAATCGTTCGGAGACCAGGTGGCAGCGGGCGACGTGGCCGGCCGTCACACTGTGAAGCGGAGGCAGGCTGTCGACGCATACCGGTTGCACGTGCGGGCAGCGCGCGGCGAACGCGCAGCCCGCCGGCAGCGCGGCCAGGTTCGGCGGCGCGCCGGGAATCGGCACGAGAGCGCGGCCTTTCTGACCGCGGCGCACGGTCGCGTGCATCAAGCCTTCGGTATATGGATGCGCCGGCGTGCGGAACAGCTCACGCACCGGCGCGTGCTCGACGATGCGGCCGCCGTACATGACCGCGGCGTCATCGGCGATCTCGGCGGCCACGCCGAGGTCGTGCGTGACGAAGATCACGGCCAGCCCGAGGCGGCGCTGCAGATCCCGCAGCAGCCAGAGGATCTGCGCCTGGACGGTCACGTCGAGCGCGGTGGTAGGTTCGTCCGCGAGCAGGAGCTCCGGCTCGCCGGCCAGCGCGATCGCGATCATCGCGCGCTGCCGCATGCCGCCGGAGATCTCGTGCGGGTAGCTCGCGAGGCAGCGCTCGGGCGACGGCACCTGCACGAGGTCGAGGAGCTCGCGCGCGCGCACCCGGGCTGCGCCATGGTCGAGGCCGCGATGCTCGACGAGCGTCTCCGTGATCTGCCGGCCGATCGTGTAGACGGGATCGAGGGCCGTCATCGGCTCCTGGAAGACCATCGACACAACGCCGCCGCGAAGGTCTTGTCGTGCGCGCTCGTCGAGCCGGTTGACGTCGTGGCCCTTGAGCAGAACTTCGCCGCTGACGCGGGCGCTGCCGGGCGGATGAAGGCCGAGAACCGAGCGCAGCGTGACGCTCTTGCCGGAGCCCGACTCGCCGAGC
>JACXTT010010754.1_pt1 | contig 12314 bp, 7 predicted proteins | sample 9270951 | NCBI WGS metagenome assembly JACXTT01 (sample SAMN15532306, study PRJNA645909) | rock metagenome | isolation source: weathered quartz diorite | place: Puerto Rico | collected 2017-06-21 | reverse complement strand
TTAACTTAGCTCAGCAGAAAAACACTGCAATTGCACAACGAAGAAAAAAGCTTTTCAACAAGATTTTCTCATGAGTCCACCTTCAACAGTTCATCAAGATTTTTCAATGAGGCAACGGGTTCCCGGACCAGGGAGAGACCGTGCTTTGAACTTACGCACAAAAATTGCTATACTGGCCTTCACTCATCATCCCAGAAAGGTTTCCATGAACCGCATACCTGTTATTATTCTCACGATCATACTCGTTTCCGGAAAAAGCCAGTCGCAGGACACCAAACCTGACATGGCGGCCATGATGAAAAGATGGGAGGAGCTCTCAAAACCGGGGGAATGGCACACAAAACTTAATGACTTTGTCGGCTCGTGGGTAACGTCCTCAAGCATGTGGATGGAGGGGCCTGACAGGCCGGCGACGGTGACCAAGGGAACGGCGGAAGTAAAGTGGACGCTTGACGGACGGTTCCTTCAGCAGGATGCGACCGGGGAGATGATGGGGAAGCCCATGCACGGAATAGGGTATACCGGGTTTGACAACGGGTCGAAGCGATATGAGATGTTCTGGATAGACAACACCTCGACGGCCATGTACACGGGGGACGGCGTATTTGACCAGCCGGGGATGAGGCTCACTTTCTATGGAAAGATGGACGATCCCACGACAGGCGAATACGGCAAGAACGTCAGATACGTATTCCAGAAAGTTGACAAGGACAAGTACATCTTTGAGATACACGACCCAGTCCTCGAGCCGAAATCGAAAGTCGTCGAAATAGTCTACACGCGTAAAAAATAGCCCGCGAGTAATTCTTCCTGCTCCAAGGGCTCCCGCCAAAAAACGAGAGACGCCTTAACCGTTTTCAGGGTTGTCTGCCGGTGAATGGGGGGGGGCCGCCAGAAGGCATTAGCCGGGCAATCCACGCGAACTACTCCCCGTCCCGGCTCACGGGAAAAATCCTCGAAACACGTCAATTCGGAGGCACCGCCATGTTCCTGCGCAACTTTTCGACGAACTTTTCCGCGACCGGTGAGTCTACCTATAAATGACAGGTCACGACAGACTCGTCGAAGCCTTCCGGGCCGGCGATGACATCGCGTTCGTAAGCCTTTACAACATCCACAAGCGCTCGGTTTACCTCTTCGGGCTAAAAATGCTTGGCGACACGGATGAAGCGAAAGACATCGTCCAGGGAGTTTTCCTCAAAGCATACGAACGGCGGCAGCAGCTGGCTGACGGCGGCAAATTCAAAGCCTGGTTGCTTGCGATTGCGCGAAACGATTGTCTCACAAGAATCAGAAAATCCGGCTTCCAAACGCACCTCTCTGATGAGCACAGTGAACTTCCCGCATCATCGCTGGAGACCGACGAAGAGATCGCCATCATCCGGCGGGCTGTCGGGCGTCTCGCCCCGGAACAGAGGGAGGTCGTCATACTGCGGGAATATGAAGACCTGTCATACAGGGACATTGCGACCGTCACCGGAGCGAGCGAAGGCACTGTAAAATCCCGGCTCTTCGCTGCCCGGAGGAGGCTTTATGAAATCCTGAAGCCGGTCTTTGCCGAAAGGAGAACACCATGAGCTGTCATGAACAGCAGCAGAATGCAAGCGGGTTCATCGACGGGGAGCTTGACCCCGCAAGGCAGGCGATACTTTTCGCACACCTGGCCGGGTGCACCGAGTGTCAGTCATTCATGGAGACATCCATGCGAATACGGGACAGGCATGAGGACATTGAATACCCAGCCGACCTGGATGAGACTGTCCTGGGGCGGCTAATGAGAGCGCGGGAAATCCGCGTAGCGGGCTTCTGGCGGAGGCGGGTCGTCCTCCCGGTGCCCGCCCTGGCGGCTGCCGCCATAATACTCATCTTTTTGATGGTCGGATTATTCAACCGAGGACGCGAGCAATCGAAGCCTGCCGGATTCGCCCAGCCGACGGCCGTCATCATGATCTACGGCATCCCTCCTGTGGAAATTCTGGGAAAAATCCCTGTGACCCCGGCAAATCAATTTCGAGAACAATGAAAGGAATTCCCATGCAGACAAGAGTCGTGGTAACCGCAATCGTCGCGCTGATTTTAGGTTCGTGCGCGCCGGACAAAAAAACTCCCGGGGATCAATCGCAGGTCACATCGCCGCGGCAGGCCGAACCGGGCATTGACGAGCAGATCGACGTCGACGAGCAGCCGGAGCCGGTCAATCGTGGAAATCCGGCCTATCCGGAAAAAGCGTTAAAGGAACGGCTCGAGGGAACAGTCTGGGTCAAGGTCCTGGTAACGAAGGAAGGAGCGGTAAAAAAAGTTGTCGTCATGAACACCAAAAAAGGATATGACGAGCTGGAAAAGGCGGCTGTCGATGCGGCGATGACATGGACATTCAAGCCGGCGATGAAAAACAACCAGCCTTTGGAGACATGGGTTGCGATCCCCTTCAGATTCAAGCTTCAGAAGTAGTTTTCGCGAAAAGGGCGTTAAACCTCGTTCCCGGTTGAACGTCTAAACGGCGGCAGGCATCGCGCATCATTCATGAATTACATAAAAATCATCGTCGCGGGAATCGTCCTGGGGGGATGCTCCTCGTCTCCGGAGCTTGTAAGCAGGTGGCAGGGGGCGGAAAGCCGGGGTGCCGACAGCTCGGCCTACATCAAAGACCAGAACATATCGCTGAAAATTCAGAATGATAATGAATACCTCTCACTGACAGTTGCCATGGGCGGCCAGGCGATACAGAGACAGATCTATTTCCAGGGGCTCACCGTCTGGTTCGATTACAGGGGAGGAGAAGAAAGGCGATTCGGGATCCGCTACCCCCTGAGACCGGAAAGGTCAGTGTCCGAGCCGGGGCGTGTGGAGCATATGCTCGATACAACGTGGTCCCCGGTATCTTCGGACGAAATCGAAATATTCGGGCCTCTGGAAGGGGAGCACCGCATGATGCACATGATCGAGTCGAGGGGCATTGACGTCAGAATCGAGTACAGAAAAGAAACGGTCGTCTACAGGCTCAGAGTGCCGCTGATGGACAATGGGCCGCACCTTTACGGCATCGGCGCACGGGCGGGCGAGACGATCGGGTTTGGGCTAGAAACGTCGTCTCAGGTACGTCGGGGAGAACCTGGCGGATTCGGAGGGGGAGGCGGAGGCGGGCGGCGTGGAGGAGGAAGAGGAGGTTACGGACGGCGGGAATTCCCCGGGAGGGAAAACACAGGGGGTGAGGGAATCAAATTCTGGGCAAAAGTCCGGCTCGCGCAGGGGGCACATGCAGGAGAGGGTAGCCCTTGAAGACATCACCGCCGCGCGCGCGCGGGGGGTGTCGGGCCACCCATCACAGGCAGAGGCTCTTAAACTTCTCGTAATCGTTAATAATCAGCTTATTCCCCCTCAGCTCGAGGTGGCCCTTCTTGATCAGGGTATGCACCACACGGGAGATCGTCTCACGTGAAGTGCCAGCCATACTGGCGAGATCCTGCTGGACGGGAAGCTCGCTTATCTCCACCCTTCCTTTGCGCATCATGCCGATGCTGTCGGCCAGTTGCAGGAGAACATTAGCCACCCGGCCGGTCGAATCCCTGAGCGAGAGACTCTTTATCTGAGAATCCGCCTTGCGGAGGCGCATCGTCAATTCCGTCAGAAGCGCGAGAGTGACCGACGGGACGGTCTGTAGCAGGGTGAGAAAATCCTGACGGTGGATGGTAAACAGCTCCACCTTCGACATCGCGATCACACTCGCCGAGCGGGCCATCCCATCGAGGAGAGACATCTCCCCGAAAAAATCATTTTCACCCAGAATAGAGAGAATCACCTCGCGACCGTCGTCGCTGGACCGGACTATTTTAACCTGGCCGGAGATTATCACGAACAGCGCGGCGCCGGTATCCCTCTCGAGAAGAATAATGCTCCCTTTGGAATACTTCTTCCGCACGCCGACCCTCACGATCTTCAGCAACGCGGCATCGTCGAGCTCCGCAAAAAACGGAACATTGCGAATAAACTCCATCGCCTTAGTAATATCTGAAGTCAGCGGGTGAGGTGACGGCTTATTCATTAAAATTCCGTCGCAATGATCATCCTTAAAGAATGGCTGAAAAGGTCAGCGGGTAATATAGCGTGGGAGGTTCAGAAAGTCAAGAAAAGCGGGCCGCTGGCGGGGGTCCGATGCTCATCGTGGGGAGGGGGGAGGTAAAACTGATACATCCGGCACTGGAGTCCGGGCGCTACTTAATCAGCATCATCCTCTTCGTCGTCACCTTGTAGGAGGTGGGGACACCTTGGGCGTCATTGGCGGGCTGCTGGACAACGAGCCTGTAGAAATACACCCCGGAGGCGAGTCCGGTTCCGTCGAACACAACCTCCTGGTCGCCGTCCTGGGTCATTTGATTGTCGACCAGAGTAGCGATCTCCTGGCCGAGCGCGTTATAAACCTTCAGCGTCACGACCGCCGGGTTCTCGAGAGTAAAATCGATTGCCGTCGTAGGATTGAAGGGATTGGGGTAATTCTGATAAAGCGTATACGTCACGGGCACGTCGACATTCAGGATGATGACGGGATCGATCTTTTCGGGGGTGACCCCCGTATTCGCGCGCAGGAAGGGAATATCCGCCAGTTCCCGGACCCCCTTCAGCTTCAGCGTATCGGCGAACATAAGAGTATCGACCGGTCCGTCGAAAGCGCCGTTGATCCTGCGGATAGTCGTATCGAGATTCACGTAGACCGGCGTCGGGTAGAACTGATGCGCACCATTTATATAATACCCCATCATCAGCGAATCGCCGACATGAGCGATCTCCCTGACCATAAGACCGTTCAGGGGATTATCAGATCCGTCATTATAAATCAGTTCGCCGAACCCGTGTGGGGTCGTACCGAGCTTGCTCGTCGTAATACTCAGCCTGAGGGCGACCATATCGGCGAGAAGCGGGTCATTGAATTTTGACGGCGGCAGCGATTTCTGTCCTCGTATAAACCGGGTCCCCTTGAGGAAAACATCGAACCCATGCGGGCGGCCGGTGTGGGTGCCTGACTGATCCTTGAGCGTAGAGAGGACGCTCGAATATTTCGGCGCGAGCAGCCATCCATAATAATGGGAACTATCGAGAGACCGATCCCTTCCGACCAGAAGCCCCCTCGTCTTCGCAAAGCCGCTGTATGCAAAAGCCTCCGCGAGAGCGTTGATCCTGTTGGGCATCGGAAGCCGCAGGGCGTTCACGACAAAAATAGCGTCGTTATGAATCGCGCCGATGGGCGCAGCCTCATGCCGCCAGTACCACCTCGTCGTCCATTGAGTCTGGCCTGCCGCTGAAAAACCGTAGATATGGACCGTTCCTCCGTGGGCAATCGCGGTATCGAATTTGATATTCCACTTTTTCAGTGACGGATCGGTTGCCGTCACGATCGAGGAGGGAACGGTATAGAACGCGTGTGCTGAATCGACAGAGAGCCCGAACTCAATATGCAGCCCTGTCACCTCGCTCGTGTCATTTGTCTCAACGATCTCAAACTCCACCTTATCCGGCGTTCGCAGGACATATCGTCCGACCCTCCCGTTCACATCCTGGGACATCACGAGACTATCCGGGGTGAAGGAGCGATAGGAGGAACTGTATGCCTGGCTGACCGTGAAAGTAGCAGAAATCGTATGGTTGCCTGAAATGTTGCTGAAAGTGTAAAGCGTCACCGAACCGACCGAACGGCCGTCCACCGCCACATCGGCCACGCGATAACCGGTGTTCCCGGTAATCGCGAAAGACCTGCTTGTGCCGTAAAAGACGCCGACATTCCCCGAGGGGTTGATGGTCCCGTTCGGTCCTGCCGAGGCGATGATGGTGAATCTCTGGCGCGTGAACAGAGCGCGGAGCTTATGACTCGCGGTCACATCATAAAACGTGTAACCGCCCGACGAATCAACCAGCGCTCCATCCGCGAAAACGCTATCCACAAGGAAACCTGTATTGGGCCTGATAGTGAACCGTTTATCGGAACCCCGGGCGACATGCACAACGCCGGAAGGAGTGATAGATCCGTTGGGTCCCGCCGATATGATGATCGCAAAGGAATCAGGATTAACGATTTGAGAGAAAATATTAGAGCGGCTCGTATCGAAATTACCCGCTCCGCCGTAGAAAGCCTGCGCCTGGTGAGTCCCTATCGACAGGCCGGAGACGGGGGCAGTTGCCACGCCGGTGGGACCGACGGCGACGGAATCGCCGACGGGAGATCCATCGATTTTAAAGAGCACCTTCCCGCCGTTTGGCGGACCGCTCACGGTCACATCCAGCGTCACGGTCTGGCCAAAAAGAGACGGGTTGGGAAAAGTAAACAGGACGCTTGTTGTCGATGCTCTCTGAACCACTTGCCTCACCGAATTTGAGGTGCTGCTGTCGAAATTGCCTGCGCCGGAGAAATAGGCCGTAATCGTATGAACACCCGGGGTGAGCGTAGAATCGGAAAGCGATGCGAACCCGGTTGAATCCAGTGCCACCGAATCTATCACGGACCCATCCACCTTAAAGAAAACCGTACCGCCGCCGGGGGGACCGGACACGCTGTCACGGAACGTCACCGTCTGGCTAAACGAGGACGGATTCGGAGACGTCGAGAGAATGCTGATCGTAACTTTCTTATTCACGACCTGCGTTACCGTATTTGACGTGCTGGTGTCGAAATTACCCGTGCCGCCGTAGAAGGCAGAAATCACATGGTTTCCGGAGTTGAGACCTGAGGTTGAAATCGATGCCACGCCGCTCACGCCCACGGTTACGGAATCGACGACGGATCCGTCAATTCTGAAATACACCTTGCCGCCGACGGGAGGGCCTGTCACGCTGTCCCGGATCGTCACGGTCTGGCCGAAGGTCGATGGATTTGGTGACGTTCTCAGAATACTGACCGTCGACTTCTTATTCACAACCTGAGTAACCGTATTTGACGTACTGGTGTCGAAATTACCCGTGCCGCCGTAGAAGGCAAATATCGAGTGAGTTCCGGCGTTCAGGGTTGCGAGGGTGAGTGAAGCGACGCCGGTTCCGTTCACGGCTGCGGAATCAGCGACTGAGCCGTCGATCCTGAAATACACCTTGCCGCCGGCGGGGGGGCCGGTCACGCTATCACGCAGAGTCACCGGCTGACCGAACGACGACGGATTCGGGAGGGCGGTCAGAACACTTGCGGTCGACTTCTTGTTCACGACCTGCGTCACGGAATTCGACGTACTCGAGTCGAAATTACTCGTGCCGCCATAAAATGCGCTGATGGCATGAGAGCCGGCAGGGAGGTTTGGAGTTGAAACCGACGCCACCCCGCTCGGATTAACACTGGAGGAGTCGGCGAGAACGCCGTCGATCTTGAAATACACCTTTCCGCCATCGGGGGCGGAGCCGGAGACGCTATCCTTGAGCACAACGACTTGGCCGAAGACCGAGGGATTGGGAGAAGTTGACAGCACGCTCGTCGTCGGTTCCTTATTCACGATTTGCGTGATGGAACCGCTATCGCTCTTGAAATTCGGATCTCCTGCGTACACCACCTTAATCGTATGCATCCCGGCCGTCAGAGTCGAGGTGGTCAGGCGCGCGCTATCGCCCGTCAAAGCCACTACTCCGAGAGAAGCCACGCCGTCGTAGAAGGTCACATTGCCCGTCGGAGTATGCGCAGAATTCCTGATATGGGCGGTGAACGTTGTCGACTGGCCGAATCTGGAGGGGTTAACGGTAGATTGGAGAACGACGGTGGGTGTCGCCAGGTTTACTGTTTGAGTGATTGACGTGCTATCGCTTTTAAAATTAGCGTCGCCGCCATAGACAGCTTCTATACGGTGTATGCCTGCCGTAAGAATCGCCGTGCTCAGCTGCGCGCTGTCACCGGACAGAGAGATGCTGCCGAGCGCGTTCGCGCCGTCATAGAACGCCACCGCGCCTGTTGGCAGTTGTGCACCGTGACTCACCTTTGCCGTAAAGACAACAGACTGCTCAAAAACCGACGGGTTCAGGCTCGAACGCAGCGAGACGGATGACGATGCCTGATTCACAACCTGGGACATCGTTATACTATCCGGCCTGAAATTACCGTCCCCGTTATAGACCGCCTTAATGGTATGGCTACCAGCGGTAAGGCTTGCGACACTCAGCTGGGCGCTGTCACCGGAGAGAGTCGAAGTTCCCAGCGACACCGTGCCATCGAAGAATGAGACATTTCCCGTAGCAACGTGGCCCGAGGTGACCACGCGGGCGGTAAAGGTCACACTCTGATTATAGACCGAGGGATTAACATCCGAATTGAGAGTGACCGGTGGAATGGCCTGATTCACAACCTGAGACAGCGTCGCGCTGTCGCCTCTAAAATTGGCGTCCCCGGGGTACACTGCCTTAATCGCATGGCTACCGGCAGTCAGATTCACTGTGCTCACAGTCGCGCTATCCACGTGAAGCGGCACGCTTGCGAGAAGGGCGATTCCATCATAGAACGACACGCTTCCTGTGGGCAACTGAGCGCCGTGGCTGATTATCGCCGAAAACGTAACGCTCTGCTCGAACGTCGAGGGATTCAGGCTCGACCGCATCGAAACCGCAGTGGACTCCTGATTAACAATCTGAGTCATTGAGGCACTATCCGCCTTGAAATTGCCATCGCCCGTATAGACCGCCTTTACCGCATGGCTTCCGGCAGCAAGAGTCGACGTACTCACGCTTGCGCTGTCTCCGCTCAGTGCGGCAGTCCCCAGAGAGACACCGCCGTCATAGAACGTCACACCTCCGGTCGGTAGCTGTGACCCATGACTGACTTTGGCTGTAAATGTCACACTCTGGTCGAACGTTGAGGGGTTTCGGCTCGATTGAAGCGAGACGGAGGGTGATTCCTGATTTACGACTTGAGTGATTGTTGAGCTATCGGGGATGAAATTGCCGTCGCCTCCATAAACAGCTTTTATGGAGTGGCTGCCCGCGACGAGCGTCGACGTAGTAACCCGGGCGCTGTCGCCGGAGAGCGAGACGGTGCCGAGCGAAGCAGCTCCATCATAAAACGTTACCATACCGGTCGGCAACTGAGCGCCATGACTAACTCTGGCAGTAAACGTCACCGACTGATCGAATGTTGATGGATTCAGAGTTGAACTCAGCACAAGCGTTGAGCCCTGTTGATTCACCGCTTGGATCAGGGTAGAGCTATCTGGTCTAAAATTGTTGTCACCGCCATAGTCCGCCTTGATCACATGACTGCCCGCAGTCAGAGTCGTCGTACTCACCCGGGCGCTGTCTCCGGTGAGAGCGACCGTGCCTATTAGTGAGACCCCGTCGTAGAAAGTGACGGATCCGGTCGGTAGCTGAGTCCCGTGGCTAACCCTTGCGGTAAAAGTCACATCCTGGTCGAAGGTTGAGGGGTTGAGACTCGACTGCAGGGAAACGGGGGATGGTGCCTGGTTAACCGCCTGTACGATCGAGGTGCTGTCGCTCCGGAAATTCGCGTCGCCGCCATGGACTGCTTTGATAGTATGGGAACCGGCGGTGAGACTTGCCGTACTCAGCTGAGCGCTGTCCCCCGAGAGCGGCACGGAACCGAGAGAAGCCGCCCCATCGTAGAAGCTCACGTTTCCGGTAAGCAATTGTGTGCCATGGTTCACCCTTGCCGTAAAGGTCACCGTCTGGTTAAACGTCGATGGGTTCGTGTTTGAAACGAGAGCCACAGTCGGAGTCGCCTGGTTGACCGTCTCGAGGACCGATGCGCTGTCGCCCCGGAAATTCGAGTCGCCGCCGTAAACGGCCTTTATCGCATGGCTGCCTGCGGTCAGACCAGACGTCGTAACCAGAGCGCTGTCGTGGCTCAGGGGAACTGTCCCGAGGGACGTGGCACCGTCGAAGAATGACACACTCCCTGTGGGCAACTGCGCCCCATGGCTGACACGCGCTGTCAATGTCACCGTCTGTTCAAACGCCGAGGGATTCAGATTCGACTGCAACGAAACAGCGGGCGTTTCCTGATTGACGATCTGCGTGATCGTTGAACTATCTGAACTAAAATTGCCGTCGCCCGAATAAACTGACTTAATCGAATGGCTGCCTGCACTCAAAAGCGACGTGGTCAACTGTGCGCTATCGCCCGCGAGCGATACATTTCCCAGAGAGGTTAGGCCGTCATAGAAGGTCACACTCCCGGTGGGCACTTGAGTTCCGTGGCCCAGCTTTGCCGTAAAGGTGTTTGTCTGGTCAAACGTCGACGGATTAAGGGCTGAGGTCAGTGTAACTGGCGGAGTTGCCCTAATGACTGTTTGAGAAATCGAGGTACTGTCGCTTCGGAAATTTGAGTCACCGTTATAAACGGCCTTAATGATATGGCTACCGGCGGTCAAGAGAGCGGTACTCAGCTGTGCGCTGTCGCCGATCAGAGTCACTGTCCCGAGCGAACTAGCCCCATCGTAAAAGGTCATGTTGCCCGTCGCGAGCTGTGACCCATGGCTTACTTTTGCGGTGAATCTCACGGTCTGGTCGAATGTCGAGGGGTTCAGGCTTGACTGCATCGATACCGACGAACTCTCCTGATTCACAACCTGGGTAAGGGAAGCACTGTCAGACCCAAAATTATTATCGCCGCCATAGACCGCCTTAATCACATGATTGCCGGCGGTGAGAGTCGACGTACTCAGCTGTGAAGTGTCTCCTATTAATGAGACCGAACCGAATGAAATTGCTCCGTCGAAGAAGGTCATGCTTCCCGTAGGTAACTGAGCCCCGTGGCTCACCCTAGCAGTAAACGTGACATTCTGGTCGAAAATCGAAGGATTGACGTTCGTAACGAGGGTAACCGTTGGAATCTCTTGGCTCACCGACTGTGAGACCGACGCACTGTCGCTTCTGAAGTTTGAGTCGCCACCGTAAACAGCCTTAATCGTGTGGCTTCCGGCAGTCAGAGTCGACGTACTCAACCGTGCGCTATCTCCTGTGAGAGCGACATTCCCCAGGGACGTTGCCCCGTCATAGAACGACACGCTTCCGGTTGGAACCTGTGCGCCATGGCTCACCCTTGCCGTGAACGTCACGCTCTGGTCGAACGTCGACGGGTTCGCACTTGAGTTCAGGGTCAAAGTCGAACTCTCCTGGTCAACCACCTGAGATATCGAAGCACTGTCACCCTTGAAATTGGAGTCGCCGCCATAGACAGCCTTGATCGTGTGAGTTCCCGCCGTGAGAGCTGATGTGCTCAACCGCGCGCTGTCCCCTGTGAGAGCGACATTCCCCAGGGACGTTGCCCCTTCGTAGAACGACACGCTCCCGGTTGGTACCTGCGTCCCATGGCTCACCCTTGCTGTAAACGTTACATTCTGATCGAAAGTTGAAGGATTCAAACTTGATTGCAGCGTCACCGACGGTGCTTCCTGGGTCACAACCTGAGTAGCCGAAGTACTATCCGACGTGAAGTTGCCGTCGCCGCTGTACACCGCCTTGATCGTATGGCTTCCGGCTGTCAGGGTCGATGTGCTCAACCGCGCACTATCGCCCGTCAGCGACACCGTTCCAAGCGAGATAACTCCGTCATAGAAAGTCATATTTCCCGTCGGCAACTGCGCCGCGTGGCTCACCCTCGCTGTGAACGTTACGCTCTGGTCGAATGTCGATGGATTCAGGCTCGATTGAACTGATATGGACGAACTCGCCTGGTTAACCGTTTGTGAAATCGATGTACTGTCGCTCCCGAAGTTCGAGTCGCCGCCATAGACAGCCTTGATCGTGTGAGTGCCCGCCGTCAGGGTCGATGTGCTCAATCGTGCGCTGTCCCCTGTGAGAGCGACATTCCCCAGGGACGTTGCCCCGTCATAGAACGACACACTCCCCGTTGGTACCTGGGCGCCATGGCTCATTCTTGCTGTAAACGTCACGCTCTGGTCGAAGGTAGATGGATTCACACTCGAGGTCAGAGTAAGGGCTGAACTCTCCTGATTCACCGTCTGGGTTATGGTGCTGCTGTCTGATTTGAAGTTACTATCCCCACTGTACACTGCCTTGATCGTATGGCTTCCGGCTGTCAGAGTCGATGTGCTCAGCCGTGCAGTGTGCACGGGCGGCGTGAAGTGACAGAGGGTTGTTCCCCGGGCATGGAATGACATGCTACCAGAAGGTACCTGCGTACCATGGCTAACCCTTGCCGTGAACGTTACATTCTGATCAAACGTTGAAGGGTTCGCACTCGAGCTCAGAGTAAGGGCTGAACTCTCCTGATTCACCGTCTGAATCACGGTGCTGCTGTCTGATTTGAAGTTACTATCCCCACTGTACACTGCCTTGATCGTATGGCTTCCGGCTGTCAGAGTCGATGTGCTTAACCGTGCGCT
>JACXTT010010753.1_pt1 | contig 12314 bp, 11 predicted proteins | sample 9270951 | NCBI WGS metagenome assembly JACXTT01 (sample SAMN15532306, study PRJNA645909) | rock metagenome | isolation source: weathered quartz diorite | place: Puerto Rico | collected 2017-06-21 | reverse complement strand
CCGTCCGCGCCCGCGGCGCGCCCGGCAGCGCCGCAGCCTGGAACCCGCGTGCCGCTCACCAAGATCCGGAAGACCACGGCCAAGCGGCTCGCGGAGGCCAAGCGCGACATCCCGCACTTCTACGCCTCGGCCGACGTCCTCATGGACGAAGCGGTGCGGTTGAAGGACGCGCTGGTCCAGCTGGGCGGCGAGTACGAGCACCTCACGTTCACGCATCTGGTGCTGAAGGCCGTCGGGCTGGGGCTCCGCCGGGTCCCGGAGGTGAACGCGTCGCTCGACGGAGACGAGCTGATCCTGCATGCCGACGCGAACGTCGGGATGGCGACCGCCATCGACGACGGGCTGGTCGTGCCGGTGGTGCGGCGCTGCGACTCGCAGCCGCTGGCGGCGATCGTGCAGCAGGCGCGCGCGCTGGTCGAGCGCGCGCGGGCCGGGAAGTTCGCATCCGACGACCTGTCCGGCGGGACGTTCACGGTCTCGAACCTCGGGATGTTCCCGGTGACCGACTTCGCGGCGATCGTGAATCCGCCCCAAGCCGCGATCCTCGCGGTGGGCGCGATCCGGCAGGTCGCAGTCGTCCGCGACGGCGAGCTGGTGCCGGGCCGGGTCATGACCGTCACGCTGTCCTCCGACCACCGTATCATCGATGGTGTGCTGGCCGGCCGCTTCCTCCGCGAGCTCGCAGGGCTCCTCGAGCGTCCGCTCGCGCTGGTGGTGTAGGATCGCGCGATGGCGGCGTACGACCTGGTGGTCGTGGGGGCCGGACCCGGCGGCTACGTCGCGGCGCTGCGCGCGGCGCAGCTCGGGCTCAAGACCGCGGTCGTCGAAGCCGATCGGCCGGGCGGGGTGTGCGGCAACTGGGGCTGCATTCCGTCGAAGGCGCTCCTCAAGGACGCGGAGCTGATCGCGGACCTCCGCGCCGCGCAGAAGCGCGGGATGGTGGCCGGTGAGGTGACGCCGGATTTCGGCAAGGCCGTCGACCGGAGCCGCGGCGTCGCCGACCAGCAGGGCAAGGGGGTCGCGTTCCTCTTCAAGAAGGGCGGCGTCGACTACCATCAGGGGCGCGGCCGGCTCGTGCGCGGGGGCGTGACGGTGACGGCGAACGGCGGCGCGCCGGCGAGGCTCGACGCACGCCATGTGCTGCTCGCGACCGGCAGCGGCGAGCGCCTGCTGCCGGGCCTCGACGTCGACGGGCGGATCGTCCAGACCAGCCGCGAGGCGCTCGCCGATCGCACACTCCCGAAGTCCGTGATCGTGATCGGCGGTGGGGCGGTGGGCGTCGAGTTCGCATACGTCTACGCCGGCTTCGGCGCCAAGGTCACCGTGCTCGAGATGGCGCCGACGCTGCTCCCGGGCATGGACGAGGACCTCGGCCGCGAGCTGGCGCGCGCGTTCGCGAAGCAGGGCATCGATGTCCGCGTCGGCCACCGCTACGAGCGTCTCGAGCGCGACGACGCCCGCGCGACCGTGCACGTAACGGGTCCGAACGGGGCGGCGTCGGTCCAGGCGGAGCGCGTGCTGCTGGCCGTCGGGCGGGTGCCGCTCTCGAGGGATCTGGGCCTCGAGCAGCTCGGCGTGAAGATGGAGCGCGGCTTCGTCACCGTGGACCAGGCGATGCGGACCAGCGCGCCGGGCGTCTCGGCGATCGGCGACCTGGTCGGGCCGCTGCTGCTGGCGCACGCGGCGTCGGAGCAGGGCGTGCTCGCCGTCGAGGCGATGGCCGGCCACGAAGGGGCGCGGACCTTCGACCCGGCGCGCGTTCCGCTGTGCGTCTACTGCCAACCAGAAGCGGCGGCGATCGGGCTCACCGAGGCCCAGGCCCGTGCCGCGGGACGCGCGGTCAAGATCGGCAAGTTTCCGTTCCGCGCACTCGGGAAGGCGATGGCGACCGGGCACGTCGACGGGTTCGTCAAGGTGGTGGCGGACGAGAAGTACGGGCAGGTGCTGGGCGTCCACATGCTGGGTCACGGGGTGACCGAGCTGATTGCGGAAGCAGGGCTGGCACTCACGCTCGAGTCCACGACCGACGAGCTGATCGCGACCGTCCACGCGCACCCGACGCTCGCCGAGGCGCTGCGCGAAGCCGCGCTTGCGGCGGAGGGGCGCGCGCTCAACGTGTGACTGACGATGCTGCTCCAGGTCGGCCTGCCGGGACGGATCGCGTACGACCGGGCGCTCGCGTGGCAAGAGGCACTGGTGTCGCAACGCGTGCGGGGCGGCGGCGACGCGCTGCTTCTCCTCGAGCACCCACCGGTCTACACGCTCGGGCGGGGGGCCGATCGGCGGCATCTGGGGCTTGCGGCGACGGGCGACGTGCCGATCGTCGAGACCCACCGGGGCGGGGAGGTCACGTTCCACGGGCCGGGGCAGCTCGTCGGCTACCCGGTGCTGGGGCTCCGGGACCGACGACCCGACCTGCACTGGTATCTCCGGACGTTGGAGGACCTCGTCATCGACACGCTCGCGGAGCTGGGGATCGAGAGCGGCCGGGTCGTGGGCAAGACCGGCGTCTGGGTGGAGGGACGTCGGAAGATTTGCTCGATCGGGGTGGCCGTGCGACGGTGGGTCACGTGGCACGGATTTGCGCTCAACGTCGGGGCGGACCTGAGCGGGTTCGCGTCGATCACGCCGTGTGGCCTCGCCGGGGTGGAGATGACGTCGGTGGCGAGTGAGGGGGGTCCGGCCGAGGTCCCCGTGGTGCTCCCTGTGGTGCTGGAACGCTTCCTCCGCGCCTTCGGCTACGAGGGCTGGGAGCCGATGGCGGTACCGGCGGAGGTGGCGGCGTGAGCGCAGTCGGCGCTCGTCGCCACCCGCCGTGGCTGAAGGTCCGGGCGCCGGGCGGGGCGGAGTTCGTCGAGACCCGCTCCGCGGTCAGGTCGCTCGGACTCCACACGGTCTGCGAGGAGGCCCGCTGCCCCAACATCGGCGAGTGTTGGGGCAACAAAACCGCGACCTTCATGCTGCTCGGGGACACGTGCACCCGGAACTGCTCGTTCTGCGCCGTGACCCACGGCCGCCCGCTGGCCGTCGACCCCGCCGAGCCCGGGCGGGTGGCACTAGCGGTGGCCCGGCTCGGCCTCCAGCACGTGGTCGCGACCTCGGTGAATCGCGATGACCTCTCCGACGGTGGCGCCGAGCACTTCGCGGCCACGGCCCGGGCCGTCAAGGCGCTCCTGCCGGAGTGTCGCGTCGAGGTGCTGGTGCCCGACTTCCAGGGCCGCCGGGCGTCGGTGGAGACGGTCGCGGGCGCCCCCATCGACGTCTTCAACCACAACGTCGAGACCGTGCCGCGGCTCTACAAGCGGGTCCGCCCCGGCGCGCAGTACGAGCGCTCCCTGGATGTCCTCGAGACCGCCCGCCGTAGCGGCGACGCCTACCAGACCAAGGCCGGTCTGATGCTGGGGCTCGGCGAGGAGCGGGAGGAGCTTCTCAGGGTTTTCGACGACTTGCGACGGGTCGGCTGCGACATCCTCACGCTCGGCCAGTACCTCCGCCCGTCGGCTGAGCATCTGCCGGTCGAGCGCTACGTCACCCCGGAGGAGTTCGCGGCACTCAAGGTCGACGCGCTGGGTCTCGGATTCCGCCACGTCGAGTCGGGTCCCCTGGTGCGAAGTTCGTACCACGCCTGGTCACACCTCAAGACCTGAAAAAACTGCGGGATCGGGGTCCGAAAATATTGCGCGACCGCCCGTTTTGACATACCGTGCCCCTGTTTGAGGAGGCGCGGCCAATGTTGAAGCTGTACGATTATCCGGACTGCCCGTTCTGTCAGAAGGTGCGGGTGGTGCTCGCCGAGAAGGATCTCGAGTACGAGAAGGTCTTCGTGGACTTGCGGCGCCAAGAGCAGAAGGCGCCTGAATTCCTGCGCATGAACCCGTACGGCAAGGTCCCGGTCCTGGTGGACGAGGACGCCGTGATCTACGACTCGACCGTCATCAACGAGTACCTCGAGGACGAGTATCCCCTTCCCCGGCTCATGCCCGAGGACTCGCAGAACCGAGCCCAGGTTCGGATGCTCGAGGACTACTGCGACAACTCGTTCATTCCCCCGACCACGCTGCTGCTGGCACAGCTCCGCAAGCCGGAGGGCGAGCGGGACGCGCAGCGGGTCGAGCAGGCGCGCGAGGAGCTTCGTCGGTGCCTGTTCTATCTCCGCGATAAGCTGGAAGGACGGGAGTTCCTGGTCGGCAACGAGTTCTCCATCGCCGACGCGTCCTTCGCCCCCCGCATGATCGTGCTCGGGCGGCTCGGCTTCGAATTCGAGCCGGCGCTCGCTCCGGTGCAGGCGTGGCTCGATCGGATCCGCTCCCGACCGAGCGTTCGCGGCCTCGGGCTCTGATTCAATCACTTTCTCCTCCGTGCATCCCCGGCCGGTCGGGCTCGCGCCCGCACCGGCCGGTTCGTTTCGGCGCGCAGGGGATGGACGGTTTGCGGCGCTTCCAGTAAGAGCAGCCGAGTTGCCCGAGCCGGTGCGGCACGATCCGCGCGGCCGCAGGTCACCGCCGTCATGACGTTGCCCGAGATCATCCCGATCTTTCCGCTGCCCAACGTCGTGCTGTTTCCCCGGATGCCGCTCCCGCTCCACATCTTCGAGCCGCGCTACCGCGACATGGTGCGGGCGGCGGTGAGCGGCCCGCGGCTGATCGGCATGGCGTTGCTGCGCGGCGACTGGGAGCGGGACTACGAGGGACGCCCACCGATCTTCGCGGCGGGAACCGTCGGGCAGATGGTGCGGTGCGAGGAACTCCCCGACGGGCGCTTCAACATCGTGCTGCTGGGGCTCCGCGAGTACTCCGTCGAGCGCGAGCTGGTGCGTGCGTCCTATCGCGAGGCGGTCGTCCGTTGGCGCGAGCCGGCGGAGGAGGAGCTGCCCGCAGGGCTCCGCGGCGAGATCGTCACGCTGGTCGGTCGCTACCTCGAGCGGCTGGGCAAGGCCCACGGTGCCGAGCCCGTGCCGGATCCGGCCGTCGACCAGGAGACGTTCGTCAACTTCTTCGCACAGCACCTGGACGTGGCCCCGCTCGAGAAGCAGTCCATGCTGGAGGCGCCGACGCTCGGCGAGCGCGCGCGACGGCTGCGCGACATCCTGGATTTCCATCTCCAGGAGCTCCGCGGCCATCCCGGGGCGCCCTCCGGCCGCGCCCACTGAGCCGCGCGGCAACGTTGGCAGCACCTCTGCACGGGTGCTAGGGTTGCCGTCTCATGTCGTCCCAGCGCCCGCGCCTGTCGCTCTCCGAACGGCTGTACCTGCCGCAGATCCTGCAGGGCGTCGGCATCACCACCCGCCACTTCGTCCGCAACCTCACGCTCCACACGCTGCACCTCTTCGGGCTCGCCAAGAACCGGAGCGCGGCGGTCACGACGCAGTACCCCGAGCAGCGCAAGGTCTACTCCGAGGGCTACCGCGGCTCGCACCGGCTGACCCTCAAGCCAGACGGCTCGGTCCGCTGCACGTCGTGCTTCCTCTGCGCGACCGCCTGCCCCGCCAAGTGCATCCACATCGAGGCCGGCGAGCATCCCGACCCGCAGGTCGAGAAGTACCCGGTGCGCTACGAGATCGACACGCTCCAGTGCATCTACTGCGGCATGTGCGTCGAGGCGTGCCCGTGCGACGCGATCCGGATGGACACCTTCGTGCATCCGCGGGTGTGGGGCTACAAGCGCGAAGACTTCATCGAGAGCAAGCAGGTGCTGATGGAGCGCTCACGCGTGCTCCAGACGCGCGGCCGCGACGCCCTGATGGACGATCTGCAGCGCGTCTACACCGAGGATGACGCGGCCGCCGCGAGGGGGCGATGATTCTGCTCGCGCTCTGGCGGCGTGGTCTCCTCCGCCGGATGGACGTCGAGAAGCTGCGTTACTTTCTCGGCCTGGGTGGCGATCCGTTGCTGCTCTCGCGCCGCTTCCCTCTCTGGCGTCGCGTGCTCGCTCCGAGCGCGCTGCTCTCTCCGCGGCACGCCGCTGCCGTCGCGGCCTGGCTCCAGTACCGCGTGAATCTCTTCGACGGCGTTGAAGGTTGACGATGGCGAAGACGTACCAGCAGGTGATGGACGAGGCGAAGCGTCTGGTCCCGGAGGTTTCGCCCGACGACGTGAAGAAGACGCTCGACCACGCGAACGGCGAGGTCGTCCTCGACGTGCGCGAGCGCGACGAGGTCCGCCAGGGCTACATTCCGGGCTCGGTCGCGATCCCGCGTGGGTTCCTCGAGATGCGGGTCGAGGACGCCGTCCCCAACAAGAGCACCCCGATCATCGCGTACTGCGCCGGCGGGACGCGCTCGCTGCTGGCGGGTCGCATCCTGAAGGAGATGGGCTACGGCAACGTCGTCTCGATGCGGGGCGGCTACACCGCCTGGAAGAACCAGGGTCTCCCGATCGTCGAGGACAAGCAGTTCACGCAGGAACAGCAGGTCCGGTACAGCCGGCACTTCCTGCTGCCCGAGGTGGGCGAGGCTGGGCAGCGCAAGCTCCTCGACGCCAAGGTGCTCTGCATCGGTGCCGGCGGGCTCGGCTCGCCGATCGCCCTCTACCTGGCGGCGGCGGGCGTCGGTACGATCGGCCTGGTCGACATGGACACGGTCGACCTCTCGAACCTCCAGCGGCAGATCCTGCACACCAACGACCGGATCGGCATGCCGAAGACCGAATCGGGCCGGATGACGCTCCAGGCCCTCAACCCGGACGTGAAGGTGCTGGAGTTCCGCGAGCGCCTCACCTCAGAGAACGCACTCCAGATCTTCGGCCAGTTCGACGTCATCGTGAACGGCTGTGACAACTTCCCCACCCGCTACCTCGCGAACGATGCCTGCGTGATGCTCCACAAGCCCCTGGTCGACGGCGCGATCTGGCAGTTCGAGGGGCAGGCGACGGTCTTCCACCCCCCGGAGGGCCCGTGCTACCGGTGCATGTTCCCGGAGCCGCCGCCGCCGGGATCCACCCCCTCCTGCGCCGAAGCTGGCGTGCTCGGCGTGCTCCCGGGGCTGGTCGGCTGCGTCCAGGCGCTCGAGACCATCAAGATCATCCTCGGCAAGGGCCGGACGCTGCTCGGGCGGATGATGCACTTCGATACCCTCTCGGGGGACATCCGGATGCTCAAGCTGCGTCGCGACCCGAACTGCGTTGTCTGCGGCGAGCACCCGACGGTGACCAAGCTGATCGACTACGAGGTCTTTTGCGGGCTCGGTGCGCCGGACGACGGCGCGCATCAAGCGTCGCCGGATGCCTGACGGCGGCGTCCGCGTTCAATCGGTCGATCTCGGCGCTGCGCTCCAGACGTGCACCGATGCGGCTTCTCGCGCGGGTGCGCGCGTGGAGTCGCGCGCGCTAATGGCAATCTTGGGCATCGATCTTGCTCTGTGATTTCGATGGCGGGCTCCGGCGTCCCTCCGTCCCGCATCCCACCCGCGAACGCAGCAAGACCGTACGACCAACCCGACACACCGCAACACACAGGACGCCGGAGCCCCGCTTTTCGCGTGGCGTGCCCTACGGGCGCGTGAAGCGTACGTAGTGGGTTCCCGCGGCGGCGTACTTGCGCTCGAAGCGCGTCGTCGGTCGCACGGCCAGCGGCCGGGCGTCGGGCTCAAGGCGTAGCCCTGCCGACGCGAGCACGCGGGCGGCATCGGCAACCAGATCTGGAAGATCGCTGGCGACGTGGACCTGCCCGCCCGGGCGCAGCGTCCGGACCAGCGCTGCGGTGAACACCGGCTCGAACAGGCGTCGCTCCCGATGGCGGGTCTTGGGCCAGGGATCCGGAAAGTAGATGTGGTGGGCGGCCACCGACCCGGGGGGGATCACGCGTCCGAGGATCCACCGTGCGTCGCCCCCGACGGCGCGGACGTTCCGGAGGCCCAGCCGCGCCGCCCGCGCCAGGATGGCCTCGGCCTGCCCCGCCCGGCGCTCGATGCCGAAGAACCCGCGGTGGGGATCGGCCGCCGCGTAGGCCAGGAGCACGTCGCCCCGGCCGGGCCCGATCTCGACTTCAACCGGTCGATCGTCGCCGAAGATCGTGCGCCACAGGGTGGCGGGGGCGGGGAGGTCGAGCATGCCCGGACCCGGCGCCCAGCGACGGGCGCGTCGCTTCGGGCGGGCCTGTGCCCCCTTGAGCCCCGCCAGGAAGGCGTCGACCGGCCGCGTGTTCAGCACGTCCGCCGCGGTCACCCAGCCGCGACGGGCCTGCGGGACACCGTGCTCGCGCGCGTAGGCCGAGTGGCGGACGCTGTGGGCGTCGGAGTCGATCACGATCTTGACGCCCGCCGCGACGGCGCGCCGGACGTGGTCGTCGCGCAGATCGAGCCGCTCGGGATGTCCGTCCAGCTCGAGCGCGGTGCCGGTCGCGAGCGCGGCGGCGATCAGCGCCTCGACGTCGACCTCCGACGCCTCCCGCTTCTGGAGCCGGCGGTTGGTGGGGTGGAAGAGGATGTCGGCGTTGGGGTTCTGCATCGCCCGGACGATCCGCGCGGTCTGCTCGGCACGCGGCAGCGTGAGATGCGAGTGGACGGCGATGCCGACCACGTCGAGCGCCGCGAGCGTCTCGTCGGCGATGTCGAGCTCGCCGGTGCGCGTGATGTTCACCTCGGCGCCAGTGAGGATGCGGAGGCCGTCGATCGTGCCGTCGAGCGACTTGATCTCGCGGATCTGGCGGCGGAGCTTCGGCTCGTCGGCACCCATCATCGTGAGGCCGCGGGTGTGGTCGGTGATCGCGATGTACTCGAAGCCGAGGGCGCGCGCCGCGCGCGCCATGGCCGCGATCGAGTCGGCGCCATCGGTCCAGTCGGTCTGGATCTGGAGGTCGCCCCGCAGGTCGCCGGGCTCGATGAGCACCGGGAGCGTGCCGTCGCGGGCGGCCGCGATCTCGCCTTGGTCCTCGCGCAGCTCGGGCGGGATCCACGCGAGCCCGAGACGCTCGTAGATCTCCTCCTCCGTGCGGCCCGCGATCCGACGCGTGCCGCGGAACAACCCGTACTCGTTCAGCTTGAGCCCGCGCTTGATCGCGAGCTGCCGGAGCACGACGTTGTGCGCCTTGCTGCCCGTGAAGGAGAGCAGCGCCGCGCCGACGCTCTCCGCAGGCACCACGCGCACGTCGACCTGGAGCCCGGTGTCGAGCACCACGCTCGACTTGGTGTCTCCCTTCCCGAGCACGCGCGCCACCGCCGGCAGCCCGACGAGGGTCTGCATCGTCGCCGCCGGCTTCGCCGCCACGACGACGATGTCCGCGTCGCCCACGGTCTCGCGGCGGCGGCGGATCGAGCCGGCGATCGTCACCCGCCGGACGCCGGTCACGCGTCGCAGCGCGGCCGCCACCTCCTCGACCGCCGGCAGCACGTCGGCGAGAAGCGCGCGTCCCTTGGTCGTCTCCGCGAAGGCGAGGGCGTGGAGGATGCGCGCCTCGCTCTTCTCTCCGAACTTCGGCAGCGCACGCACCTTGCCGGCGCGCGCCGCCGCGGCGAGATCCGCGATCGTGCGCACCCCGAGACGCTCGTAGAGCACCTTGACCGCCTTCGGCCCGATGCCCTCGAGCGCCGTCAGCCCGGCGACGTCGACAGGAATGCGCTTGCGGTATTCCTCGTGCAGCGCGCACCTCCCCGTCGTCAGCAGCTCCTCGAGCTTGTCCGCCATCGACGCCCCGATGCCGGGCAGCGCACGCAGCGCCTTCACGCCACCGGCGCGGTAGACGTCGGCCAGCGGATCGGACGCGGACTCGATCGCCTGTGCGGCCTTCTCGTACGCGCGCGGCTTGAACGGGACGTCCTCCATGTCGAGGTACGCCGCCAGGTCGCGGAACCGGGAAGCGAGGTCGGCGTTCCGCATCCGCGTTGGTTAGCGTGTCGGCGGAGGGGGCGCCAGCCGTCGGGCGGCAAGCGTTGCCGCCCGGCAGATGTTGCCGGCGAGGACCCGGCGCTCCCGTCGCCGCGCGCGCCGCGCGTGCTGGCATCACGATTGCTGAACCGTTCCCCCGTGGTCCCTACGATCCACGACGTCATTGGCGCTCCGGTTCCGGGACTGTCGGGTCTCCGACCCGCGCCTCGTTCCGACGACTCCCAGTTCCGGGACCTCCTCCAGCAGCTCCTTGGTCCGCCCGTGACGGCGACGACGGCGCCGCAGCGAGGACCGGCATCTGGACGCGTGCGACCGCACGTCTCGTCGCGAGTCCACGCCGCGACCGCGCGCCCGCGCGCGACGGTGCGCACGGGGCCGCACGGCCCGGCAGTCGCCCACCGGAACGTGGGGAGCCGCGGCCGGGACAAGGTCAACCAGGCGGCTCTCGCGTCAGCCATCCGACAGGCCGCGTCGGCGGCGGGGGTCGAGCCCGCGCTCAGCGTCGGGGTGGCGCGCGTCGAGTCGAACCTGAATCCCGCAGCCCGGAGCCCGGACGGGATCAGCCACGGCACGTTCCAGGTGACGCACAGCACCGCAAAGGAGATGCGGCGGCGGTTCGCGGCGGGCGTCGTCGCGCGGCCGGCCGGCACCGACGACGTGGCGCTCGGCGTGGGCTACCTGCGCTACCTGCACGACCTGTTCTCGAAGTCGGCGTCGCTCGGCCGCGGCGTCTCGACCACGGCGATCCCCGACGTCCACGAGCGCAAGCTGTTCGCGGTCGCCGCGTTCAACGCCGGCGAGGGGCGGGTCGCGCAGGCCCAGGCGCGTGCACGGGCGGCCGGCCAGGATCCGACGCGTTTCGACGACATCCGCCCCTACCTGCCCGCGATCACGCGCAGCTACGTGCAGCGCGTGGCCAGCGCCGCCCGCGAAGAAGCGGACACCACGCAGATCGCGTAGTCAGCTCGCGGCGGGCGTCGCCGCCGGCGCGAGGTCGTCGAGGAACTCGAGCAGGAAGCCGTTCACGAGATCGGGCTGCTCCTGGTGCACCCAGTGCCCGCAGTTCGGGACGAATCGCCGGGTGAGCGGCCCGGTGACGAGCTCCTCGAGCCCGAGCGTCAGCTCCTTCACGAGGGCGACGTCGTCCTCGCCCCAGATGACCAGCGTGGGGGTCGTGATCTTGGGCCAGTCCTCGATCCGCAGGCGGGCGGGTGGCTGCGGTGCGTCCCCGTAGAAGAAGCGACGAAGCCAAACGGGCCACGACGCCGTCATCTCCGGCCCGCGGAACACGGCGCGGTAGTAGTTGATCGCCGCCTCGAGCGCGCCCGGCTGGCTCGCCGCCGCGCGCAGCACCGCGAGGTCCTCGTCCGTGATCGCCTCGCGCCGCACCGCCGACTGCCGGACGGCGTTGGCGATCGCCCAGGCGTCGTTCAGGCCGAGCAGCGTTTCGGGGAGCCACGGAACCTGGAAGAAGAACATGTACCAGCTCCGCGCGAGCTGGATCGGATTGGAGCGGAGGTGCTGCGAGAAGACCGCGGGGTGCGGGCAGTTCAGCGTTGCCAGCCGGCGCGTCGCTGCGGGATGCTCCATCGCGACGTTCCAGGCGACGCCGCCCCCCCAGTCGTGTCCGACGATGACCGCCTCGCGCTCACCGAGCGCGTGGATCAGGCCGAACACGTCGGCGGTGAGCTCCGACAACGCGTACGACGTGACGCCGGGCGGCTTGTCGCTCAGGTTGTAGCCGCGCATGTCGGGGGCGACGACCCGGAAGCGTCGCGCGAGCGCGGGAATCTGGTGTCGCCACGAGTACCAGCACTCGGGGAAGCCGTGCAGGAGGACGACCAGCGGCCCGTCGCCGTCGAGGGCGCAGTGGAGCCGGATGCCGTTGGTCTCGATAGAGCGGTGCTCCAACGCCATGCGGAGCCGTTACGAGTCCGTCCCGGGAGTGTCAATGGCCTCCTGCGCGCGGCCTCGTAACGGGACGCGCCCTGCGCTAGGGAGGGCCGAACCGAGGAGGAGCCCCATGGCGCACGAGTTCATCCGCTACGAGAAGCGTAACCACATTGCGACGCTCACCATCAATCGGCCGGAGGTGATGAACGCGATCCATCCGGGCGCCGCCGACGAGATGTCGGCCGCGTGGGACGACTTCGCGGCGGATCCCGACGCCTGGGTCGCGATCCTCACCGGCGCCGGCGAGAAGGCCTTCTCGGCCGGAAACGACCTCAAGTGGACGGCACAGCACGGCGTTCCGCGCATGCCGAAGGGCGGCTTCGGCGGCATCACGTCGCGCGACGACCTGTGGAAGCCGGTGATCGCGGCGGTGAACGGCTTCGCCCTGGGCGGCGGCCTCGAGCTGGCGCTGGCGTGCGACATCGTCATCGCCGCCGAGCACGCCACGCTCGGTCTCCCGGAGCCGCGCGTCGGTCTCATGGCCGCTGCCGGCGGCGTGCATCGTCTGCCGCGTCACATCCCGCTCAAGATCGCGATGGGCAT
>JACXTT010010752.1_pt1 | contig 12315 bp, 24 predicted proteins | sample 9270951 | NCBI WGS metagenome assembly JACXTT01 (sample SAMN15532306, study PRJNA645909) | rock metagenome | isolation source: weathered quartz diorite | place: Puerto Rico | collected 2017-06-21 | reverse complement strand
AACGTGGCCATTACCGTGCAGCTGATTCAGCCCATTGCGATGGAAGAGGGCCTGCGCTTTGCCATTCGCGAGGGCGGCCGCACCGTGGGCGCCGGCGTGGTGTCCAAGGTCATCGAGTAGAAAAAATGCAAAACCAGAAGATCCGCATTCGCCTGAAGGCCTTCGACTATCGGCTGATCGATCAGTCGGCGATCGAAATCGTCGAGACCGCCAAGCGCACCGGCGCAGTGGTCAAGGGCCCGGTTCCGCTGCCTACGCGTATCGAGCGCTTCGATGTGCTGCGCAGCCCGCACGTGAACAAGACTTCGCGCGATCAGTTCGAGATCCGCACCCACCTGCGGCTGATGGATATCATCGACCCCACCGACAAGACCGTGGACGCGCTGATGAAGCTGGACCTGCCGGCCGGTGTGGACGTAGAGATCAAGTTGTAATGCAAGAGTTAAAGGCGTGAATGGGTGAATGTGTGAATGAGTGAAGGGTGAAAACATGAGGTCATGGATGGGCCGGTAAAGGTTTGATTGTCTTTTACACCTTCACGCCTTCACACCTTCACGGTTTTTGAAACAGCCTGCCAATTGCAGCCGGCGCCTCGCAGAGGAAATAAAAATGAGTTTAGGTTTAGTCGGTCGCAAGATCGGCATGACGCGACTGTTTACCGATGACGGTGATGCCGTCCCGGTGACGGTGGTGGACGTGTCGAACAATCGCGTGACCCAGATCAAGACGCCCGAGACCGATGGTTATGCCGCGGTACAGGTGACGTTCGGCAAGCGCCGTGCCAGCCGTGTTTCCAAGCCCGCGGCCGGGCACTTTGCCAAGGCCGCCGTCGAAGCGGGTCACATCCTCAAGGAATTCCGCGTCGAACCCGATCAGCTTGCCAGCCTGAAGATCGGCGGCCAGGTCGGCGTGGACATCTTCAAGGTCGGCCAGTTCGTGGACGTGACCGGCACCTCGATCGGCAAGGGCTTTTCCGGCGTGATCAAGCGCCATCACTTCTCCTCCAACCGCGCCAGCCATGGCAACTCGGTGTCGCACAACAAGCCGGGTTCGATTTCGATGGCGCAGGATCCGGGCCGCGTGTTTCCCGGCAAGAGGATGTCCGGCCATCTGGGCGCTGTGAAGCGCACCGCGCAGAAACTGGAAATCGTGCGCATCGACGCCGCGCGCCAGTTGCTGCTCATCAAAGGTGCGGTTCCCGGTTCCGAAGGCGGCGACGTGATCGTGCACCCTTCGGTGAAGACGAGGGCGGCGTAATGGAACTCAAACTGATCGACGACAAGGGCCAGGCCACCGCCAGCGTCATGGCCTCCGACGAGCTGTTCGGACGCGAGTACAACGAATCGCTGGTGCACCAGGTGGTCACCGCTTACATGGCCAACGCCCGCCTCGGCACCCGCGCCCAGAAAGGGCGCAGCGACATCGCCAAATCCACGCGCAAGCCGTGGCGCCAGAAGGGTACCGGCCGGGCGCGCGCCGGCATGGCGTCCAGCCCGCTGTGGCGTGGCGGCGGAAAGATCTTCCCCAACAGCCCGGACGAGAACTTCAGCCATAAGGTCAACCGCAAGATGTTCCGTGCCGGGCTGGCCTCGATCCTGTCGCAGCTTGCCCGGGAAGGCCGTCTTGCCGTGGTCGAGAATTTCAAGGTCGATTCGCCCAAAACCAAGCAGCTGGCGCAGAAGGTCAAGGGCATGGGTATGGACAACGTGCTGATCATCACCGACAACCTCGACCAGAACCTGGCGCTGTCGGCACGCAATCTCGTCAACGTGCTGGTGGTCGAACCCAGGCAGGCGGATCCGGTCAGCCTGCTGCGCTTCAGCAATACGCTGATCACCAAGGGTGCGGTGGCGAAGATCGAGGAGATGCTGGCATGAATGCAGCCGTAGCCAAGCAGAACGATATCAATCAGGAGCGGCTGATGCAGGTGCTGCTCGCGCCGGTCGTGTCTGAAAAAAGTACCTATGTGGCCGACAAGAACGAGCAGGTGATCTTCCGCGTTGCGCCGGATGCCACCAAGCCCGAGATCAAGGCTGCGGTCGAACTGCTTTTCAAGGTGCAGGTGAAAAGCGTCCAGGTCGCCAACGTGAAGGGCAAGGAAAAGCGTTTCGGCCGTTTCGTCGGCCGCCGCCGGCACTGGAAAAAGGCCTATGTCTGCCTGAAGGCGGGCCAGGAGATCAACTTCGCAGCAGGGGAGGCCAAGTAAATGGCGCTCGTCAAAGTCAAACCAACATCCCCCGGCCGGCGCGCGCTGGTCAAGGTCGTCAACGCCCACCTGCACAAGGGCAGGCCGGTAGCCGCGCTGGTCGAGAAACAGAGCAAGCGTGCCGGCCGCAACAACCGCGGGCACATCACCACGCGCCATCAGGGCGGCGGACACAAGCATCACTATCGCATCGTCGATTTCGTGCGTGACAAGGACGGCATTGCCGCCAGGATCGAGCGCCTGGAATACGACCCGAACCGCAGCGCCAATCTGGCGCTCCTGGTTTACGCCGACGGCGAGCGCCGTTACATCATCGCGCCCAAGGGCGTTACGGTCGGGCAGGAGGTAATCAACGGGGCGCAGGCGCCGATCAAGGTCGGCAATACGCTGCCGCTGCGCAATGTGCCGGTGGGTACCACCGTCCACTGCGTCGAAATGCTGCCCGGCAAGGGCGCGCAACTGGCGCGATCCGCGGGGGCCGCGGTGCAGTTGCTGGCGCGCGAGGGCACCTATGCGCAATTGCGCCTGCGTTCCGGAGAAATCCGCAAGGTGCATGTCGACTGCCGAGCCACCATCGGCGAAGTCGGCAATGAAGAGCACAACCTCGAGTCCATCGGCAAGGCGGGACGCGTGCGCTGGCGCGGAGTGCGCCCGACCGTGCGCGGCGTGGCGATGAACCCGATCGACCACCCGCACGGCGGCGGCGAAGGCAAGACTGCTGCCGGCCGCGACCCGGTAAGCCCGTGGGGCACGCCGACCAAGGGATACAAGACCCGTCGCAACAAGCGCACCCGTGGCATGATCGTGCGCGATCGCCACGGCAAGTAAGGGGTAAGAACACATGGCACGTTCGATCAAGAAAGGCCCGTTCGTCGATCATCACCTGGTCCAGAAGGTGGATGCGGCGCGCGCGACCAACGACAAGCGCCCGATCAAGACCTGGTCGCGCCGTTCCACCATTCTTCCGGACTTCGTCGGGCTCACCATCGCCATCCACAACGGCCGCCAGCATGTTCCGGTGTATATCAGCGAGAACATGGTCGGGCACAAGCTCGGCGAATTCGCGCTGACCCGAACTTTCAAGGCGCATACCGGGGACAAGAAGGTCATTGCGGCTCCGTCCGGCGCATCGCCGCCGGCGTCGCCGCCGGCGGCGGCGGCAGAAAAGAAGTAAGGCAATGGGAGAGATGACAATGAGAACTTCTGCTGTTTTGCGCGGTGTGCGGCTGTCGGCCCAGAAAGGACGCCTGGTCGCAGACCAGGTGCGCGGTCTGCCGGTGGACAAGGCGCTGAGCCTGCTCGCCTTCAGCCCGAAGAAGGGCGCCAAGATCATCCGCAAGGTGCTGGAGTCTGCGATTGCCAATGCCGAACACAACCAGGGTGCCGACATCGACGAGTTGACGGTCACGACCATCCACGTCGAACAGGGTACGAGCCTGAAGCGTTTCATGCCGCGTGCCAAGGGCCGCGGTTTCAAGATCACCAAGCCAACCTGCCACGTCTACGTGACGGTCGGGGACAAGGAGTAAAGCATGGGACAGAAAATTCACCCTACCGGGTTCCGGCTGTCGGTGCAGCGCAACTGGACTTCGCGCTGGTACTCGAACAGCAAGAATTTCCCGGCGATGCTGCAGGAGGACATCAAGGTCCGCGACTTCCTCAAGAAGAAGCTGGCGCACGCCGCGGTCAGCAAGGTGGTGATCGAGCGCCCGGCCAAGAACGCCAAGATCACCGTGTACAGTGCCCGTCCCGGCGTGGTGATCGGCAAGAAGGGCGAGGACATCGAGCACCTGCGCGGCGAACTGCAGAAGCTGATGGGCGTGCCGGTCCACGTGAACATCGAAGAAGTGCGCAAGCCCGAGATCGATGCCCAGTTGATTGCGGATTCCATCGCCCAGCAGCTGGAGAAGCGCATCATGTTCCGCCGCGCCATGAAGCGGGCGATCCAGAATGCCATGCGGCTGGGCGCGCAGGGCATCAAGATCATGAGCGCGGGACGTCTGAACGGGATCGAGATTGCCCGCACCGAGTGGTACCGGGAAGGCCGCGTGCCGCTCCATACCCTGCGTGCCGACATCGACTATGGCTTCTCCGAGGCCAAGACCACTTACGGAGTGATCGGCATCAAGGTGTGGGTATTCAAGGGCGAAGTGCTGGGTCGTGGCGAGCAGCCGGTGGTGGCCCCAGCGCCGGAGCCGGAGAAGAAGGGAAGACGAGGAGCCAGGAATGCTGCAGCCAGCTAGAAGGAAGTACCGCAAGGAGCAGAAGGGCCGCAACACCGGCGTGGCGACCCGTGGCGCCAAGGTGAGCTTCGGCGAGTACGGCCTGAAAGCCGTCGGCCGCGGCCGTTTGACCGCGCGCCAGATCGAGGCCGCGCGCCGTGCCATGACCCGCCACATCAAGCGCGGAGGCCGGATCTGGATCCGCATCTTCCCGGACAAACCGATCTCGCGCAAACCTGCGGAAGTGCGTATGGGTAACGGCAAGGGCAACCCGGAGTACTACGTGGCGGAGATCCAGCCGGGCAAGGTGCTCTACGAGATGGACGGCGTGGACGAGGCGTTGGCGCGCGAGGCATTCCGCCTGGCCGCTTCCAAGCTGCCCATTCAGACCACGTTCGCAATCAGACAGGTGGGATAGGCGATGAAAGCGAGTGAACTCCGGACCAAGAGTGCGGCCGACCTCAACAAGGAACTCAACGAGCTCCTCAAGGCGCAGTTCTCACTGCGCATGCAGCTTGCCACCCAGCAGTTGAACAACACCAGCGAAATAAAGAAGGTGCGTCGCGACATCGCCCGCGTGCGCACCCTGATCGGCGAGAAGGTCAAACAGTCATGATAGAGAACCAGCACACCAACGCACGCAAGCTGACCGGGCGCGTGGTCAGCGATAAGATGAACAAGACCGTGACGGTCCTGGTGGAGCGCAAGGTCAAGCATCCGCTATACGGCAAGTTTGTCAGCCGCTCCAAGAAGTACCACGCGCACGACGAGAACAACGAATTCCATCCGGGCGATCTGGTGTTGATCGAGGAAACCCGCCCGCTGTCCCGGACCAAGACCTGGAAAGTGGTGAAACTAGTGGAGAAAGCCAAGGAAGAAGTCTGAAATCCTTGCTTTGGCGGAGCTTTTTCCCTAAACTTCGCGCTTTTTCCCGGGACGCCTCTGTCCGTGGCGCCCGGTTTCCGACCCGGACGGGTTCCAAAACTGGCCTGCCGAAGTAGAAAACGCGAGGCAGGCGAAGTTGGAGAGAGAGTAAGCAGATGATTCAAATGCAATCCAGGCTGGATGTTGCCGACAACACCGGCGCGCGCTCCGTCATGTGCATCAAGGTGCTGGGCGGTTCCAAGCGCCGTTATGCGGGAGTGGGCGATGTGATCAAGGTGAGCATCAAGGACTGCGCGCCACGCGGGCGCGTCAAGAAGGGCGAGATCTACCACGCGGTGGTGGTGCGCACCCGCAGCGGCGTGCGCCGCCAGGACGGTTCGCTGGTGAAGTTCGATACCAACGCCGCTGTTTTGCTCAATGCCAAGCTCGAGCCGATCGGCACCCGCATATTCGGGCCGGTGACACGCGAGCTTCGAACCGAGCGTTTCATGAAAATCGTCTCGCTCGCCCCGGAAGTGTTGTAAGGAACAATCATGCGCAAGATCCGCAAGGGCGATAACGTTGTCGTCACCACCGGCAAGGACAAGGGCAAGCGCGGCGCCGTGCTGCGTGTGCTCGGCGACGACTACGTCCTGGTCGAAGGTGCCAACCGCGTCAAGAAGCACCAGAAGCCCAATCCGATGAAGGGCACCACCGGCGGCATCATCGACAAGGAGATGCCGATCCACATTTCCAACGTGGCGGTGTTCAATCCGACCACCCAGAAAGCCGACCGCGTCGGCGTAAAGCGGCTCGACGACGGCCGCCGCGTGCGGATCTACAAGTCGAACGGCGAAATGCTGGACGCTTAAGAGGAAGATATGGCGAAGGCCAAGGAAGATACGGCGAAGGCCAAGGAAGACAAGCCCGAGGCCAGGCAAGACACCGCGAAAACCAAGAAAGCAGGTCCCGCGAAGGCCGCGTCGGCGAAATCTACGCCGCAGAAGGCCGCATCGGTTCAACCGGCGCGGCTGCAGCAGCATTACCGCGAAGCGGTGGTGCCGGCGCTGATGAAGCAGCTCGGTTACAAGACCGCCATGCAGGTGCCGCGCATCGACAAGATCGTGCTGAACATGGGTGTGGGCGAGGCGGTCAACGACAAGAAGATTCTGGACAACGCAGTGGGCGACATGACCAGGATCGCCGGCCAGAAACCGGTGGTGACCAAGGCCAAAAAATCGATCGCCGGCTTCAAGATCCGCAAGGATTATCCCATCGGCTGCATGGTGACGCTGCGCGGCGGGCGCATGTACGAATTCCTGGACCGGCTGGTCGCGGTGGCGATTCCGCGCATTCGCGACTTCCGCGGCATCCCCGCGCGCTCCTTCGACGGCCGCGGCAATTTCAACCTGGGCGTGAAGGAACAGATCATCTTCCCCGAGATCGAGTACGACAAGATCGACGCACTGAGGGGCCTGAACATCACGATTACCACGACAGCGAAGACCGACGAGGAAGCGCGTGCGCTCCTTGCCGCCTTCAAGTTCCCGTTCAAGAACTGAGTTCACCATGGCAAAGACCGCGCTGGTCAATCGCGAACGGAAGCGCCGCGCCACCGTGAAAAAATTCGCGGCGAGGCGCTCGGAGCTGCTCGCAATCATCAACAACAGCAAGGCTTCCGAGGAGGAACGTACGGAGGCGCGCGAAAAGTTTCAGAGGCTGCCGCGCAACTCCAGCCCGGTGCGGCTGCGCAACCGCTGCTCGTTGACAGGCCGTCCGCGCGGGGTGTTCCGCAAGTTCGGTCTGGGCCGCGGCAAGCTGCGCGAAATCGCCATGCGTGGCGAGATTCCCGGCGTGATCAAGGCAAGCTGGTAGCAGGAGACTTTGGATGAGCATGAGTGATCCCATTGCCGACATGCTGACGCGGATCCGCAACGCGCAGCTTGCGGAGAAAACTTCGGTTGTCGTGCCCGCGAGCAAGCTCAAGGTGTCGATCGCGAAGGTCCTAAAGGACGAAGGCTATATCGAGGACTTCGCGCTGCGCGCAGAGGGTGTCAAGCAGGCCCTCGAGATCGGCCTGAAGTACTACGCCGGTCGCCCGGTGATCGAGCGCATCGAGCGGGTCAGCCGTCCGGGGCTGCGCATCTACAAACCGGCCAAGGATATTCCGCAGGTGATGAACGGCCTGGGCGTGGCGATCGTGTCCACCTCCAGGGGCGTGATGACCGACCGCAAGGCGCGCCAGACCGGCGTCGGCGGCGAAGTGTTGTGCATCGTGGCTTAGCCGCAGGCGAGGAGCAGAACAGATGTCTCGCATTGGAAATCTTCCGGTCACTCTTCCCAGCGGGGTGGAAGTGACCTTGGCGCCCGGCCAGATTTCGGTAAAGGGGCCACTGGGCATGTTGTCGCAGCGCCTGGGTGCCGGCGTCGAAGTGAAGCGCGACGGCGACAAGGTGGTATTCAAGCCGCTCGACGATTCGGTCCAGTCGAACGCGCTGTCCGGGACGCTGCGGGCGCTAGTGGCCAACATGGTACAGGGCGTGACCAAGGGCTTCGAGAGGAAATTGCAGCTGGTCGGCGTGGGCTATCGGGCACAGGCGCAGGGCGACAAGCTCAACCTGACGGTGGGTTTCTCGCATCCGGTGGTTCACAAGATGCCCAAGGGCATCAAGGTCGAAACGCCGCAGCAGACTGAAATCGTGATCAGGGGCATCGACAAACAAGTGGTCGGACAAGTTGCGGCGGAAGTGCGCGGTTATCGTCCACCGGAGCCCTACAAGGGCAAGGGCGTGCGCTACGCCGACGAGCGCGTTGTGCTCAAAGAGACCAAGAAGAAGTAAACGGGACCGGACATGATCGACAAGAAGCAGTCACGCATGCGGCGCGCTCGCCAGACCCGCGTCAGGATCGCCGAAATGAAGGCGGTGCGGCTGGCAGTTTACCGCTCCAACGGCCACATCTATGCGCAGGTTATCGACCCGGCCGCGAAGGTGCTGGCCGCCGCCTCGACGCTCGAGCCGGAGGTGCGAAAACAGGTGGGCAACGGCGCCAACGTCATGGCCGCCGCGGTGGTGGGCAAGCGCATCGCCGAAAAGGCAAGAGCGCAGGGCGTGGAACAGGTGGCCTTCGACCGCGCCGGATTCAAGTATCACGGCCGCGTAAAAGCGCTGGCCGAGGCTGCACGTGAAGCCGGCCTCAAGTTCTGAAGGAATAGACCATGGCCAGAATGCAACAGCATACCGAAGAACGCAGCGACGGCATGCGGGAAAAGATGGTGTCGGTAAATCGCGTCACCAAAGTGGTGAAGGGCGGCCGCATCCTCGGTTTTGCCGCGCTGACGGTGGTGGGCGACGGCGACGGCGGAATCGGCATGGGCAAGGGCAAGGCCCGCGAAGTGCCGGTGGCGGTGCAGAAAGCGATGGACGAAGCGCGCCGCAAGCTGGTCAAGGTATCGCTCAAGAACGGCACCCTACAGCACGCGGTAGTGGGCCAGCACGGCGCCGCCAAAGTGTTCATGCAGCCCGCTTCCGAGGGCACCGGGATCATCGCCGGCGGTCCAATGCGGGCGATCTTCGAGGTCATGGGCGTGACCAACGTGCTTGCGAAGTGCATCGGTTCGACCAATCCCTACAACGTGGTTCGCGCCACCATCAACGGTCTGCAGGGGATGAGCACTCCCTCCGAGATCGCGGCCAAGCGCGGCAAGACCGTAGAAGAGATCCTGGGCTAAACCATGTCTGAGAAAACAGTGACTGAGAAAGAAACGGCCGGGGTAAAAGCACCCGGCAAGCAAACGGCAGGCAAAGCGCCGGTCGGCGAAACAGCCGCCACGACAGATGACTCGCTTTTCAGGAAGCCCGCGGATAAAGCGGGGGCGAAATCCGGCAGGAGAGTGAGAGTCACGCTGGTGCGCGGCCTGACCGGTACCCGCGAGAGCCATCGTGCCACCGTGCGCGGCTTGGGGCTGCGGCGCATCAACCACACCGTGGAACTGGAAGACACCCCGGCGGTGCGAGGCATGATCAACAAGGTGAGCTACCTGCTGAAGTGCGAGGCGTAAATGCGTTTGAACCAGATTAAACCCGCGGCCGGCTCCAAACACGCCAAGAAACGGATCGGTCGCGGCGTCGGCAGCGGCACAGGCAAGACCGCGGGTCGCGGCCACAAAGGCCAGAAGGCGCGCTCCGGCGGCTTCCACAAGATCGGCTTCGAGGGCGGCCAGATGCCACTGCACCGGCGCCTGCCCAAGCGCGGCTTCGTCTCGTTGACCGGCGGCGATACCGTCGAGGTGCGTTTGTCGGCGGTCAATGAATTGCCGGGGGAGGACATCGACATCTTGGTGCTGAAGCAGGCCGGTGTGGTGCCGAACGCGGCATGCGCGGCCAAGATCATCCTGGCCGGCGAGATCAAGCGCAAGGTGAAACTGCGCGGATTGATGGTCACCAAGGGTGCGCGTGCGGCCATCGAGAAGGCCGGTGGCATCATTGAAGGCTGAATAGAACTTGGCAGAGAACTCATTTCTGGGACTGTCCGGGAAGTTCGGCGACCTGAAGCGCCGGCTTCTGTTCCTTCTCGGTGCACTGATCGTCTATCGGATCGGCGCGCACGTGCCGGTGCCGGGCATCGATCCTGTGCGACTGGCGGAGCTGTTCAAGTCGCAGCAGGGCGGCATCCTGGACATGTTCAACATGTTCTCCGGCGGTGCGCTGTCGCGGTTTACCATCTTTGCGCTGGGGATCATGCCGTATATCTCGGCTTCGATCATCATGCAGCTGCTGACGGTGGTATCGCCGCAACTGGAGCAGTTGAAGAAGGAAGGCGAGTCGGGACGCAGGAAGATCACCCAGTACACGCGCTACGGCACGTTGTTCCTGGCGACTTTCCAGGCGCTGAGCATCGCCATCGCGCTGGAATCGCAGCGCGGCCTCGTGCTGGAGCCGGGACTGGCGTTCCGTTTCATCACCGTGGTGACGCTGGTGACCGGCACGATGTTCCTGATGTGGCTCGGCGAGCAGATCACCGAGCGCGGCATCGGCAACGGCATTTCGCTGATCATCTTCGCGGGCATCGCTGCCGGCTTTCCGCGCGCGGTCGGCGGCACGCTGGAGCTGGCGCGCACCGGGGCGTTCTCGATCCCGCTGGTGCTGCTGCTGCTGGTGGGAGCGGTGCTGGTGACCGGACTGGTGGTGTTCGTGGAACGCGGCCAGCGCAAGATCCTGGTCAACTACGCCAAGCGCCAGGTCGGTCGCAAGGTTTACGGCGGGCAGAGTTCGCATCTGCCGCTGAAGCTGAACATGGCCGGAGTGATTCCGCCGATTTTTGCCTCGAGCATCATCCTGTTCCCGGCCACGCTGGCCGGCTGGTTCGGGAGCAACGAGGGCATGACCTGGTTGCGGGACATCAGTGGCAAGCTGTCACCGGGGCAGCCGATTTACGTGTTGCTGTACGCCTCGGCGATCGTGTTCTTCTGCTTTTTCTACACCGCCCTGGTGTTCAACCCCAAGGAAACTGCGGAGAACCTGAAGAAGGGCGGGGCGTTCGTGCCGGGGATCCGGCCGGGCGAGCAGACGGCGAAGTACATAGAGAAGATCATCATGCGGCTGACGCTGGTGGGCGCGATCTATGTGACGCTGGTGTGCCTGCTGCCGGAGTTCCTGATCGTGAAGTGGAACGTGCCGTTCTACTTCGGCGGCACCAGCCTGCTGATCATCGTGGTGGTGACGATGGATTTCATGGCCCAGGTGCAGGCCTACGTGATGTCGCACCAGTACGAGAGCCTGCTCAAGAAGGCGAACTTCAAGGGCGGGATGTTCCCGACCCGTTAACGGAGGAGCATGGCCAAGGAAGAGACGATCCAGATGCAGGGCGAGATCCTCGAGACCCTGCCGAACGCGACGTTTCGCGTGAAGCTGGAGAACGGCCATGTGGTACTGGGACATATCTCCGGCAAGATGCGCATGCACTACATCCGCATCCTGCCCGGGGACAAGGTGACGGTGGAGTTGACGCCCTACGATCTGACGCGCGCGCGCATCGTATTCCGCGCCAAGTAAGCCCGCCGCCCCGGTTTGATCGGAGGCAGCCATCTTACAGAGCGCTAGAAGGAGAGAAAAATGAGGGTACAGGCATCGGTCAAGAAGATGTGCCGGAATTGCAAGATCGTCCGGCGCAAGCGAGTGGTGCGCGTGATCTGCACGGATCCGCGCCACAAGCAACGACAGGGTTAAACGGGCGGCAACGCCACTTTACTGAGGAAGCACGACGACTATGGCTCGTATCGCGGGTGTAAACATTCCGAACCATCAGCATGCCGGGATCGCGTTGACCGCGATTTACGGCATCGGGCGCGCGCGCGCGCGCGCAATCTGTGCCGCTGCCGGGGTCAGCTTCTCGACCAAGATGAAGGACCTCTCCGACAACGACATGGACAAGCTGCGCGAACAAGTCACCAAATTCACTGTCGAAGGCGACCTGCGGCGCGAACTGTCGATGAACATCAAGCGGCTCATGGACCTCGGCTGCTACCGCGGGGTGCGCCATCGCCGTGGACTGCCAGTGCGCGGTCAGCGTACCCGCACGAACGCCCGGACCCGCAAGGGCCCGCGCAAGGCAATCCAGCGCAGCGCCGGCGCAGCTGCAGCCCCGGCCGCCGCCCCGAAGTAAACGCGCGGCCAAGTAACCGCATCGAGGACAGGGATTTCAAGACATGGCAAAGGTAACGACTACCGCAGCAACCCGCGTCAGAAAGAAGGTCAAGAAGAACGTGGCCGAAGGCATCGCCCACATTCACGCCTCCTTCAACAACACCATCATCACCATTACCGACCGCCAGGGTAATGCCCTGTCCTGGGCGACCTCCGGCGCCGCCGGTTTCAAGGGCTCGCGCAAGTCGACCCCGTTCGCCGCCCAGGTCGCCGCCGAGCAGGCCGGCCGCGCGGCGCAGGAATGCGGCGTGAAGAATCTGGAAGTGCGCATCAAGGGCCCCGGACCGGGGCGCGAATCCGCGGTGCGGGCATTGAACGC